>Ga0209881_1000009_pt1 | contig 62247 bp, 60 predicted proteins | sample PersoiDNA2013193_FD_185804 | JGI IMG/M metagenome (GOLD analysis project Ga0209881, IMG submission 185804) | Permafrost soil microbial communities from the Arctic, to analyse light accelerated degradation of dissolved organic matter (DOM) -... | ecosystem: Environmental > Terrestrial > Soil >... | reverse complement strand
GTATTGGCGGATGCCCTTGCCGAGCACGGAAAAACCCAGCTACATATCGCCGAGACCGAGAAATATGCACATGTCACCTACTTCTTCAACGGCGGAGTGGAGGAGCCGAAAGAAGGCGAGGACCGCGTCCTTATACCTTCGCCAAAAGTAGCCACTTACAACCTAAAACCGGAGATGAGCGCTTACGAGGTGGCCCAAGAAACCGTTCGCAGGATCGAGAGCGGGAAGTACGACTTCATAGTCTTGAACTTCGCGAACGGTGACATGGTCGGGCACTCGGGGATCATGGAGGCGGCGGTAAAGGCGGTCGAGGCGGTTGACAAAAGCCTCGGCACGGTTCTGGATGTACTCTTTGACAGCGGTGGCGGTGCCTTTGTGACCGGAGACCACGGAAACGCCGAGACGATGCTCGATGACGGATCGACCTGCACTTCCCACTCCTGTTCCTCGGTGCCCTTCATCAACGCCACGGAGGAAAGAAGGCAGATGCGTACAGGTGGGACACTTGGCGATATCGCTCCCACCATTCTCGAGGAGATCGGGTTGCCCAAGCCGGCGGAGATGACAGGCACCTCGCTCTTCCTCCCGGTTGAAATAGAAGGGCGATGACTCTACAATAGCTCCCGAAAGGAGTGACAAATGGGCGTATTAACCATAGTGGTTCTTGTAATACACATAATCGTCTCCTTGGGGCTCGTCCTGGCAGTGCTCCTCCACGCAGGTAAGGGCGGGGGTATATCCAGCGTTCTGGGCGGTGCGGGGAGCTCGGTATTCACAGGTTCTTACATCGTCGAGAAGAACCTGGATCGGATAACCATAGCCATGGCCTCGATCTTCGCGGTCACAACCCTCCTCCTGGTCTGGCTTCTGGGCACGAAGTAGGCCCAATATTCCGCTCAAGTTGCACGCCTAATATCAGTATGCTAGACTAAATTCGCCATTAGAAAGCGCTCTCGAATGAGTGGGCACAAGCCCACTTTTTGTTTATGAGGGGTGCTGAATTTTGGACGAAACAGCAGATGTTGACCTTTACGGTAAGGTAAAAAAAGTGACCCAAGACCTCATGGATGGGCTGGCGCTGAAGCTTGTAGACGCTGAGATCGCCCGAGAAGGTGGTCAGCTTTTTTTAAGGATCTACATAGATAGAGACGGCGGCGTGACCGTTGATGATTGCACAAAGGCGAGCGAGCTCATTGGAAAGGTGTTGGACAGGGAAGGAATAATGGCGGACTTGCACGTGCTCGAGGTGATGAGCCCCGGCATATACAGACGCTTGAAAAGGCCCGAGGAGTTCGTCATGAACCTGGGGAAAAGGGTCAAAGTAAGCCTCACGGTGCCTTTCGAGCGGATCAGAGACTATTCTGGAGTACTGGTAAGCGCCGGGAATGATTCAATCACGCTGGAGCTCGGCGAGGAGCTTCTCGAGCTGAGATACGATAGCTTGTCGGGCGCCAGGCTCGACCCCGAGCTTCCCTGGTAGCATGAAGAAGGGGATGTGTTGGAGTTGGATTTCAAACTCACAGATGCGCTGAAGCAGATCGAGAACGAGAAGGGCATCTCGACAGACACGATCCTGGATGCGCTAAAGGATGCCCTCGTTTCGGCATACAAGAAGAACTACAGCGTCGACGGTGAGGCGCGCGTAGACATCGATAACGAGACCGGCACGATGACGGTCTTCGAGATTCGCGAGAACGAGGCGGGCGAGTGGGAGGAGGTCGAGGTAACCCCGAAGAACTTCGGGAGGATCGCCGCCCAGACTGCCAAGCAGGTGATTGTCCAGCGCATCAGGGAAGCCGAGCGTGAGCTGATGTTCGATGAATATCACGGGCGCGAGGGCGACATTGTCACGGGAATAGTGCAGCAGAGCGACCAGCGTTATACTCTAATCGATCTGGGAAAGGTCGAAGCGCTCTTACCGCCGAGCGAGCAGGTGAGGGGCGAGCGGTACGAGCACGGGACGAGACTCAAGACCTATATAGTGGACGTGCGCAGATCGACCAAAGGTCCGCAGATAATGGTCTCAAGGACACACCCCGGTCTTCTGAAGAGGCTCTTTGAGCTCGAGGTACCGGAGATATTCGAGGGCATCGTGGAGATAAAAGCCGTGGCTCGAGAGCCGGGTCAGAGGTCAAAGGTCGCCGTGGTCTCCAATGACCCCAACGTTGATCCTGTGGGGGCTTGCGTTGGGGCCAAGGGATCCCGCGTACGCATGATTGTGGGGGAGCTCAGGGGTGAGAAGGTCGATATAGTCGAATGGAAAGAGGACCCGGCGGAGTTTGTCGCAAACGCTATAAGCCCGGCGAAGGTGAAGGAAGTGGTGGTTGATTCTCGGAACATGAACGCCGAGGTCATCGTGCTGGATAACCAGCTCTCCCTGGCGATAGGAAAAGAGGGACAGAACGCGCGTCTCGCTGCGAAGCTTACGGGTTGGAGAATAGATATCCTTAACGAGTCACAGGCAATGGAGGCTGCCGCCATCAGGGCTGAACGTCTAGAGCGGGAAACCTCTTCGCAAGAGGTGCACCAGTGCCGCGCCATTACGTCGTCCGGGGCCAGGTGCCGGAACAAGGCGAAGCCTGGGTCCGAATTCTGCGGCGTGGCGGCCCACCAGAAGCTTGGGCAGATGATTGAAGCCGGTGAAGCTGACGTTGAAGAGGTTACACCGGTGGAGGAAGCGGTGGAAGCGCCGGTCGAAGATGTTGATACCGCATCGGAGGAAGTACAGGCTCCAGTTGAAGGGGAAGAAACACCTGCTTCTGATGAAGATGAGGGAGATGTCAAGGTCCTCGATACCCCGGGTGAATCCGACCAACAGGAGCAGGCTGAAGAGCAGGATGGTTGAGTTTGTGGGCGTACCCATCAGGACATGCATTGGCTGCGGGTGCAGAAAGCCGAAGGCAAAGCTGATCAGGTTGGGCGTTAACGACGAAGGCAACCTGACGCTGGATGGAAAAGGGAAGAGAGCCGGCAGGGGCAGTTATCTATGCCGTGATGCTGAGTGCGTAAGGGCTGTTCGACAGAGTACGCGACTAGCGCGAATATATGGCAGGCCAGTAACGGATTCGGTTTTCAGGGAGCTTGAGAATCTCGTAAGGGGTTCTTACCGGAAGTCGGGCAATGGGTAACATAAGGGTTCACGAACTGGTAAGGGAACTGAGAAAGTCGAACCGGGAGGTCACCGACCGGCTCCGCAAACTGGGAATACCCGCGAGGACCAACCTGCAATCTCTGACTCTTGAGGAAGCAAACCAGATAAGGGTCTCATTCGGCTTCAAGCCTGTAAAGGAAAAAGTTCCAAAGAAAAAGGCGGCAAAGAAGCCCGAAAAGAAGGCGGCCAGGAAGACTGCTAAGAAGCCAGCGGCTAAGAAGCCAGCGGCTAAGAAGCCCGCGAAGAAGGCGGAAGCGAAGAAGCCGTCAAAAGCTGCTCAAAAGCCCAAGAAGGCCGGGGCTGAAAAGGCTGCGATATCTGTTGCGGTGAAGGAAAAGCCCGAACCTAAGGTAGGGGCAATTGAACCCAAATCGACCAAAGTCCCTCAAGTTGAGGCCGCTGTCAAGGAAAAGGGAACAGCAAGGACTGTCAAACCGAAACCCGAGAGGCCTCTCGGACCACCCGGCGTTACAACGAGGCCAAAGAAGCCGACATTCCGAGTGGCACCCGCCGATGTCAAGCGTGCACCAGCCGCGCCCCCCGTTGGCGACAAGAAGGTTTATCGCTTTGTTCCCCGCGGCAGGAGGGTGGCAAGGGGTCCAAAGGCAGCGCCCAGCACTGTAGCGCCCAAGTTGATAAGAGTCCCTTCGGGTATCACCGTGAAGGACTTCGCTCAAAAAGCTGGCCTCACCCCCTCGGACGTGATAAAGAAGCTGGTAGGGTTCGGCGAGATGCTAAGCGTTAACCAGTCGATCAGCGACGAAGCGTTGAAGCTTATCTCGGGCGACCTCGGGGTGGAGATAAAAGTTAAGCCCCAGAGGGCCGAGGAGCTGCAGGAGATCGTAGACCGCCCGGAGGACCTTGCAGAGAAACCCCCTGTCGTGACTGTAATGGGCCACGTTGATCATGGCAAGACCTTGCTCCTTGACGCTATAAGAAAAACAGATGTTGTCTCCAGTGAGATGGGCGGCATCACACAGCACATAGGCGCATACCAGGTCACATTCGGTGGAAAACAAATAACTTTTATCGATACACCCGGCCACGAATCATTCACCGCGATGAGGGCAAGGGGAGCACAGATCACGGACATCGCCGTCCTTGTGGTGGCCGCAGACGATGGAGTGATGCCCCAGACGCTTGAGGCGCTGGACCATGCCACCGAAGCGGGTGTTCCGATAATCGTAGCGGTTAACAAAATCGACAGGCCTGATGCAGACCCCGGGAAGGTGAGGCAACAGCTCGCCGAGAGGGGGCTGATTCCCGATGACTGGGGAGGCGAGACCGTTTTCGCGGACGTTTCGGCCAAAGAGGGCACCAATCTGGATCACCTTCTCGAAATGATACTGCTGGTGGCCGAGATCCATGAACTAAAGGCAAACCCCGGCGCGGAGGCAGGAGGAGCGGTGGTGGAATCCAAGCTTGACAGGTCGCGGGGCCCGGTGGCTACAGTCCTCGTTCAACGCGGGACGGCTCACATCGGTGATGTGGTCGTTGTAAGTACCTCATGGGGGAAGATAAGGGCGATGTTCAACGACCGGGGCGAGCCTGTCCAGAGTGCGGGTCCTTCCATGCCTGTAGAAATCCTGGGGTTATCAAGCCCGCCGATGGCCGGTGAGGAGTTCAGGGTGGTCGATGACGAGAAGAGAGCCAGGCAGATATCGGACCGGCGCCGCATTCATAAGAAGTTGGAGGAGCAGGCGGGACCGAGGCACGTCTCGCTCGAGAACCTCTTCGACCGCATCATGGAGGGTGAGATAAACCAGCTCAAGGTCGTCTTGAAAGCTGACACGCAGGGATCGCTAGAGGCGATCATTGACTCGCTTGAAAAAATACCTCAGGAGGAGGTCAAGCTCAACGTAATACACAGCGGCGTGGGAGGCATAACCGAGACCGATGTCATGCTGGCCGCCGCCAGCGACGCGATAATTATCGGGTTCCACGTCAGGCCTGATGCAAATACGGATAAGGCCGCGGAGATGGAAAAGGTAGATATACGGACATATCAGATCATATATAAGTTGACCGAGGAAACCGAAGCCGCGCTCATCGGTATGCTCGAGCCCCTGTTCGAGGAAGAGACACTGGGGCATGTCGAAGTCAGGCAGCTATTCCGTGTCACAGGTGCTGGGGTGATAGCGGGCTCTATCGTGCTGGATGGCGAGATAAACCGTAACTCGCAGCTCAGGGTTCTGCGGGACGGCGTTGTTGTACATGAAGGCAGAGTATCTTCTCTCAAGAGGTTCAAGGATGACACACGGTCTGTATCCGCCGGTTTTGAATGCGGTGTGGGCCTTGAGGACTTCAATGACTTGAAAGAGGGCGACATCCTGGAAGTCTACCAGATGCGCGAAGTCGCTCGTTAGGGTAGGAGCCCGGCTCGCGACATGACCGCATCTTCATCCATCTCAGGGGAGGAACAATGAAATTCTTCATGGGCTTGGGGAGGTACAGGCTTGACCTGAGGGACTGCCAGTCGATAAAGGACAAGCGTCGCACAGTAAAAAGCATAATCGACCGCGTGGGAAACAGTAAGAGCATGGTTGTCCGCGAATTCGGTGACCCCGATTACTGGAAGAGCAGCAAGCTCGCGGTCGTTTGCCTCTCTGATTCTGAACATTCAGCGAAGCGGGCTCTTACCCGGGCACGCGAGGTCATGGAAGCTGTCGGTGTAGATGTTATGGAGGACGGGCAATACGTCTTCAGCGACGATGACGTGGCGGAGTCGATTGTATGTCAAGGCGAATAGACCGTGTGGAAGAGGCGTGCAGGGAGGAACTTTCAGAGATCCTTCAGCGCGAGGTCAAGGACCCGCGGGTAGGGTTTGTTACCATAACGAAGGTAAGCGTAACACCCGACCTCAGGCACGCGAAAGTCTATGTAAGCATAATGGGTACTGAAGAGGAGGTCGAGAAATCGCTTGTCGGTCTCGAAAGCGCAAGGGGTTATTTACGTTCACACCTCGGGAAGCACCTTCGCCTCAAGTTCCTACCAGAACTCGAGTTTGTCCGTGAACGGTTCGCTGAGGAAGCGCTGAGGCTTAACGGGATCATGCGCCGGTGCAAGGAGGATAAAGCGGGTGCCGATTGAGATTGAACCAGGGGAGGTAGAAAGGGCCGCGGCCCTTATCAAGGACTGCCGAGAAGTGCTGGTGGTCGGTCACGAGCACCCGGACGGGGATGCCGTTGGCTCGATGCTGGGCACGGCGCTCATGCTCGAAAAGGCCGGAAAGAACGTTCATTGCAGTTGGCCTGAACCTGCAGAGATGCCTGAAAAATATAGATTTCTCCCGGGGTGGCACCTGTTCGTGACGCCTTCAGAGATACCCGACGTAGAGCTTATCATAGTCGTCGACTGCTCGAACATCGAACGCTTTGAGGGGCTGAAGAGCAGGCTTGGCGGGAAAACCAAGATCATAAACATCGATCACCATCCGTATAACACGCTCTTCGGCTATGTCAACATAATCAACCTCAGGTCCTCCGCCGTCGCGGAGATAATCTACCTCTACGCGGGTAAACTGGGACTTGTACTTGACGAGGAGGCCGCCCTCTGCTTGTACGTGGGCATATTGACGGATACGGGAAGGTTCCAGTTCAGCAACACGTCTGACACGACGCTCAGGGTGGCCTCGGAGATGGTGGGGATGGGGATTGATCCCAACCTTGTATTCCAGAACGTGTACCAGAGCGAATCACTTCAATACTTGAGGCTCTGCGGCCACGTGTTGTCAAACGCGGTCTTCAATGAAGACCTTGGTCTTGTATATGGCTACGTAACCCAGGATGAGATGAAGTCCTGGGGCGTAACAATGGATGAGATGCAGGACCTTGTAGACTACCTGCGAACCCTGAAAGGCCACAGGGTAGCCGCTCTTTTCAAGGAACTTGGAAGTGGAGAGATACGTGTCAGCCTCCGTTCGAGAGCCGAAATAGACGTTGGGAACGTGGCGAGGCTGCTCGGGGGAGGCGGTCACTATGCCGCAGCCGCTTATACATCAAGAAAGAAAAACTTCAATGAAGCGTTATCTGAACTTCGACAGGAGATAGCCAAGGTTGGACGGAATCCTGGTGGTCGATAAACCACGGGGCATAACGTCCCGGCAGGTTGTAACGAAGGTAGGGAGACACATCGGTGCCGAGAAGGCAGGGCACACCGGCACACTGGATCCGCTTGCGACGGGGGTACTCGTAGTCTGTATAGGACGCTGCACGCTTTTATCCAGATATCTGTCCGGACAGGGCAAGACCTACAGGGTAGATGCGCTTCTCGGTGTCGAAACGGATACATACGATATTGAAGGAGAGGTAAGGGGTGGAGAAAGCGCCGACGCGCTCAACCTTGATCAGGTGGAAGTGGCGCTTGAGGGGTTCAAGGGCTCACTTGTCCAGGAGCCACCGCCGTACTCGGCTGTAAAGCACAACGGGAAACCGCTTTACTATTATGCGAGGAGGGGCTTGAGGGTCAAGCCAAGGCCGCGCAGGGTAAAAGTCGATAGTATCGAGGTCGTATCGTTTGAGAAAGGCTCGGACGGCGTTCACCTGAGGTTTGAGCTCTCGTGTGGGTCTGGAACCTACGTGAGGAGCATAGTCCATGATCTCGGGCGAAGCCTCGGGTGCGGAGCGTGCGTCTTTTCTCTTCGAAGAGTGAGTTCGGGGGATTTCTCGGAGGACTCGGCGGTTCCGCTTGAAAGGTTGTTATCGCTCGGTAGTCGGGGACTGATGGAGATAATGGTCTCACTCGAGGATGCGACAATATCAATGCCCGGGGTTTCCGTGTCGACCGAGGGAGAGCGAGGGACCGCCCTCGGAGAACCCCTGCGGCATGAATGGATATCATCCCCCTGTGAGGGCCTGGAAGAGGGGGTAACCTTTAGAATACTTAACGGCGAGGGTGATCTCATCGCTCTGTACGGACCTCCCAGGCCTGAGGACGGTCCCGAGATTCGGGGCAGGGCTGTCCGCGTCATAAGACCGTTGTCTTTGGTTACAGGAAAAGATGAAGCTGCTTAAGGACACAGAAAAGTTCATGCAACACGCCGGTTCCAGTGTCGTCACCATAGGGGTTTTCGACGGTGTTCACAAGGGACACCAGGCGATTATCAATACCTGTGTGAGCAGGGCGGAGGAACGCGGGGTGCCTTCTGTCGTCCTGACATTCGACCGCAACCCGCGGAAGGTCATCTCTGACGAGTTCCCTTGCGTCCTGACATCGAGGGAATACAAGCTTGACCTGATGGAGGACCTCGGGATCGACTACACGATAATGGTCAGGTTCGATGAGGGATTCGCTGCACTTGCTCCCGAGGATTTCTGCAGAGAGATACTTGCTGAGCACCTCGGGGCGGTTCTGGTCTGCGTAGGAGAGAATTTCCATTTCGGGACAGGCGGCAGGGGAGACGTCCTGTCGTTGGCCGACGAGGGTAAGCGGCTGGGATTCGGGGTTGGAATAGTACCGCTCGTTTCATCGGAACGAGGTACACTCTCGAGCACGCTCGTCCGCAAGATGATCAATGAAGGCAGGGTTGACGAGGTGACAGACGCGCTCGGAAGGCCCTACTCGGTGGTCGGAAGGGTGGTTACAGGGCACTCGAGGGGGAAGGGGCTCGGGTTCCCGACCGCTAACCTGAGACTCGAACGCGACTTCTGCGTGCCAATGGAGGGGGTCTATGCGGGAAAAGCGGTGCTCGAGGGAAGAAAGTACCTGTGTGCCACAAACGTGGGGAGCAACCCTACGTTCGGCGACGCGGAGACCGTTGTGGAGGTATATATACTGGATTTCGAGGGAGACATATACGGCGAATCCATATGGGTGGAATTCTATAATAGGTTGAGGGGCGAGATAGCCTTCGAGAACGAAAACGTGCTGGTCTCCCAGATGCGGAGCGATGTCTCCAGAGCGCGCGCTTTGCTTGGAAAGCCTTGAGTTATGGTGTTTTATTACAGGACTTATGCTAGTATTGGCAAGGTTTGCGATTAAACTGGATGGAAAATGGTATCAAGCGAGGGAAAAAAAACGATAGTAGAGGAATACAGGAAGCACGATAAGGACACGGGCTCAAGCGAGGTCCAGGTGGCGCTGCTCACCCGGGATATCAACGATCTTACCGAGCACCTCAAATTACACAAGAAGGACCACCACTCACGCAGGGGACTGTTGTTGAAGGTCGGCAGGAGAAGGAGGCTTCTCAATTACCTTAAGAAAGAGGACATAGAGAGGTATCGCGCCCTTATCAAGAGGCTGGGCTTGAGGAGATGATGTAAGAGGAGAGGACAAAAAGACGCACGGTGAAACACCAATAATGCTTAGAACTTGTTTTTGAGTGAAGCCCAAGGAGGCTCTTTTTATTATGGACATAGTATCGAAAGACATAGAGATTTCCGGGCGAAAGATCCGGATAGAGACTGGAAAATTCGCAAAGCAGGCCGACGGCGCTGCGCTTGTCAGCTGTGAGGGGACATCCGTGCTCGCCACGGTAGTAGCGGCGGACGATGTGCGCCAGACGGACTTCCTCCCTCTTACGGTGGACTTTGAAGAGCGCATGTACGCCGCGGGGAAGATACCCGGGAGCTTCTTCCGCAGAGAGGGAAGGCCCACAGAGGGAGCGACACTTACCGCACGCATAATCGACAGGACGCTGAGGCCGAACTTTGACAAGCAGTTCCGCAACGAGTTGCAGGTGGTCGTGACCGTTCTTTCAACGGACCAGGAGAACCCGCCGGACATGCTCGGCATCATAGGTACCGCAGCGGCGCTCAGCCTTTGCAATATCCCCTTTTACGGCCCTCTGGCGGGAGTCCGTGTTGGCCGGGTGGGCGATGACTGGATGATAAACCCGACCTTTCAGGAACTGGAGAACTCGTCGATGAATCTCATAGTAGCGGGAAACCGTGAATCACTGATCATGGTGGAGGCAGGCGCGCGCCAGGTCACGGAAGGCGAAATAGTCGAAGGCCTGGGTGTCGGACACAGAGCTATAAAAGAGCTAATCGAAGTGATCGACGAACTCGACAAGGAGGTCAGGCGAGGCAAGGGAGAGAAACCGAAGCAGCAGATAATCGGGGATATATCCTCTTTCCTCGAGTCCCGCTACGATGAAGCAGTGGCGGCATTGATCGACGCTTACAAGAGTGAGGATGCCCAGGCGGTAGATGAGAAAACGGAAGCGTTCAAGCAGGTGGCAGTCGATGCCGCTGGAGCCTTTACCGCATCCGAGAGAAAGATCGTGGGCATAATCTCCCGCATAACGGGGAACACGCGACTTGTAAAGGCGCTGGCCGCCGAGATAGAGCCAGAGGTCAAGGGAGGTATGGCACAGTCGCTCCACGACGCTTCAAGGGAGGGCCTCATAAAGTCGGAACGGTCCCTGAAGAGGAAGGACGCGCGGAAGGCGCTTGGAGAACCGTACCTGCAGAAGTTCTACGGCCTTGAAAGCGAGGTAAAACAGGTCCTGGACGGTCTAGAGGCAAAGCTGCTTCGAAGGCAGATACTTGACGAGAGCTTGAGGCCGGACGGGAGAAAGCCGTTCCAGATCAGGAAGATAACCTGCGAGGTCGGCCTTTTGCCCCAGACACATGGCTCCGGCCTTTTCACCAGGGGGGAGACGCAGGTGCTGACCATAGCTACGCTGGGCGCCCACGGTGAAAAACAGATTCTGGACGACCTGGGCATAGAGGAGTACAAGCGGTTCATACACCATTACAATTTCCCGCCCTACTCGAGCGGCGAAGCGCGCCCGATGAGGGGCCCTAAGCGCAGGGAGATAGGGCACGGGGTACTCGTGGAAAGGGCTCTACTGTCGGTCATCCCGGATGAGGATGAGTTCCCGTACACGATACGGCTCGTCTCCGAGGTCTTGGAGTCGAACGGTTCGACTTCCATGGCCAGCTTATGCGCAAGCAGCATGGCTCTGATGGACGCTGGCGTCCCGCTAAAGGAGAAATCCGCCGTCAGCGGAATCGCCATGGGTCTTGTCATCGAGGATGGAAGAACTGTAATCCTGAGTGACATACAGGGGCTCGAAGACGCCATCGGGGACATGGACTTCAAGGTGGCGGGGACGAGGCTCGGGGTAACCGCTCTTCAGATGGACATCAAGTGCCTCGGAATATCCCAGCAGATAATGGAGGAAGCGCTGGAGCAGGCCAGGCAGGGAAGGTCTTTCATAATCAAGGCCATGTCGGACGCGATCGCTGAACCCAGGATCGAAGTCTCGCCCAACGCGCCGAGGATGATGCAGATGAAGATACCGGTCGACAAGATTGGTGACCTGATAGGCCCTGGAGGGAAAAACATCAGGGGACTTATCGAGCGGTACGATGTAGAGATCGACGTCGAGAACGATGGCAGTGTGTTTGTCTTCGGAAGGGACCGCGATAATGTCGAGAGTGTCAAACGAGAGATCGAGCGGGTAGCGCGCGACCCCGAGGTCGGGGATAAGTACCTCGGGACGGTCGTTAAAACAATGAACTTCGGAGCTTTCGTTGAGCTGGCTCCTGGAAAGGACGGGTTGATCCATATATCCAAGCTTTCCAAGACCAGGATCGACCGCGTCGAGGATGTGCTGAACGTCGGAGACAAGGTTGAAGTCGAGATCGAGGGTATTGACAACCTCGGCAGGATAGACCTCAGACCGATCGAATTAGAGCCCGGCGAGAGTTGATACTCACAACCATGACGCACCGGCTGCCGACAAAGACCGTGCTGGACTCTGGCGTACGCGTTCTATCCGAGCATATTCCGGAAGTACGTTCAGTCTCGCTGGGTATCTGGATAGACACTGGTTCCAGGGACGAAAATGACCGGGAAGTAGGACTTACGCATCTCCTGGAGCACCTTCTCTTCAAGGGGACTCCCGGCATGAACGCCAGGGACATAGCCGAGGCTTTCGACTACATGGGGGCAGACCTGAACGCGGCTACGGGGAAGGAGCATACCTCCGTTTACTCGAGAGTCCTGGAAGAGTATCTCCCGAGGGCGGTCGAGATAACCCTTAGCATGGTACGCGACCCACTGCTGGACCCCAAGGACATCGACTCGGAACGTCAGGTGGTGCTTGAGGAGATAGCGATGCACCTGGACTCGCCAGATGAGCTGGTGCACGATTATCTCTCGCAAGTAATGTGGGGGGAGCACCCGGCCGGTCACATGGTTCTAGGAGACACGGAGGTCATCAAGAGCGTTGAACGAGATTCGGTCGTGAAGTTCTACGGTGAGCGATACATCGGGTCCCGGATACTGGTAGCTGCGGCGGGTGCAGTGGAGCACGATAGACTCTGCGAGATCATACAAGATCGAACGGATTCACTTCAGATTGGAGCGCCGGCGGTTCGCGATGACTCGCTCGAGAGGCCTCTTTCGGGAAGCCGGGTCATCTACAAGGATACGGAGCAGGTGAACATATGCATCGGGTCGAGAGGTCTCCGCAGGGGACACCCGGACAGGTTCGCCCTCGCGGTCCTTGACAACATACTCGGGGGGAGTATGAGCAGCAGGCTGTTCCAGACGATCAGGGAGGAGCAAGGCCTCGCCTATTCGATATATTCTTACACTGGGATGATGCTCGGAATGGGCATGGTGGGCATCTACTGCGGAACTCACCCGAGCCAGGCCCAAAAGGTCATTGAGCTTATCGAGGAAGTCCTGTCGGGCATAAAGGAGAACGGTCTTAAACCCGATGAGGTCGAGCGCGCAAAGAACCATATCAAGGGTGCGCTTCTTATAAGCATGGAGGACAGTGGCAACCGGATGAACAGGATGACCAAGGCCGAGTTCGCGGAAAGCGAACACCTGACCATAGACGAGATCGTCAAGCGGGTGGAGAGGGTCGGTTCGTCTGATATCGACCGGGTATTCGAAGATACATGGGGCAGCGTGGGAGCGAGCCTCGCTGTCGTCGGACCGCTCGAAGATGGAAGTGTCGGGCTGTCCGGGAGGATATAAGCAGGGAGTTTGTCATGATAAAGGTAGCTGTCATGGGTGCATACGGAAGGATGGGCAGCGAGGTATGCAGGGCCGTCGTCGCGGATCCCGAACTTGAGTTAGCGGGCGCCGTTGACACTGCAACACTTGTCGAAGAAACCCCGCGGGAAGCACGGAAAGCCGGTATCAGCGTGCTCCGCGGCAGGGACAGCCTGGATATTGAAACGATAGACGTGATGGTTGATTTCACGAAAGCAGACGCGGCCGTTGAAAACATACTCTGGGCGGTTGAGAACGGCATCCACTCGGTTGTGGGGACAACGGGAATACCGGAACCTGATATCAAGAGAATAAAAGGGCTTGCGGATAGCGGTAAGGCCAACGTCGTTATGGCGGCGAACTTCGCCCTAGGCGCGGTCCTCATGATGAGGTTCTCGGAGACCGCCGCCAGGTTTCTCGACCAGTGCGAGGTAATCGAGATGCACCACAGGGGCAAGATCGATGCGCCTAGCGGTACGGCGATCGCGACGGCGAAACGGATTAACAGAGTCTCAAATGCAAACCAGCATCTGCCGGCAGATGAGAGAGAGGTAAAGGGCTCCCGGGGCGGACGTCTTGGCGAAGTCCAGATCCACAGCGTGCGCCTGGATGGCCTGGTAGCGCACCAGGAAGTGATATTCGGCTCCAAAGGGGAAACCCTCAGGATAAGGCATGATACAATCGACCGCTCCTGCTTCATGCCGGGTGTGCTGATCGCCGTCAAGGCGGTAGGCTCGACACCCGGTCTCACAATAGGAATGGATCCTCTGCTCGGGATTTGAACGCAGCAGTCCATGTTCAAAGGTAGTAACCGACACTGACAGAATAATTAATATTGGGACGTAGTCGTGTTTCCATTGAAAGCGAACAAGGGTGGCAAAGGGCAAGAAAAAGGGAAAAAAGACAGGACTCCAGAGAAGCTCCAAGGGCCAATCCAGGACCGCGACTAAAGCGGAAAAGGAAGAAAAGCAAGAGAGGCTCACGCCCGGAAGGTTGCGAGCCGTCTACGGCTTTTCGTTTTTGGCGCTCGCCATTTTCACGTTCATCTGCATATTCGCTCCATCGAGCGCGGGCTTTGTCGGTCGTGGGGTAAAGGTCGGACTCGCGTGGGCGCTGGGGCTCGGCAGGTTTGTGCTGCCGTCCATCTTCCTGGCGGTAGCCGGGTTCGCCTTCTGGAGAAAACCCGGGATGAGGATCGGCCTCCTGGCCGTAGGGCTGACGATAATGGCGGTTTCACTGCTGGCCCTACTCCACGTACACATACCGACCTCGAGCATGTTCGAAGTCGGGAAACTTTACAGCGGGGGCGGCCTCATCGGGGCGGCTATATCCTGGCCGATGGTAAAGCTAGTAGGTACCGTAGGGGCTTATGTCTTCACAATTGCAGCCCTCGCGGTAGGACTGGTGGTTGCCTTTGAGGAGCAGCTTGTGAGCATCCTGAAAGCGGTTCGCGAAAGGCGCGGAAAATCCGGAAAGGTCACTGAAGCCGCTGCGGGAGACGATGCAGCGCCGCCACCGGGCAGAGGAGAGCCGGCAATGCCCAAAGGTGTAAAGGTTTACCCGTCTTCTCCGGCCCCCGCGGTGACTGTTCGAGAGGAGAAGGAAGACCAGCTTGCCATAAACATAAAAAGCCCCAAGGCGGGCAAGTACAGACTGCCGCCTGTATCCATACTTAACCGTACCCAGGGGAAGGCTTTCTCCCGGAAGAGCAACGAGGAGAGGAAGCGGACGATAGAGCAGACCCTGAGCAGCATGGACGTCGATGCAAGGGTCGTCAAAGTGAGCCAGGGGCCTACAGTCTCTCTCTTCGAGGTAGAGGTAGGAAGTGGTGAGAAGGTAAGGAGGGTTACCGAGCTTGAGCCCGAGATAGCGTACGCGCTCGGCTCACCGGACATACGGATCTACTCGCCGATCCCCGGGAGGCAAGCGATAGGGATAGAGGTGCCGAACCATATCAGGGACACGGTGCTGTTAGGCGACATCATTGACAGGCTGGGACCTGTTGCGCCACATAATCTCCTGACGGTGGCGATCGGGAAGGATATGTCCGGAGAACCGGTGGTCCTGGACATCGCCCAGCTTCCCCACCTACTTCTTGCAGGTTCAACCGGAGCGGGGAAGTCCTGCTGCATCAACGCGATAGTATGCTCCCTTCTTTTCCGCTGCCGCCCCGACCAGCTGCGTTTAATCATGATTGACCCCAAGTACGTGGAGTTCACCTGGTACAACGGCATGCCGCACCTGCTTTGCGAGGTCATCAACGAACCCGAACCCGCTTCGAAGGTGTTGATTTGGGCGGTGCGCGAGATGGACCGGCGTTACCAGGAGCTACAGAGGGCGAGGGTTGTCCACATCGACGACTACAATGCCCTTGCCGGGAAAGTCAGGAACCTCGAGCCGATGCCGAAGGTAATCATCGTGATAGACGAACTCGGCGACCTCATGATTGTTGCCCGCAGGGAGGTCGAATCCTCGATTAGCCGACTTACTGCAAAGGCGCGTGCAGTAGGCATCCACATGATAATAGCGACGCAGAGGCCTTCCGTTGACGTGATAACAGGTGTGATCAAGAACAACATAACGGCTCGAATTGCATTCCAGGTGGCCAGCCACGCCGACTCCCGTACGATCCTGCAGAAGAAGGGGGCCGAAAAACTGCAGGGGAAAGGAGACATGCTCCTTGATCCCGGTAACATACCACAGCCCGTTCGCGTGCAGGGAGCGCTCATTCAGACAAAGGAGATAGAGCTGTTAACGGGGTATATAAGAGAGGAGAAGTTCGAGGCGGGCACGTCGAAGCCGATCGACCTCGAGGAGGTGGAGGCGACCGTAAAGAAGGAGATCCAGAGCGCTGATACGCTTCTCGAGGAGGCCGCGGAGTTCGTTGTCTATGCCGGGGAGGCATCCGCTTCGATGCTGCAGACCCACCTGAGGGTCGGGTACGCGCGGGCCAGGAGGATCATCGTCGAGCTTGCGGACCTGGGCATAGTGGGACCTCACGAGGGCAGTAGATCCAGGAAGGTGTTGATCAGCCCGGAGGAGTTGGAGGGGTGGAAAGAAAAGCAGAAAGAACGTCCTTAGTTGCACTTTAAAGGCTGTATTGATAACCTAAGCTAGGTGAGGTTCTTGCGGCTTTTCTGGGGTGTGATAAATAGATTTGATTTAAACAAGGGTGAATTTGGAGGTAAGGTTTGGACAGCCCGTTGGCCCAGCAGGTTGAAAAGATTTTAGCCTCTGCTGTTGGGGGTTTCATCGCGAAAGCAACCGTAAAGAAAAACTGCGAAATAATTGGTTGCACCCCTGACAGCCTGTCTGCGGGGCAGTTGCAGGAGCTGGCGGCGTATGTCGAGAAGTCGGTGTCCTTTTTCTCCGGGAAGGAAGCCGGCACGGAAGTTGCCGATAAGATCAGGAACCTGGTCGGCTGAGGGGCCGAGGAAGGTCTGTATTTGTCACGCAACCTTAACATAAAGCGTAGGATATTCCTGATCAGCATCGCCGGAGCACTCTTATCCCTGGTCATCGCCATACCTCTGCTTACCATTTTCACGGACCTGGGTAGCAAACACCTGATAGTCGGATTTATAATCCTGGTAGTCGGTGTATTCGGGGGGGGACTGCTGGTCAGTTCCTTGATGGGGCAAACATTCGAAAGCTCCCTGAAGACTGTAATAGGTTTCTCGAACGCCGTCTCGGAAGGGGATCTTTCCACACGCCTCGAAGCAAACACAAATGACGTCATCGGGCGGCTGGCTGCCGCGCAGAACGCAATGGTCGAGGGCCTTCGCATGATCATCGAGAAGCTCCGCGAGGCCTCCACCCTCGTGAGCATGACCGCCCAGGAGCTTTCCTCTTCCTCTCAAGGAGTGATGGCTTCCGCAGAGGAGGTCTCGTCGACAGTGGAGCAGATCTCAAAGGGTGCCGACTCACAGGCCCACGCCGTCGAGCAAACGTCACTGATAATAAACGATATAGCTGAGATGGCAGCGAGCGTAGCAGATCAGGCCAGGGTTTCCTCTGAAACTGCACGAGCGGCAAACGAGATTGCTCAAGCTGGCTCGATGTCAGCAGAGGATGCCGCGACCAAGATGGGAGATATGAAAGAGGCGATAGACTCGGTCACCACCATAATGCAGGGGCTTGGAGAAAGGTCAATGCAGATCGGGCTCATAGTCGATGTAATTACTAACATAGCCGATCAGACGAACATGCTGGCTCTAAACGCCGCCATCGAGGCCAGCCGGGCAGGTGAACAAGGCAGGGGGTTCGCCGTCGTGGCCGAGGAAGTGCGGGGGCTGGCCGAGGGCAGCAGGAAGGCCGCCTACCAGATAGCAAAGATGATCCGCGACACCGAGAGCGAGACGGAGAAGGCCCTGAGGGCGATGGATACCAGCAAGAATATCGTGGGAAGCTCGATAGATGTCATACAGTCGACGCTTGACGCTCTCCAGAACGTGGCGCAGATAGTAGAGGACATTGCGGGCGGCGCCGAGTCCGTGTACAAGGCAACCGAGGCCCAGCGGGATGGCTCGGAGAAAGTAGTAAAAGCGGCACACGATATTGCCTCCATAGCGGAGCAGGCCGCGGCCGGAACTGAAGAAGCCCTGGCCGCGGCAAACGAGCAAACCGCGTCAATGGAGGAGATAAGGGTCTCGATACAGGAGCTTGCCCGTTTCTCAGTCGAGATGAAAAGGCTCGTTGAAAACTTCAGGATATCCCCGGAAGAATAGATAATACCGCCATGGCGACTCAACAACACTCCTTCGATATTGTAAGCAAAGTAAACCTCCAGGAACTCGACAACGCGTTGAACCAGGCGCGAAGAGAGATAGACACGCGATTTGACTTCAAGGGAAAAGGGTCCCGCATAGAGGAAGGGGCGGACAGCCTGGTTATCTTCTCATCGGATGAGTTTCATCTAAGGGCGATGATAGATGTAATCGAGACCCGCCTGGTGCGGCGAGAAGTGCCGCTTGAAGCACTTGCGTGGGGACATATAACCGACGGCCCGAAAGGAACGGTCAAAAGGGAGGCGAAGATCCTGCAGGGGATAGACGCCGACAAAGCTCGCGAGATAACGAAATTCGTGAAAAAGCTAGATAAAAAGATAAACGTCGCGGTCCAGCAGGACCAGGTTCGCATCAGCAGCAAGAGCAAGGATGCCCTTCAGGAAGTTCTAAAGTCCGTCCGCGAAAACGATTTCGCGATACCGCTTCAATTCACCAACTACCGCTGAGAAATGAGTAACAGGCCATCAGATTCCCGCCTCGGCGAGCTCCGGGGAAAGTCCTTTTGTGTGGTCACACTCGGTTGTTTCCGCAACGAGGTCGAATCGGATCTCTTGATAAGCGAGCTTTCTAGACTCGGACTTAGGCAGACCAGCACGCTCGAGGCATCCCAGGTGATAATCGTTAACACCTGCGGGTTCATCCAGGAAGCATGCGAAGAAGGGATCGACACGATACTCGAGATAGACAGGCTCACCAGGAGCAGGGACCCGCGACCGCCGATACTCCTGGTTGGCTGCATGGGACAGAGGTATGGAGAAGGGCTTCTGAAGAGCATGGCAGAGGTGTCTGGCGTTCTCGGTGTAGACTGGATGGATCACCTACCTGAAGCCCTTTCAGAGGTAACAGCCGGGAAGCGGCTACATAGAACCTCGCCGGTGCCCGGCCCCTGCTATCCCGCAAGGGATGTTGACTCGTCTGAGAACGCGACCATATTCATACGGATCGCGGACGGTTGTAACAGGGCATGTCATTTTTGCACCATACCACGGATCAGGGGTGCCTATAAGAGCCGACCCTCTGACGAGATATTGAACGAGGTGATCAGGCTCACCGGTGAGCGCGACAGGGAAGTCGTTTTGCTCGCGCAGGACCTGACTTCATATGGGTCCGATATTCCATCAGGAACAGGACTCGCAGGTCTGCTGCGGCGGATAACAGAACTTGAACACGTGAGGTGGGTTAGACTTCTATACCTTCAGCCAGAGGGGATAACGAACGAGCTCATCGATGAGGTGGTCGAAAACCCGAAGATATGTGACTATTTCGACATTCCGTTTCAGCACGTGAGCCAGCATGTGCTACGGAGGATGGGAAGGCCGGGAGATGGCGAGTCCTATAGAAGACTCATAAGTTCAATCAGGGCCAGGTCGCCTGGAGCCTCGCTCAGGACGACCGTGATGGTCGGTTACCCTGGAGAGACCGAAGAGGACTTCGAGCGGCTCGAGAGTTTCGTGGGTGATATCGCTTTTGACTGGCTTGGCGCATTCCGGTATTCTCCCGAATCAGGAACCGCCGCCGCGCAGCTGCCAGACCAGGTGCCCTATGATAAGGCGGTAATGCGGTATGATAGAATCCTCGAGTTACAGGACTCCGTCGAAGCCTCAAGGGCCATTCGCCTCGTCGGGGCGAGCACCGAGGTGGTAATCGATGGCGTTTCCGAAGAAGATGGCTTCGACTTAGTTGGTCGTTCATACAGGGAAGCACCGATCATTGACGGTTTGCTATACCTTAGAAGAAAGACGGAGTACGGCCGTAATGTAACGATAGGCGCTTTTGCAGAAGCAAGGATAACCGGATTGGAAGGCCTGGATCTTGTCGCAGAAATCTAACGGGCTGGCGAGTGCACCAAAGGCGATATTGAGTGGGCCGTGGCTGAATACCGCGAATCTTATTACGCTCCTGCGTGTTCTGCTTGCCCCACCGATCGTGCTTTTGCTCCTGTACGGTCTGCAGCGACCTTACAACGTGTCATATAACGTGCTGGCCGGGGTCGTATTCATCATAGCCGCGCTCACCGACAAGGTGGACGGGTACTATGCCCGTAAAAACGACATGGTGACCAAGCTGGGGCAGTTCCTGGACCCGCTTGCGGACAAACTCCTCATGCTACCGGTCATGGCAGCGCTATGGTATATGAAGCTCCTTCCGCTCTGGGTGTTGATCGTGGTCCTCGTGAGAGAAGTGATGGTCTCTGTGATACGGGTCATCGGCGCAAGACGCGGTATCTCATTCCCAGCTACCTGGTCCGGAAAGGCGAAGATGTTTTCCCAGATCATAGCGGTCAGCGTGCTAATAATATTTCCCACGAGAAACAGCGACATTATCGTACATATCATTGTCTATCTAATGGCATTCATGACAGTCTACTCCGGCATCGACTACGTGATCAGGTCCCGACGTGAGATCTTCAGCCGCGACTAGGGGATGATAGAGGTTGAAGGAGAGCGGGGTAGCCCGTATCGCGGTTCTGACTGTAGGCGACGAGCTGCTATCCGGCGAGATAACCGATTCTAATTTTCCTGCGATAGCATCAGCCGTCACTAGCCTTGGATTCGTCGTCAGCGAGCAACGTACCGTTGGCGACGACACCGAACGTATAGCGGGTACCATAAACGACCTTTCCAGATATTCGGATGCGTTAATCATCACCGGCGGCCTCGGGCCAACCAGCGACGATGTGATGAGGGAGTCCGTTTCACTGGCGACCGGCAGGGAACTTGAACTCCGCGAAGACCTCGCAGATGTGATCCGGGGTTTCTTTAAGTCTCTTAACAGAAAGATGACAGAGGAGAACATGCGGCAGGCGTACCTGCCGAAGGGGGGACGACCCATACCACCGGCTGGCGGCACCGCACCCGGGTTCGTTCTTGAGGACGAGGCCCTGATTTTCGTACTGCCGGGAGTGCCTAGGGAGATGCAGGCAATGCTGAAGTCTGACGTGTTGCCCGAGCTCGAGAGGGTGTTCAGGGGCGGAGGTGTTTCCGTAACGCGACGCATAATGACTTTCGGGTTGGGTGAGTCCGAAGTGGCGTCTCTGGTAGGAGACCTGATAGGGAAGGGGCCCGTTGAATACGCCTTTCTCGCGCTAGCCGGACCGATATCCGTGAAGCTCACGGCAAGCGCTCCAACAGCAAAGGAGGCATCAAGGCTGATTGACGAAGAGCAGGAGAAGGTCCAAGAGCGGCTAAGGTCCCTCATATACAGCACCGATGACAGGACGATGGAAGAGGTAGTGGGCGGATTACTGCGTGAAAGCTCCATGACCGTCGCGGTCGCGGAGTCCTGCACAGGCGGGCTCGTCTGCGGTCGCATCACAAACGTCCCCGGAAGCTCTGATTACTTTCTGGGCGGTGTAGTCTCATACGGCATAGGGTCGAAAAAGAGCATCCTCGGTATCCCGGATGAAGCGCTGTTGGAAGGTGCTGTATCCAAGCCGGTGGCGGAAGCGCTGGCGAAGGCGGTTCGTCAGTTGTTCCGGTCGGACCTGGGTGTCGGAGTAACGGGTGTGGCGGGCCCCGGGAGCGGCGACGAGAGCAGGCCGGTGGGTACTGTCTGCCTCGGGCTTGCTCACTCCAACGGTGTTGAATCCTTCGAGGTACTGCTGCCGGGGAACAGATCGCTCATCAGGAGCATCGCGTCTATTGGTGCCCTGAACGCCGTCAGACTGCATATCCAAGGCCGTAACCGGCTGGTTTGAAATTGACACCCCCATACATCAATGTTACCTTACCTGGATAGTTGCGCGTGTCCCATCAGTGGACATCCTTTCTCGTCAGGCGAAACGACATGCCATAGAAGACGGCGGGGAAACAATCATGGGGTATAAAGAGACGCTGAACTTACCCAGAACCGGTTTCCCGATGAAGGGAAACCTCGCCCGGAAAGAGCCGGAGATCCAGGAGTTCTGGGATAAACTGGGTCTGTACAAGCGAATAATGGCAAAGACCGCGGGCATGCCTCTTTTCGTGCTGCATGACGGCCCTCCATATGCAAACGGCGACATCCACGTCGGCACAGCCTATAACAAGATACTCAAGGACATCATAGTAAAGTACAAGACGATGAGGGGTCACCAATGCCCTTACGTGCCAGGGTGGGACTGCCACGGGCAACCGATCGAGCACGAGGTGTCCAAGAGACTGGGTCCCGAGGCAAGCCTCGACAAGGTGGAGCTGCGCAAGACGTGCAGGGAGTACGCGCTCAAGTTCGTAAAGCGTCAGGCCGAACAGTTCAAGCGCCTTGGCGTTCTCGGGGATTTCGATGATCCGTACCTGACGCTTGCCACGCGCTATGAGGCGACCAATGTAGAGGTGTTCGCCGAGCTTTACGCGAAAGGCCTTATCTACAGGGGCAGGAAGCCCATCCACTGGTGCACTGACTGCGTCACCGCTCTTTCAGAAGCCGAGATCGAATACGAGGACAAGCAGTCGAACTCGATGTATGTGCGTTTTCCGCTCGTTGACGAGTTCCCGCTGATTACCCGGTCCGGAAAGAGAGCGTCGCTCCTGATATGGACGACCACCCCCTGGACGCTGCCCGCTAACGTCGCGATAGCACTCCACCCGCGGCTTCACTACGCCGGGGTGGACACGGGGGACGAGGTCCTAGTGATGGCTCACGCCCTGGTCGAGCCGGTAATGAAGGAACTTGAAATCGCTGACTTCAAGGTGATTGACGAGTTCCTGGGGTCTGAGGTCGAGGGACTGAATTGCTCGCATCCATGGTTCGACAGGGATTCGGTGATCGTCCTGGCCGATTACGTTACGCTCGACCAGGGGACAGGCTGTGTACATATCGCTCCGGGGCACGGTCAGGAGGACTACCTCACCGGACTCGAATACGGCCTTCCTAGCCCAATGCCGGTGGATGACCTGGGGTTCTTTACCGAGGAGGGCGGGCCGTTCGCCGGGATGAGTCTCGAGGAGGCAAACCCGAAGATAATCGAGGACCTGCAGGGGCGCGGCCTTCTAATGGCATCAGGTTATGTGACCCACCAGTATCCGCACTGCTGGCGCTGCAAGAAACCTGTTGTTTTCAGGGCGACGCCACAGTGGTTCATAGCGTTGGACGGCAACGTTGAAGAGGACAGGACCTTGAGGGGCGGCGCTCTCCACGCGATAAAGGACGTGGAGTGGATACCCGACTGGACCATCAATCGCATAGGGAGCATGGTGGAGAACCGCCCGGACTGGTGCATATCGCGGCAGAGGGCCTGGGGCGTGCCGCTCCCGGTCCTGTACTGCCTTGACTGCGGAAAAGAACTCATCACGCCCGATTCACTGGAAGCGATACGCGTGATGATCGAGAGCGAGGGGGCGGACTCGTGGTTCATCCGGGAGCCAGTGGACTTCCTCCCGCCCGGAACAAAATGCGAATACTGTAGCTCGGAGAAATTCGAGAAGGAGAGCGACATCCTCGATGTATGGTTCGAGTCCGGCATCAGCCATTTAGCCGTGCTGAGGGAGCGAGAAGAACTTCGCTGGCCCGCCGACCTCTACGTGGAGGGCAGCGACCAGCATCGTGGATGGTTCCAGTCCAGCCTCCTAACGTCGATAGGGTTCACCGGCAAACCCCCTTACAGAGCGGTGATAACCCACGGGTTCACGGTGGACGGGGAGGGAAGGAAGATGTCCAAGTCGCTCGGCAATGCGATCGACCCACGCGAGGTTTACAGTCGGTCGGGCGCGGACATATTGAGACTGTGGACGGCTTCTACGGATTACTCGAGTGACATCCCGATCTCCGAGGAGATATTGAGCAGGGTCACGGAAGCTTACAGGCGGATCAGGAACACGATAAGGTTCATGCTCGGCAACACCTACGACTTCGAGGAAGACAAGAACGCGGTTCCGCATGAGAGCATGGAGGAGATAGACCGCTGGATGCTTTCCAGGCTTCAAAACCTGGTGAAGCGCGTCACCTCGCTAATGGACCGCTATCTCTATCACCAGGCTGTACAGGTTTTGCTCCTTTTCTGCACCGTTGATATGAGTTCTCTCTACATGGACATCCTCAAGGACCGCCTGTACACTTTCCCGGCTGACTCGGCCGAACGAAGGTCCGCGCAAACGGCGATGAGCAGGATATTGGGGGAGCTTGTAGTGATGATCGCTCCGGTACTCCCGCATACCGCCGAGGAAGCATGGATCTCGATGTCTGAAGGCCGCGGGCAGGCAGAGAGCGTCCATCTGGCACCCTGGCCGGAGTACGATGAAAGCCTGGTCGATGCAGGACTGGACGAGAAATGGGCAAGGATTCTCGAGATCCGGGAGGACGTCTATCGAAAGATGGAGAAAGCGAGGCAGGACAATGCCCTCGGCACGAGCCTGGAGGCGCTGGTACGCATCTACGCCAGGGGCACATCGCTCGAGCTGCTTGAAAGCATGAAACCGCAACTTCCAGCCATATTTATCGTGTCGCAGGCGGAAGTACACGACCTCTCCGAATACACGGAAGAGAGGCAGGACTCAGGGGATGTAGAGGTACTCATCGAGCGCGCTAAAGGCAGCAAATGCGAGAGATGCTGGAACTACACCCCTGCCGTAGGTCAAGACAACGATAACCCCGACATCTGCGAGCGCTGCGCCGCTGCTCTCGCAGAAGAATGATGCTCGCGCGCAACAGGAAGATACTCGTCTTCCTTGTGATCTTCTTTATCTCGATAGCGGTCGACCAGGTCACCAAGGCGCTTGTATCGGCGCTGATGGACCCTGGAAGCTCGATAACCTTGATACCGCACGTATTGAGCATCACCTATACAAGGAACACCGGCGCGGCCTTCGGCCTGTTCGCCGGGAGCGGGCAGATCGTATTCTGGAACGCGCTCGTTATCGTCGTGCTAATGCTGATCTGGTTCTACAGTGCCCACCCGCAGAAAAACATATGGTCATTCATCGCGCTTGGCCTAATGATGGGGGGGGCTGTCGGAAACCTGGTTGACCGGATATTCAGAGGCAGAGTAGTTGATTTCATTGACCTTGGATGGTGGCCGGTGTTCAACATGGCGGACCTCGCCATCGTGGCGGGTGTTATAATCCTGATTGTGGTCATTGTCCTTGAGGTGACAGGGAGAGATGTGAAAGACGGGGAAAAGTCCGGAGGCGAGGGATAGTTGCACCGCGCATTGTTCCGCATCGGTGGCCTGACAATATATTCGTACGGGGCCTTCCTTGCCATCGGCTTCGTGGTCGCGGCGCTACTGGCGTGGTACAGGTTCAAACAGCAGTACAGAGACCCGTACATAATACTCGATCTCGTGCTCTCCGCGGTGATCGGGGGCATCATAGGAGCGCGGCTCTTTTACATAGTCGGCCACTGGTCATACTACATGAGCCACAAGTCCGAGATATTCAGGATAAACATGGAAGGCCTCGTTTTCTACGGCGGCCTCCTGTTGGGCCTGGTGCTCGCACTGCTGGTCGGCAGGTGGAGGCAGATCAGGTTCTGGACTATCATGGACCTTGCAGGGCTGTGCGTCCCTGCAGGGCTGGCGATAGGCAGGATAGGCTGCCTCCTCAACGGCTGCTGCTACGGGAAGCCGACAGGCCTTCCCTGGGGCATCACTTATCCACTCAATTCGGGGATCATCGGAGCGAGACACCCGACGCAGATGTACGAACTGGTTCTGGACCTCGTCCTATTCGGACTTCTCTGGTGGAAGAAGGACTCGTTCGAGAGGGAGGGGACGATCTTCTGTCTTTTCGCGCTGGGGTATGCGTTTATCCGCTTCACCATGGAGTTATTTCGCGAACACACGACAGCAAGCGCTAACTTGACATTCCAGCTTATAAGCCTGGGGCTGTTCGTGATTGCCGGTTTAGTCCTTCTGTTGCGATACAGACTGCTTCCGGCGGCAGGGAGCGGGGTTGCCTTACAGGATGAGCGAAGGTAAAGGGTCCGTCCGCATCGAGCCCGCCGACGAGGGAAAAAGGCTGGACGTTTTCTTAGCGTCAAGGACCGGCCTGTCGAGGAACCGCGTCCAGGGGCTGATCTCAGACGGCCATGTACGCCTGGACGGGAAGCCCGCCAGGAAGAACCAGATTCTGTGTAGCGCAGAAGAAGTAACCTGGGAGATACCTCCGCCGGAACCAGATGAAGTCGTCCCCGAGCAAATCGCCCTTAGCGTGGTCTATGAAGACGAATCAATCGTAGTCATAGACAAGCCCGCGGGTATGGTGATGTATCCAGGGCCCGGCCATTCGGGAAATACACTGTTAAACGCACTCATCTCACGATACCCGGATATCGCCGGCGTGGGGGGCGCCGGCAGACCAGGCATATTCCACAGGCTCGACAGGGGCACGTCAGGCCTCGTCGCCGTAGCGCGCACTGAAGACGTTTACCTGGAAATGGTTAAGAAGGTAAAAAACCGCGAGGTTGAGCGAGAATACCTAGCCCTTGTTACAGGGGAAATCACAGGTGAGCGCGGGAAGATAGACGCCCCCATGGGCAGAAGCGTAACAAACCGCAAGCGGATGGCTGTTCGTCAGTACGACGGCAGACGCGCGGTGACTAAGTTCAAGGTTGTCGAGAGGTTTACCCGGGGATACACGCTGGTAGAAGTATCGCTCGAGACAGGCCGGACACACCAGATCAGGGTGCACTTCTCGCACATCGGGAATCCCGTGGCCGGTGACCCTGAGTACTCCAGGGGAGGGGGGAAGCGCGAGCTCGGTCTGTCACGGCAGTTCCTTCACGCGTTCAGGCTCAGTTTTTCACATCCGGTAACGGGAGCGCCTCTGCAATTTCAATCTGAACTCCCTGACGACCTGAAGCAGGTCCTTGATTACCTGAGATCGGCCTCTGACGGCTAGATCTCGCGCCCTACGATCGGTGCGATAGCCTTCAGCTTCTGCATCATCGACTCGAAGACTTCCAGGGTTAAAGACTGCGGACCGTCGCAAAGGGCCTGGTCGGGGTCGGGGTGGACCTCCACCATGACACCGTCCGCGCCAGAAGCTATCGAGGCCAGGCACATCGGTTCGACAAGGTACGACTTGCCGGTGGCGTGTGAGGGGTCGACAACTACCGGCAGGTGGCTTACGTGCTTGATTGCGGGCACCGCTGACAGGTCAAGGGTGTTACGGGTATAGTTCTCGAATGTCGTTATACCTCTCTCACAGAGGATGATGTCCCTGTTGCCCTCGATGATAACGTACTCTGCTGCGAGGAGGAGGTCCGTGATGGTGGAGCTGGGGCCTCTCTTCAGCATCACAGGGTGGCCGCTCTTCCCGACCTCGGTCAGGAGAGCGAAGTTCTGCATGTTGCGAGCACCCACCTGCAGGATATCGGCATATTTGCCGACGAGCTCCACGTTTCGAGGGTCGGTGACCTCGGTGATCACAAGCAGGCCGGTCTCTTCCCTCGCCTCGGCCAGCAGCTTGAGCGCCTCCTCGCCAAGCCCCTGGAAGGAGTAAGGTGAAGTCCGCGGCTTGTAAGCGCCGCCTCTCAGTATACGCGCCCCACACTTCTTGACTCTTCTGGAGATGTCCATGAGCTGTTTTCGGTCCTCGACCGCGCACGGCCCCGCTATGACGACGACCTCACGTCCACCGATATTGACACCGTCGAGCTCGATGACCGTGTTGTCCGCATGGGCTTCGCGGCCCGCGAACTTATAGGGCTGGAGGATCGGTATGATGCTCTCGACTCCCGGCATCCCGCTCATGTTTTCGACGACCACCGTCTTGTTGTCGCCGACTATCCCTATCACTGTCTTGCGGACCCCGTAGATAGGGTGGGTTCTCAGGCCATAGGAATGGACCTTGTCGATAACGTTCTTGATCTGCTTCTCGGTCGCCCCCGTGGACATCACTATGATCATCTGAGCCGCCTTTGGCTAAACCTTCGCGACAGAAACTGATACTTTCTAATCAATCTTTATTCTACAGAAATCGAGGGCAAAGCCCAAAGTCGGGTTAATGAAGGGACTGGGAATCCCCCTCGCGCCAGGTAAGGGAACCCTCTTCATCGATGAATGCGACGCCCCGTCTGCCGCCGACCTTGTCGACTCTCTGGTCGTTAAGGTATGAAGATATGATGCTCTTCAGGCCCTCGATCCTCGCAAGAGCCTGCGCGACTTTTCTCTCGGTTAAAAGGATCTCGTCCACAGCTTCTCCGATTTCTAGCGCGGGAGACACGTTTGTTTTTTTGGGGATGACCTTGTCTTCCCAGATGGGGCAGATTTCTATGAAGTCACACCAGGGGCAAAGAGGGTTCTTGTTGGGTTCGAAGGCTTCGCTCTCGATACATTCTACGACTCTCCGGATCTCACCGAGCGCTCCGTCGATTCTCTCCGGGGTAACCGTAATGCTGTGGCGGTGGTTTAACAGCAGGTAGTGGAAGGTCACTTTTTCGGGAGAGACCTGCCATATCTTCTCTACCGCGACATGGTAAATGGGGAGTTGCAGGTCATTGTAGAGCTTCTTGGCGGGCGGAAGGCGCCTGTTTGTCTTGTAGTCGATGATCTCGAATCCGCCATCGGGGTCCTTGTCCAGCCGGTCTATCACGCCGCTCAGGGAACAGAACCCAAGGTCGATCAAGAAACGGTGCTCCAGCGCGGCGGGTATCTTGAAATCGCCCAGGTTCCGGTAGAAGAGTCCTAGCGCCGACCTGGCCTGGAGAAAATAACGGGCTTCCTCCTCGGGCGAAGAGTAACCGTCGCCGACCCAGCATGTCTCAAGGTGGTCAACGAGCTCTTCGAGCGAGTACGGGTCAACAGTCGGTACGTCGTAAAACCACCGAAGAGCCTCGTGCAGGCTCTGCCCGAAGCTCAATGCCGGAGACGGCACTGTCGGCAACCTATCCATATACTGGAACTTGTACGCAAGTGGACAGTTCTGATAGCTGGATATCGCGCTGTAACTGATTCTCATCAGATAATTCTCTTTCTGTCGTCCCATCCTGATATTATTGATTATATACCTCGCCAGAGACAGAACGGGGCAAAGGAAAAGAGGAGCCCCAAAAGAATTATAATACGGTCTGGAAGGACGCAGGCCAGGAGATCAGCTTGTCTCATTCGTTCGCGCATCTCCATCTTCATACTGAATACTCCATCCTTGACGGTGGCTGCCGGATAGTGACCGCGCTCGAGAAGGCAAAAGAGATGGGGATGGACTCGCTGGCCATAACAGACCACGGGGTCATGTACGGCGCGCTCGAGTTCTACCAGAAAGCTATGGATCTCGGCGTACGGCCGATCCTGGGCTCCGAGGTGTACGTCGCCCCCAGGGGAAGGCTCGCTAGAGACACCGGACTTAACGAGCAACCTTTCCACCTTGTTTTGCTCGCCATAAACAACGTAGGTTACCAAAACCTCACCAAAATAGTTACGCGTGGGTTCACCGAAGGTTTCTACTACAGGCCCAGGGTCGACAGGGAAGTCCTTGCGGACCACAGTGGGGGGCTCGTCGCGTTGAGCGCGTGCCTCAAGGGAGAGATACCGAAGCGCCTCCTCGAGGGCGACACCGACGCCGCCTGTAGGGCCGCGGAGGATTACGCAAGGATTTTCGGGGATGGTAATTTCTACATCGAGCTCATGGATCACGGCATACCCGAGCAGGCTGAAGTGACCCCTCTACTTGTGGAGCTTGCCAGGGACAAAGGGCTCCCACTCGTCGTGACCAACGATATCCATTACGTGCGGCGCGATGACAGCAAACCCCACGACTACCTTCTCTGCATACAGACCGGATCTCTACTTGCCGAGGAGAAAAGGATGCGGTTCTCCAGCGACGAGTTCTACTTGAAGTCGCCGCATGAGATGGCCGGCCTGTTCCCGGATTTCCCGGAAGCACTAGCGAACGCATATGATATCGCTTCAAGGTGCGAGGTCGAGATACCTCTTGATAGAGTGTACCTGCCAAAATACGCGCCACCGAATGGCTTCGACCTGGATACATACCTCGAACATCTGGCCAGGGAAGGCCTCGAGAAGAGATATCCGGATCCGTCGCAGGAGGTGATGGAGAGATTTGAGACAGAGCTTGCTGTCATCAAGAAGCTCCATTTCTCGGGCTACTTCCTCATCGTCTGGGATTTCATCAAGTACGCGAGGGGAAAAGGGATACGCGTCGGTCCCGGACGCGGTTCTGCCGCCGGGAGCCTGATAGCCTATGCCCTCGGCATTACTACAATCGACCCGCTGAAGTACGGCTTACTATTCGAGAGGTTCCTGAACGCCGAGCGAATTGCTCTACCGGACATTGATATCGACTTCAGCCACACACGGAGGTCGGAGGTCATCGAGTATGTCGCACAAAAGTACGGGAGGGACCGTGTAGCACAGATAATATCTTTCTCCAGGCTGAACGCGAGGGCGGCGGTCAAGGACGTTGGCAGGGTCATGGACATGCCGTACCAGCGGATGGATACCCTTTCGAAGATGGTACCCGAGGACCCGAACATGACGATTGACCAGGCCCTCGAGCAAAGCAACGAACTGAGGGCCATCTACGAGAGCGATTCAGAAGTGCGTGAGATAATCGATACCGCCCGTAGCCTCGAAGGGCTTGCAAGGCATGACACCATACATGCGGCCGGCGTCGTGATTGCCGATGACGAACTCACCAAGTATATGCCTCTCCAGCGTAAGGGAGGAGAGAACGCTGAGTTGGTTTCGCAGTACGACATGTACCAGATCGAGAAGCTCGGCCTTCTCAAGGTCGATCTCCTCGGCCTCAGGACCCAGACCCTGCTGGAGCTCGCCGTTAACCTCATAAACAGCAGGCACGACATAGAGCTGGACATCGATGCCATCCCGATGGACGACCAGGAGACCTTCGAGTTGATGCAGAGCGGCAGGACCGTCGGTACGTTCCAGCTTGCGAGTACCGGTATGAGGTCGCTCATGCGCGAAATGATGCCAAACAAGTTCGAGGACATAATCGCGCTCATCGCCCTCTACCGCCCCGGTCCCCTGAAGAGCAACATGGACAAGGTCTTCGTCGAGCAGAAACACGGCCGCAGGACGGTCCGCTATCCCCACGACACTCTCGCCGACATCCTGGAGGAAACATACGGGGTCATCGTCTACCAGGAGCAGGCGATGGAGATAGCCAAGGTCATGGCGGGTTACACGGGACTCGAGGCGGACGAGCTTAGAAAGGCGATAGCCAAGAAGAAGCCGGAGATAATGCAGGAGCACAGGGAGAAGTTTGTAAGCGGAGCAAAGGCCCGTGGAATCGACGAGAAGACGGCCGACGGAATCTTCGACCTGATAGACAAGTTCGGCGGTTACGGCTTCAACAAATCGCACAGCACCGCGTACGCGTATGTCTCGTATCAGACGGCTTATCTAAAGACACATTACCCTTCAGAGTACATGGCCGCTTTGATGACCACTTACATGGACAACCAGGACAGGCTGGTCGAGTACCTGAACGAGACACGCCGCATGGGCATAGAGGTCGAACCCCCGGACATAAACCTGAGCGATTCGCCCTTCACACCCTACGACGAGCATGTACTCTTCGGCCTTTCCGCGGTGCGGAACGTGGGCTCCGGGGTGGTGGAACAGATAATCACCTGCCGTGAATCGGGCGGGCCATTCCAGAACTTCCTCGATTTCTGCGAGCGCGTGCCATCGTCGGCGACTAACAAGAAAACGCTTGAGAGCCTTATCAAGGCGGGAGCGTTCGACTCGGTTGACCAGAACCGCAGCCTCCTCCTCGCTACGTACGACAACGCCCTCAGCACCGCACAGAGGAAGCGAAGGGAAGCTGAAGAGGGTCAGTTCTCGCTCTTTGGGGAGCAGAAAGAGTTGGATGGAAGCCTTAACGGCGAGGTACCTGCGGGCTACCACGAGATACCCAAAAGGGAGCTCCTGCAATATGAGAAGGAGATGCTGGGCGCTTACGTAAGCGATCATCCGCTCTCAGAGTGGAGGGACCTGCTGTACCAGAAAGCCGACATAGAGATTGCGCAGATATCGGATGATATGGACCGGGCTCCACTCACGATAGCGGGTATGCTCACAGGGCTTGAAAAACGATACAACAAGGCAGGTAAGCCGTGGGCCAGTTTCGTCTTAGAGGATTTCTCGGGTTCTATAGACGTACTCGCATTCAGCAACAAGTATGAGAACATGGAGGAGTTCCTGAGGGAGGACGCGATCCTGCTCGTCAAAGGACGTCCCGATCATCGAGACAACACGAGGAAGCTCCTCGCGGACGAGATAAAGCCGCTGCCGAAAGAATACGCACAACCGAGCAACCTCTCGGTAAGGATTGCCACGACGAGGTTCTCCGAAGAGCTGGTATCGCACATCAAAGCCATCTTGATGCAGCACCCCGGGAGTGTCCCGGTGCACCTCTCGCTGTGGGAGAACGGCAAAGAGACCACTACCGTAAAGCTTGGAGAGCTTTATTCAGTCGAACCTGAGAGCGACCTGATGGCAAAGCTGAAATCTTTGCTGGGGGAAACAGCCTCTACGATTGAGTACCAGGAGCATTGATTCCAGCCTCAATCCTCGAGCTTCAGAACGGTGTTCGCCGTGGGGTCGACGAAGCAATCCGGGCAAAATGCCATTATATTACCGCCGTCGCAGCCAAAGGCGTAGTCCCCAAGCTTTACGCATGCGCTGCATAGCGGTATGCCACAGACCAGGCACAGGATGACCGCACGGTCCTCTCCGCAGTTATGGCAATCAGTCTCTTCATCGATCAAGGCAAACACCACCAGGTCCGCGCTTACACCCGCCGCTTTTTGGGTTATACTTCGATAATAGCGAGGTCTGGAAATGATGATAAACGTGTTCGAGATAACAAAGCAAGAGGATATCGCTGCCGCTCTCTCGCAGATGCGTAGGAGTTCTGTCGTGCCCCATGAGATCGCAAGCGTTGTCAAGGAAATAATCGACGCCGTCGCTACCGGGGGTGATGAGGCGATTATCGAGATGACGGAGCGCTTCGATGGTGTCTCCCTTGCGAGAAGTCAGATGGAGGTAGGCAAAGACGAGCTGTTGAAGGCTTACGAAGCACTTCCCGGTGATATCCGAAGTGCCTTGAAGAAGTCTGAGAAAAGGATAACCCGGTTCGCTGTCGAGTCACTTTCCGCCGATTGGGAGCGTGAGACCGCTCCGGGAGTTATGGTCGGGCAACTGCAGCGCCCGATGGACCCCGTTGGCATATATGTACCGGGAGGGCGGTTCGCATACCCATCGACGGTCCTGATGACGGGAGTTCCGGCACGTGAGGCCGGTGTCGAGAACATAATATTCTGCATTCCACCGGAGAGAGGCGAGCAGATGAACGACGCAGCGCTTGCGGCGACCCTGCTTGTCGGTGAATGCAGGGTATTCCGCGTCGGCGGAGCCCAGGCGGTAACGGCGATGGCGCTCGGCACTGAGAATATCCCGAAATGCCAGATGGTAGCCGGCCCGGGCAACGTATACGTCACTACCGCAAAGCGGCTTCTGTCGGAAGTCGTTGCGATCGACCTGCAGGCTGGACCCAGCGAGGTCGCTGTTTACGTCGACGGGTCGGTGGACATATCGTACGCAACGTCGGACATGCTGGCGCAGCTAGAGCACGACCCTCTTGCGGTTGCCGTAATGGTCTCAGAATCGAAAGAGGTACTCGAGTCTGCTATGGGAGAGCTGGAAGGACTCACATCTGAGGTAGGCTCCGAGGGCACCGCAAACCTTGTTCTATGCACATCAGGTAAGCTGGCAACACAGTTCATCAACAGGCTCGCTCCTGAGCACCTCGAGCTGATGGTGGAGAGCGCACGGGAGATCTTGCCGGATATCAAGTCCGCCGGGTGCGTGTTCATAGGACCTTATTCCCCGGTCGTACTTGGAGATTATCTCGCCGGACCGAGCCATGTACTTCCGACCGGTGGGAGCGCGATACGTCTATCCGGCCTCAGCGCGCAGAGCTTCAGGCGCACCATGAACGTTATCTCTTACACGAAAAAAGGGTTTCTGGGTGACTCGGATGAGGCACGGGCACTCGCGCGGCTCGAGGGGCTTGAGATACACGCCCTTTCAATCGACGTCCGATTGAAGAAATAAAAGACTGGGGGTGCGGCAGTTGCCAAGAAATGGAAGCTGCGAAAGAAAGACAAAGGAGACGACGATATCCGCAGATATCGATCTGGACGGTGCTGGAGAGACTTCAATAAGCACCGGCCTGGCTTTCTTCGACCACATGCTGGAGCTTATGTTCCGCCATGCCCTCGTTGACATCGAGCTCAAGGCGAGCGGCGACCTTCAGGTGGACAGCCATCACACGGTCGAGGACACGGGGCTGGTCATCGGGACGGCACTGGAGGAAGCGCTCGGGGACAAGAAAGGGATAACAAGGTTCGGTGCCGCGCTCGTCCCCATGGACGAGTGCCTCGCCGAGGTCGCGATGGACATAAGCGGAAGGCCGCACCTATCGTACATAGTCGAGGTCGAGCAGGAGCCCCTCGGGAACTTCGAGCCCGCCCTGGCGAGAGAATTCTTCCAGGCCCTGACAAACGAGGCGGGAATCACGCTGCATATCGGGTTGAGGCGTGGCAACGGAGTGCATCACAGCCTCGAGGCTGTCTTCAAAGCGGTGGGCCGCGCTTTGAAGCAGGCCGTCTCGCTGGATCCCAAGGTCAAGGAAATACCGAGCACGAAGGGAACGATTTGAAACCCGTAGTCGGAATCGTGGATTACGGGATGGGTAACCTCAGGAGCGTCGAAAAAGGATTTGAAATAGTCGGTGTAGCGGCCGAGGTCTGTTCCATTCCCGACAAGTTCATATCGTACGACGGCCTGGTTCTGCCGGGTGTAGGCGCGTTCCGCGATGCCATGGAGAACCTCAACAGCCTCGACATGGTGAGCGCGCTTTTTGAGTACATCGATAGCGGACGCAACCTGCTCGGCATCTGCCTCGGGATGCAGCTTCTTCTTTCATGCAGCGAGGAGCACGGTCGTTCCGAGGGTCTGGATGTAGTCCCCGGGCGCGTAGTAAGGCTTCCCGATAACGTAAAAGTTCCTCACATGGGCTGGAATGTGATCGACATAAAGAAGAAGGTCCCGCTGCTTCAGGGCATCGAGAGCGTCACGAGGTTCTACTTCGTGCACTCGTTCTACTGTGAGCCCGTGGATGAAGAGACACGAGTCGCTGTTACTCCCTACGGCCTCGATTTCACGAGTATCCTGCGGAAGGGTAACGTGTGGGGCATGCAGTTCCACCCTGAGAAAAGCAGCTTGATGGGCCTCAGGATACTCGAGAATTTCGGCAAGATGGTAGTTGAGAAGGCCTCGTGATGCCAGATTTCCAGGTAATACCGGCAGTCGATATCAAGGGAGGCAAGTGCGTCAGGCTGTACCAGGGACGCGCCGACGAGGAGACGGTCTTCGAGGGCGACCCATTGGACGCCGCGTTGAGGTGGCAGGAGGAAGGTGCGGGGCTGCTGCATGTGGTCGACCTCGACGGGGCATTCCAGGGGATTCCGGTAAACCGTGAGGTCTTGGAGGAAATAATCAAGCAGCTATCCATACCAGTGCAGGTAGGAGGCGGCATCAGAAGCACGGATACTGCCCTGGGCTACATAGACGCAGGCGCGGAAAGGGTGGTAGTGGGAACGCGGGCGTTTACCGACCCGGACTGGCTCTTAGAGATTTCTGACAGGCTCGGGGACGGTCTGACGGTAGGCGTTGACGTCAAAGACGGGCGCATCGCGACCGGGGGCTGGCTCGAGCTGAGCGAAATAGCTCCGGCCGTAGCGGTCGAGAAACTGGCGGCCATGGGTGTAAAGAGAATAATCTATACGGATGTGCTAAAGGACGGCACCCTGGAGGGGCCGAACTTCGCCGGGATAGAAGATATTGCCCGCGAGTCGTCGATCCCGGTCATTGCTTCCGGAGGAGTGGGAACGGTCGAGGACATCGTCCGGCTCTATAAAATAAAAGAGTCAGGAATTGAGGGAGTTATCGTTGGAATGGCACTGTACAAGGGACAGTTCACGCTGGCAGAGGCGCTACGTGGTCTTGAGGGAGAAGGTGGCTCTTGATGCTGGCGAAGCGCATAATACCATGCCTTGACGTCGAAGGGGGAAGGGTCGTCAAAGGCATCCACTTCGTGGACCTGCGGGACGCTGGAGACCCCGTGGAACTCGCCGCTTTTTATGACAGGGAAGGCGCCGACGAGCTTGTATTCCTGGATATAACCGCCTCACACGAAGGCAGGGACACGAAGATTGAGCTGGCCGCCCGCACGGGCGAGAAAGTATTCATCCCTTATACCATAGGTGGCGGTATAGGAAGCCTGGAGGATATCCGCAATATCCTCAAGGCAGGGGCGGACAAGGTTTCTATCAATACGGCGGCGGTAAACGACCCGCCTCTTATCACGAGAGCAGCCGAGAGATTCGGAAGCCAGTGCGTGGTTATAGCCATAGACGGCCGGAGCAGGGGAGACGGCAACTGGGAGGTCTACACTCATGGCGGCAGGAAACCCACCGGTATCGACGTCCTGGAGTGGGCCTCAAAGGTCGAATCATTGGGGGCGGGCGAGATAATGCTCACCAGCATGGACCGTGACGGCACAAAGCTCGGCTACGACATACCTTTAACGAAGGCGGTCTGCGATAGCGTCTCCATCCCGGTAATCGCGAGCGGCGGGGCCGGCAACCTCGAGCACCTGGTGGAAGCAATAGAACAAACCGGATGTGACGCCGTGCTGGCGGCAAGCATCTTTCACTACAGGGAGCACGCGATCCCCGAGGCAAAGCAGTTTCTGGCTGCACGTGGTATAGAAGTGAGGCTCTAATAAAGCTTACATGGACAACCCCTGGGGGTTATGGTTAAATTTGGCTTTAAGTCTTACGCGGGAACAAAAAAGCCGAGAAAAAGGGGGATTGGTATGTTGCTTAGACGGTTTAGAGTCGGGACACCAGTCGTATTGCTGGCGCTGTTTGTTGCCCTCTCGTTGACGGCCTTCGGCTGCGGTACGCAGGTACAAAAACCGAAGGACTTCTACAAGATAGGGGGCGTTCTCTCGACCAGCGGGCCTGCGGCTCCGCTAGGTCAGCCGGAGCAGCGGTCATTAATGCTCTTCGAGGAGCAGATAAACGCTAAGGGTGGTATCGACGGTGTCAAGGTCAAGTTCATCATCGAGGACGACGAGAGCGATCCGGCAAAGGCCGCTGTTGCTATAAACAAGCTCATCAAGCAGGAGAATGTCCTGGCTGTCATCGGCAGCAGCTCGACCGGTGCCACGCTGGCCATGGCCCCGGTCGCTTCGAAGGAAAAGATCACTCAGGTATGCTGCGCGGCAGGGACGAAAATCACGCAGCCGGTGAACGAGTGGGTATTCCGTACTCCACCGACGGACTCGATGGCGATAACGAAGGTCCTACAGTATCTCAAGAACACCCTAAAGGTTACCGAGATCGCGATCCTCCACGATTCCAACGCATTCGGCACGGGCGGCGCGGACGAGCTCCAGTCAAAGGCACCCGGTTATGGCATACAGGTGGTAGCGCGTGAGCAGTATGGGAGTACCGATACGGATATGACGGCGCAGCTCACCAAGATAAAGCAGACCCCGGCGCAGGCACTCGTGGTCTGGGGAACCAACCCCGGTCCCGCCTCGATAGCGAAGAACATGCAGCAGCTTGGCATGACAATCCCTTATATTGGCAGCCACGGCATCGCCAGCAAGAAGTTCATAGAGCTCGGCGGCCCTGCAGCGAACGGGGTCGTATTCCCGGCCGGGCGGCTCCTAATACCCAGTTCTATCCCAGCGGGTAGCGAATGGAGGAAGGCGGTAGACGAATTCTCTGCTGCTTACAAGAAGAAGTACGGGATGGACATTGACACGTACGCGGCCCACGGATGGGACGCGGGGCTCATAATAACGGATGCTCTAAAGAGAGCGGGCAACGATCCCATCAAGCTGCGCGATGAGATCGAGAAGACCAGCAAGCTTGTCGGGATCGACGGTATATACACGTACTCGCCGACGAACCACGATGGTCTCAACGTTTCCGACCTGATAATGATAAAGATAGTGAATGGGGCGTGGACTGAAGCAAAGTCCTCCTGAAACTAGCGCAAGCAAGACACAATTGAATCAGGCTGGGTCTTTGCAGGCCTAGCCTGATTTATTAAGAAGGAGAAGCGTGCTGGACACGTATGACAAGAGCCGTAAAAAGATGCTCTTCGGTTCGGCCGCGCTGTTGACCCTGGTACTGGTTGTCATACTCGCCGTCAAGGGGTCCACCGGCCTTCAGTGGATCGCGAGCGGCCTGACAGTCGGGAGCATATACGCCCTCGTGGCAATGGGCTTCTCGGTAATCTATTCGAGCACGCGCGTCATAAACTTCGCGCAGGGCGAGTTCAGCATGCTAGGCGGAATGCTCATGTACACCTTTGCCAGTAGCGCTGGATTGCCGGTGCCGCTCGCTTTCATTATTTCCGTCGTAATCGTTTCCCTCCTGGGCGCGGGATTCGAAAGGCTTGCAGTCCGCAGGCTGAGGGACTCCTCGGTCATCACCGTCATCATCGTAACGATAGGTTTCTCGATATTCCTGCGCGCAGTAGCAAAATGGATCTGGGGCTCGGAACCGGTGAAAATAGCAGCGTTCTCAGGGGAGAAACCAGTCCGCTTCCTGGGGGCCGCAGTGGTGCCCCAGAGCTTCTGGGTATTCGGCTTCACCGCCTTAGCGGTGCTCCTGGCGTTCCTCTTTTTCAACCGCACACTGATAGGGAAGGGCATGAGGGCTGTCGCAGCCAATCCGGACGCGGCAAGCCTCGTTGGAGTCAGCACATCGACGAGCTCTCTCATCGCCTGGACTGTAGCCGCGGCGCTGGGAGCCGCTGCCGGGATAATAATCGCGCCCATAAGGTTCGCAGCATACAACGTGGGGACCATGCTGGGCCTTAAAGGTTTTGCCGCAGCGATACTGGGCGGGCTCGGGAGCGCGCCTGGGGCCGTCGTCGGGGGCCTGACTCTCGGCGTTCTGGAGACTATCACCGCGGGGGTATTTCCATCCGGCTACAAGGACGCGTTGGCCTTCCTGATATTGATACTCGTGCTTCTCGCCTGGCCACAGGGGCTTCTGGGCAGGCGACAGGATGTGATGACCTAGTCATGGAGAAGCCTAGGGGAATCGCAGAAACGCACAGTTACCGGACGCTTCTGATAGTCGCTGCGTTCATATTGATCCTTCCTCTATGGGCAAGGGCGATACCGGGGGACGTCCTGCACATGGACATCGTGAACATCATGGTGCTGGCGGGGATTTATGCATGCGCCGTGATGGGGCTCAACCTGCTCATCGGTTACGCCGGGCAGATATCCCTAGGACACTCCGCGTTCTTCGGGATAGGGGCATACACCACCGCGATACTCTGCACCAGGTACAGCTGGTTCCCGACATGGCTCGGCATGATTCTGGGCGCCGCGCTTTCGGGGCTCATCGGTTGGCTTGTGGGCAAACCGGTGCTCAGATTGAAGGGGCATTACCTCGCAATCGCGACGCTCGGCCTCGGAGAGATCGCTTTCATCCTCTTCTCGCAGGTCAAGGGGTTGACAGGCGGGACCGTCGGGATACTGAACATCCCACCTCTTTCCATATTCGGTTTGAGCTTCGACACCGACCTCAAGTTCTTCTACCTGGTCTGGGCGATAGTACTCGTGATCATGCTTCTGACTTTCAACCTTGTGCGGTCGAGAGTTGGCCGTGGTCTGCGTGCACTGCATTCCAGCGAAGTGACCGCGGACGCGATGGGGATAAACACCGGGAGTTACAAGGTGAAGGTGTTCGTGTGGAGCGCAGTGCTCGCGGGGCTTGGAGGGGCGCTCTTCGCGCACTTCCAGCTATACATCAACCCCGAGTCGTTCGTGTTGACGCTGTCGATCCTTTTCGTGACCATGGTAGTCATCGGTGGCATGGGTAACCTCTGGGGCGGGATAGTGGGAGTGGTCGTCCTTGCCTTCCTTCCCTCGATCATACAGGCTTTTCCGGAGTGGATACCCGGCCTTCCCGAGAGCCTTTCCAACTTCAATAACTACTCGCTCGTGCTGTACGGCCTTCTGTTGATGATTTTCATCATATTTATGCCAAAGGGCATCGCGTACGGCCTGTCGCGTGGAACCGTCTTCGGGAAGAGCACTGCAGGGCGACTGCTTGACCGTATAAAGGCGTACAGGTCAACGGAGAAATGATGGGGAACGAAATAATACTGGAAGCGGAAGGGGTCACCAAACAGTTCGGCGGCCTGGCCGCCCTCAAGGACATCTCGTTCTCGGTTGCGCGCGGCGAGATAAAAGCGGTCATCGGCCCCAACGGTGCCGGCAAGACCACGCTGTTCAACGTTCTTACTGGGATCTACCGTGCCAATGCGGGCCGCATCCTCATGAAGGGGAAGAGCATAACAGGGCTGCGGTCAGACCAGATAACGGCGATGGGAATGATAAGGACCTTCCAGACGGTAAGGCTTTTCGAGGGGATGACAGTCCTCGAGAACACGATGGTAGGATGTCACTCGCGTTCAGAGTCCGGGTTCTTGTCCAACAGTTTGAGACTGCCGAAATCAAGGCGCGAGGAGAAGCGGATATACGAGGAAGCCATGCAGATACTCGGTGATGTTGGTGTTGAGACCCGGGCTATGGACGACGGCACCAACCTGGCCTACGGGCAGCAGAGGATGCTCGAGCTCGCCCGGGCCCTTGCGAGCCAGCCGGACATACTACTGCTCGACGAGCCGGCGGCAGGGCTCAACCCGTACGAGACCGGGGAACTGTCATCCCTGATATCAAAGCTCAGGGATCGTGGGCTTACGATAATAATCGTGGAGCACGATATGGGCCTTGTAATGGGCATCTCTGATGACATAGTCGTGCTCGACTACGGAGAAGTAATCGCGCGCGGTACCCCCGATGAGGTACAGAACAACCCCAGGGTCATAGAGGCGTACCTGGGAATAGGGCCGGAGTAAGAAATGTTGAGAGTCGAGAAACTTTCCACCTTTTACGGCAACATACAAGCAATAAGAGATGTGACCATAAGGGCACGCCGCGGCTCGATAACCACTATCATCGGCGCCAACGGCGCCGGCAAGACGACCCTTCTCAGGACGATATCAGGCCTTAACAAGGCAAGGCATGGACTTGTGATATTCGAAGACCAGGACATAACGAACATTCCGCCCAACAGGATAGTGCGGATGGGGATATCCCAGGTGCCGCAGGGACGCCAGGTCTTCGGCGATATGACTGTGTCCGAGAACCTGGAGCTGGGAAGGTACAGCAGGCGCTTCGCCGCACGGGCAGAGTACCGGCAGGACCTCGAGATGGTATACGAGATATTCCCCGTACTGGCCGAACGTTCGAAGCAACTGGCGGGTACGCTATCAGGAGGAGAGCAGCAGATGCTCGCGGTAGGCCGGGCGCTCATGTCACGTCCCAAGCTCCTCTTGCTGGATGAGCCTTCGATGGGACTCGCCCCGAAGGTGATCCAGTCGATATTCAAGACCCTGTTCAAGCTGCACGAGCAGGGGTTGACGATACTCTTGATAGAACAGGACGCAAAGATCGCGCTCGAGACGGCCGACTACGGTTACGTAATGAGAACGGGGAAAGTCGCGCTAGGGGGCGAGTCCGGCGAACTCCTCGAGAACGAGGAAGTCAAAAAGATTTACCTTGGGTGAGGTGAAGAATGAACGAAGATGATGTAGAGGTCTCAAACATAGATGATCTGCAGTATGACGAGCGGGGACTCATCCCAGCCATCGTGCAGGAGGAGTCCACAGGGCAAGTCCTCATGCTCGCGTATATGAACAGGGAATCCCTCGGGCGAACCATTGAGACCGGCCGCACGTGGTTCTTCTCGCGCAGCCGGCAGGAGCTCTGGCCCAAGGGGGAGACCAGCGGCCATATACAAAAGGTCAAGAAAATACTGTTCGACTGCGACGCGGACGCTCTGTTAGTACAGGTGGAGCAGGTAGGGGCAGCCTGCCACACGGGGGAGAAGAGCTGCTTCTACCGTGAGGCCCCTGGCGAGTAGAACCAGCCATAGATGTTTGACACAAAAATCGACGTTTCTTAGAATCACATAGAGCGGGAGTAGCTCAGTTGGTAGAGCGCGACCTTGCCAAGGTCGAGGTCGCCGGTTCGAGCCCGGTCTCCCGCTCCATTTCTTTTTCAAGCACAAGTTTATAGTAGAATATTGCCACCGGCGGCGTAGCCAAGTGGTAAGGCAGGGGTCTGCAAAACCTCCATCACCGGTTCGAATCCGGTCGCCGCCTCCATTCAATATATCGCATGGTTAAGCCATTTCTAGCATACCAAGCAATCCCCCAGGAGAGCAAGCTAATAATGCTCACGTCACACGTACGTCACACGCTCAAACACTAAAACCGTGTGACGCGGTAATGTGGACGTCACATTTTTGGGTGTTCGGATTCTTGAAAAAGGACATCGATCTGCGGGGAAGGGATAACTGCATGCTCTGCTTGTTTTACATAAGGTACCCTCGGCCCCGGTAGCAGGAGACCCCCGATCCAGCACGCGAAACTACAACGGTGTGACGCTGGTGTGACGTGGCGGCTCCTGGTCCTCAAGGAATGCTTTGATACTGCGGAATAATGGCATAGTGATTAAGGTTTGTAAAATCTATAGCACTGGCAAGGTGGGGGAGAGGGGTAAGAAGAGACTATGTTTAACAGACAACTATATTATCCCCTTTTGGATAGGATATGGGTACGAGAAGCGCAGCGGTTCCCAAGCACAACGCCTCAAGAAACACCAAGAATAAAGGACATAACGGGACTATATAAGTGTCTACCCGTTCCTAACCAGTGTCCCCCTCAGTCAGGGCTTGACTTGACCCTTCCGCGTTCCCCCCGGGTAGTGCCTCTCTAGTACGTAGTACAAACGTGACTTGCTCGGTCTCAGTGACAACCGGAGTGGGGGGCTGTAGCTGTCGTATCTTATCAATCAGAATGCCCAAACCAACTAAGGCATCACGGCCTTTAAGCTCCCCCGCTTTCAGTTGACTATCCACGTAGTTAACCAGGTCGAGTACCAACGGCCATGCACGTTCTACAAACTGCACGCGGGCTGCCAGTTCAACTTCACTTGGGGGTAACGTCAGTTCGTCCGGTAATTCGTAACTCAAATACCGTCGGACCGTGCGAGTGGTGACATTCCCCAATTCTTTAGCTATTTCGCTCTGTTTGAGACCGGCTGACGAAAGCAATTGAGCCCGAGCCGCCTTCTTGATTAAAGCCTCATTCGTTGTCATGATCCGCCTCCGCTTCATCGATGTATGCCCCGAGAATGGCGTTTATGTTTTCTGATGCGACCAGGACCGCATCTATCAAGGACGTGCATTCATCCTCAGTCAAGGACGCGAACATCTTACGTAATTCCCTGGGGTTAGCCGTAATTATTTTTATGACCTTCTCTTCCATTTCATCATCCTTTCTCTAGGTTCGTCTGCTATCCTAACCCGGCCCCGCCAGGGGGGTCTCGCCTAAGCCGATAGTCTCAACGTTGGCGATCCTGGAGTTCGCCAATACCGACGTCGGCAAGAGCCCCCCGTTACGCGGGTCAACAGGCGGTCTAGTAACCTTCGCGTTGGCGCCTCTCCTGCTGAAATTTACGCGCCTCAACAAGTTCTTCGTAGTTCTTGTACGGCGACACGCCCCGCCCGATCCTGCGTGCGTTTTCGCTTGCCAAGTCTGCCTGTTGCTCGGCCTCTTTCGTGAGCTTCGCTGCCGCTTCTTTCGCCAGACGCTCCTCCCTCATCTGCACCCCGAGCTCGTCGAACAGGCCCTTGACGTTCTCCCTTTGAGTCCGCGCAATCTTCGCGGCGAAGGCCGAGCGTGCACGTTTCTGAGTGTGCTTGGCCCGCAATTCCTCATTGTGTTCCTTGCGCTCTAAGAGCTCGGCTGTCGTCTCGTCCGGTTTTCTCGTGATGTCGTCCTCGCCGAGACTTCCCTCCGCCGCCTTGAGAAAACGGGATTTATCCTCCGGGCCTAACTCATCCCAAAGGTCGACAAATGTTTCCTCGCTGTGGCCCTGGCCCTTCGACCAACGTTCCTTGGCGGCATCCCCGATTTCTTTTTCCGTCAGGGTGCTTCGGATCTTAAGGCCCCTGATCGTTCGCTCTTCAGACTCTGCCATTCTTGTCTCCTTTCGTTCCGTGTGTCTTAGGTTCGATGTCGGAAGCAAACTTTTTTCTCCCCCCTTTTCTTTTCTGTCATTCCTCACCCCCTTTTTGTAGCAGGGGTTAAAAGGGTGCAACTTTCGCAACTTTGCAACTTTGTTCGGGAATTGGACCTTTTTACCTGCAACCTTTCGATAACTTCTGAAACTATGAAAGTTGCAAAGTTGCATGGACAAAACCTCATTCCCCGCACAAAGTTGCAGAAGTTGCAGAAGTTGCATGGTTACACGGTACATACAATCCCCTGCCTTCCTGCCTGATATCGCCATCGGCAACCATTCTGCGCATTAGCGCCTTCGCGGTGTTCGGATTCATGCTCAATGCTTCTGCAATATATGCCGGACCTACCGGCTCCCCCGCTTCCTCCAATGCGTTAATAACGGCTTGCCGATTTTCGGATCTCCTGTATTCCTCAGCAGGTCCCAAAACAATCCAGGTCCCTGACGGCTTGTCGAATCCCAGCGCATACTCTGTGTTTTCGATGTCCCGCGATATGAGGCTCAACGTGGCATCCGCCCGCGCAACGTCCGGCTTCAGTAGTAATACTGCATCGCAAGCAGCAGTCCAGCCGGTTGACCCGGAAACGAGGTCGAGGGGGTCGTCGGATTCCATTTTCCTGAAGTGGTGGAGGACCATGATCGCGGTGTCACTTTCGTTTGCGAGTTTTTGGAGCGGCGCTAGGGCCGCGTAGTCATGCTCATAGATGTTCCCGGTCCGGGATTGCCGGGGTTTTACCCCCGCGAGGGTGTCGATAACAAGAAGCTTGTGGTCTGCCTCATTGTGCAGCAACCGCTCTAGGTCTTCCTTACCGCCCTGGTCAAGACCCCTCCAGCCAAAGTAGAAGAACGCGTCATCAAGCTGATCGTCCAGAATGCCGGTTGAGTCCATGAAGCGATTGATGCGCTCCATGATGCGCGCGGGTCCGTCCTCTAAACTGACATAGGTGGCGCGTCCTTTCTCAACCGGAAGGGAACCGAGCGCCGGGGTTCCTGTAGCGATGCATAGTGTTATGTCGGTTGCGATCTTGCTCTTACCGGAGAAGGGCTTTCCGGCCAGGCCGGTCAATGTTGCGTCGAAGATTAGGCCGTGAACAACGGGAGTAGGGGGAGTAAGATCCATGGCGCGGAGGTCCTTGACGGTGTATCCCTTCAGTCTCTTGTCCTCCCCGGCGCTCCGTTCTTGAATCTTCTCGAGTGCTTCGAGCTCCGGTTGCGGGTCCTCCCCTAGCATTACCGCCGTCCTCAAGCGGTCCGCACCGTCCGCGAGATCGCGTCTGCGAGCTAGGTCAATGAGCGTTGCAGCGTATGTTTCTGCCGCGTCGGGATTAGGGCAGTCGTTAAGAAGTTGGATCAGGTAAAACTTATCCCCTACCTTCTCGAGGACCCCCCGGCGCCCGAGCTCCGCGCAAAGCATATTGACGTCAATCAGATCGCCGGCGCGGTCCATGTCTCGGATCGCCTTGAAGATCAACCTGTGTTTATCGAGGTAGAAGTCATTGACCTTGATCTTGTCGAGGGTCCGGTCCCTGGACTCCTTCGAATGTATCCACGCTCCGAGTAAAGACGTTTCGACGTCAAGGTTGTGTGGTGGCAGTTTGTCCTTGCTCATTCCTTCCCCCCTCTTCCAGTGCTTTAATGACAGCCTCTACCTGGTAGCGATATGTCTTTCGCCCGAGTCTAAGGCAGGGTATGCGTCCGGCGCGGGTAAGTGCCCACACGCGCCCCACGGGTACGCCTAGCACCCTTGCAATCTCTTCCGCGTCGACGTAGGGCTCGTTAGTCCTGGTTTCAGTCGTCACCTTTGACCTCTTGAAATAGCTCGGCTTCCGGTACTCCGAGAGCTTTTGCTAGCCGCCGCTTGTAGCCGGGGTAGGGGTGGAGTTTGCCGCCCTCCAGAGCGGATAATGTCGGTTCCGGTATTCCCGTCTTCACGGTTACATCGGTCAGGCTCCAGCCCTTCTCTTTGCGGATCTTCCTTAGTTTGAGCAATTTGCACCTCCTAATTGACATTCGGGTCTGGTATCGGTATCATTCTGGTATACAGGATATACGCACTCGTTACCGTCTGCAAGTAATTAGACAGTAAGACATAGGGGGTAGAATAATAAATGGAATATGTATCCAAGTTCGGAGACCTTCGACAGACGATGTTCGTTTGGGGAAGAGCAGATGCCGGGTATTACTGGCTTGATGAATATAACGGTCCAGTCCTATTGCAAAAGTCAGAGTTACTTCCCGGCAGACTTATAGATACCGAAGAAGAGCGTGACCATACAGATGCTCACCCGCCGTACCTTCTGCCAGTCACAGAAACCAAAAGCTATGTTCTCTCGAAACCACTAGAAGATGAACCTGCATTATTCCGCATCTTTTCAGAAACAGAACCAACAAAAGAGGGGATATTGGCCTTTGCCAATCTTTACGGGAATCTCACGGAAGAATTGTTATTACCTGAGTCGATATCTACGGCCAAAGTTAAGCCAGTAATATCAAAGAGCCAAAAGGTATCAAAGGACTTTGTGAACGTGACCTTTAAAGATGTGGTTTACACAGACTCAATTTTTAGGTGGCAAGATGAAATCGCAGACATGGCGAATGTCTTGGAATTCTGGGACTTGTTTAAGAATGAAGACCGGTCAAAGCTCAGTGAAATAATCAGTTGGGAGAAAGACGATAGCTATAGGGGTGGATACCGATTGCAACTATATGGCGATAAAAGTCGGAGGATCCCAATCGAGGAATTAGAGACAATTGATATTCCACTTGCGCCGATGCCAAAACCCGGTGACTTACTCTGGCCCGCTTTGATGTTGGTGCAGGCTTCTATAAATGTCAAATGCAGGGAGAACGCAATCGATTTACGACTCATAATGAATGAAGAAATCAAACTTGAATACTACTTGATGCCAGATAACCTGTTGGCCGCCATGTGGTTGCAGTTTGCGCTTCATGTATCGGGTGAAACTGACTTTAGGCGCTGTGAATACTGTGGCGATTGGACAGAAGTATCAAAGTGTCGATCCGACTGGAGAATGCACCCCGAATGTAGAGATAGAAAAAAGTCAAAGAAGTCGTACCACAAAAAAAAGGCAGAGAAGCAAGCGGTGAAGAAACCAGCCCGTAAACCTGCGAAAAAGGCTCTGGCAAAGAAGAAGCCCGCGAAGAAGAAGGCAACCAAGGGGAAGGCCAAGAAATAGGGGAGGCGTTGCACATGGGATACATAACAAAGCGTGAGACGGGAATCGGTACAAGGTACTATGTCCGTTACAAGACCCCCTCCGGTAAGTGGAGGCAGGAATCGGCGGGCAAGCTCAAGAAGAACGCGGAGGCACTTCTCACCCGGATTGATTCAGAGATATCTAACGGCACCTACGGCAAGGAACGCGATATCACCTTCGCTGAATACGCCGCGATCTTCCTCGATAACCACAGGTCCAGGGTCAAGGCTTCGACCTATGATGACTACCAGGGCGTTATAAAGGTTCACCTGTTACCGACATTGGGGCAAGTGAACCTCCGCGATATCAACGGGGCCAAGTGTAAGACGCTTATCCAGGCGGAGTACAATAAAGGATACTCCCCCAGGACCGTCAACAAGTGCGTCATGGTCCTCAAGTTGATGCTGAAAGAGGCTGCAGTTGATGAGCGTATCGAGCGGAACCCCGCAGAACACTTAAGGCGCGTCAAGGTTGAGCATGAAGAAATGGACTTCCTGCAACCTGAAGAAGTGGAGCGGCTACTTGCGGCCTGCGACCCGGACTTCTACCCCCTGGTCGCTACTAGCGTATTGACGGGTATGAGGCAGGGCGAACAGCTGGCCCTCCGGTGGTCTGATATAGACTTCGAGCACTCTGTGATCTACGTGCGCCGCTCACTTCACCAGAAGCACGGGATCACGAGCACCAAGACGATACGCTCCGCTCGAGCGGTAACGATGACTCCGGAGCTCGTGAACATTCTGCGGGAACACAAAAGGAACAGTCTTGATGATCTCGTGTTCCCCGGCAAGGACGGGGGATATATCGCCGCAAGTAACATGGTGAGAGACCGCTTCTTTGTCACGTTGGAGCGGGCGGGGCTCCGGCGGGTGCGCTGGCACGATCTGCGCCACAGCTATGCTTCGTTGATGATATCCGGCGGTGCAAACATCAAGTTTGTATCTCAACAGTTAGGCCACACTTCGACCCGTACAACGTGGGATATATACGCCCACCTGCTACCCGAACCCGGACAAGAGGCCGGGCGGAAGTTGGACGCCCTGATCTTCAACGGCAAGGTCGCACACTTCCCGGTGAAGAAATCGGCAAAGGCTGAGAAGTAGGTGCTCTGTATAGACCAGCGTCTTTTCGCGCGTCCTGGTTGCTCTTAGTAATTCGAGGCTATTGCGAGTGTGGAGTGAGTTAGAAATGAGGCTAGAGATAACGAGGTAACTTCAGGAGTGGCAAAGGACCTAAAACCGACACGAGTGTAAGAAGGGAGGCAGAAATGGAAGGTGAACTGATTGACGATGAATTGCGCCGCGTGTTGAGCAAAAGCCCGCTTTTGAAAAAGATAGATATCGACCTCATGGTAGATATCCTAGGTGCTGTTATGATCGCGCGCTATTTCGCCAAAATCGCCGGGCGTGATGTTAAAGACATACTCAAGGACGCGTACAAAGACTATCCCTATGATAACTAAAGGCCGTGCGATATAACCTTGTGGGAACCGGTTACGGTACGGGAGCACGAAAAGGCGCCTGGTATAGGGCAAGGCGTTCTATCTCGTCAGGCGCACCCTCAATGCTTCGAGGGTGTTACCAGCGTGGAGGGAGTGAAGCATGAGACTAGAGATACTTCAAGAGCTACAAGAGTGGCAACGGACCTGGGCCCGTCAGTCCGTTACCGGCAAGTGGGAGGTTTCACCGCTTGAGATGTGGCATTGGATGGGCCGGATATATGAGCGCATGACGCCTGCAGAGCAAGCGGAGGACGCGGCTATGGCAGGGCATGAGCTTGACCGCTTGACCCCGTCGACTTGGTGTTAGGTCCACGCGGGCATAACCCATACAAAGGGGCATACTCCATTAGTCCCTGGAAACCTGCATACCCCTTGGAACGCACGAAAGGGCGCATACCTCAACGAGCGCCCACCGGGGCGGCGGTAGGGAGGGCAGGGACCCTATCTCATGCGTCCTCTACCTTCACGCCCGGGAACGCCTCCTCGAAGCTCATGCGCTTCTCCTGCAATCCCTCGAACATCGTCACCGCTTCGTCCTGGGACAACGGCTCCAGCCGGTCCAATTCGCCCTGCCAGCAGGTGAGATACGTTGCGAAGTAACTCCCCTTTGGAGTCCTGTACAGGAATGTTTGCCGCCCGTGCCGCTCGAAGTTGTGGCCGTCCCAGTAGTCGTCTCCGGCGATCAGCGTTGCCGTCTCCGTGTTGTACCGCTTGTGGTCAACAACCTCTAGTTTCTCTCGCGGGTTCATCTGTGCCTCCCTCTCCGGGGTCTATGCCCCTCTGGTCGGTTACGGTCCTTGCCGTGTAGTGGGTCCCTGCCCGTCGATATCATACCACGATCAACGCGCTCTCTGTAATTCCACGTTTCCCACTACGTCGGAAGGCCCGGTATTCTCTCACTTTGTATAATGCCCCTTTTCGGGGTCAGTGCCTTCATTTTCACCCTTTTCGCCCCTCACGAATTACGTCCAAAAAATGGTCGATTAGCGCATCTGAGGGCCCAGAAAGGGGCGGTGCATAGTCTGTTATGCCTCAAGGCTTCTAGTGCGTTAGAAGGGCTCTCAGAAACAGGATGCACGGGTAGGTATGCGTTAATTTTTTATCGGCGCATAGAGGGCCTTTTTTACCCCAATCCGTCGTATGCGTTATTTCGCGTGCGGGATTGCGTCAAGTCTACAGAGGTCAGTGGCGTTATTTCTGTCTACCGACCCTGAGCGGTAAAGTGCTTGCTAAGGTTCGTGATAATTGCATAAAATTCATGATTATTGTTTGATGGAGGTTTCCCGCAATACAAGCAAATCAAATCTCACGTCACACGTACGTCACACGCTCACGCCAAATCATGAAAAACCATGAAAATCCTTGAACTGCTATAAACCGCGTGGTTAAGCCACTATCGGCACGTTTGGCAAATTATGACAAGCCATGAAAAACGTGCTTGCACGCTCTGCAAAACCTCCATCACCGGTTCGAATCCGGTCGCCGCCTCCATTCATTTAGCGCGTGGTTAAGCGGTTTATAGCATACCAGGCAAATGTTGACTAGGTGCCTGTCTGTGAATTACGTCACCTATACGTCACCTTACGTGTAACGGGATCGGGTGTTTTCAGCGGCAAAAAAGAGTCACCAGAAGAAGGTTTCTGATACCTGACATAGGGTCAAGCCATGTTCGTCGATTCTAGCGTCTCTACTACGCCTTGGAGCGGGGGTCCGGAGAGATTCTAGTACCTCTCCTTATATACTTTTTGCGCGGGAGCGCGAAATCCTCACCCCTTGGCAAACTGACCAACAAAAGGTCTCGACCCCCGCTAGAAAACTGACCTAACAAAAGTACGTCCGTGAATTAGAAGCGAGGGGGTGAGGGTCCACGGAAACGCGGCAAAACGGACACCCCTACACTTCTAAGCCCCTAGAAACGCCGAACGGACTCCGGCCTATACCTACCTATGGGGCACTACGAGGATTGCATTAGACGAAACTAGAGTGAACACCTGTCAAAACGCAAGGTCCGAAAAGTCGCGTAGACAAGCGATTTGTTGTAGGTCGATAAAACCTAACGAAACTCGTTTAAAGTATGCTTGTTCAAACTCTTAATCCCAAGGTCGCAGGTTCGATCCCTGTACGGCCCACCAGAGACAGCCATCGAGCGAATCAATCGCGGGCTCTGCTCGCGCTTCCCCCGTGCCAGGCCAGATCCAGGATAACCCCAAGCACGACCCAGGCCCAGCGCCAGCCGTGCACCCCGAATCCCGGCACGTATACTAACGAGTAGATGAGCGTCGTGAACGGCAGTAACAGTAGGCCCAGGAACGGCCAGATGAACCCGCCGTGAAACGCCCTTGTTACGTATGGGGTCCAGACCCACACTATAAAAAGCGCGATACGCGGCGCGAACGCCGCCAGGATAGCGATGAGACAACCCACTGGATGCACCCCCTGTTCTGGCTTACGCAGACAGTTAACAATCACCCATGAACGTCCCGATTCCTTCGTTACCGGAGAAACCAACTACATGGAAGAGCTGTAAATTGTAATACACCGCGAGGGGCGTTTGGCTTGAGCTATGACAATGCCCGCGGGCCCGGCCCGCGCCGTTTGCGGGCTCGAGTGCCTTAAGCCTCGGTCGCGTGGCCCGCCTGCGAAGCGCCCACACCTCCGGCGACCGCCGCAATCAGCGAGAAGACCGCGAAGAGCCAGAGCCCCGCTCCGGGAGCGAACGCGATCGGCTTCACGGTATAGATCATGACGATGCTCACGACCGAGATGGCGAGGCCGAGAATCCCTGCGGCCAGGACGAGGCCGTTCGCGCCGCCCCATCCGGTCACCAGGGTCACCGCCCCGGCGACGACGAGTATCCCGAAGAGCAGCGACCAGAAGCCGGTGAAGACGATCTTCGACGCCCCCGTCGAGAACAGGAAGTTGCGCGTCGTCCCGAACCCGCTCGAGAACATCATCGACCACCCGGTCATGCCGCTCCCCGAGATCCACACCAGGAACGTCGATATGATCATGACGATCCCCGAGGCGCCGGCCAGCACGCCGACGATGGGGGCCGCCGGATAAGGCATGGGCCTGCGCCGCCGCTCGACGTACGGCTGCTGCACGGCCTCGACGCGCTGCTGCACCGGCTGCTGCGCCTGCGTCGCGAAGGGCGGCACGATATCAGCATCGCGGAGCTGGTACCAGGTGCCCGTCCTGGCCGACATGACGGTGTATCTATACTCGGGTCTCTGGGGGTCGGGCGATACCTGCTGGACTACAACCTGCTCGCCCCTGCCGAATGTCAACACACCGTTAACCACTATGTCCGCTGCGACCGTGACTGTCATACCCACCGGGATATCTGCCATGACTGCCACCCTTTCTGGAGAAAAACCAGTATCATACGGTATTCCCCATATGCCTCCTCCAACGCCGATATCCTATCACGAATCAGGCCTTTCCGGCATGGTTGCCCATTGTACCTTCAGCGCCCTAGCCTCTGAGAGCCTCCAGGTCGGCCTCAAAGCCCCGCCCAGGCGTATCACAGCACCTCGGGCAGCAGTCCAGGACCCGCTATCCTGGGGCGCCGTTGACGAACAGTGTCGCACCCGTGTCGAGTGCGAGTAGCAAGCGGTCACCTTTTATCGCCGGGTGTCTCGGGATCTTCGGACTCGTCATAATCGTCTCTACATTCTTGCAGTGGGTGTCCGCCACGGGCGGCTACTTCATCATCAGCTCTAACCCCACCGGTTGGGATTTCATGGTTCACGGAGGAAGCACGGGATTCGGCAATTTCGCCTACATCTCCGCCGGAGGTGTTCTGTACTTCAGCGGCTTCTGGTCGCTCGTATTGGGGCTGGCCGTCATCAACGGTGCTGTCCTGCTGTTCATGAGAATCGGCCTGGGCGGCATTGGCATAGACGTAGTCCTGTTCCGGCTTATGTCCGTTTGCTCCGTTATCGCGGGTGAGCTGGGGCACAGGGTTTTGTGAACCGATGGCATCCGGAGCATTACTCTCTGGTAAAATATCCTCATTGGCGGCAGGGCGACCTGAGGGGGGGTTCGATAATGGCGGTACAAAGAGTGACGGTAAATAGAATCGCTATCGAGGACAGGCCGGGAGCACTTCAGGAAGTACTATCTGCGGCAGCTGATTCTAACTCAAACATCCTGCACCTGGCTGCATTTTCCGTTGGCGCCGGGAAGGGTGAGGCATACCTCGTGCCGGATAAAACCGAAGCTTTGGAGGAATATGCACGGTCAAAAGGGATGGAGCTAGAGGAGTATGCCGGCTTCCTGGTAAGTGGAATGGACAGGAGCGGGATCGGCGCAGAGGTCACAAAGCCGATCGCAGACGCGGGAGTGAGTATTGTTCTTAGTTCAGCGAACGTGGTAGGTGGAGATTATTATCTTCTGATAGTCGTGGAACAAAAAGACGCAGAATCCACCGCGAAGGCACTTGGCGTCTGAATCGCTTTGGCCTATATTCTATATCCATCAAGACCGCTGTCGCAGGAAACGACCGCTTTAGGCACACTTCTTGACAGCAGATAAAAGAGATGCGTTGACGGACATGTCCATGCCTTGTGAAATGAGATAATATTAGCGCGGTAATATCAATGATTATGGTTGATTTGTGGGCGCGTAGCTCAGTGGGAGAGCGCTTCCTTGACGCGGAAGAGGTCGGTAGTTCGATCCTACTCGCGCCCACCATTCTTTACAGCGACAATCACTCTTTGGGCTATGCCGAAGACAACCTGGGGACATTCACATGGCTGAAGAAGGCCTAATAGACATAACGCTGGCTGACGGGGCAGAGGTGCGCGTCAAAAAAGGCGTGACAACTCTCGAAGTGCTCAGTTCGGCAGAAAAGCCGCTTCCGGAGAACGCGGTTTTGGCCGAGATAAACGGTGAGACCATTGAGCTGTCGCGCCCGCTGAAATCTGGAGGAACCCTTGATATCCTCGGATTCGATTCTCCTCGTGGCAGAGAGACATATCGACATACAGCGTCACACGTTATGGCGCAGGCGGTAAAGCGACTCCACCCGGATGCGAAGCTCGCGATAGGACCCGCTATAGAGGATGGCTTCTACTACGATTTCGGGCTTTCGGAGCCGATCAAGGTCGAGGACCTCGGCGCAATCGAGGACGAGATGCGCCGCATCATCTCTGAGGATATCTCGATAGAGAGGCGCGAGATACAGGTAGTCGAGGCGATTGAGCTGTTCCGGGGGCGGGGAGAGGATTACAAAGTGGAACTTTTGGAGGGGATAGATGAGGACCCCGTGACCGTGTACAGCCAGGGGGACTTCATCGACCTCTGCCGCGGGCCGCACCTTCCCTCCACCGGAAGTATCAAGGCATTCAAACTCCTCTCGGTGGCAGGAGCTTACTGGCGCGGAGACGAGTCGCGGGAGATGCTGCAGAGGATATACGGGACCGCTTTCAACAGCGAGGAGGCCCTCGAAGAGTTCCTCCGGAGGCGCGGAGAGGCGGAGAAGAGAGACCACAGGCGCCTCGGATCCGAGCTCGATCTCTTCTCAATCAGAGGGGAGATTGGCCCGGGCCTGGTCATATACCACCCGAAGGGGGCGGTCCTGCGCACCGTCATCGAGGACTTCTTGAAAGTAGAGCACGCGAAAAGGGGATACGAGCTAGTGATTTCTCCCCACATCATGCGCAAGGATATCTGGGAGACGAGCGGACACCTGTCGATGCAGTATCCTATGTACTTTTTCGACATAGAGGGTCAGGGCTACGGCATTAAGCCCATGAACTGCCCGGCACACATATACATCTATAAGTCGAGGACACGCGGTCACAACGAGCTTCCCATCAGGTATTTCGAACTCGGGACCGTTTACCGCCACGAGCGCTCCGGCGTTCTGCACGGGCTCTTAAGGGTTCGCGGTTTTACTCAGGACGACGCGCATATATTCTGCACAATGGACCAGGCCGAGCAGGAGATCAACGACGCAATCCGGTTCGCGTTCGAGGCACAGCGTACATTCGGATTTTCAACTTTCCACGTAGCGCTCAGTACACAACCGGACCAATCCGTTGGCACCTCGGATGACTGGGAACGCGCAACCGGCATTTTGAAGCAAGCGCTTGAGGACCAGTCGCTTGATTATGTTGTGGACGAAGGAGAGGGCGTCTTCTACGGGCCGAAAATCGATGTGAAGCTCGAGGACGCGCTCGGAAGGCTCTGGCAGGGGCCGACCATCCAGTTCGACCTACAGATGCCGCGGCGTTTCGGCATGGCATACGTTGGAGCTGACAATCAGGAGCATACGCCCGTTATGATACACCGCACCGTTCTCGGAAGTCTCGAGCGCTACATAGGGATACTGATAGAGCATTACGCGGGCGCTTTTCCACTCTGGTTGGCGCCTGTACAGGTCGAGGTACTCCCGATAGCCGACAGGCACGTAGAGCGCGCGAACGAGATAATGAAGAGACTCGAAACGATGACTATTCGCGTCACCGTCAACGAAGAAAGAGAAACCACCTCGAATAAGATAAGGAAAGCCTGGCGCATGAGGGTTCCTTACATGGTCATAGTCGGCGATAAGGAAATAGAATCGGGGAAAATAAGCGTGAGGTCGTTGGCCGGGCGTGACGAGAGGAACGTCGACCTTGACGGGTTCATCTCAGAGCTTCGCGAAGAGATAGCGTCCAGACGTTCGCTGGAAGTGTAAGCGTTGGAGATTATCTGGACCCCGTGGAGGTACGATTACGTGAACAGCGTGGACGAGCGTGAAGGCTGCATCTTCTGCGAGAAGCCGGAGGATGAGAACGACCGCGAGAACCTTATCGTTTTCAGGGGCAAACGCTGCTTCGCGATACTCAATCTTTTCCCTTACACCACGGGCCACATCATGATAGCGCCGTATGTACACACCGGCACGATAGAGGAGCTGGAACCGGAAACCCTGACCGAGATGATGGTCCTGGCTCAGCGTTCCATGAGCGCAATCAGAGAGGCCTTCGGGCCGGACGGGTTCAACCTGGGGATAAACATTTCGCGGGCGGCGGGAGCAGGGATAAAGGACCACGTGCACCTGCATCTCGTACCTAGATGGGCCGGGGACTCGAACTTCATGGCGGTGATTGCGGAAACCCGTGTGCTTCCGCGCACGCTCGAAGACGTGTGGCTCGCCCTGAAGGACAAGATCTAGGACTCCTCTTGTTCCTTCTTTGCGCCGGCGATTATCTTCCCTGCGATATGGTCCGGGACTTCCTCGTAGTGCGATAGCTCCAGGGAGAAGACGCCCCGGCCGCCTGTTATAGAGCGAAGGTCTATAGAGTACCGTGACATCTCGGCGAGCGGGACCTGTGCGCTTACCACCTGCATCTTACCTTTTGGCTGCATTCCCAGGATCCTCCCGCGCTTCGAGTTGAGGTCGCCTATGACGTCGCCCATATATCGGTCCGGCACGGTGACTTCCACATCGATTATCGGCTCGAGCAAAACTGCGTCGGACTTGCCGACGCCCTCCCTGATCGCCTTCGACGCGGCCATCTTGAACGCCATTTCAGATGAGTCAACGGCATGGAAGGAACCGTCGTACAGCGTCACCTTGATATCAACTATGGGATAGCCGGCCAGGTAGCCGTCCTTCATGGCTGCGACTACTCCTTTCTCAACACCTGGAATATACTGTCGCGGGATCGCGCCGCCGACTATTTTGCTCTCGAACTCGTAGCCAGCGCCCTTTTCGAGCGGCTCCAGCCGCAGAAATACATGGCCGAACTGGCCGTGACCTCCGGTCTGTTTCTTGTGTTTACCCTCGGACTCTACGTTCTTGCGGATCGTCTCCTTGTATGGGATCCTGGGTACTTCAGTCTTGACTTCGACACCGAACTTGCGACGCATCTTCTCTACCACCACGTCAAGGTGGCTTTCACCCGCCCCGCTTATCAGGGTCTGGTTTATCTCGGTCTCCCTTTTTACCATCAGCATCGGGTCTTCCTCGCGCAGACGGCCCAGAGCGGTTGACAGCTTATCCTCGTCACCCTTGGTCTTCGGCTCAACCGCCAGCGACATGACAGGAGCCGGATATTCGATGCCTGGCAGCAATATTGGATCTACCTTGTCGCAGAGAGTGTCCCCCGTGAATGTATCCGCGAGCTTCGCCACCGCGCCCAGTTCACCCGCAGCGAGTTGCGCAACGGGCTTCTGGTCCTTTCCCATCACCTGGAAGAGCTGGGCTACCCGCTCGGTCTTGGCTCTCGTCGAGTTCAGGACCGTGGAATCGCTTTTGAAAACGCCGGAGAAAACGCGGAAGTAGGTCAGCTTGCCGACATAAGGGTCCGCCAGTGTCTTGAAGACGAGTGCGCACATCGATGAATCCGGAGTGCGCGTCCGCGTGATCTCTTCCTTACTATTCGGCTTTGTCCCCAACACTTCGGGAAGATCTGAAGGGAGGGGAAGGACTTGAACAATGAAGTCGAGAAGTTGAGGTATCCCGGCGCCCTTGTCCGCGGAACCGCACAGGACAGGGATGACGGTCCTCTCCGTCACACCCTTCTTAAGGCCAGAGGCTATCTCCTCGCACGAGATCTCTCCTTCTTCGAGGTATTTCTCGAGCAGCGCGTCATCCGCCTCTGCGACAGCCTCGACGAGCTTCTCACGGCTTTTTGTGAGGGCTCCCTCGAGCTCACCCGGCACTTCGATCTCCTTTCCCTTTCCCTTTCCCTCGTACTCGAAGCCCTTTCCGCTCACCAGATCCACTATTCCTCGGAAGCCGTGCTCCTCGCCTATGGGTATGTTCAATGGGACGACGTTGCCACCCAGGGTCTCCCGGATGTCCTCCATGGTCCGCTCGAAGCTTGCCCGCTCGCGGTCTAGCTTGCTTATGAAGAAGAAGCTTGGAAGAGCGAGCTCGGCGGACCGCTCCCACAAGATCTCGGTCTGGACCTCCACGCCGTCCACGCCGGAGACAACAAAGGCGCACGTGTCCACCACCCTGACGGCCGAGATCGCGTCACCTGCGAAATCCAGATAGCCGGGTGTGTCGACAAGAGTCACGCCTGTTCCTTCCCACTGAAGTGAGGCCAGAGCGCAGTTGATGGAAATCTTGCGCTTTATCTCGTCGTCGTCGAAGTCCATCGTCGTGTTTCCCTGCTCCACGTCACCCATCCTGGTTATGGCGCCCGAAGCGTACAAGAGGGCTTCGGCGAGAGTGGTCTTACCAGACCCTCCGTGGCCGAACAACCCGACGTTCTTAATAGTCTTACTTCCCGATGCAGTCACAATATGTCCCCCTGTTAATAACGTTGGAAACGGATTTTAATTATAACGTATTAGATACAACCGTAAAGCGGTGGAGGTTTTGCGAGGCGGCTGCCCTTGCAAGGGGGCATTACGTGTTTTAATGTGAAGCGCAGATCAAGATTGCCGAGGTCTAAATATGCGATTGAACACAGCTGGCTCCGCCGTAGTCGAGTCGGTTGAACCGGGCTCGGCCGCCGGTGAAGCCGGTTTTAGAAGCGGAGACAGGATTCTCAAAATAGACGGCAGGCCGCTCAGGGACGTGATTGACTGCTACGTTCTCCTTGCCAATGGGGATGTGCATAGTCTGAAAGTAGAGCGAGGGTCAGAGCTCGTGGAAGTTTCTCTGGATGCCGCGGTTGGCAAGATTGGCATCCAGTTCGAAAGCGCGGTATTTGGAAAAGTCATGACGTGTAACAACCAGTGCATCTTCTGTTTCGTGGACCAGCTGCCAACAGGCCTTCGTGATTCGCTATACGTAAAGGACGATGACTACCGTCTGAGCTTCCTGGAGGGCAACTTCATAACGCTTACGAACCTGGGAAAGGACGACTTGAAAAGGATCATAAACGACAGGCTCTCACCTCTTTACGTTAGCCTCCACGCGACAGACCCGGCACTGAGAAGAGTGATATTCGGGAACGACGGCGCAAACCGTGCGCTGAAGGTGCTGGCCGCGTTACTGGAGGAGGGGATAGGGATTCACATTCAGATCGTTTTGATGAGGGGTATAAACGACGGCGCGAAACTTGGCGAGACCCTTGAGGATATAAGCTCGAAGTACGGGAGAGTTTCATCAATTGGCGTCGTTCCAGTGGGCATCACCTCGACGGTACGCAGGGGATTACCGGGTAAAGCGGGATATGACCGCGGTTCCGCCGCGGATGTGCTGTCACAGCTCGATGAATGGCGAAAGCGATTAGGCGATAGGGGCCCATATGCAAGCGATGAGTTCTTCTACCTTGCGGGTGAAGACCCTCCACCGTCATACTACTACGGGGAATACCCCCAGGCGGAAAACGGTATAGGACTCGCAAGGATGTTCATCGACGGCTTGGGTGGGGCAAGGATGAGAACAGATAACTTGTCGACTCTTGACAGGACCGTCGTAGTCACCGCTCCCATGGGTGCGTGGGCGCTCCAACCTCTCGGGCTGGAGAGTCTTGGAGTGAAGCTGATGATATGCGATAACTCACTTTTTAGCGAAGGGGTAACTGTGGCAGGTCTTTTGGCGGGAAAGGATGTGGCGCGCAAGTTAAAAGAAACACCCGGGATCAAGAGGGCGCTGGTCTCTGAGTTCGCTTTGTCAGGGGGAGATTTCATCGATGGCAGTTCCCTCGCGCAGGTATCCTCTCAGTGCGATGTCGAGGTCATACCGGTTTCACCGGATGCGAGCTCTCTGATCAAGGCCCTGGTAAACGACAGCGGTGATGACCAATGAGGTCCAGCCTGCCGGTAGTAGCCATAATGGGCAGGGCAAACGTTGGCAAGTCCACCCTTTTAAACCGCCTTTCCGCGCAGATGACCGCTATAGTCGACCCGACCTCCGGCGTAACCCGTGACCGAAAATACGTGACCGCCCAGTGGAGAGACAGGCAGTTTGTGCTTGCGGATACGGGAGGGGTCGGCATCGACTACGAGGGGTGGCTCTCGCGGGAGATCGAGCGCCAGGCGTTCTTCGCAGCGGAAGAAGCTGCTGGCGTGGTCATGGTCGTGGATGTAAATACAGGTGTGACAGAGGATGATGAATGGCTGGCGCGACGGCTCAAGCGCATGCGATCCGGCGCGCTTCTGGTCGTGAACAAGGTTGATCACGCGAACCTTGAGCCGGAGGTAAGCCGGTTCTACGCCCTCGGACTGGGGGAACCTATCGCCATTTCAGCGGAACACGGTCTTGGAATAGGAGACCTCCTCGACCGTCTCATTGAACTTCTTCCGGTTGTGGAGGCTACCGAGGAAGTGCCGGAGATCGCTGTAGCAATAGTAGGCAGGCCGAACTCGGGAAAATCGTCGATCCTCAACCAGCTGGCGCATGAGGAGAGGGCGCTGGTTCACGAGCAGCCACACACGACAAGGGACACGATAGATACCATGGTCGAATTTGATGGAAAGATTTACAGGATACTCGACACCGCTGGAATCCGCAGAAAGAGAACCGGTATCTCCGACATTGAATACTACAGTTCGTTGAGGACTTTCCGCGCTATAGATGCGGCAGATGTCGTTTTAATGGTTGTGGACGGTTCCGAAGGTCCTACCGAGCACGACCAGCGCATCGCCCGCATGATTGACTCGCGGGGGCGGGCTGAAGTTGTTCTGTTAAACAAATGGGATCTCGTTGAGAAGGCGCAGAAGTCCGTAGAAGTACTGGAAGCCATCTCTCATAAGTTCCGCTTCGCGCCCCACCTCCCGCTCTTGCGGTCCTCGGCTCTCACAGGAAAGGGAATTGAGAAAGTCCTGCCACTTGTGGAACAGGTATACGACCAGTGGAACACCCGCATAGCCACCCCGGCTCTTAACGAGTTCATCAGCCGCGTGAAGCTCTTGAAGCCGCCTCCTTCAAAAGGAGGCAAGCAGTTGAAGATGTACTACGCTACTCAGGCCGGTGTCGCTCCTCCGACGGTCGTCATCTTTGTGAACGACGCCGGGATTGTGAAGCCTGACTACAGGCGTTCCCTTGCCCGACAGCTGAGACAAGAGTACGGATTCTGGGGTAGTCCCTTGAGGGTCCACTTCAGAACCGCAAAAGGTAAAGGTGTCCGTTAGGCAAGGCATGCGAAATAAGCGATTGTTACAGCATATTCCAGCTTATTTTGCAGGAGGATAAGGGGATTTGTTGAAGTCTTGACAAGGTTAAAGACTTATTGAGAAAGGGGGTGTAGTACTTGACTAAAAAAGAACTCGCGGGTGAGGTTGCAAAGAAGGCCAAGCTCTCCAAGAAAGACGCATCGGCCGCGGTGGACGCGACCCTGGGGGCTATAACCGGCGCCTTGAAGAAGGGCCAGAAAGTGCAGCTGGTTGGTTTTGGGACTTTTGAGGTGCGCAAGCGTAAGGCGCGCACAGGAATCAATCCCCAGACGAAGGCTAAGATAGAGATCGCAGCCAGCAAAACGCCTGCCTTTCGTCCCGGCAAAGCCCTCAAGGGGTCCGTCGGTAAGAAGTAACAGGGAAACATCTTATAGAATTTTCATGGAATCGACATAGGTAGGCCCTCGCGGGGTTTCCCTGTCATAACACCTTGCGTACGGGTCCGTGCAACAATGGTGCATGGCACCATTGTTGCACGGCTTTGCCTCCAGAAACCCATAAAACAAGACCAGACCCCTTAATGTAATGTTAGAATGTCATGTACGTGTATGACATTTGAAGTAATATACGGGGCGTGGCGCAGTCAGGTTAGCGCACTGGTCTGGGGGACCAGGGGTCGCCGGTTCGAATCCGGCCGTCCCGACCAGCATTGGTGTTCAAGGTTCATCTTGTTTGTGGGTGACTGTATAACCTTGATTTGTTTCAGAAAAAGGGCCTAACATAAAGCCCGGCCTCTCAGGCCGGGATCGGCGAACCGGGCTGAGAGCCCGGTCTTAGGAGAAGCGGATGGCGAACTTCCTTACGATGCTGCGAATCGCGGTCACGCCGGCTTTCGTCGTGCTGATGCTCCAGTCTTCTTCCCACCCTTCTTATAAATACATTGCACTCCTTGTATTCATTTTCGGCGCGGCGACCGATTGGGCAGATGGGTTCGTGGCCCGCCACACCAACTCGGTGTCCAAGTTCGGCATAACCGCCGACCCGCTTGCAGACCGCATCTTCATAGCCGCTACGTTGATTACGCTATACGCAAGAGGGATCCTTCCTCTATTGTTTCTCGTTATCGTCCTGGGACGTGACGTCATAATGGCTCTCGGTTATCCAATCCTCGGGAAAATCGACCCCACGAAAATAGCAGTACACTGGACGGGAAAAGTGGCTACTGCCTTGCTTTTTGTAGCGTTAGGCTTGCTCATACTCTCACCCTCTACGTCGGGCAGCAAGGTCTCGTTCGAGGGCTACCAGTTCTTATCGGGAACATCATGGCAGACGTACGGGCTGTGGCTTTTCATTATTGGAATGTGCTTCTCCCTTGTATCCGCAGGTGTATATGCTTCCAGGGCGGTCACTCTGATGAGGGAAGGAAGGGGAGTGTCACAGGAGCCTTTGACGGAGGCACCCGATG
>Ga0209881_1000006_pt1 | contig 77982 bp, 72 predicted proteins | sample PersoiDNA2013193_FD_185804 | JGI IMG/M metagenome (GOLD analysis project Ga0209881, IMG submission 185804) | Permafrost soil microbial communities from the Arctic, to analyse light accelerated degradation of dissolved organic matter (DOM) -... | ecosystem: Environmental > Terrestrial > Soil >... | reverse complement strand
ACAGCCTCCTTGGCTGGGGCCGCTGCGGTTTGCCACCGGTCCATTACCATCGAACGGAGCCTGAGGGTGCCACGCGGGGTCTTCACATACTTGCGACGAAGTGCGCGGACCATAACCGTTCTCGACATTCCGGTTGCCTGCATCAGGCTTTCCACCGGGACACGCGATGGGTGGTCCGACTGGCTGGCGAGGTACGGAGCAAGCAAAGCGATGAGAGTATCGCCCAGTTTCGCAAGTATAGCCGTGCGTTCCGCAATGGCATCGTCGATCCACTGAACTCTGGTAACCTCTGTGAGGACCTGCTTTCTCGCTTCAGGGTCCTTGCGGGCCGATGACACCACCATGGCGTCGACTGCGAGGCTCCAGGCAGGCCCGGGTACTGAGCACATGAGGGCTCCAGTCAGCGAATCCTGCTCGATGATGATATCAGGCGCAATGATGCGTGTTTGTCCAGACGTCATGCGCTTTGCGGGTTCAGGGTCCAGTACGGTGAGGACGCGCTGCAACGTGGCCGGATCACACTTGACCCCAAGTTTACTGAGGCATGCGCGAATAACGCCTGGAGACACGGAGCGCTGACGCGTGCGCAGGAACTGCGTACAGGCAGCCACCGGAAGATCGGGGAGCACACGCGACATCTGCAAGGCAAAGGCATGAGCGACGTCCTTGGCGCCGAGTCCCGCCGGCTCCAGGGTGCGAATGGCGGCCAAGACCCGTCGAACCTCCGCAATGGCAACATTGATCGAGGAGGCGTAACGCGAGATCTGCCTCGTGAAGAAGCCGTGTTCATCCAGATCCGAGGCGACGAATCGTGCGCACTCGACCTGGGAATCGTCGATGAGATCCCTGTCCAGGAGCTCGTCGACTATCAACTCTGCAGGAGTGGATTCTGCGAGATCTGCAAAGCTGTCGAGGTCGCCGTTCCATGTATCATCGGATGGATCGGTCCGGGCATGCTTCTCGGCAACGATGCTGCCCGCAGCGAACCGATCCATGAGAGTTCCGAAATCGCTCAGGGGCTGCTCGAGAACCAGACCACGCGTGGCCAGATAGGATTTCTGGCGAAGGCTCAATTGTTGTCGCTGTTTCTGGCTACCGCGCATTTCGAAGAACCTTGTCGATGTGGTAGTGGATGGTGCTCTTGGAGACACATCCGGGTATCTTGTCGGCGAGCTTTGACAACGGGAGGTCGGGGTACCTCAGTCGTGCCCGGACAACCTCGATCGTGCGGGACGAGAGACAGGTACGGTCAGTCTGATCGAAGGCTGCCCGCAATACGTCGACAGCCATCGTCTCGCGTTGCAGATTGCCCAGCTCCGCATTGACCGACCGGTTGACCCGGTTGTCCATGTCTCTCTCCAGTTGCAGTTCTTCCAGGGACACCAGCGAGTTTGATGCTCCCCAGGCTGCGAGGAGCGACATGATGTCCTGGCGTGATTTGAGATAGGTGATCTCAGAGACGCGGCGGATCTGTGAGCCATGCGTCACACGGAGAGAAGTCAGCGAGCGTTCGACGAGCCGACGCCCGACGGGCAGGGAGCAGCTGAACTCCAGATGTGTCCCTTGCACGGCGGCATACCCGGAGATGAGGAAGAAGCCCCTTGTGAATGCGGCTGCCGCGCGTTTCCCCCGTAGACGCCGCTCAAGCTGGGTGGGCTCCAGGGGACTGAGTCCCGAGAACAGTTGCTGCGCCTGAACGGGGGTAAGGTCGACGCTGAAACTCAGCTTATGTCCGGCTCTTGAGAGAAGTGCCTGCCTGGGTTGCCAACTGGCGAGTGCATGGGAGGACAAAGAAAGCACGTAGCGCATAATAAAAGGACTCTTTGACGTGAAAGAGATCGACAGCGCTCCCCCATGGCGCAGAACTAGAGAGCTTCCACCATAGAGGGCTCCGGACAGTTCAAGCAGGGGATTGGTCGAAGGCAGCCCTGCCAGTTCCTGTTTCAGGAACTCGATCGTCGCCATTCGCTTCTACAGTCCGAGGAGCGACCTCAGTACGATGCGAAGCTTGGCTGGGTCGTGGCGAACGAGGCCATCGGCGGTTGAGCAGATATCAGCCTCGATGACCCGTGGATGCTGACTCCTGGGGAGATCATTGGAGACGGGATTGACCCCGGCGGAAGCGTACCGCCCCAGCGTCTCGGCGGGGACAGGGGTACTGCTCAGAAGGACCATGTCGATAGATGACCGTCCAAGGACTTCTTCAACCTTGTGAAGGTGCATGCCTGCGGTGTAGCCCTCCGTTTCCCCTCGCTCGGTCATCGCGTTCACGACCAGGAGCTTCGTGGCTGAAGAGCGTACGATCGTGTCGGCGGTTGCCTCGATGGACAGCGGCGGTATCAGGCTTGTGAAGAGAGAACCAGGGCCGATGATGATGTAATCCGCCCGAGACAGCGCTTGGAGTGCGGGGACAAAGGGCTTGGCATGAGGGGGCAATACTTCGATGGTGTCGATTGTCTTGCCCTGGAGGGGGACCTGGTCTTCGCCGTCGATCGTCGTACCATCGGTGAAGTGTGCCCGCAATGAGATATTGTCCAGAGACATCGGCAGAACCCGGCCTGGCAACTGCATGAGTTCCGACAACTCCTGCACTGCATCGCCGAAATTTCCCTTGATGTCGCTCAGAGCGGCGATCATGAGATTCCCGACGTTGTGGCCGCCGATTCCTTCGAGCTGCTCTGGGAAACGATAGGCGAGGAGGCGGGCACTGCGTGTCGACTCACCTGCCATGGCGATGAGAGCGTTCCGAAAATCACCCGGAGGCAGCATTCCAGTGGTCTCACGCAGGCGTCCGGTACTTCCCCCACTGTCTGCCATCGTGACAATAGTAGTGAGCTTGACGTTCTCCGTTCGGAGTGACTCGATGATTGGTTTGATGCCGGTCCCCCCACCGATCACGACAACGCGGGGAAGAGACTCGGCCTTGCGGTAGCGGTAGATCGTGCGCGCGAAAGATTCCCGGGGAATGGATCCAGTCACTGCAACCAGCAGAGAACGGGCCAGAAGGGCCGCCGCTAGAACCATGAGCCAGGCGGACACCATCACGGCGATGCCGCACAGGACCGCAAAAACTGGAGAGACCGCGCCGGAAGGGAGGAAACGGCGAAGCACGTGCTGAACGGACGGCCGCAGGTTCAGCAGCCATGACGTGCCCGGCGTCTGAAGCAGTCCGTCGATGGCGAGAACAAGAAGCGCTGTCCCCGCAACAAACAGCAAGAGGTACCTCTTGACGCGAATGCCGGGAACGAGCCAGTACCAGAGTGTCTGTCTGTGTCCCTTCACTTCTGGAGGTCCCGATGGAACACGTGTACCACTTTCGCCCGTGGCTTGAGGTGGTGGTAGAGCATGTTTGCGATCACAACAGAGCGATGTCTGCCACCTGTGCAGCCGATGCCGACTGTAAGGTAGCTCTTTCCTTCTTCCTGGTAACGTGGGAGCACAAAGTCGACGAAGTCGGCCAGGCGAGTGAAAAACTGCCGGGCGTAGGGCTCGTGAAGGACATAGAGAATGACCCCCTTGTCGAAGCCTGTGCGATGTACGAGGTCTCCATTGTAGTATGGGTTGGGCAGGAAGCGAACGTCGAAGAGTAGATCCAGGTCGATCGGCAGGCCGTTCTTGTAGCCAAAGGAGACAATATTGACAGTGAGAGTCTGCGATTGCCGCGATCCGAGAATCGCCTCGCGAACGCGGTCCTTCAGTTCGCCAACGGTGAGATCGGTGGTGTCAATGATGACGCTCGACAGTCCCCGCACCTCTGCAAGCAGTTCTATCTCGTTCCTGATACTTTCGGAGACAGTGCTTCCAGGAAGTGGATGGCGCCTGCGCGTCTCGGAAAAGCGGTTCACCAGGACTCGGGATGATGCTTCCAGGAAGATGACACGAGGGTGAACATCGCGCGCTCCGAGTCGCTGGAGCATAGAATGAAACTGGGTCTTGAACCCTGAGCTCCGTACATCAATGGCTACCGCTATCTTGCTGATTCTACCATCGGTTTGCGAGGCGAGGTCCAGGAACTGGCTCATGAGAGAAATCGGGAGATTGTCCATGGCATAGTACCCGAGGTCCTCAAGGTATCCCATGGTCTTCGTCTTGCCGGCACCACTCAGGCCGGTCACAATGACAAGGTCCAGGCTAGAGACTACTCCCACGCACGCCTCCCGTTTGTATTGTCGGTATGCCCGACAGGCACTTCTGGGCGAACATAATGGCGGAGGGGAGAGGATTTGAACCTCCGAAGGCGTGAACCTTGCCGCATTTCAAGTGCGGTGCCATGAACCGCTCGGCCACCCCTCCACGCTCTAAAACAAGTCTACAGAACAATCCCCGGTTGTCAAAACGAGCAAGAAGGCTCGCTAACCGGGGATTCCGTACGTTCCTGGTTCTTGTTAGCGAATAACGTCAGTTCCCATGTAGGGAATCAGCACATCGGGCACTCTAACGTTGCCGTCTTCCTGCTGGTAATTTTCCAGAATCGCAGCCATTGTTCTGCCTACGGCGAGCCCTGAGCCGTTGAGAGTGTGGACGAATGCGATCTTGCCATCTTTGGTGCGGTACCGGATGTTTGCCCTGCGTGCCTGAAAGTCTTCAAAGTTGCTGCAGGAGCTTATCTCGACATATCGGTTCTGGCCAGGCATCCAGACCTCGGGGTCGAACTTCATTGCCGCTGCGAAGCCAAGATCGCCGGTGCACATCTTGCTGCGATGATACGGAAGGTCCAGCTTCTTCAGAATGCCCTCGGCGTTCTCGATGAGCAGATCCAGCTCATGATATGAATCTTCCGGCTTGACGAACTTGACCATCTCGACTTTGTTGAACTGGTGTACGCGGATGATGCCTCGGGTGTCCTTGCCCGCGGCACCGGCTTCTTTTCGGAAGCACGCTGTATAGGCGACATACTTGATGGGCAGATCTTCTTCGCGGACGATTTCGTCCCTGAGCATATTGGTCACTGGAACCTCGGCCGTCGGGTCGAGGAACAGGTCGTCGGTGTCTGTATGGTAAAGGTCGTCCGCAAACTTTGGCAGTTGTCCCGTTCCCGTCATCGACTCCCGATTGACCAGATAGGGCGGCAGGATCTCCGTATAGCCCTCTTCCTGGACATGTACGTCGATCATCCAGGAGATGAGAGATCTCTCAAGCTTGGCCCCCAGTCCCTTGAGAACATAGAAGCGCGAGCCGGAAATCTTTGCGCCCGCAGCAGCATCAATGATGCCGAGAGATTCCCCAATCTCCCAGTGAGGTCTCGGGACAAACGTGAAGGCTGGCTTCTCATGCCACGTAAACACGACAGTGTTCTCTTTGTCACTCTTGCCGACGGGGACCGACGCTTCAGGCAGGTTTGGGATGCAGAGTAGCAAGGCCCGAAGGCGCGCATCGACTGCCTTTACTCGGTCGTCCAGCTCTGCGATGTGCGAGCCGACGTCTTTCATCTCGGCGATAGCGGCTGAAGCGTCCAGTTTGGAGCGCTTGAGTGTGGCGATCTGCTCACTGGCTTCGTTGCGGAGATGCTTGAGTTCGTCCGCCTTCTGAAGCAGGTCTCGCCTGTTCCGATCAACCTCGAGGATCTCGTCGACCATCTCCGGTCCTTCGTTCTTTGTTGCTATCCCGGCCTTCACGAGGTCAGGATGCTGACGAATGAGTTCCAGGCTTAGCATTGGTATCTCCTTCCAACAGCTTCAGTTTCCACGTTGAATTCTACTGTCCGACGGTCAAAAAGCAACGCAGCCATTTGCAAGAATGATTCATGACTACGCCGACGGTGTCTGACGTACAGGAGACGCAGAAGATCAGAACCCGTCTGCAATCGCCTGTTCCACTGCATCGATACGCGGCGGTATCGTCATACTGGTGCCCTTCACCTTGAGGGCGTTCTGAACATCCTTCAGCCCGTTTCCCGTGATCAGGACAACGATGCGGTCCTCCTGGTGTAGGTCACCGCCGTCGGCCAGTTTGCGCAGTGCGGCTACGGAAGCCGCCGCGGCGGGTTCAGCGAAGATACCTTCGTTCCTGCCCAGGAACCCTATGGCGTCGATGATTTCATCATCCGAGACAGTGACCGCCAGACCCCCGCTGGATCTGATGTCGCGTACCGCCATGAGATGGTTACGCGGAATGCCGGCCACGATACTGTCAGCGCACGATGCAGGGTTCTCCATGTAGGTGACCGGTTCGCCGGAGATCACTGCGCGCGCGATCGGAGCGCAACCTTCAGCTTGGACCGCTATCAGTTGGGGCATACGGTCGATGAGTCCGAGGGTCAACAGGTCACGGAATCCTTTTGCGACACCGGAGATGATACAGCCATCCCCAACCGAGACGATGACCTTGTCTGGTGCTTCGAAGCGCAGCTGCTCGGCGACCTCGAGGGCCACGGTCTTCTTGCCCTCGACCATGTACGGGTTGAAGGCCGTGTTTCTGTTGTACCAGCCAAATCGTTCCGTCGCGTTCATGCAGAGGTCGAATGCCTGATCGTAGTTGCCATCGACAAGGAGCAGATGGCTGCCAAATACTCGCAGCTGCGCTATCTTCCCTGCAGGCGCGGATGCAGGCGCAAAGATGTATGCGTCGACTCCTGCATTCGCGGCAAGCCCTGCCAGGCTGGAACCTGCATTCCCTGTCGTTGCGGCAGTAATAACGCGCTCGCCAAGTTCGTCTGCCTTGGCGATGGCGATAGCGGAGGCCCTGTCTTTCAGTGAAGCTGTTGGATTTCGTCCGTCGTCTTTGAACCACACATGGGGGAGCCCTAGTTGGGGGCCGACACGTTTGCTTGCATACAGCGGCGTCCAGCCGATCTGGAGTGTCAGCGACGCAGGACGCTCCTCGACCGGCAGGAGCGCGAGATATCGCCACATCGAGAGATCGCGGTCATCCTCCAGCTGTTCCCTGGTGAGGGCCCTTCGGACCCGATCGTAGTCGTACAGGACTTCGAGGATTCCGTCGTTGCCACAGGTAGGACAGACATAGCGGGTTGTGGAAGGATCGTATTCGCGTCCGCACTTCATGCATTTCAGCCCAAGAACTGAAGACATTCTTCCTCCTTATCAGAAAGGCGGGAGAGGATTTTGCCTCACCCGCCCATATCATTCATTGCCCCTGTGGTTGGTCTATCATCGATGGATATTCAATCCGGGATCGTACTTCTGCGTTATTTACCTTCCGCTTTGCGAGATTTTCCTTGGTGCCTGAGTCTTTCTCGGAGCACGGTTGGTAAGAAACCGCTCTTCAAGGCCCGGCAAAGAGTTGTGGTGCAAAGGCACATGCCATGATGCCCAACACATCTTGGAGTCAGGGCAGACTATTTCCATCCACGTGCCATCGTGAGGGCCATTATTGCCTTTTGGGCATGGAGCCTGTTTTCTCCAATATCGTAAATGATTGAACGAGGGCCACTTGCTACTTCATCGTCCACTTCATTCCCTCTATCAACCGGCATAGGGTGAATATAATAGGCCTTGTTCGTCAACTTATCGAGCTCTGACGTGAACCTCCAATCCTTGTATTGAAGGGCGGATTTTTGGTCTTCTTCTTTGCCAATAGCATATCTCTTTGGACTCATCCAGTTCCTTGAATAGACAACATCAGCACCCCTGACTGCTTCAAACCTGTCATGGGTCATTTCAAACTTTGCTCCAGCTTTCTCAGCATTTTTCTTTGCGGTCTCAATAACTTCCGGATCAAGATCAAAACCTTCAGGATATGCCACAGTGAGGTCCATTCCATATCTTGGAAGAAGGAGGATATCTTCCTGAACGGAGCTCCAGGAACGCACCATTGAGGAATACCCCCACATCACAGTTATCTTCTTGCCCTTGACATCTCCCATATGTTCCTGCAACCCCATAAGGTCTGCAAGTCCCTGGCAGGGGTGATACTTATCATGAGCCATTGAAACAATGGGAATTGATGCATATTTCGCATATTCTCTAAGCAATGCTTCGCCGTCGCCGTACTGCTCAACAGCATCTTCAAGAATCCTTATTCCAAGACCAACACCGTATCTGGACATGATACTTGCTGCATCCTCTATCGTTTCGCCTGCTTTATCTTTTGACTTCAATCTCATTGCTTTTGGCTCGAGAAATTGAGCATGCCCTCCAAGTTCTGTGGCCGCCGCTTCAAAAGACTGTCTCGTCCTCACCGAAGGGTTATAAAAGAACATGAAGAAAGTCTTGTACTTGAGGATTTCAGTGTATGGTTCTTCATATCTATGCTTCTTCATATCTTTTGCAAGGGCAAGTACTTCATCAAGCCATTCCTTTCCCCAGTCCTGCGTAGTAATTAAATCTTTGCCATAAAGGTCCATTGTCATCTCCCTGGACAATACTATTCTCTAACGATCGTTGTCCCAGCTTTTCCTTCGAGCGTTTCAAGATACTTCGAAGTCAAGGAAATGTAAGCCTTCTTGCCGCCGCCTTCGAGGAACTTAATAGTTGCAAGAATCTTAGGTCCCATACTGCCAGCAGGGAAATGCCCCTCAGAATAATATCTCTTTGCTTCTTCAAGGGTCAAATGTCTCAGATCAACCTGGTCAGGCTTCTGATAGTGAAGCTTGGCGCCATCTTCTCCCGTAAATACGGTCAGTGTGACATCAACATCTTCCCCCCTTTCCTTTGCTCTCTCTAGAAGCATCGTACCAAGCAAAGCGGAGGCAAGATCCTTGTCTATTACTGCCTCAACCCCTCTGTAAATCTTCGAATCTTTAGCATTTTCAAAAGTGAAGCCATAGTTGCTGTGATAGACACCATTTTCGTCAGGTTCTTCCAAGACAACAGGGATGCCACCACCACCAACTGTTATCGGGACCATCCCTTTTTCAAGCGCTGCCTCAACAAGATCAATTTCGACTACGTCAAGGGGTACAGGCGATGGGACAACCTTTCTCCAGATCTCGTTGCCCGTATCGTCTTTCTTGTATAGTTTAACGACCCATCCATCTGTACGAGCCCTTTCCATTGCTTCCCCTTTTGAATAAGATGGGCCAATAAACTTTGTAGGATTCTGGAAGCCCGGGTCATCTTTACCAACGACAACCTGTGTTACAATGCTGACAACCTGTTTCTTGATGCCTTTTGTCTTCAGCTGGTTTGCAAGAATCTGTGCCAGCATATATCCCATCGAACCCTGAGTATCTGCCCCACACACATCAAGGGGAAGAGGAGGAAGTATGGGCCTTGAATACTCTGAGCGAAGAAGAACATTGCCTACCTGAGGACCATTACCATGCGTAAGAATGTAATCATCTTCAGGAAAGGAATTTACAATGTTTGCTATGTGCTCGCAGGTTTCCTTTGTTCTTTTCCATTGCATAGCAATAGCGGGGATAATTGCTTTTCCATTTTCATCAACCAAGCCCACAGGGGCAACTTCATTGCCACCAAATGCAAAAATTCTAATCTGTCTTTTTCCCATGATGCACTCCTGTTTCTTTGAATCCCTCAGATCTTCTACAGAACTATCTCATTGTCAACGACATGATTGCTTTTTGAACATGAAGCCTGTTTTCTGCCTCATCATTGACAATAGAGATTTTTGGGTCATCAATAAGGAGGTCAGTAACTTCAAAACCCCTGCGGGCAGGAAGACAATGCATATACACGGAATTCTTACTGGCGACCTTGAAATGCTCATGCGAAATACGCCAATCATCCTTGTATTTCTTGCCCACTTCAGCGTGCTTTTCGGGATTCCTGGCCCACGATTTAGCGTAGATAACATCTGCGTCTCTTGATGCTTTCCAGATATCATTCTCAATCGTGAGAGAACCGCCACTTTCTGTTGCTGCCTTCTTTGCGAATTCAACATATTCGCTATCAAGATCGTAAAGTCCTGGCTCGTCAGGATAGGCAAGAGTAATATTCAACCCAAGCGTGCAACCTGCAGCAATCATTGTTTGAGGTACCCCTGCGGATTTTGCCCTCTCATCATATGCCCATGACATAATGATCTTCTTCTTTCGAGCTCCTTCCAACCCACCGAATTTTTCCGTCATCGTAAGGATATCACCCATGATCTGACAGGGGTGCTCCTTGTCATCAAGCATATTAATCACAGGTATATTCGCATATTCAGCTATTCCTCTTAAGACCTCTCTAGCATCTCCATATTCATATGTTTCTGCACCCATCTGGGCCTTGAGATTGTAGAGACGAATTGCAAAACCGTCCAAGAATCTGGAAATCATTTCGGCAGTATCCTTCCATGACTCCTTGTGGGAAAGCTGCAATTCCTCAGGATTATAGACCTGAGCGGACCCCCCAAGCTGAACTATCCCTGTTTGAAAAGAGAGTCGAGTTCTCGTTGAAGGCGATGCAAAAAGCAATCCCAAAACCTTTCCTTTGAGGATTTCAGCCTGTGGCTCACCCACTGCATTCCTCATTTTGAGCCACTTAGCAACGTCGAGAATTGTCTCCAGTTCCTCTCTGTTAAAGTCGAGTACACTAATGAAATCCCTGCCTCTCAAATCTGTTTTCATTTTTTACCTCCTTAGGTGCCAATTATCTTATGCTTTTAGTATTCGCAGTCAATAGAGAGAACGAGTAGACGGAGTCACTGGTCTCATACGTATCGGGAATTGTCCAGCTTCCCGCATAGGGCGTGTCAACTCTCGTACGAATGGAGGTGAACGATCAGATCGTCAACTCACCAGAAACGGAGGCGCAGTTGCCACGTTTTCTTGATCACCAGTGGTTGTCTTCGCCTGGTGATTTCTTCCAGTCGGTCCTGGTGGAGGAGGATCTTGTGGAAAAGAGTTATCATGTCCAACTCCACACGTACGCATCGCGTCGGGACCGGGAGCTTCTGCAGACGTAGGGTGTCGAGACCGTACCTGAGAGGAAAGGACTGAACTCTAAGGTTTCACATGGACAGTGGTCGCCACTTGAAAAACGGTATCAAGTGAAGCAGTTCGGCCCACGATCACGATTTCCAGAGAACCAGCCAGGGTAGGTGCGTAGGTCACCGTCACGGGCAGTGACGAAGCTGAAGTGACCAGCGATCCTCCGATATACACGTCGAATGATACGGCGGCTGACCCGGCCTGCTGAGCCACGTCCAGGCTGAGCGTCATTTGCTCTCCAACCTTGAACTGCTTTGGGAATGAGGTCACACTGAGTTCACTACCGGACGTGATCGGCTCTTGATAGACTTCCGTAGGGACCTGGTCTCGGAACATGGTCCTGACGACGACCCTGCTGTCAGGCCAGTCGGCCGGGGCCAGCTTGGTTGGATCCTCGATCGCGAGTCGTACGGTCTGAAGAATCGGTGGGTGAACTATGCATGTCTGCGTTGGTACGTGGCTCGACAGGAAATATGAGGAGTGAGTCGAGGATGCGGGACAGGCGGTGGTAGCGAGCAATCCTGAGGCGTCACAGATTGTGCGTACCGAAATGCCCTCGGGTTTAGGGCCAAAGTATGTTTGTTTCTGAAGCTTGATAGCCCCCTGCATGTACGCTTTCCATGTCATGGCCGGAAACCGCGAGCCTGCGTTTCGGATGGCAGACATGTTTGCCCGCGTGGCGTCGTTTCCTATGTGGATCACAGTGCAGAGTTCGGGAGTGAAGCCATCGTACCAGGCGTCGTGCCAGTCGTTGGTGCTGCCGGTCTTCCCGGCCGCCTGCAGCCCGCTGATACGCGCGTTGGAAGTATTCTCATACACGCCCCTCAGCATTGTCTGCACAAGCCAGGCCGTGGAGGCCGGTACGACCCGGGTCGCAGCAAAGTTGTGCTCCTCGATCGTTGTGCCGTTCTCTGTCTCGATGCGCCGGATTGAATAGGGCGTGATGCGGACTCCTCCATTGGCGATCGTCGAGTAGGCCTCGACCATTTCCAGGGGCGAGATCTCGAAGCTGCCTATAGAGAGAGACGCGTATGGTTTCAGAGGGGACGTGACCCCCATCTTGCGGGCATAGTAGATGATCCTGTCGAGCCCAGTTCTGAGTGATGTCTTGGCAGCGATGATATTGGACGATTGCTTGATGGCATTGGTCACAGAGATCCGACCAAACCATTGGTTGGTACCCAGCCACTCCGGGGGACTCCAGCCACCAAAGTTCGTCGGTTGCGAAGCTACAATCTCAGACGGAAAGGTTACGCCGTTGTCGAATGCGGCGGTATAGTCGAAGAGCTTGAAGGTCGAACCTGGCTGTCTGGGTGCCAGCACGCGGTTGAAGTTCGTCTCGTCGTAGTTGGTTCCCCCTACCATCGCCAGAATGTAGCCAGTCTTGGGGTCGACGCTCACCAGGCCCACCTGGGGTTGGAAGACCCCAAGAGAATCGCGGTCGCTCTCGACGAACACCTTGTCTTTTTTGGCCTGGTCCCAGACCTTCTGGACGGCTGATAGCGCCGCAGTCTGGAGCTTGGGGTCGATCGTTGTATAGATGCGCAGTCCACCTTGATACAGCATCTCAGCGCCATACTGCTTCTCGACGATCGATTTGACGTAGTCGACGAACCACCCGATGCTTCCATAGGGAGACCGCATGCCGTTCTTGAGCGTGAGCTTTTCGGCCGCTGCTTTATCGGCTTGCTCCTGCGTCAGGTAGTGGTTGCGCACCATCTTGCGCAGCACAAGTTGCTGCTGCTCGGTGGCCCGCTTCAGGTCGACATATGGGTTGTACGCTGACGGGGCAGGGAGAACGCCGATGATCATTGCCGACTGAGCTGCATCAAGGTCTCGCGCATGGACGCCGAAGTATCCGAGTGCTGCTGCCTCGATGCCGTACAGACCGTTGCCATAGTACACGTAGTTGAGGTACATGTTGAGGATCTCCTCTTTCGTGTACTGCTTCTCAAGCCTGTATGCAACGATGATCTCCTTGACCTTCCGTGCTATCGTGACGTCAGTGTCATGGAGGATGGCCTGACGTGCAAGTTGTTGTGTCAGAGTGCTCGCTCCGCGAATGCCCCGTCCGAGAAGTGGGTCGATAAGGAGTCCCGCTATGATGCCACGAAAATCGATGGCACCGTGGCTGAAGAATCGCTCATCTTCCGAGGCAATGAGCGTTTTGATGGCGGTCTCGGAAATCTCCGCCAGCTGTTTGGGCAGGCGGTTTTCAGCAAAGTACACTGACGAGAGGAGGTTGTCGTTGCGGTCGAACACCTGAGAAGCCATCGGTGTCTGGATGAACAGCGCGCCGACGGGGGGTACCTGGGTGGAGTAGTGTGCAAAAAGGAGAGCGACAAAGGCAGTCCCGGCAATTCCGACTGCCAGTATCGCGACAAGAAGCCATCCGAGTACGGCCTTGAGCCGCGGACGAGCATGATGTCTGGGTGAATTGGTGTGTTCCACCGGTGAATTGGTGTGTCCCATGGTCAAGTGGTGCCTCCTGGTTGTCGACACAGAGTGACGGTACACAAAGTCCCGCGAAGAGCAGACATGGATGCCTGCCTTTCGATTTGGAACGTGTACAATGCTACCGTGCTGACTTAAGCGTCTCCTTGCGAGCGGCAAAGTCCTGCGAGATGACTTCGAGACGCTTGCGGATATCTTTCAGTGTATCTCGCCGGCCAAGGTCCTTGGGCGACTCGAACGCAGTCTCGAGTTCATCGAGATTATCGTATATCTGTGTTTCCAGTTGATAGACCCTCGACAGGAAATCGGGGTTGAGCTGTTCATCGGTGAAGAACGTCGTATCGCCGTATCCAAGGAATTCCACCTTGTCACGCAGTTCGTTCATTGTTCGAAGGATCTTGGAGATGTCATCGACGACCGACGTTTCTGCGTCGTTTGCCTTCTCGATGACGTCGGAAAGGATTTCCCTCAGGTCGTCCAGTTTGAATACCATAGTGTCTCGCACCGTCTTGTCGGCAGTGTGGCGCTGGTCTTTGCCCTGATAGCCCACAAAACTTGGGATGCGAGCTGTCAGTTCTGCAAACCAGTCACGCGGCGTACTTTCTGCGTCGACCTTGTCATCCATAGCATCCCCCTTTGCCTCCAAGAGTCTACCTATGGATTCTACATATGGTGGCAGCACAAGTCAAACCGTGATGCTGGCCCGCTCTCGCCACAGTCGGCTGTTTGACGAAAGCCATGGGCGCGGTAAACTATCTTAGAAACAGATATGCGGAGGTCCGGCCCCCTTTGCGTCACAGGCAGTGCCGGGAACGGAGGCATTATTCCATGAACTGGGCAAACTTGACAGAACGTGCTCAAAAGGCCGTATGGATGGCACAGGAGTCGGCCAGCTCGCTGGGCAACGACTTCCTCGACACCGACCATCTGCTGATTGGTCTAGCCAAGCTGGAAGAAGGTATAGCGTATGAGGCCATGGTCGCCAGTGGCATCGATCTTCACAAACTGGTCGACTACGTTTCCGATCAGGTGCGAGGGGTGAAACATAACAACTTCCTCGGCAGAAATGATGAGATCATCCTCACACCCAGGGCCAAGAAGGTCCTTGACCTGGCTGAACGCGAGGCTATCAATCTCGGAGACGGGTATATCTCTACGGAACACATCTTGCTGGCGATCGTTCACGAGGGTGGCGGTGTGGGGGTTCGGAGTCTGGAGGATGAAGGTGTCGATGTTTCGAAACTCGTGAACACAGTTTTGTCACTGCGTGGTACCGAGCACACGACGGAGTCCCAGCGCCCGGGTCACCAGCCGCGGCAGCGCACCAAGACGCCGACGCTTGACCAGTACAGTCGCGATCTGACAGAGATGGCTCGTCAGGGCAAGCTCGACCCCGTCATCGGCCGTGATAAGGAGACTGAGAGGCTGCTCCAAATACTGTTGCGGCGAACCAAGAACAACCCCGTTCTCATCGGTGACCCCGGCGTAGGCAAGACCGCCATCGTCGAGGGACTGGCACGGAAAATCGTTGCGGGCGAAGTGCCTGAACTTCTCAAGAACAAGCGCGTCATTTCGCTCGATATTCCAAGCCTTGTGGCGGGGACCAAATATCGTGGCGAATTCGAGGACCGGATGAAGAAGTTTCTGGCCGAGATGAAGACGGCAGGCAACACTGTCATTCTGTTCATCGACGAGCTGCACAACGTTGTGGGGGCTGGGTCCGCAGAAGGGAGTTCTATCGATGCGGCCAACATCCTCAAGCCGGCGTTGTCGAGAGGCGAGCTTCAGACGATTGGAGCCACCACGCTTGGAGAGTACCACAAATATATCGAGAAAGACCCGGCGCTTGAGCGCCGATTCCAGCCGATCGTCGTCAGCGAATCCACCGTACCCGAGTCGATCGAAATCCTGAAGGGACTGCGCGACAGGTACGAGGCTCACCATCAGGTAACCATTACGGACGCGGCCATTGAGGCTGCCGTCAGGCTCTCTGTGAAGTACATCACAAGCCGGTTCCTGCCGGACAAGGCAGTCGACCTCATGGATGAGGCCAGCGCCAAGGTAAGGCTTGCTTCTACCGTTCCGAGTGACGAATACCGTCAACTGCAGGACGAGCTCGACAAGATCGAGCGAGAGAAGGACGACGCCATTCGTAACCAGGAGTTCGAGAAGGCGGCGGGTCTGCGAGACCAGGAGCGGGACGTTCACGACAAGATCGAGACGATGAAAGGCAGCTCGTTTGTGGCATCGGCTGCACGGGAAGCAGTTGTGAGTCCGGATGACATTCGTGCCGTTGTGGCTCTGTGGACTAACATTCCAGCCCAGCGGCTTGCTGAGGATGAACGAGCAAAGCTCCTTCACCTGGAGGACGCTCTCCGAACCAGAGTTGTTGGGCAGGACCCGGCTGTGGCGCTCATGGCAGAGGCGCTGCGGCGATCTCGTGCGGGGCTCAAGCATCCTACAAAGCCCATCGGGTCGTTCCTGTTCCTTGGCCCGACAGGTGTGGGGAAAACCGAGCTGGCACGTGTCCTGGCCGAGGAGCTGTTTGGGACAGAGTCGTCGCTCATCCGCCTCGACATGAGCGAGTACATGGAGAAGTTCGCTGTATCTCGCCTGGTTGGCGCTCCTCCTGGCTATGTAGGATACGAAGAGGGCGGACAGTTGACCGAGGCCGTGAGACGTCGCCCATTCAGCATCGTCCTGTTCGACGAGATCGAGAAAGCCCACCCGGACGTCTTCGACATTCTGCTTCAGATCATGGACGACGGACGTCTGACCGACTCGAGTGGAAGGACTGTCGATTTCCGGAACGCCGTCATTATCATGACGAGCAACATCGGGGGCGGGTTCAATCGGATGGGTGGCCTCGGGTTCAAGTTACCCGGCGAGGGTGGTGAGGCAGAAGCCCATACTGCATCCATGATGGACGAGCTCAAGCACAGCTTCAAGCCGGAATTCCTGAACCGGGTCGACGAGATCGTCGTGTTCAACCAATTGTCGGTCGAGGACATCGAGAAGATCGTAGCGATCCTGCTGAAGAGAGTGACGAAGGAGATCGAGGAAGAGGGCATGCACCTCCAGTTCAGCCCCGAACTCGTGTCGTACCTCGCACGAAAGGGCTTCAACCCCGAGTATGGTGCCAGGCCTCTGCTGAGGTTGATCCAGCATGAAGTGGAAAACGAGCTATCCTATCGGATCCTGGAGGGTGAATTCAAGCATGGCGATACCATCGTCGTGACGAGCGACGGGCAGAAGGTGGTCTTCGAGTCGGCACGGAAAGAGCTTGTGCCAGCCCAATAGGCTGGAGTCATGAACCCGAAAAGCATACGGAATTTCTGTATCATTGCTCATATCGATCACGGCAAGTCCACTCTTGCCGACCGTTTTCTTGAGCGAGCCGGCTTCATTCTGAAAAACAAGGGTGATCAGGTCCTGGATCAAATGGACCTCGAAAAGGAACGTGGGATCACGATCAAGGCGCACCCCATCCGCCTGACCTATACCGGACGAGACGGTTCGCCCGTGGTGTTTAATCTGATTGATACGCCTGGTCACGTCGACTTCACGTACGAAGTCTCGCGCAGCATAGCCGCCTGTGAAGGAGCTGTGCTTGTCGTGGACGCGACACAGGGTGTCGAGGCGCAGACCGTTGCCAATACCTATCTCGCGCTGAATCACAACCTCACGATCATCACGGCTGTCAATAAGATCGATTTGCCAAACGCCGACGTGGACGAGACGAAACGGGAGATCGAGGAGATCATCGGACTCGATGCGTCGGATGCGTCACTTGTCAGCGCAAAGACGGGACTCGGAGTGGACGAGCTGCTTCGTGTCATCGAGGATAAGGTTCCAGGCCCTTCCGGCGACGCCGGCGCTCCTCTCAAGTGTCTCGTGTTCGACTCGCACTTTGATACCTACAAGGGTGTTGTTGTTCACATCAGGGTTTTCGAAGGGACCATCCAGAAGGGAGACCGTATCCGGTTCATGGCCACTGGCACCGAGTTCGATGTTGTCGAAGTAGGGTACTTCGAACTGACGCCTGTCGTGACGGATGCCCTGACAGCCGGGGATGTTGGCTACTTCGCCGCTGTGATCCGGGTTCCAGCTGAGGTTCATATCGGAGACACCGTGACGAGCGCAGCCCGGCCGACTGATGAGCCCGTGCCGGGGTACAGGCCGGTGCTCCCAATGGTTTTTGCGGGACTCTACCCTATCGATGCCAACGACTATGAGGGACTCAAGTCATCACTGCAGCGGCTGCAGCTGAATGATGCTTCCCTCACGTTTGAACCTGAATCGTCGGGAGCCCTTGGTTTTGGGTTCCGGTGCGGGTTCTCCGGACTCCTGCACCTTGAGGTCATCACGGAGCGCCTCCGCCGCGAGTACAACCAGGACATTATTGTCACCGTTCCGAATGTGCGGTATCGTGTCATCAAGCGCAATACCGGAGAGGAAGTGCTTGCTGACAGTCCTTCGAAGTTTCCCCCACTGGGAGAGATCGAACGCATCGAGGAGCCCTTCGTCAAAGCCGAGATTGTGGTACCGCATGAAGCTATCGGAGACGTCATGGAACTCACCAACAAGCGCAGGGGCATATATATCAACATGTCCTACCCCGAGAGCCGGCGGGCGGTTCTGGAATATGAACTCCCGTTGTCGGAGATCATCACGGATTTCTTCGATCGACTCAAGTCAATCACGAAGGGGTATGGAACGCTTGACTACGAGCTGGCAGGGTACCGCAAGGAACGGCTCGCCAAGGTCGATGTCCTGGTCAACGGAACGCCTGTCGACGCACTCTCGTTCATCGCCCACGAAGATGAAGTCCAGCACATCGCAAGGTCGATGCTACAGCGGCTCCGCAAGTACGTTCCCCGGCAGATGTACGAAGTTGCGTTGCAGGCCGCAATCGGTGGAAAGATCGTAGCGCGCGAGAATATCGTCCAGCTGCGCAAGGACGTCCTGGCCAAGTGCTACGGTGGAGATGTCACGCGAAAACGGAAGCTTCTGGAGAAACAGAAAGAAGGCAAGAAGAAGATGAAGCAGATCGGCAAGGTGAGCATCCCCCAGGAGGCGTTTCTCTCTATTTTGAAGCGTGAGTCGAACGACTAGACTGGTCGGCGTCTATATCCATATTCCCTTCTGTCGCAGAAGATGTAACTACTGTGACTTCCTGTCAACCGGAGGGGCAACGCGTGTTCCCGACGAGTATGTGGACACGTTGCTTTCCGAGTGGGGCCTGTGGGCTGAGACATTGCGCCGACAGGACCTCGGTCTGCAGTCCATCTACGTGGGCGGTGGTACACCTTCCCTGTTGGAGCCTCCGCAACTTCGGCGGCTGATCGAAGGGGTGAGCTCTCCTGTGCCGGCAATGCCGGATTGCGAGATCACCATGGAAAGCAATCCAGACAGCCTCGATGCTGCGAGAATCCGGGCGTACGCCGGAGCGGGGATCAACCGTCTGAGCGTGGGAGTCCAGAGCTTTAGCGATTGCTCGCTGAAGAGACTGGGACGCCTGCATGATTCCGCTGGGGCCGAACGCGCACTTCGGCAGGCGCGGGAGGCGGGGATTCGTAACCTGTCTCTGGATCTCATGTATGGACTTCCCGGTTCCTTGCCTGGTGAAGAGATTGCTTCGTTGAGACACGCCATCGAGCTTTCTCCGGAGCACATCTCCTGGTACAACCTGACCCTGGCTGCCGGCACCCCGTTAGCCAAGTCCATCGCTGAAGGTCATGAAGTCATGCCAGACGACGACACGGTTCTGGCAACGATGCGGGAAGGATGGAGCCTGCTTGTGGCAAGCGGATTTGAGCACTACGAGATCTCCAATTTCGCCCACCCCGGTTTTGTCTCGCACCACAATCTCGGCTACTGGCTGTTCACCGACTACGTCGGTCTCGGTCTGGGAGCGTCTGGATTTGTCTCAGGCAAGAGGTGGACGAACGTCAGCGACATGGCAGCGTACCTTGCTGCCGTTCTGGAGGGCAGGTTGCCTGTCGACAGCGAAGAATGCCTCGAGGGTCGTCTCCGGGAAGGCGAATATGCCATGTTGCGCATGCGCTTGCCGGGGGCCGGCCTCGATTTTGCGACCTTCGGCGACCTGTTTCGAGAAGATGCCTGCGTTGTATTTCGTGACGTTCTTGCCCGGCTCATGGGCGATGGACTCATCAGCGTCCTGAAGGACAGGGCTGTATGCACGCAGAAGGGCCTCGAACTGAACAACCTCGTGGCCGAGGCCTTCATCTGAGGATAACAAAAGCCTTGGCCTTTATGGCCGGGGATGGTCGTGACAAGCGTCCCCCGTCAGCGAGAAACGTTAAATCGGAAGTGTGCGATCTCCTTGTCCTTCACGATGTAACTTTCACCCTCTATTCGCAGGAGTCCCTTCTCCTTGGCAACCTTGAAGGAATTGTCGGCTAAGCGGAAATCATCCAGCGAGATGACTTCGGCTGCGATGAATCCGCGGGCGATATCCGTGTGGATCTTGCCTGCAGCACCCCGGGCACGGGTGCCGGCCTCGATGACCCAGGCCTTGCACTCGTCTTCTCCCGCCGTGTAGAAGGTCTCGAGCTTGAGCAGCTGATATGCTCTGCCGATGAACGTATCGATGACCGATCCGGACAGACCAAATTCCTGGAGAAACTCGAGTTGTTCGGCAACAGGTAGTTCAGCGATCTCGCGTTCCAGTTTTGCATCCAGCACCATGACCGTTGCGTCCACCTGGTCGTCAGCAGCTGTGAGGGTCGCCTCGAGGTTTCTGGCCGCGGTTTCGTCCGTCATCGTGATGTTGATGACATACATTACCGGCTTCAGCGTGATGAACGCGTAGGAAGTGAGAAGGCTCTTGTCTTCATCAGAGAGACCGAGGCTGCGCAGCCCCTTTCCTCCCGAAAGGCATGACTGGGAACTTGAGAGGAGGTCCCGTTCGCGTTCGAGTGCAGGCGTCATCTTCTCCTTCTTCATGCGCTCGAGCCGGTGTTCCACGATTTCCAGATCTACCAGGGCAAGGTCCAGTTCGAAATTCTCTATCTGATCCCTGAGGCTTGTGGCGGAAGGTGCCTGCGTGAATGCGTCAAATACCTCGACCAGCGCCTCGACATTCTTCACGTCCTTCAGCAACTCGTTGCGTCGGGAGGCGTTTTCCTGACCGGACGGTATACCGGGAACATCAGCGAACTCGACGCTGGCCGGCGTGGTCTTCTTGGGCTTGAAGACATTGGACAGATAGTCGAGGTCAGCGTCGGCGACCCCGACGGCCGCAAGGTTCGTCTTGGACTGTGATACCTGCGTGGTTCCTCTGGTCAGTGCTCCGAACAGCGTGGTCTTGCCCGTCTGAGGCAGACCGATTATTCCAATCTTCATTGGCAACTCCTTCTCACGTACTCGTTCATGCTTGTGGACTCTTGTCCAGTATACTTGGGTCATAAACGTGTTTCAAGGATCAGGAGGCAATAGGCCTCGTGGGACAGCAGGAACTTGGCCAGGACGGGTTGTTAACGTATACTTCGTGTAACCGGCCGATTGACATCGTAAGGCTGATATTATATACTGTCGGCCCTGGAGACAACCTATCAGATGAAGATCAGAACTGTACGTGGAGCGCTGCGCGCTGTGCAGCGCAGGATAGTCGCAGGTCACGGGGAGACGGTGACGTACTCCAGTGAACTCGACAAGACCTATGGGCTGCTTGCAACGGACAAGGCGTGGTACATCACGCGTCTGCTCCGTGAGGACGATTACGTCGACTTCGGGGGCCTTTTCCCCGAGCTGGCGAAGCAGATTGGCTGGACACGAGGGGTAAGACTTGCCAGACAGGGCCTTTCTGCCGCTATCGGCGCTACGCGGAAGCTACCGATACACGGCACGGCGTCGAGCATTCTGGTGTTTGTGGACGAACATGGACGGTTCCTCCAGATCGGCCCTGCGACGTTGATGGGGTTCTGTGAATACATGGGGCTTACGACCGGCCGCGGCAACAGCTGGTATGCGTTTCCGACAATCATCCTGAGCCCAGTGTTTGGCAGCGAGCGCGACACGGACGAACGGGCTGCCCTGCAACGCGCGTCTCTTATCTCCCAGGTCAACAGTACCGAAGCCGATGAGGACACACGCAAAGAGTACTTCGTCGATGCCGTCGTTCAGCTTGGCCAGCCAGATACGCAGGCAGCGCAGGACTCGCCCGCCTCTGCAGCGGTACCGACAACCTCGTTCGACCAGTTCGATTTCGCGGGTGACGGCGCCGTGATTGCCGTCCTGAGCGAGATCAATCGGAACCTGACTCGCATACGCGAACTGCTGGAGAAGACCTCATCAAAGTAAATATCGGTCGCGCGCGGCACCTGACCGTCGCTGTGACTGCCATCATCTCTGGAGCTTTGCTCCTGTCGGCTCGATTGCCCTCGTCGATGGACCCCCTGGGGCTTCGGGTGGTTCAGGCGGCGTCTCTGGATGCTGTGCAGATCGCCAGCGACGCAGACATTGTTCTCGCTTCGGGAGCAGCCGTAGAGGTGGAGCATACGGATAGCGGCATCGAATTGGTGACGCCTGATCAGCAGATGATTCAAGTGTTTCGGGATGGGTCGTCGTGGGAAATGCCGCGAGCCGTCGGTCCAGTGAGACTTGTTCAGACATGCGAGAGGACGATAGCGGTGCGCGAAAGCGTCCCGTATGACATTCGGTACGTGCCTGAGCAGTCGGCAGCAAGAGGGCAGGTGGTCGTGTGGAGACCCGGTACAGGTGGCGTCCGCGAACGTATATTCCGTCTCCTCTACGTGAACGGCACGCTGGTAACACGAATCCTGGTTTCCGACTCCTTGCTCAAGCCACCCGCTGGGGACGCATTGGCTGTCGGGAATTCCGTCTATCGCGGTGGAGCGACGAACGAGTTCTACATGGAGGCCACCGCCTATTCGCCGACGGTTCAGGAGACGGACGGCAATCCGTGGATGACGGCCTCGGGGATGAAGTCTGGACATGGTGTAGTGGCCGTCGACCCGAGGGTAATACCGCTCGGCACCAAGCTCTATGTGGAAGGCTACGGGTACGCCATAGCCGGTGACACGGGCGGCGCCATCAAGGGCGACCGCATCGACGTGTTCTTCTATTCGTCTGACGAGACAGCGAGATGGGGAAGGCGCTGGGCTCGTGTGTTCGTTCTACCGTGACGGTGAGGAAGTCCATAGCATGAACACGCTCACCCCAACTGCGCTTCGCGACTTGCTGAGCCGGACGGGTGTTGTCCTCTCCAAACGTCTCGGGCAGAACTTCCTGGTCGATGGCAACGTTCTTGCCTCCATGGCTTCACTGTTCCCTTCAGATGAGAACGTGGTGTTCGTCGAAGTAGGTGCCGGGGCGCTTGCTCTCACCGGGATTCTCGCTGAGCGTGGTAAACGCGTGGTTGCCTACGAAATTGACGAGCGTCTTCGCAAGGTCCATGAGGCCCGTCTGGCCGATGACCCTCTCCGGACACGCATCGAATTGAGGTATGAGGACGCCCTGGAAGCGGACTGGTGTGCCTTGGGACATGAGGGAGAGACCCTGGTGCTTATGGGGAATCTCCCGTATCTTCGGTCATCTGAGACTGTCCTGAAGCTCATTCGAACGGATTGTATCGGGCAGGCCTGTCTGTTGTTCCAGCGGGAGTTCGCAACCCGTCTTGCCGCTCATTCCGGGAACGGTGACTACAGTTCGCTGTCTGTCGTGGCCCAGACGTTCTTCGATATCAAGCGGCTGCTCGAGCTTTCACCTGACGTGTTTTTCCCGCGTCCAGAGGTCAGCTCGACCCTTCTGGGGTTTCTCAGACGTCCAAGCGGATTGGAAGACGCTGAAGTCGCGCCATTCATGAGATTTGTTCAGCAGTCGTTCCTGCACAGGCGCAAGAAATTGGCTGACTTCTTTCGCCGACTTGGTGTCCCGCTTACGGGTGAGTTCGCCGAGACGTCTCAGCTTCGCCCGGAGGTCCTCACGCCCTCGGAGTTCATCGACTTATTTCGAGCGGTCTCCCAGGTGACTCGCGTCTGATGGAGCGTGTCCAGAGCGCCTGCCGTGTTGCCTTTTCCCTCATCGGGAGTAAAATCTCACGGTAAACCAAGTCATCTCATTTCGGGAGGTATGCGATTATGAAGATTCAAAACGATGCACGTTATGCGAAGTCGGACGAGTGGGTGCGCGTCGAGGGTGGCGTTGCGTTCGTTGGAGTTTCTGACTACGCCCAGGGCAAGCTGGGGGATGTCGTGTTCGTCGGCGACATCTCCGTCGGCTCGACCTTAAAGGCAGGAGACCTCCTGACCTCTGTCGAATCCGTCAAGGCTGCCTCAGACGTTTATACGCCTGTGTCGGGTAAGGTTCTCGAAGTCAACCACGAAGTCACGGCGAAGCCTGAACTCCTCAACAGTGATGCGTTTGGAGCCGGCTGGCTGGCCAAGATCGAGCTTTCGAATCCGGATGAGCTGAATGGCTTGATGAGCGCTACTGACTATGCAGAATATAGAAAGGAATAGGTTCTCGTTCATCCCGGCGACAGGTGATGAGCAGCAGGCGATGCTCCAGAAGATCGGCCTGCAGTTTGACGATATTGTCAAGTGTTTTGCTGGCAATTCCTGCGTGGAAGGCGGTCTCCAACTCCCCGACGGATTGACGGAGGATCAGATGGTCGAGTACTGGGACACCATGATGTCCCGGAACTCGGGTCCCAGAAAGGCTTCTCTTCTGGGCGCCGGGGCATACATGCATTTCATTCCAGCCGTCGTCCCACACCTTGCATCTCTCCCGGGTTTCGTCACAGCATATACGCCATATCAGCCGGAGATAAGCCAGGGGACGCTGCAGTCCCTGTTCGAGTTCCAGTCGTTCATGGTGGAACTCACTGGCATGGAATTGGCCAACTGCTCGATGTACGATGGGGCCTCGTCGACCGCTGAAGCCATGCTGATGGCTCATCGCGTCAAGAAGGCGGACCGGGTGCTCGTAGCTGCAACGGTGAACCCGAACTACCTGGCAACGGTCCGGACCTACCTGAAACCACGCGGGATTGCCGTCGATGTCGTCAGGATAGATGGCGGCGGGCGCGTATCCATGGAAGACCTGGAGCTAAAACTGTCTGCCTCTGCATACAGCGCAGTTCTTGTCCAGAGCCCAAACTACCTGGGCATTATCGAAGACCTTGGTGCCATCGGGACAGCTGTCCACGGGCACGATGCCCTGTTTGTCGAATCCTTCACCGAAGCGATGGCTCTGGGACTGCTCAAGTATGGTGTCAGCACCGGAGCAGACGTTGTCGTCGGCGAGGGGCAGTCGCTTGGTCTCTCGATGTCATTTGGTGGGCCGCATCTTGGCGTCTTTGCCACCCTGAAGAAGTATAACCGTGAGTTCCCTGGTCGAATCGTCGGTGAGTCCATCGACACGAAGGGTCGCCAGGCATTTGTCATGACGTTGAGAGCTCGCGAACAGGACATTCGACGTGAAAAGGCGACGTCCAATATCTGCTCGAACCATGCGCTCAATGCACTGACGGCGGCCGTGTACCTTGGCAGCGTAGGCGAGTCGGGATTTAGAGCACTTGCCTGTGAGAACGTTGCGAAACTGCAGAAGCTGGTCAGCGGACTCGAGGCGACCGGGTACTTCACCCGTGTTTTCAAGCAGAGTCCGGTGTTCAATGAAGCAGTCCTTGCCAGTTCGATCGCTCCCGAAGACATGCGCTCCCGACTGGCGGGCGTGCTGGTGTTCCCACCGCTTGCTCTCGCTCGTGGCGTTGTCCCGGAAGTCCCGGGGATGCCTCATACGTATCTGGTCTGCGCGACCGAGATGCTCAAGGACAGTATCCTTGGGCAGGTTCTCGGCGCATTGAGCTGAGGTGGTGGAAGATGACTCTATTTGAGAAGAGCGTGGCAGGCCGGTCAGCATTCTCGTTTGGGTTCGAGGAGGACAGGGCTGTAGCCGAAAGGTATGTTCCTGAGTTTGCGCGCGCTGCGGTGAAACCGCTGCCACAGGTCGCTGAACTTGACCTGGTGCGCCATTTCACGAATCTGGCCACGATGAACTACGGCGTTGACACCGGCTTCTACCCGCTGGGGTCGTGCACGATGAAGTACAACCCCAAGATCAACGAGCGAATGGCCGCTGATCCAAGGCTGACTGTGCGTCACCCACTGGATAATGCCACAGACAACCAGGGCATCCTGCAAATGGAGTTCGAGCTGAAGGAGTGTCTGCAGGAGATCACCGGTATGGACGACTTCACACTGCAGCCCGCATGCGGCGCCCATGGAGAGCTCGCTGGCATGCTCATTATCCATGCCTACATGCGTGACCACGATGCCAAGCGCACGAAAGTGCTGATCCCCGATTCTGCCCACGGGACAAATCCTGCGTCGGCAACGATGGCGGGATTCCAGGTCGTGACCGTTCCCTCCAACGAGCGAGGCGGGGTCGACATGGATGCGTTGGACAAGCTCATGGACGATACGGTGGCGGCCATCATGCTGACCAACCCGAACACCGTGGGACTGTTCGAGGAGAACATCACGCAGATTGCCGAACTCGTGCATGCTCGCGGAGGTCTCCTGTACTACGATGGGGCAAACCTTAATGCTCTCATGGGGCTCATCCGTCCAGGCGATCTGGGCTTTGATGTTGTTCACCTGAACCTCCACAAGACATTCTCAACTCCACACGGCGGCGGAGGTCCGGGCGCTGCCCCTGTGGGCGTCAAGAAATTCCTGGCTGACTACCTGCCGATCCCCGTTGTTGTGTGCAGAGACGGTCAGTACACCCTGGATGAGAACAGGCCGCACACGATCGGCCGCATGTCGGGATTCTATGGCAATACCGCCGTATTAGCCCGTGCCTATGTGTACATCAAGATGATGGGCCGGGACGGTCTTCTGGCGACAAGCCGGGCGGCAGTCATCAATGCGAACTATGTCAAGGCATTGCTGAGCCCATATTTCCCGCCTGCCTACGACAGACCTGTCATGCACGAAACGGTTCTGAGCGCAAAGGGCTACGACAAGTATGGCGTGACTCTGCTCGACATCTCCAAGCGTCTCATGGACTATGGGTATCATCCCCCAACGATTTACTTCCCACACTTCCCGCCGTATGCAGAAGAGGTCATGATGGTCGAGCCGACCGAGAGCGAGAGCAAGGAGACGATGGACTCGTTCTGCGACGCCCTCATCAAGATCAGCCAGGAAGCGAAAGAGAATCCGGACCTCCTGCTGTCTGCTCCACACGATACAGTGGTAACCCGCGTCAATGAGACGTATGCAGCTCGTCACCTGGTCACGAGTCATCGTGACAAGAAAGGAACTTGACTGAGTGCTGAACCTACGTGAGACAATAGACCGGCAGGTCAGCCTCGCGCTCAGGGACCTCCTCTCTGCGGAGGAGGCCCCTCTTGCATGTTGCTCGCTGTCGCGCCCCGGCTTTCTCGACTACACGCTTTCGCTTCCCATGAAACTTGCAAGGACACGGCACAGGGCCCCCGTCGTCATTGCACAGGAACTGCAACCTGCTGTCGCAGGCATAGGCTGTGCAGCACTCGCGGAGGCGGTTGCCCCCGGATATATCAACATCCAGCTGTCGGATTCGTTTGTGGCTGATCAACTGAGCTCCATGCTTGGTACAGAGCCTGCTGTGCTTGTTCGGAAGGAGGCGAACGGCCAGAAGATCGAGGTAGAGTTCGTGAGCGCCAACCCGACCGGACCTCTGCACGTAGGCAACGGCCGTGGAGCAGTGCTTGGATCGGTTCTTGCCACGCTTCTGGAGACCCAGGGATATGATGTGGATCGTGAGTACTACGTCAACGACTATGGGTCGAAGATGAAGCTATTCACGGAGTCGATTGCGCACTACCTCTTTCCGATGCTGGGGCTGGAGCATGCTATGCCCGATGAAGGGTACCAAGGGGCATACGTGCCGGATCTGGCACAAGTCATCTACGATCGAAAGGGATCGGAGTTACGGTCCCAGCTTGATGAGCAGCGCCTTTCGGCCATAGAAGAGGACGGGAAAGAACTTGTGCTGGCATCGATTCGTCAGGCCCTGGAAGAAATAGGTGTCTCGTTCGACACTTGGTTCTCGGAGCGGTATCTCATTGAGAACGGATGGAACGATCGCGTTCTTCAGCAGTTCCGGAATCGAGGTGTCGTCTACGAGAAGGATGATGCTGTCTGGCTACGCTCGACCGATTTCGGTGACGACAAAGACCGGGTATTGGTACGGCGTGATGGAGAGCCAACCTACACACTCACCGACGCGGCCTACCACTTCAACAAGTTCCAGCGCGGATATGTCAAGAGCATCGATGTCTTTGGTGCGGATCATATAGGGCATATCGTCCCCATGCAAGCTCTCATGAAGAGTCTCGGACTCCCGGATGATTTCCTGGAGGTCATCATTTACCAGATCGTACATTTCTTGCGGGGTGGGCAGCGTGTCGTCCTCTCCAAACAGACAGGCGAGATCATCGAGCTGGCCGACCTCATACGCGAGGTGGGCAAGGACCAGGCGCGCGTTTTCTTTCTCCTTTCGTCGGCTGACTCTGAGCTGGAGTTCGACCTTGAGGTTGCCAAGGAGCACTCACTCGACAACCCGGCATACTATCTCAAATACACATATGCCAGGCTTTGCAGCGTGGAACGTCAGGCACGTGGCATCGGAACTGCTGTTCCATCTGTGGCAAGCCCGGAGGACGTTTCACGGTTGAAGACTCCGGAGGACCGTGAATTGCTGAAGTGCCTGCTAAAAGCGCAGGATGAGGTCGATGACGCCGCAAGGACGAGGCAGCCCCATCGGATCCTGTATCTTGCAAGCGAGCTTGCGAAGTCGGTCAACGCATTCTATCAGAAAGAAAAGGTCATCCAGGAAGATGCAGGCCTGGCGCAGGCCCGCATGCTGCTCGTGCTGGTCTCGCAGCGTCTCCTGCAGGCGTATGCCCACGTTCTGGGCGTCACTCTCCCCGAATCAATGTAGATGAGCTCCCCGCATCTGTGCGGTAAGCGCGAAGTGAGGTATGCATGAAGAACATCCGTAGACTGCGGCTTGAAGCGTTCATACGGCGTAGCGTCGAGGGCCAACTGATCATGATGGACGACCCCGACTTGCGACTCTTGACCGTGACTCGCATTGAGATGTCGAACGATACACGGCTGGCGAAGGTTTACGTTTCGAGTCTGTCGAATGACGAGAGTCGTCAGAAGGCTCTCATGGCTGCCCTGTCCAGGGCATCGGGCAAGTTCCAGCAGAGGCTTGCGGCTGACGTCTCGATGCGCTTCACGCCCCTCCTTTCGTTCCATTTCGATCAAGGGTTCGTGAAGGGAACTCAGGTTGTCGAACTGCTCACTGAGCTCGAGAAGAACGAGAAGAAGGATCCCACGGATTCATGAGCGAAGTTGACCTCGACGTCATTGCATCGAGGATTCGCGATGCGAGTGATGTCTTTCTTTTCACCCACGAGTTTGCGGATGGTGATGCTCTGGGTTCTATGGTGGCGCTCATGCTGTATCTGCAGGCCATGGGCAAGAGTGTTCATGCGTTTGTCCCTGGCAAGATCCAGAGTGTCTACCGGTTTCTGGCTACGGATGAACTGCTGAACACTATGTCCGCTGCCCAGGCTACGGCTTACATTAGTGTCGCACATGTGACATGCATCAGCGCAGACGCGGCCGATGTCGATCGTCTGGGTGAGTGGAAACCTCTGTTTCTCTCTGGGGCGGAGCGCCTGGTGATTGATCACCATGACACGAATGCAGGCTTTGGTGAGGTGTTCGCCATCAACGGTTCAGCCAGCTCGTGTTGTGAGATTCTTTTCGACTTGTTCAATGTCATCAACCCCCGCCTCATCGACGCAAGGATTGCCTCCGCCCTGTATAGCGGTCTGGTTGCGGACACCGGGTCATTCCAGTATGCCAATACCAAGGCTCTCTCCCTGGTGCACGGAGCTCAGCTCATCGAACTGGGGGCGTCGCCCGACGAAATCTCTCGTAGCATCTACGAATCCAAGCCATACGGAAGCCTGAGGCTCATGGCTGCTTCTGTAGTAGCTTCGCGTTTGATGTACCGCAGGCAGGTGGTCGTATCTTACGTGACCCGGAACATGCTTGCTGATTCAGGCGCGCTGGACGAGGACACGGAAGGGATCACGGACGAGTTGCGGCGAATTGCTGAAACAAAGGTGGTCGTGCTTTTCAAGGAGGCATCAGATGGTTCAATCAAGGTAAGCCTCCGCGGGAAGTACGGGTTCGACGTCAAGCGGATAGCAACGAAGTTCGGCGGGGGAGGTCACCTGCTCGCCGCCGGCTGCACCATCAGGAGCGAGCTCGGCGAAGCCGAAGTGCGCATCCTCGCCGAGCTGGACAGATACCTGGGGCCTTCTAGAATTTGAAACTTGTGCTGATGTCGTAGACTACCGGCACGTGGTACATGGTATCGCCGGTCAGCAACTTGATGATTGCGAGTGCAGAAATAAGCCCTGGCACGAACCAGAACCAGCCGGCCACGAACCTGATCAGTGGGATGCGGCCGAGAATTGCGAGAATGACTTCCAGGATCAGTACGACGAGTCCTTGCGCCAGATGCAGGCGGAAGAACGCGTTCTTCTTATTGGCAAGAAGCGGGATGACCCAGAGGATACCCAGATAGCACAGTATTCCAAAGACCAGATCGTTGTTGACAGTTCCATTTGTCTGTTGCTCCACGGTCGTCCACCCCCACACTAGGATATCAGCATGGTAGGTGATGCCGATGCCGTGTCAAGGATTTGTGGTGTTGATGAGCGATGACGTCGGGCAGGGATTCAGATACTCCTGGATGCCACACGCATGGCAACCCGTTTCACGGCACGTGGGGAGACGTTTGCCCTGCTCTGCGGACAAGTATTCTTCGCGGAGGAAGTCTGTCGAAACGTCCGCGTCGATGACCTGCCACGGCAGCTCGCTCTTCAAAGGAATACTGCGATACAGGAAGTCGGCGGGGTCGAGGCCTGAGGTGGCAATGGCCTGTTGCCACACGTCGAAATTGAAAGACTCGCGCCAGGCATCGAATTTGGCCCCGTTCTTCCAGGCGGTTTCGATGACGTTGCTGACTCTGCGGTCGCCACGGCTGAGGAATCCCTCCAGGAAGGAGATGCGTGGATCACCAAACTCAATGTGGAGCTTGCCCTTGAAGGTCCTGAAGCCCTTGCGGAGATGATCGATCTTGGCATCGTAAGACTCAGACGTATCCTGGGCGCACCATTGAAAAGGAGTATCGGGGCGAGGTACGAACGGGTTGATGCTGAGATTGAGGGCGATGTCCCTGCGGAAACCTTTGCCAAACGTGTAGATGCGGCCCACCAGGTCGACCATGGCATCGAGATCCTCCTCCGTCTCTGTCGGAAGACCGAACATGAAGTAGAACTTGACGAGGTGCCATCCCTTTCCAAAGACGGTCCGCAACGTTTCAAAGATCGATTCTTCAGTGATGTTCTTGTTGATGACGTCGCGGAGGCGCTGACTGCCGGCTTCGATGGCAAACGTCAAGGAGCCTTCGCGTGTCTGCTTGATCTCGTCGGCGAGGTAGCCGGGGAAGTTCTCCATGCGGAGCGACGGGAACGAAATGGCTACCTTGTGCTCTTCCCTGTAAGCGCGCACGAGTCTGACCAGCCCGGGCAGGTCACTGTAGTCGGTGCTACTCAGAGACAGCAGTCCAACTTCTTCGTAGCCGGTGTTGGCGACGAGTTGTTCGAGCTGCTTCTGGATGGACACTAGCGATCGTTCCCGGGTGGGACGATAGGAAATGCCTGCCTCGCAGAAGCGACAGCCTCGCACACATCCACGGAACAGTTCGATGACGCCGCGGTCATGGACGAGCTCACGATATGGAACAATCGGGCTGACCGGAGCAAATGCGTCGTCGAGGTTCTCGACAACTCGCTTGCGCACGGTCGCGGGGACTCCCGATGAGATGGGTTCGACGACAACGTACGGCGCATCGTTGAGGGCCGGGCGTGCCTTATACAGACAAGGGACATAAACGCCCTCGACATTGCACGCCAGTGTCTCCAGCGCATCACGATGGCTTGCTCCGGCTGCGCGTGACGCGGCAAGGTTCCGCAGAATTTCTGGAAAGAGGTCTTCGCCATCACCGATACCGAATGCATCCACGAACGCAGACATGGGTTCGGGGTTGAACGTGCAACTGCCACCTGCAATGACTATCGGCCACTCGCTCCGGTCCTCCGACTTCACGGGGAGCCTGGCCAGGTCAAGCATGTTGAGCAGGTTCGTATAAGCGAGTTCCGTACCGAGACTGAAGGCAATGACATCGAACGAGCCCAGCGGCTGGCGACTTTCGAGAGAGAACAAGGGAACCTCGTGCTCTCTGAGCCATGCCTCGAGATCGTGGAACGGGGCGAACACGCGTTCTACAACGACGCTGTCGATGGTGTTGAGAAGGTGATAGAGGATCTGGATGCCGTGCGACGACATGCCGACCTCATAGAGGTCTGGGTAGCTGAGCGCGACGCGAAAGCGATCCTTCCAGTCCTTATGGACGGCGTTGAGCTCGTTTCCTGCGTATCGCGAAGGACCTTCGAAACGTTCGAGAGAGTGCATGTTCATGTTAGAACCTCAGTTCATCGCGGATACGGTAGACGCTGACGATGATGGAAGCGGCCGAAACCTGCGTGAGCAGAGACGATCCGCCATAGCTGATAAACGGCAGGGGGATGCCGGTGACAGGAGAAAGCCCGATGGTCATGCCCATGTTCACGGCGGCTTGCAGAAACCACATGGCTCCTATGCCCACGACGATATAGCGGGCGAAGTCGTCAGTCAGCGATCGAAAGACGAGGAACGTTGACCAGAGGAGCATGATGAAGAGGAGAACCAGCAGTGCACAGCCGGCGAACCCAAACAGCTCTCCGACGAGAGAGAAGACGAAGTCGGCATACTGTACAGGTACAAACGAGAGAGGGGCCTGGGTGCTACCTTTGATGCCACGTCCCCACATGCCGCCGGATCCAGTGGCTACGATGGACTGGATGACGTTGTAGCCGTTGCCGAGTGGGTCTGCTTGCGGATTCAGGAAGGTCTCGATCCGTGTACGCTGGTATGGCCTGAGGCCAAGCCACACACCGCCTGCCACAAGTGCCAGGGCGAGTCCCAGAACCAGGAGCTGGCGGCCGGTGAGCCGGAAATGGACCAGCATGATGACGGAGATCCCGAGCAGCAGGCTCGCGGATCCCAGGTCCGGTTCCTTCTCGACGAGAAGAACAGACGGCACGACGGCGGCAATAACAAGGAGGATCTTCAGGCCTACGTTGAGTCTTTTCTGGGGCAACGTCAGGATCAACGCAACAACAAGGATAATCACCAGCTTCTGTATCTCACTCGGCTGAATGCCAAATGACCCCACGATGGAGATCCATCGTCGTGAACCGTACATACCGGTCCCGATGAACAGCACTGCCACCAGCAGCCCCGTCTGTATGACGTAAACTGGGATCGCAAGGTACCGGAAAACCCGGTAGTTCACGAATTGCAGCATGACCGCTATGATCAGACTGAGGCCGAGCAGCAGGAGCGTCTTCTGGAAATAGGAGTAGTAACTCCCGAAGTGCCCCAGCGTGTACCGCTCCGCAAGGCTCGCGACATAAAACGTCGCCAGGCCGAACGCGATAAGGAGCAGGACGCTCATGATGAAGACCAGCGGCAGGCGATGGGACTTCACGGGGTGTCTCTACTCCAGAAAGCGTGTTTCGACGTTGAGTCGGCCCTGGGTGGCACTCGCCACGTAGTAATGACTGCGTATGCCTGCTGGGGCCAAGTGAAGGATGGCGCTCGCGTTGCCGACAGAAAGTGAAGCGCCACCGGTGACCTCGAGGCATGTAATGACCGCATCCTGGATTCCCTGGGTACCGGCCAGGACGGTTCCCCTGATAGTGCCGAATACAAAACACGAACGCATTGTCTCGACGCGTGCGCCCTCGAGGACGGAGCCGATCACAACGACGTCCTTCGTCGTCTGGATGACCTCGCCCCTGATCAGGTCATGAGCGATGATTAAGGCTGTCTCAGACGGAGGGGTGTCTTTCTTCGATCCCCGTATGCGATAATTGGTAATGCCGAGGTTGTCGCCCACGACCTTCCGCAGATCCTTTTCCAGCTTGGCCAGCGTCTTGAGGCCGCATGCCCGATTCTGAAGGTCGACCTGGAGCTTGAGCTGAGGAAGGATGTGATGCTGGGCGGCCGCCTGGATGAGGAGCACGTGCTCCGCTTCCTTCCACTTTGCCTTGGGGTTGACGAGTGCCAGGATTTCCGTTTGGTTACCCTTGAACACGACGGTGTTTGTTGGACTAGTTGCTGCCATTTTTCCCTCCGTACAGATCAAAGTACTGCTGCAACATCTTGTGAACGAGTGGAGCCATCATGGTACTACGCTGGTAGGGCGAGTTCTCGAACATGAGAAGGACTGCTACCTGGGGATTGTCCATCGGTGCGAATGCTACCAGCCATGTATGGTAGAGATTCGGCGTACCGGTTTCGGCCGTTCCGGTCTTTGCACACATCTCGATGCCCCCGACTAGAATGCGTGCCACCCCTCCGGTCTTCGAAACAAGATTGAGGCCCTTCTTCACGGTCGTCAGCGTGGCATTGCTTATGCCTAGCGTGTCCTGAACGACGGGCTTCGTCTGGGTCTCTGTTTTGGTGACGGGGTCGACCGAAGCCTTCAGGAAGTGAGGGCGCCAAAGGGTCCCGTTCATTGCGATCGAACTGAAGATGGAGATATTGCGTATGGGCGTTTCCAGCACGTATCCCTGGCCGATGCCCATGTTCATGGTATCTCCTTCGTACCATGGTTCTTTGTACTTGCTGAGCTTCCACTTCGGTGTCGGGACGAAACCTGTCGCCTCGCCAGGAAGGTCGATGCCGGTGGGCTTGTCGATACCAAACTTGTGCGCGTAGGTGTCCATCGACTCGATGCCGGTCAGGCGGGCAACGGTGAAGAAGTAGCTGTCGCAGGAGTCGGCATAGCCCCTGTAAATATTTTCGTTTCCATGACGACCTGGCCAGATCCAACACTTGAATAGCCGTCCTCCAACCGTCAACCCTCCACCACAGTAAATAATGCTTCGGTCCGTTATGGTGTGCGTTTCCAGTCCCGCCGTTCCGGTGACGACCTTGAACGTGCTCGCCGGAGGGAACGTACCTGCAATTGCGCGGTCGAACAGAGACCCTTTGGCGGACCACGTCTTCCAATCTTGGCTAGAGATCCCGGAGATGAACTTGTTCGGATCAAACGTGGGTGCGCTTGCCAGAGCAAGGAGCTCGCCGTTGCGCGGGTCCATTATGATCGCTGCACCCTGGTTGTCCCCGAGAAGCTCCTCGCACGTCTTCTGCAGACGGGCATCGATCGTCAGGATGATATTCTTTCCAGGCACAGCGGGCTTTTCCTGCAGCGTCTTCACGGCTTTGCCGCCGGCATCCACCTCGATGAGTTTCTGACTCTTCTGGCCGCGCAGCAGCGACTCGTATTGCAGCTCGACGCCATCCTTCCCGATCGTGTCCTTCATAACGTAGCCCTCAGTTTGCAACGCCTGGAGTTCGGTATCGCCTATTTCACCTGTATACCCGAGGACATGTGCCGCCAAGGTTCCCTGGGGATACGATCTCTTGGCCGACATGACGAGCTGGATGCCAGGCAGGTCTGGTTCTTTTTCCGCAAGCTTCAATGCAACGACTTTGCTGACGTTGCGAGCGACGGTGATAGGCGTATAAGGCCCGACGCCAGCCTTCTTTACTGTGTCCTTGAGAGTCTGAAGCTTCGCGCCTGTCAGCTGGGCTACGACACCTAGCTCCTGGTCGGAGTTCTTGAGGTCGTAGGTCGTCACGACGATGTCGAACGAGCGGACATCGGTTGCAAGAACGACTCCGTTCCTGTCACGGATCTCGCCCCGTGGAGCACCCGTGCTGATGATGCGCAGACGGTTGTCTTCCGCGACTCCTGCATAGTAGGTGCCTTTGACGACCTGCAGAAAGTAAAGGCGGGCCATGATGCCTAGCAAGATCACTGTGAAGAGGACGGTGACCGCAAGGAATCGCCGGTTTTGCCGGAACCGTTGCGGCTTATCCATGGTTTTGCTCAAGTGGCGAACGCCTGACGAGATAGCGGGACCCCACTACTCCTGCGATGGCTGCTGCGACGCAGAACCACAAGAGGGCTACAAGACTGGGAGCGGGGCCGCCTCGCGTAAAAAAGGCGAGAATGAGTGCCGTGACCACGTAGGCGCCCGCGAAAGCTATGCGGGCCAGGCTAGGTGCAAGTTGCTCGATGTAAGGCGAGACGCCGACGACCAGCAACAGCAGCAAGACAGTGGGCAGTACCTGCGACTGGCTGAAGTACGACAGAAGGAGTGCATTGAAGAGCCCGGCAACAACGCCAAAGGGAGTGGGATGATGCACGCTGTAGTAGAAGACGATAGCCGCCGCCACGAGGAAGCCGAAGGCTCCCGCGCCCGGCGTGTGCAACGCGATGCCGCAGAATAATGCAAACACGAATGTCTCCACGGCCAGAACCCCTGCCAGGACTCCATACTGCCGTTTCGCGTTCATTTCGAGCCCAGTGTCACCAGAAGGTAGCGTGTTGCCCAGACAGCTGCGAACGGGCGCAGAACGAGCTGGGTCGCGGTGCCGCTCGTCACTGCGTCGACTCTGCCGATAGGGATGTTGGGAGGAAAGGTTGAGGAGCTGCTGGACGTGACGACAATGTCGCCCGACTGGAACTGGGGTAGTGGTGAGATGGACGACAACTCGCAGTACTCTCCGTCGGTGCCCTTGACGAGCACGTCCTCCCCGGTGCGACGGTTGATGCCGGAGATAACGCACCTGCTGTCAAGCAGGGGGATCACGGTGGCATTGGATTTGAAGGCGCCCCGGACTTTGCCAAATACATAGGCCTGGCCGGTGGAATCTGCGACAAACACCCCCGCGCCATCGGCTACCCCGAGGGCCGTTCCGTGGTCTATAAACACATCCATGGAGCGCATGCTCATTGCCCTTCCCGTCACCTGGGCAAGGACAGTCTTGACCGGCAACTGTTGTTGGACCGCCAGCTGCGCTTGCAGCCGTTTCAGTTCGTCCCCATCGCCGAGAGCGAGGCGCAGGCGAGCATCGAGATACTGATTCTCGCTGCGGAGGGCTTCGTTTTCAGCGTAGATGCCTCGGGCAAACAGCAGGGAATGACCATATGCGGCTACACTGTCAGCTGCTGCCGAGACGGCTCTGCCAAGCGTTCGGGCAACGCGTTGAACGCCGCTGAACGCAAGGTTCCCGAGCGTAACACCGTAAGACGCCAGTCCGATGACGGTCACCAGCGCAATGAATAGCGCTATGAACAGCAGGCTAATGGACCTGCGGGTAGGCTTCCGTACCGGACCAGGCATTCGTTATACCAGAACCTCGTGCAGCGAATCGTAGTTCTCCAGGACTTTGCCTGCACCCTTGGCGACACACTGCAACGGATCCTCTGCGATACTGACAAGAATACCCGTACGGGTGGAGATAAACTTGTCAAAGCCCATGATAAGCGCGCCGCCTCCCGAAAGCATGATGCCGCTGTCAATGATGTCCGCCGAGAGTTCGGGCGGGGTCAGCTCGAGTGCCGACTTGATCGTCGCGAGAATCTGCTCCAAAGGTTCCTTGAGTGCGTCGCGAATCTCCTCGCTCGTGACTTCGACCGACTTTGGCAGGCCATTGATCAAGTCTCTGCCCCGTACTTCATAGGTTTTCTCGCTTTCGAGTGGGTATGCGGAACCAATGGCGAGTTTGACTTCCTCGGCTGTCACATCCCCGATGAGCAGGTTGTAGCGGCGGCGGATATGCGTCGCTATCGCTTCTGTCATCTCGTCACCCGCAATGCGCAGCGACCGCGACGTGACGATGCCCTTCATCGAGATGATCGCGACCTCGGCTGTGCCGCCGCCGACATCGACGATCATGACCCCGCGAGCCTCAGCGACGGGGAGGTCGGCACCGATGGCGGCTGCCATGGGTTCCTGGATAAGCTTTGCCTCGCGTGCGCCGGCGTTGAGAGCTGCGTCGATGACGGCCTTCATCTCAACCTGGGTGATGCCGGACGGGATTCCGACAAGTACACGTGGACGGGCAAAGAGACCTGTTCCAGAGGCTTTTCGGATAAAGTATTCAAGAAGCTTCTCGGTCACCGTGAAGTCTGCGATGACACCGTCCCTCAGGGGACGTGTCACGATAATCGACTGGGGCGTGCGTCCTGCCATCTTCTTGGCGTCGTCGCCGACGGCAAGCACAGCGCCAGTCTTGGCATCGGTCGCCACGATGGTAGGCTCGCGAATGACGACACCCTTGTTCTTGACGTATACAACTGTGTTCGCAGTACCAAGGTCTATTGCCAGGTCTCTTGAGAAAAATGCCACGACTTACCTCCTCATATCAACATGCAACTCAGTGCAGAGCGCATAGAAATCACTCATCGTGAAACCGATGATCGTGTCCATCGGCCCATCAGTTCGTTCGATGAAACTTGCTGCCAATCCCTGAACGGCGTACGCCCCAGCCTTGTCCCGATATTCGGGGTTGCTCAAGTAGGATTGCCGCTCATTCTCGCTCAGGCGTCTCATGAACACACGCGCTATGGATGTTCTAACGGCTGCCGTCTTTTCAGGCATAAGAACAGCCGCCATGGCGGTAATGACGCGGTGTTCCCGCCCCTCGAGCAACGCGAGCATATCACGGGCTTGAACTTCGTCGAGCGGCTTTCCCAGGATTCGACCGTCACAGGCGACGATGGTGTCGGCCCCAACGACGAGCCCTGCGTCCACATGATCACTTCCAGATCTTGCTTTTGCCAGTGCGTTCCGTGCTGCACAGTTCTCAGGTGTAACATCCAGCATGACTTCGTCCACGTCAGCCTTCACGATCGAGAACGGTATACCCCAGTCGGCGAGCATGTGAGCCCTGCGTGGCGAACTCGAGGCCAGGTAAAGCTTCATACGAGCGTGGAGAAGAAAAGAAAAAGCAGGGCAAGTCCAACGGTCCCAAGGTTCATGTTGAGCGTGAAACCTAGTCGAAGCTCCATGAAGCCAAGCTGAAGCATAAAGTCAGGAGCGCCGAAATGGAGGCCTGCCCTCATGAAGGGGTAGTAGGCGCCCAGTACTTCGCCGAGCACGGACCCCAGGATGGCCCCCGCAATCACAAAAGCTATCGATATCGTTCGTTCTTTTCTTCTCACCGCTGCTCCACAGGTATACTGCCATGAAGGGCTCGGTCGAGTCGAGACAGGACAGCGAGCGAAACACCACCGATCAGATATCCGGCCGCTCCGCCCGCCACCACCAGCGCCGGCAGATAATACCATAGTGTACCCACAGTATTGGTAATCAACAAGAGCAGGTATTGCGACAGATTGTTGGAGACACCTCCTATGGCACTTACGGTCGGCAATCCGATGTGTTTCCCGAACGCCTTCCTCAGGAGGACCATGATGATGACTGCGCCGAGGCTGCCACCGAAGGAGAGCAGCGATGTGATGGTCATGAGATTTCCCTTCATGATACCCGTGACCAAAACGCGCAGGACCACGAGTGCGAGGGTCGCGAGGGCTCCGTACATCTCCAGGCATAACATCGTGCTTATCTGAGACAGGCCCAGCTTGGCACCCGGGAGGAACGGGAGCGGAGGGTCGAAGTAGTTGATGACGATAGCAACGGCGGCTAGCAGTGCGAATCGCAGGGTAGCCTGCGTTGTACGGTTCCTTCTATTGAGCGAGAGCATCGATGCCGGTCCCTTCTCCTTCGATGGTAATGACCATGTGGTTGGGAACACAGATGACCTGGTCGCCGGGGCTCCGGGCTGGAATAGTATGCACGCAGATCTGGTCCGGGCAGGTCGCCTCTGCGACTCGGATGGAGCCCTTGCCGTCAGCTACGATGACGAGCGGTCCCACCACACCCGTTATGCGCAGCGTTTGGACCTCGCGTAACGTCAGATCCACTGTCGCGACGACCTTGCCGTCCACTTGGACAACCGCCAGGGTACCGGGTGTACGGTGCATGACGATCCAGAAGACAACGACAAGTGCTACGGCGGCGAGGATGACCACGCCCGTGATGCGGTCACTCCGCTTCATTGAGCAGCTGTGGGCACGAAGGTGATCGGCCCCAGTGTGGACTGTGTTCCTGCAGCGTCGACGAGGATGACGCCGACGATGCCCTGGCCCTGGACCGTCTGGAAGAGCGAACGCTGAGTCTCGGCCGGCGAGCAGAAGAAGACCTTGCCGAGGGCGTCGCCGATGGCTCCGTGCATGGGCTGTATGTCCGTGATAACCGTGGCGCTTTGATTGAGAGTCCCGGGGTATCCTGTCGATGGGTGGATGATATGACAGTACCTCTTGCCATCCCGCTCGAAGTACCGCTCATAGTCTCCGGATGTAGCCACAAAGGCATCTCCTGATCGAACATAGCCGATGATCCCCTGACCGCGAGGATCGCGAATACCGATCTTCCAGTCCTGCTTTCGGCCACCGCTATACAGCAGGAGGTCGCCGCCGAAATCGACGATCACCTGACGGGGCTGGGGTTTGATGGTGCGGAGGTACTCCTCCATGACGTCGAGCGAGTAACCCTTGGCGATACCACCAAGGTCGATGCGAGCCCGGGGGTCCCGAAGCTGCACGGTGGTGCCGGAGATCACGAGCTGATCCGAGTGAGAATAGGCTAGCGTATCCGATATCTCCTTCGCAGCGGGGACCCTGAAATCCTTGGTCGTAAAGCCCCACAGGGACGACACGGGCGAGATCGCTATGTCGAACGTCCTGCCATGTTCGATGGTCTCTACGCCCACGGCAGCTTTCACGAGTGCTGCATATTCCGGCGAGACGGACACTGATCCTTTGCCGGCGGCTGCATTCACGCGAACCGTCTCGGACTCGGCTTTGTAGTAGCTGGTCATGCTGTCGACGTCGGATGCGAGAGCATGGAGATGCTCATTGATTGTGGCAGCATCGCCTCCGGTGGTCTTGACGGTGAGAACCGTGTCCATGAGAAAGTATGTGGACGTAACCGGTTCAGGAGATGTGCGCAAGGCGAAGAAGGTCGCCAATCCTGCTCCGGCGACGATCAGCGCCACAATCGGCGCAATCGCCTTTCTCATGGTATGTCCTTGTCGAGTGTCAATTCAAGGTCTGTTCCGCAATGGCCGCATTTTCCGTCTGTGACGAAGGGTAACTCCAGTGGACGAGCCGTGCGATCAACCACCACCGAATAGCAGTTGGGGCACATCGTATTATTGAAGAAATGCCCATGGCAGTTACTCAGGTAGACAAAGCTCACGTGCTGTCTTCGCGCAGATTCTACAAGATTTTCGAGAAAAGGCATACCAGGTCCACGGCGAATTGTGAAACCATGCTCTGGGGCAACGGCCCGGAGATGGAGAGGGATTCCCCTTCGAAGGTCCTGCGCGATCCACGCGAGCATGGCAGAAAACTCCTGTTCCTGGGCTGGAGTGTCCCGTGCAATATCGAGCATGAGTTCGACGTGAATTCCTGCGTCGATGGCACTTTCTACAAGGGCTCGACTGTTCTCCAGGACACTGGCCGGATTTCCCAGCGCCCGATACGTTTCGTCAGCAAAACCCTTGAACCTGACAAGCAGTGCATCTACCGATTTAGGTGAGTCGCGGAGAAGGTCCGCGGTCAACCCACCGTTTGTTGCCACGACAACCTTCTTGCCTGCCTCGTGAACCTTTCGGGAGCACTCGACGACATTGTCCCAGTGCAGCGAGGGTTCACCACCGCTCCAGGCCACGCCGGCAAACCCGGGATCGTTCCCGAGTTGCTCCACCGCGTCGGCGATTCTGTCAGGGTCATAGGGCGACCAGTCCTGTGAACGCGCCAGTAGTGGGCGGTCGCAGTACGGACACCGCAGGGGGCATCCAGGCACCTGCAGGACGAGCACCGAATCACCGAGCAGATAGTGATAGAGAGGCACTTCCTCAATTTCGGAAACATATGGCTGCCCGAGAGGACTGGAAAACCTGTCAAATCTCATGATTCCTCAGCAAGGCAGTGACATCGCATTTCCGGCTTGTGGCCCGCGTGGGAGTAGCATAATTGGAACGACACAAAGGACACCCTTGCGGTGTCCTTTGTGTCGAACATGAGGTGTACAAGGCAATCACGGAGACCCCAGGTCGACGATGCAGTCCTCAGATGCGTATGCCGGTCTTGGCTTGAGCTTCGACCATTTCCATGCCAAGATCCAGAGCCTTCATGTTGAGGTCGAGAAACTGTTTCTTGACGTGCATCGCGACTGCCTTGCGGAGTGTCTCAACCTCCACGATCGCCGTCAGACCCTCGATGATACCGAGAAGGACGACGTTGAGTCCAAGCTCGGACTGCAGCCTGCTGATGAGGGTGCTGCGAATGGGAAGGGCCAGCAGGCCCCGGCAGTTCTCCTCGTCCAGGAAGTCAGGGGCCGACATTACTGATGAATCGATGACGACCCTGGTCTTTCGGCTGATCCCTCCGCCGTACTGCTTGAGTCCATCATTGGTCATTGCCGCGAGCAGATCCGGATCGGTGACCTTAGGATAGGCGATATGCTTGTTTGAGATGACAAGTTCGGCCTTGGTCGTACCGCCGCGCGCTTCTGCGCCGTAGACCTGACTCTGGGTGACGATCTTCCCTTCCATGATGGCGGCCTCCGCGAGGATGATGGAACCCAGAATGAGTCCTTGCCCGCCACTGCCAGTCATGCGGAGTTCGAAACGGTTATCGTTTTCCATATCAGACCTGCTCCTTGGGCGCAGACGCGCTCACCGGCGCATGGCGCTCGATATTTACGAATTCGCCGATGATGATTTTCCCCGCCAGTTCCTCGGGAGTCTTCTTCTCGGCCACGCTCTTGAGGACCATCCAGTCTTTCTGCGATGTGACCATTTGTCCGGCGCTGCCCTTCTTGTTGAATCGTCCAAAGTATGTAGGGCATTGGGCGACAGCGTCGACAAGAGAGAAACCGTCATGGGCGATAGCCTTCTTGAGGTGGTCGACAAGGTGTTTTGTGAAGTAGATGCCTGAGCGTGCCACATACGTTGCACCGGCTCCGGCTGCCAGGCTCACAAGGTCGAATGGTCGGTCCAGATTGCCGTTCGGGGTCGTCGTCGTGATCGAAGAACTCGGTGTAAGAGGCGACGCCTGCCCGCCGGTCATCCCGTAGTTGTAGTTGTTGAACACCACGACAGTAATATTGACGTCACGGCGTGCGGCATGGATCAGATGGTTGCCGCCGATTGCCGAGCTGTCGCCATCACCGGTGACCACGATGACCGTGAGGTCCGGATTGGCCAGCTTGATGCCTGTCGCGACTGGAATGGCACGGCCATGAAGGGTGTGCACATTGTCGAAAGCAGTATATGCCGGTGCGCGTGAAGAGCAGCCGATGCCCGACACGAGGACGACCTTGTCGGGATCCAGTTGCAGTTGGTCGATTGCCTCGAGGAGCGCACGGAGGACGATGCCGTTTCCACAACCGGGGCACCAGATGTTGGGCAGTCGTTCGCTTCGCAGAAAATCATGTCTCATAGGTTCTCCTCCCGGACAAAGTTGAGGATCTCCTGTGGACTGATAAGGTCGCCATTGATCTTGTTCATGGGCACGACCTTCCGGGAGTCTCCGAACACTCTCTTGACGAGAAGGACGAGTTGACCGGAATTAAGCTCAGGGACAACGACTGTTCTGGCATTGCCGGCAGCCTTGCGGACACGGTCATCATCGAATGGGAACAGTGTTATGAACCGAAACGACCCGGCCTTTCGTCCGTGAGAACGAAGCGATTCGACTGCCTCACTTACTCCGCGGGCGGTGATGCCGAAGCTCATGAACAGGATATCAGCGTCCTCGACGCGGTCGGTCTCGAACTGAATGATGTCGTCGAGGTTGTTGAAGAGCTTGTCGCGCAGGCGCTCGACAAGGGCCTCTGCCACATGACCATTTGCGGTCTGGAAGCCGGATTCACCATGGACAAGGCCCGTGAAGCTGGTACGGAAACCGGTGCCGACGTTGGCGACTGTCGGGACCAGTGAGTCGTCTGTCTTATAGGGAAGGTATCCCGCCTTCTCGGTCGGGAGTGTGCGGTCGATAAGGGCTGGCGGAATGCTGGTGTCGATGGGTTCACGCAGATGAGAGATGGTCTCGTCGGACAGGATAATGACGGGATTCCTGTACTTCTCGGCCAGGTTGACCGCGCGTATGGTCAACTGGTAGGACTCGTCGACACTGGAGGGGGAGAGCACTATCACCCAATGGTCACCGTGCGTTCCCCAGCGTGCCTGCATGAGATCCATCTGTGAGACTTTGGTCGCCATGCCTGTCGAAGGCCCATATCGCATGGAGTCCAGAATCACGATGGGCGCCTCGACCATGCACGCGTAACCGAGGCCTTCCTGCATCAGTGAGAACCCAGGGCCGGATGTTGCGGTCAGCACTTTCTTGCCCGCCATGGATGCTCCGACGATCGCCATGATGCTCGCGATTTCGTCCTCCATTTGCATGAACGTGCCGCCTACCTGTGGCATGCGCCTGGCCATGATCTCGGCGATTTCGGAGGATGGTGTGATAGGGTATCCGGCGTAGAACCGTACGCCTGCGGCAATCGCACCCTCGGCGACAGCTTCGTTGCCTTGCATCAGGACCATCTTCTCACTCATTCTTGACCTCCTCTACTGTGAGCGCAAAGTCAGGACAGTGCTCGACACACATCTGGCAGCCGATGCAGTCCTGCGGGTTGACGATTGCGTGCCGGTCATTACGGTCTATCTCAAAGACCTTCTTCGGGCATACAGCGACGCAGATACCGCAGTTCTTGCACCACTTAGGGTTGTGCTTGATCTTGAATGTTCTTTTCTCCGGCATGTTCCCTCCTCTGGTGTTGGTTGAACAATTCTCGAGCAGTCTGTTCTATGCGTTTCCTCAGGTCGAGGACGTCCCTGTCCAGCAGTGAGGCCACTGCGTGGTAGGTGTGAACAACAAACGAAGGCTCGTTCCGCATACCTCTCATTGGTACCGGCGGCATCCAGGGCGAATCGGTTTCGAGCAGCAGACGCTCAAGTGGGCAAACCTTCAGAGCCTCACGGGTCGCACGTGCCCCCGGGTACGTGAGGTTGCCGGTGAAGGAGACACACAAACCCATGCCCACGGCTTGCTCGACGTCCGACGGCGTTCCTCCGAAGCAGTGCATCACCCCGCGCAATCCGGAAAAATGCGAGATGGCACTCAAGGATTCTGCCACAGCAAAGCGCGAGTGCACGATGATGGGGAGCCCCAGGTCAACAGCCAGCTGCAGTTGCTCCTCGAAGAAACGTATCTGCACGATATGGTCGGGCGTGCCCTCCTTGAAATCCAGTCCAATCTCCCCGATGGCGACCGTTTTCTCCCTGTACCGGCCAACCAGGGCTCTCAACTGTGCCAGGTAGTCTGACGGTGCATCGGCACAGTCCTCGGGGTGGACGCCGACAGCGGCAAGGACGCCGGGTTCCTGTTGCGCGAGCTTCCCCGCGTGGTCCGACGTGGCTATGTCGACGCCCGGACAGACAATCCAACCGACGCCACTGTCCCAGCATCGCTGCAGGACAACCTTCCGGTCGCCGTCGAACTCTGCCATCTGGACATGCGCGTGTGTGTCGATGTAGGAGGGTTCGCTCAATGGATTTCCGCTCCGTCCGGCAGGACCGTCATCGATGTCAGGAGAGCCATCTCGTCGCCTGCCGAAGCCGCGAGGAGCATGCCCTGCGATGTAATGCCTTTGAGTTTGCGTGGCTGGAGGTTCGCGACGATCACGATCTGTTTGCCGACCAGGACAGCAGGATCATAGTGCTTGCCGATGCCTGCCACGATCGTACGCTCTTCGCCGCCGACCTTGACGCGCAGCTTGACCAGCTTGTCCGTCTCGGGCACCCGTTCGCCTTCGAGGATCGTGGCGATGCGCAGCTGCACCTTGGCAACGTCATCGATCGTGATCAGACCGGAATCGGCGACGGCAGCAGGTGGAGGAATTGCTGCGGCGACTGCTGTCGTACCAGCCTTGCGGGCTGTCTGGGCTGCCAGGAACTCTTCCAGCTGGTCAGGCTGGATACGGGGGAACAGAACAGTTGAGCTTGCCTCGGGGAGCCCGGAACCCGGTCCCCGCCATGCAAGGTCATTCCAGGCAACCTGTGGCCTCCGGATTGCCTCCAGCAGGCGGTCTGAGACGGTGGGCATGCATGGCTCGACAAGGTTTGCTACATACCAGAGTCCTGTCAGGAGGGTCGCCAGATGAGTTGCCAGTCCAGCTGCGTCACCGCTTTTGGCCAGTGCCCACGGTTTATCGTCTTCGATCATCTTGTTGAGCACGTTGACCAGCATCCATGTTTTCTCGAGTCCAGCAGAGAACTGCAGGTTGCCGTAGTCGGTGGTCACGGAGGAAAGGGTCGTCGAAAACAGCTCCGACAGAGCGGCTTTTGGCTCAAATGGCTGGCCCTCGATGTGGGGTCGGAACTTGGCGAACATGTTCAACGTCCTGTTCAGCAGGTTGCCCAAATCATTCGCGAGGTCCGTGTTGAAGCGAAGCAGGAGGCGCTGGCTGGAGAAGTCGACGTCGAGCCCATAGGTTCCTTCCCTGCACAGGTAGTACCGCAGGGCGTCGACAGCCATTGGCTCGTCGATCCCGATGAGGTTGCTCAGGTTCTCGATGAGAGCAGCCGGGTTGACGACATTGCCGAGCGACTTTGACATCTTTTCACCCTCGAAGTTCCAGAAACCGTGGGCAAAGATGCGCCGGGGCAACGGGAGCGTGAGCGCCATCAGCATGGCGGGCCAGATAATGCCATGGAACCGTGTGATGTCCTTGCCGATCAGATGGAGGTCGGCCGGCCAGTCGGTCGCAAACCGCTCCGTTCCGTAGCCGGCCACTGTCGCATAGTTGATCAGGGCGTCAAACCAGACATAGACGGTCTGGTCGGGGTCGAAGGGAATGGGTATTCCCCACTTCACGGTCGACCGGGATACGGAAACATCTCGCAGGCCGCCCCTGATGACGTTGACCAGCTCGTTGTAGCGCATCTGGGGCTGTACGAAGTCCGGGTGCTGCTCATACCAGGCAAGCAACGCGTCCTGATATTTGGAGAGGCGGAAGAAGTAGTTCACTTCGGAAACGTGCTGTACCTCAAGGCCGCAATGGGGGCACTTGCCTTCCACAAGGTCTGACTCGAGCAGGAACGCCTCATCCTTGAGGCAGTACCAGCCGTCGTACGATCCCTTGTAGATGTCTCCCTGGTCGTAGAGCTTCTGGAACATGTCCTGCACGACCTTCATGTGGTCTGCATCGGTGGTTCGGATAAACCGGGAATAGCTGATGCCCAACCTGTCGAAGAGGGCTTTCCAGGATGCGGCAGCCGTCGCGGTATACTGTTCCAGGGGTTGTCCCATGGCCAGTGCCGTTCGCTCGACTTTCTGTGAGTGTTCGTCTGTTCCCGTCGAGAACAGGACTTGTTTGCCCAGCTTTCGCTGATACCGCGCGATGAAATCGGCTGCAATGGTCTCCGACACCGAGCCAAGGTGCGGCTTATCGTTGATGTAGTAAATGGCCGTGGTCAGGAAATATCGATCCATGGCAACTCCTCCTGCTACGTCGGGTGTGGCGCGGTGCTCAGGAACACTCCGAGAGATCTTTGAGCGTGCGGCCCATGGCAATTCTGATAATGCCGAGGTAGCTTTGCCTGGTGGTGAGGACGGCAAGGGAATTACCCTTCGTCCGTACCACTATGATGCGCCCGGTCGTCGTCTCCACATCCAGCTCGGTGAGCTTGCCCATGTCGAGTTGGGTGACAATCTGCTGCATGTATCCCGCAAAGGACAGAATCATGCCGCGCACGAGGGGGGGAGCGATGTCCATGTCTGAGGCCGTGTACAGGATAGCGCCATCAAGATCGGTCAGAATGACGGCGAGAACACCCGAAGAAGACTTGAGTCTGTCTAGTGTCTCTTGCATCACGATCACCAGCCTTTCTGTCTCTCAGAATGTGGTCTGAAACGCACGTCTGAACACTGAACATGATACGTGCAAAAGGGTTTTGTGCAACGGAGCCGCATTGCCTGCTTCATTGGACCCACGCCATGCGGATGTTCCCCTCGACCGGTGTCACGATGATGTCGACGCGGTCGCCATATAGGTCGATGAAGGTCACGTGACCTCCCCCGGTACCAGCAGGTCTGCCCATGGCATTGAAGCTCATGGTGACCAGCGGAGTTTGCATCGATGTTTCCAAACCGAATACCGCCGAGATCGGGAATCTCTTGCCAACTGCCAGCGGAAACCCGGCGTATCTTGACAGCGTCCTTTCTGTCCTGACCGTCCCAGGGGGCGCAGAGGACTTGGTGCCCTGCCTCCAGTAGTACCGGTTCTCATTGGTCACGAAGACGATCGTGTAGAAGCAGTCTTCACAAACGGCGTTGGCTTGCATGTCGCGGAAGTCCTGTACCAGTGTCATCCCGGCAAATCGGAGACGGAACCGTGCGACATACCGGTCGAGACGTGGCACGGCGATCGTGAGCAGAATCATCACAATCACCATCGCAATGACCAGCTCCAGCAGCGTGAACCCTTTTCTGCGCACAGGCTCCTCTTGTAGGCAAAGATTTCATGGTGAGTCTATCCTGAAGGGCGTGTTTGACAAGCGTGGCGGGTGGCAATCGAAATCCGGTCATCAAGAAACGCGGCAGCCACGCCTCCGTTTCTGGTGAGTTGACGACCTGGCTGGTCACCTCGGTTCCTGACTCAGTTGACATGGTAGGAGAGCATTGACGTTGCTTTCGGAGCGTCAGACCGTACAATGGACTCGCAGGGCCATTTGTTGATGTGAGGTGCTCATGAACGGAAAACGACTGGCAAACCGGATTGTGAACGAGTGTGAGAAGATGGGGGTCGAGGCGGTCAGGTTGATTGACGTCAGAAAACGGACTCCCTTTTTCGATTTTCTGGTCATTGCCACGGTCGACAACACGGTCTTGGCCGACGCACTGCTTCGCAAGGTGACAAAGGCTGTCGAGCTTGATGCCGGGGTTGCTGCATTCACCGAATCATCACCTGCATCCGACTGGGTCGTGTGTGACTATGGGGACACCGTGTTTCATGTGTTCGTTGGCGCCGACGTCCGGGAGCATTATGACCTCGAGGGCCTCTGGTCGCCGTCGCTCAGGGAGGGAAGAAGGGTTGCTCCTGCTGCGCCTGGAGAGCGTCTAGATGCGGAGTAGGCACTGACGGTTGTGGCTCTGCAGATTTCCGATATACTGATACATATACCCTATGGGGTATATGGAGGTGGATGATGAGTGAACGTGCTACCGACATTCTAATCATAGGAGCCGGGCCTGCGGGTCTTGCCGCCGCCCTGTATGCCGGCCGGTCGCTGGTCAAGTCGGTTGTGTTGGAGCGCATGAGCGTGGGGGGACTAGTTCTTTCGACTGAATGGATCGACAATTACCCCGGGTTTCCTGATGGCATTGCTGCGCCTGAACTTATGGAGCGCATGCGTCGGCAGGCTGAACGGTTCGGTGCGGAATTTGTGTCGGATGAGGCACTCTCGCTCAACAGGACAGATATGGGTTTCAGCGTCACGACTGCTGGGGGAACAGTGTACCAGGCGGGTTCGGTCATCGTAGCGACGGGGGCGATGCCGAGGGTTCTTCCTGTGAAAGAGGAATCCAGGTACCGTGGACGGGGCATCAGCTACTGCGCTACGTGTGATGCTGCATTCTTTAAGGGGAAGCCGGTCGCCGTCGTGGGCGGTGGTGGCTCAGCAGTCGAGGAAGCGCTCGTGCTTGCGCGCGGTTGCAGCAAGGTTACGGTGGTGTTTCCGCTCGACTCGCTTCAGGCAGAACCGATCCTGGTTGAACAGCTGAGGGCGCTTTCGAATGTCGAATTTGTTCCGGGTGCGGCCCCCGCAGCTGTTGAGGGAGAGGGAAAAGTAGAGCGACTTCGGCTGCGCCTTTCAGCTGGAGGTGAGAAGACGCTTGAGGTTGCAGCTGTGTTCGTGGCCATGGAATTTGTTCCGACAGGAGACCTCCTCAAGGGACTGGTTGAAGTCGATGCCCAGGGCTATATTGTGACTCCCGAATCGACGGAGACAGGGGTTCCGGGTCTCTACATAGCAGGAGACGTACGGCGCAAATCGCTGAAGCAGATTGTGACTGCAGTGGCTGACGGAGCAGTGGCTGCACAGAAAGCAGGCACGTACGTACGAAGCAGAAAGGGGAAGAAGAATGGCATTCCTGAGAGCTGAGGATTGCTGAACGAGTGCGAAGCCGTTTTGCGGAGAATGTAGTCAGTCCAGAGACGCTCAACTAGTCCTGCAACAGGCACAACAAAAAGGCCGGGAGTACCCCGGCCTTTGTCCATGTTGTGTGATTCAGTACAGCTGCTAGCCGAGGAGGAGAGCCAGGACCGCCTTCTGGATATGGAGCCTGTTTTCGGCTTGGTCGAACACGAAGCTCTGAGGGCCGTCCATGACTTCGTCGGTGATCTCTTCGCCACGGTGAGCCGGCAGACAGTGCAGCACGATGGCGTCTTTTTTGGCGTGCTCCATGAGATCAGCAGTAAGGGAGAAGGGGCGCATGACCTTCACGCGTTCCTCATGCTCTGCCTCCTGACCCATGGAAGCCCAGACGTCAGTATAGACGACGTCGACATCCTGAACCGAAACGATGGGATCGTTGGTCACAAGGACGGAGCTGCCGCTCTGGTTGGCGATGTCGGTTGCAGTCCTGACGATGTCTTCCTTGGGCTCGAACCCTTTGGGTGATGCGATGGCGACGTTCATGCCAACGCGTGCACATCCAAGCAGCAGGGAGTTGGCGACATTGTTGCCGTCGCCAACGTAGGCTAGTCTGAGGCCCTTGAGGGAGCCCTTCTTCTCGCGGATTGTCATGAGGTCCCCCAGGATCTGGCAGGGATGGCTCAAGTCGGACAGGGCGTTGATGATCGGGGAATCGCTGTTGGCGGCCAGGTCGACAAGGTCCTGGTGCGCGAACACGCGGGCGACGATACCAGCGACGTAGCGCGAGAGGACGTGTGCGGTATCCGAGATGGTTTCACCCCGGTGTAGCTGCATGTCATTTGCGTTGAGATACAATGCGTGGGCTCCGAGTTCGAACGCCGCGACCTCGAAGGACACCCTGGTACGGGTAGAAGCTTTCTGGAAGATCATGGCAACAGACTTGCCTTCCAAATAGTGCTCCTGCTTTCCCACCATGGAATCCATCTTCAGTTTGTCGCCAAACGAGACGATCTCGAGGATCTCTTCGTTCGAGAAATCCTTGAGGCAGAGCAGGTCCCTTCCTTTGAGTTTTGTGGCCATAACATAATCCTCCCGGACTAGATGAGACCGAATTTCTTCAGGACGTCGGCAATGGTTGGTGTGCCAATCTCCTGGAGTTCGTACGTGACGCGCACCGACGGCTTGGAGAGTTTCAGGACGCGCAGCAGGTCAATGGGTGTGCCCATGACGACGACGTCGCACGGGGTTGCCTCGATGGTCTGGCGCAGATCTTCGATTTGTTCATCGCTGTAGCCCATGGCCGGCAAGATGCTCATCTTCTGGGTGTACTTCTCGAACGTGGCCTTGATGGACCCGACTGCATAGGGGTGAGGGTCGACGATCTCGGCTGCGCCATATTTCATGGCAGCGACATATCCAGCACCGTACGTCATTTCACCGTGCGTCAGCGTGGGGCCGTCCTCGATCACGAGAACCCGCTTGCCGCGGATCATGTCGGGGTTCTGGACGAACACGGGAGAGGCCGCCTCGATCATGATGGCCTTGGGATTCACCTTGTACATATTCTCGCGGACTTCGGCCAACTGTGCGGGAGTAGCAGAGTCGACCTTGTTGATCACGATGACGTCTGCCTGCCGGAAGTTGGTCTCACCTGGATAGTACGTGAGTTCATTGCCGGCGCGCAGGGGATCGGCGACCGTGATCTTGAGGTCCGGAACGTAGAACGAGAAGTCATTGTTGCCGCCGTCCCAGATGATGACATCTGCTTCCTTCTCTGCTTGGCGAACGATCATCTCATAGTCGACGCCGGCGTAGATAACTGCGCCCATGTCGATATGTGGCTCGTACTCCTCGCGTTCTTCGATCGTGCACTTGTACTTGTCGAGGTCGGCATACGTCGCAAAACGCTCACAAGCCTGGGCTGCGAGGTCCCCGTAGGGCATCGGGTGGCGGATGGACACGACCTTCTTGCCGGCGGCGCGCAGAGCGCGGACGACGGCGCGGCTGGTCTGGCTCTTGCCGGATCCCGTGCGAACGGCGCAGATGGAGACGACCGGCTTGCTGGACTTGACCTCGGTGCTCTTCGGGCCGAGCAGGGTGAAGTCGGCGCCATCAGCAAGGACCTGTGAAGCCTTGTGCATGACGTTCACATGTGGCTGGTCGGAATACGCGAATATTACTTCATCGACATTGAGCTCAGCGATGAGCTTGTCGAGATCGGACTCTGGGTAGATTGGAATACCAATTGGATAGAGCTTGCCGGCCAAGGCGACAGGGTACTTCTTGTCGTCGATGCCGGGGATCTGCGTAGCCGTGAATGCTACCACTTCGTAGTCCGGGTTGTCCCGATAGACCACGTTGAAATTGTGGAAGTCTCGGCCTGCAGCTCCCATGATCAAGACTCTTTTCTTCATAAAGCCTCCTCTACAGAGAATAACGTCCAATGCCCGCTTTGGGGCGGTTTCATTTTACCGCCGTGAGCCTCGTTGTCAAATGACTTCCGCTCATTTGTGGTTGACTATTGGCGGCCGGCCATATAATGGTTCAGAAGAGTGTCTGTGGACAGGTTATGTGCGAGTTGCAGGTTCGGGTCATAGTGGCCCGGCGAGATACGGCAGATGGTTTGACTTCATCCGCCTACAGGTGGAATGACATTGATGATACGAAACCTATATAGATATCTGGTGGCGATCGCGCTCATTGCTGTCCTGGCAGCAGTTGCAGGCTGTTCGTCCAGTACTGCCGTTCAGGACATGATCGAGACTCCGGTCTTCGTGGGAGTGAGTCTCCACGAAGCCGAGGCGAAAGCCGCGGAAGCGGGAGTACGGGTCGAAGTGCAGTCTTCAGAGAGTTCGGACACGATCCCTGTCGATTTTGTCCTCAGACAGAACCCCGAACCTCAGACCATCGTGCGGAGAGGGCGTGTCATCACTGTGGTGACCAGTTCGGGGCCCCTTTCTCTGACGCTTCCGGACTTCGTCGGTGGGAAGTTCGAGGTGGCGCAGGCCTTCATTGTGACGAATCAGCTGGTCCTGGGCGACCTCGTCGAGCAGGTCGACGCGAGTGCGGTTGGGACCGTTCTTGCCCAGGAACCTGCGGGCAATGCCGATGTCGACAGAGGGTCCGTCGTGACTCTGACGATCAGCAGAGGGACCATGGCCACCATGCCGGATCTGGTTGGGCTGTCGCTGACTGAGTCGAAGAAGCGTCTGAGTGCCCTCGGGCTCTCGGTAAGCAAGGTCATCGTATCCCCTCAGATGACTCAACCTGCGCAGCTGGTGCTGAGGCAGGAGCCAGCGTCCGGCGACGCCATTGAGAAAGGCGGCTGGATCGAGCTGATGGTGTCGAAAGTTCCATGATCGAACAAACGCCCGTCAGAGTGTCCATATCCGTCTTGGGTACGGACTTCACAGAGCTCGGGCGTACTCTTGAGCGGATTCGGCTGTCGGGGGCCGACAGCATCCACCTGGATATCATGGACGGCCGATTCGTCCCAAACATTTCGTTCGGCTCGTCGATTGCTGCCGACATCGTCAGGGCATCAGGTCTTCCATGTCGTGCGCACCTGATGACCGAGCACCCTGAGGACGCATTCGACGCGTTCGTCGGAGCGGGTGTGACCGAGCTGCTTTTCCACGTGGAGGCGACGAGGTTCCCATTGCGGGCGCTTCAGCTCCTGAAGCGGTCCGATATCGGCAGGGGGGTCGCTGTCAACCCCGCCACCCGGGTAGAATCGGTTGTTCCTCTCCTGGACAGTGTCGATACGGTACTCTTGATGTCGGTGGAGCCCGGTTTTGGAGGCCAGCCGTTTCTCCCTGAGACGGTGGCAAAGGTGCGAGCGCTCCGTTCGGCCGCGGATCGGGCTGGAACGCCCCTTCGTATAGCTGTTGACGGGGGAGTAGAGGCGTCGAATGCAGCGGCTCTTCGTGACGCGGGGGTAGACGAACTTGTGGCTGGAACGGCATTCTTCCGTGCCACAGACCCTGCTGCATTTGTGCGGCTCCTCAAGGGTGCCTGAGGAAAGCAACCATGCCTGCCATGCCGACGATCGTCTTCGCCGGGGGAGACCCTGGCTCGTTCTCGTACCTGCGCACGGTTGACTACTCGGACGCATTTCTGGTAGCCGTAGATCGTGGCCTGGGCGTGATGACCGGGCTTGGGCTGACCCCTGACCTATTCGTCGGAGACGGAGACTCCGTGGTTCCCGAGCTGCTGGCGGGCCTGGACAGGAGCCGCACTCGGGTGGTCACTCTGCTTGCACACAAGGATGTTTCCGACCTCGAGGCTGCGTTTGACCTGCTGGTGACGATGGAGAGACAGGGCAGCGTGCTTGTGCTTGCTGGACTTGGCGGGAGACTCGACCACTGTCTATTCAACCTTCAACTTGCAGTGCGACATCTCGCCGACTTCGAAGACATCACGTTCGAGGACGACCGGTGTCTGGTCAGGCCGCTTACGTCCAGCAATGTCCTGCAGCTCCTGGCACGCACGACGGTCTCATTTGTTCCTGTGACGCGGGAAGTCGAGTTGAGCCTGACGGGGTTTGAGTACCCTCTGTCGCACGCAGTTGTGCAGCGAGGATCGACGAGAACACTCAGTAATGTTGCCTGCGGCCTTGTTCAGCAGGTCATCGTGGAGCGCGGCACCGTTGTCATGATTGCCTGGAAGGTACAGAGCGATATTCCATGAAAGAGGTGAAGATGGAAAAGACACAGTTGGAGCAGGAGATGCAGCGTCAGCTGACTGTTCTGCGGCGTGGAACAGCGGAAATCGTGAGTGAAGAAGGTCTGGCAGCCAAGATCATGAGTTCCCTCGTTTCGGGGAAGCCGATGCGGGTGAAGCTGGGAGCGGATCCAAGTGCGCCTGACCTGCATCTCGGGCACGCCGTGGTTCTTGACAAGTTGCGCCAGTTTCAGGACCTGGGCCACCAGGTCGTGTTCATCATCGGCGACTACACCGCGAGGATCGGGGATCCGTCCGGACGCTCCAAGACGCGTCCACCGCTGACCGGGGAGCAGATCGATGCCAATGCCACGACGTACTTCGAGCAGGTCTACCGGATTCTCGACCCACAGAAAACTGAGGTCCGATACAACGGCGAATGGCTGTCCAGACTGACATTCGAAGAGATCATTCGCCTCGCCTCACGGTTCACCATCCAGCAGATCCTGGAGCGCGACGATTTCTCCAAGCGCTACCATACCCAGGTCCCGATCTTCTTCCATGAGCTATTCTACCCCCTCATGCAGGCATATGATTCAGTGGCTGTCGAGGCAGACGTCGAGCTGGGTGGCACGGACCAGAAGTTCAATTTTCTTCTCGCTCGCCAATTGCAGGAACAGGTCGGCCAGGTTGCGCAGGTTGCATTCATGATGCCCATCCTGCCTGGACTCGATGGCGTCCGCAAGATGAGCAAGAGTCTGGACAACTATATTGGCATAGCAGAGAAGGCCGTGGACATGTATGGCAAGTGCATGTCGATTCCGGACGGGCTGATGGAGCAGTATTTCACACTTCTGACCAGCATGCCGGAACCGGAGCTCCTGGGTATCGTGGCAGGTATCTCGGACGGCTCCGTGCATCCGATGACTGCGAAGAAGCGTCTGGCATTCCTCGTGACCGAGCGTTTCCATGGGACAGAGGGCGCGGCGGCTGTGCAGGCTAACTTTGAGAATGTGTTCAGCAAGAGGGTATCGAGTGCATCGGCTGACATCGCTTATGAGGACGTCACACTGCCGGCCGAGTTTGCCGGCTTGCCCGAGGTGGCGATCATCGACCTGCTCTTTGGTCTGGGGGCTGTGCCATCAAAGTCGGAGGCTCGCCGTCTGATTCAACAGGGGGGCATCGAAATTGAGGGGCAGCGCGTTGCCGACATCGGCTTCCGCGTAAGTCTGGGTCATTCGCCCATCCACATGCGCGTTGGGAAGAAGCGGTTCCTGGCGGTCAATCTGTAGAGGGATACAGCGGCGCGCCACTTGGCGCGGCCGATCTCATACGTCTGTTTGTGCGATGTTGTCGCGCCTTGGAGGCGCACGGGAGGAGGAACAGTGAGTAACCCCGTTGGAGGAAAACCGGATCGTGCCCGTATGGTCCTGAGAGTTCTAACACTGGACGGGCTCATGATTGGTCTGAGCATTGTCCTGACGCGCCTCATGTCACTGAATGTTCCCATCGGAGGGGGCATCGGTGCCAGGATAGGTCTCGGACATCTCCCGATCGTGGTTACCGGCATCGTTGCGGGCCCGCTGAGCGGATTGCTGGTTGGAGCTGCCGCTGATCTGGTCGGTTTCGTCATCTGGCCTTCCGGGCCCTTCATTATCTGGCAGATAACGGCAATTTCGGCTCTCAACGGTGTCATCCCCTGGGCGTTTGTGAAGCTGGGATGGCCACGGTCGCGTACCGCGCGTATATGGATAGGGGTGAGCGTCACGCGCCTCGTGCTTAATGTCGGCTGGTTGCCGCTGGTACTGCATAGCGTCCTGAAGCTCCCATACTGGCCTGTACTTACCGGTCAAGCCGCAGGCAGCGTCGTGATGATCCCAGCGACGGCGTTCTTTGTGGATTTGCTCGTGAACGCCTACGAACGTTCCGGATATGGGCGTTTTCCAGCGTAGACCTTCTGGCGGTCCGGGACTCGTGTCGCGACCCGACCGGCCACGGGTTCCTCCCAACCAGGCGGTCACGACATCGTTCCCTACCCTGACGGCCGAGCAGGTACCGTCGGTGGACGTGAACAACTTCACGTTGAGGTTCTGGGGCGAGGTGCAGGAGCCAACCGAGATAACATGGCAGCAACTCATGGCCGTGAAGCACACGACCCTGGCGGCCGACTTCCATTGTGTGACTGGATGGTCGATGCTGGGGACCGAGTGGGGCGGAGCGTTGGTGCGCGACGTCCTGGAGGCAGCGCACGTCGAGTTGTCCGCGTCGGCTCGATTCGTCATGGCCCACTGCACCACAGAGTTTACGACGAATCTCCCGCTCGAGACCCTGCTCGCCGACGACACGATGCTGGTCTGGGAATGGAACAGGCTTCCCCTCACGAGCGAGCACGGCGGACCCCTCCGGCTTCTTGTACCGTCGCTTTACGCCTGGAAGGACGCCAAGTGGGTATCCGGCTTCGAGTTCCTGACGGAGGATCGTCCCGGGTTCTGGGAATCGCGTGGCTATCATATGCATGGGGACCCGTGGAAGGAAGAGCGCTATGGCTGAGAGCCGTTCCTGCGACTTGACAGCAGGGCGATTCCCAGTAAAATAAAATGTTGGAAAAGGAAGCTGCAAGTGGGCCTCTAGCTCAGCTGGTTAGAGCGCGTCCCTGATAAGGACGAGGTCTCTGGTCCGAATCCAGAGAGGCCCACCATTTTGTGGTTCGTGTCTTCATACGTGGGGATGTAGCTCAGTTGGGAGAGCGCATGGTTTGCATCCATGAGGTCGCGGGTTCAAACCCCGCCATCTCCACCATCGAAAGAGGAGGTGTTCCTTGTCGGGTCACAAGTACACTGACGTTCCCCTTTGGAAGAACGTGTCGCAGCAGGACTGGGATGATTGGCGCTGGCAGGTTGCCAACCGCATTCAGACAGCCGAGATGCTATCTCAGGTCATCCATCTCACTGATGAGCAGAAGGCTGGTGTTATCAGCGCACTGTCCAAGTTCCGCATGGCTATCACACCATATTACGCCACGCTCATCGACCAGAACAGTCCCGATGATCCCATCTTCAAACAGTGTGTTCCAACGGCACTGGAACTGCAGTCTGTGCCAAGCGATCTGGACGATCCCCTCTATGAGGAGGTCGATTCCCCCGTCCACGGCCTGACACATCGGTACCCCGATCGCGTGCTCTTTCTCATTACGGACCAGTGTGGCATGTATTGCCGTCACTGTACGCGCAGACGCCTTGCAGGCATGACTGACGCACGACGCTCCAGGGGCGAGGTCGACGCGGCAATCGGCTACATTCGTGAGCACGAGGAGGTGCGGGACGTCCTCCTGTCCGGTGGTGACGCGCTGCTCGTCGACGACGAGTTCCTCGAGTATGTCATCAGTGAGGTCCGCAAGATTCAGCACGTCGAGGTGATACGGATTGGCACGCGTGTGCCCGTAGTTCTTCCTCAGCGCATCACACCCGAACTCTGCGCCATGCTGCGCAAGTACCATCCACTGTGGCTCAACACGCAGTTCAACCACCCCAGCGAGGTGACGCCCGAGTCCTCCAAGGCTATCGCGATGCTGGTCGACGCAGGGATCCCGGTTGGCAACCAGACCGTCCTCCTCAAGGGGGTCAACGATTGTCCCTATATCATGAAAGAACTCGTTCAGAAGCTCGTGGCTATCCGTGTGAGACCTTACTACATTTACCAGTGCGACCTGACCAGCGGTATCAGTCACTTCCGTACCTCGGTCTATAAAGGCGTCGAGATCATGGAGTTCCTGCGCGGTCACACGAGCGGCTTCTCCGTGCCGCAGTTCGTCGTCGACGCGCCGCATGGTGGTGGCAAGATCCCGGTCAGTCCCAACTACATTCTCTCCATGTCTCCCGATCGCATCGTGCTTCGAAACTACGAGGGTGTCATCGTGTCGTACCCCGAGCCCGAAGACACCAGGAGCCATTGTCCGGAGCCGTGTGTCATCTGTGACACACAGAAGCGCAAGGTGCCGCCGGAGGGCATCGCCAAGATATTCACGCAGGACGCCTACGACCTGACACCACCAGGCACGTTACGCGAAAAGCGTCGTGAGCATCATCCAAAGGAGTGATGGCAATGGCCAAGAAAGATTATATCGACCTCAAGACCGCGATTCCAGGACCCAAGGGCTTGGAATGGTATGCGCGTGACCGCGCCGCCATCTCGCCTTCGTACGTTCGTCCATATGTCCTCGTGGCCGACCATGCTGAGGGCCTGGAGGTCGTGGACGTCGACGGCAACACGTATCTGGACTTCACGGCCGGGGTCGCCGTCAACAGTACCGGTCATCGTCATCCCGAAGTTATCAGGGTCATCAAGGAGCAGGCGGACAAGCTGGTGCACATGTCCGGAACGGACTTCTTCTATCCGATTCAGATTGTGCTCGCAGAGAAGATCAAGGAAATCGCGCCTGGCCCGACCGAGAAGCTGGTCTGGTACGGGAACTCTGGAGCCGAGGCTGTCGAGGCCGGCCTGAAGCTTGCACGCTGGCACTCGAAGCGCCCGCTGGCGCTTGCGTTCTTTGGTGGCTTTCACGGCCGCACCTACGGCGCTGTGACGCTGTCGGGTTCAAAGGCAAAGCACCGTGAAGGGTTCTCGCCCATGCTTCAGGGCGTCATTCATGTTCCATATGCCTACTGCTACCGGTGCCCGCTTGGTCTCGAATCGGAGACATGTGATTTCCGCTGCATCGGTATGATCGAGGAAGTCATGGAGCGTATTGCTCCACCCTCGGACATAGCCGTCATGGTGACCGAGTCGATCCAGGGCGAGGGTGGGTACGTGGTGCCGCCGGCCGGCTACTTCCAGAAACTGCGCCAGCTCACCGAACAGCGAGGTATTCTGCTGATGCTCGATGAAGTGCAGAGTGGCATGGGCCGTACCGGCAAGATGTTCGCCATCGAGCATTGGGAGACAGAGCCCGACATCATGGCCATCGCGAAGGGCGTTGCTTCCGGCCTTCCTCTGGGCATCATGGTCGCCAAGAAGACTGTCATGGACTGGAAACAGGGCGCACACGGCTCGACCTTCGGAGGAAACCCGCTCAGTTGTGCCGCGGCGCTCAAGACGATCGAGCTCATCCAGAATGGGATGATGAAGAATGCTGCCGTCCAGGGCGAGTACATCATGAAACATCTGCGCCAGATGCAGAAGCGGCACCCGCTGATGGGGGATGTGCGCGGCATGGGCCTCATGATCGGCATCGAGTTCGTGAAGGACGCCAAGAAGACCAAGGCCAAGGATGAAAGCACTCAGCTGGTCCTCGAGGCATTCAAACGTGGCCTGCTGCTGCTGCCCTGTGGCGAGAACTCGGTCCGCCTTTGTCCGTCGCTCAGCGTCACACAGGACCAGTGTGATGTCATGCTCGACATCTGGGAAGAGTCTCTGGCAGCTGTCGAGAAACAGATGAACAGCTAGAGGGTGTGCGATGAAGTCTTCTGCTGAGTTCAAAGAGTTGTATGCAGCGAAGACACCGGCATCCCGAAAGCTGAGCGAGCGCGCCCGGCAGACTCTCCCGGCCGGCGTCGTCGCCAACGTCAAGTACTTTGCCCCCTACCCTGTGTTCATGCAGCGGGCGGGGGGTTCGCACTTGTGGGATGTCGATGGGAACGAGTATATCGACTACTGTCTCGCATTTGGGCCGCTCATCCTTGGCCATGGGCATCCAGCCGTTGTCAGTGCCGTGGCAGAGTCACTTGCGAAATGGGGTACGACGATTTTTGGGACGCCGAACGAACTCGAGATCCAGTACGCCGAGAAACTGATGTCCATGCTGCCGATCGGCGGCAAGGTGCGTCTCACCAACAGTGGCTCCGAGGCGACCTACCTGACCTTGCAGCTGGGCCGCGCCGCGACCGGCAAGTCGGCTATCGCGCGTTTTGAAGGGCACTACCATGGGTGGCATTATGAGGGCGTGCTCAGCAACACCCCACGGGCGGCAGACTACGGAGATCCAGACCGGCCGACGTCCGTAGCAGGGTCCCGCGGGACTCCTGCGTCCATCCTCGAAGACACGCTTGTGCTTCCGTTCAATGACCTCGACGCGTGCAGGACGCTGCTCACGGCCAATCGTGACCGGGTCGGCACCGTCATCGTCGAGCCGTCGCCGCGCGCGTTCTATGAGACAGACCCGGCTTTTCTGGAAGGCCTGCGCGCTCTCACCCGGGAACTCGGCATGGTCCTCATTTTCGACGAGGTCATGTCGGGGTTTCGCTCGGGCCCCAGGGGTGCGGCCGGTATCTTTGGTGTCGAGCCCGACCTCATGGCACTGGGCAAGATCATCGGGGGCGGCTTCCCCGTAGGAGCGGTAGCAGGACGCGAGGATCTTCTGGACCTGACGTCGCCGTTGTCTAGTGGTGGAAGCGTCTTCCACTCCGGGACGTTCAACGGGGCAGTCCAGGTTCTTGCCGCGGGGCTTGCGACATTGGATATCCTGTCAGATGAGTCCCAGATGCGGCCGTTCTATGAGGCGACCGAGGCGTTCAAGGCCGGCATCCGCCATCTGCTGACAGCCCGCCATATCCCAGGGCACGTGGCCGGCCTCGGCGCGAATTTCGGCGTCATCATGAGCGAGACGCCGATTCGCAACTACCGTGACCTGGCTCGCGAGAACGGAGCGATGCGAGAGGCCTTCGACTTTGCGTGCCTGACCGAGGGCATCTATATTCACCCTCACAAGCCGTTCTATACGTCACTGGCGCACTCGGCCCAGGACTATGAGGTGACGCTGAAGAAGCTCGACCAGATCTTCGCGGCGATCAGCTGAGCGGGAATCCAGTCGGTGCAGTTGTCTGGTCACCCCGAGGGGTGAAAAGAACTGAACAGGAGGGAACAACAATGAAGTCAGTTGTCATCACGTCTGCAGTCAGAACGCCCGTGGGCAACATCGGCGGGGTTTTCAGGGACATTCTGGCCGTCGAGTTGGCAAGGACTGTCCTGGAGGAGGCCGTCAAGAGGTCAGGCATCGAGAAATCGATCGTGGATGAGATCATCCTCGGGCAGGCAAAACAAAGCACGGATGCGCCTAACATTGCCAGAGTCGCCGCTCTGGAAGGCGGTTTTCCAGAAGAAGTCCCAGCATATACAGTCCACAGGCAGTGTTCGTCGGGTCTGCAGGCCATCCTGAATGCCGCGTGGCAGATCCAGGCCGGGTATGGCGACGTGATCGTGGCTGGTGGTGTCGAGAGCATGAGCACCGCTCCCTACTACCTTCGCAACGCGCGCTACGGCTACAAGTCCGGGAACGGCGAGTTGCTCGATCCGAACACCGAGAGCCAGCCCAAGTCCCAGCCTGAAGATATGTATGGCACCTTTACTATGGGGATGACGGCCGAGAATCTGGCGGACAAGTACGGGATCACCAGGGAAGAACAGGATGAATTTGCGTATGCCAGCCACGTCAAGGCCGTCGCGGCCATCGACGCGGGCCGGTTCAAGGACGAGATCGTTCCCATGAGTGTGCGCGTGGGGAGAGGCGAGACGGCGCTTGTCGACACCGACGAGGGTCCCAGAAGAGACACGAGCCTCGAGAAGATGGCCAAGCTCAAGCCTGCGTTCAAGACGGGAGGGTCGGTGACGGCCGGCAACAGCTCCAGCAGAAACGACGGCGCGGCTGCTGTCGTGGTGATGTCCGAGGAGAAGGCTGCCCAGCTGGGGATCAAGCCTCTGGCAAGATTTGTGGCGGCAGGCATCGCCGGCGTCAACCCTACCATCATGGGCATCGGCCCCGTGCCCGCTACCCGAAAAGCCCTCGAGAAGGCTGGACTGAAACTTGACGATGTGGGCCTCATCGAACTCAACGAAGCATTTGCGGCTCAGAGTCTGGCAGTCGTGAGGGAGCTCGGCATCAATCGGGAGATCCTCAACGTTAACGGAGGGGCTATTGCGCTGGGGCACCCGCTCGGCTGCTCCGGAACGCGCATCTCGGTTACATTGATCCACGAGATGCTGCGGAGAAACACCAGGTACGGACTGGCGACCATCTGCGTCGCCGGCGGCCTCGGCGTGTCGACGATCTTTGAGAATTTGTGCGTGTGAGAGCGGGAGGTACTGTCCATGGGTTGTGACAAGTACAAGAGCATCGAGGACGCAATTGCCATGGTCAAGCCGGGGTCCCGCATCATGGTCGGGAGCTTTGGCCTGGCCGGATACCCCGAGGAACTGATCGAGGCCCTTGCAGCAAGTGGAACGGGAGACCTGACGATCATCAGCAACGACCTGGGTACACCTGGTGTGGGCCTTGGTAAGCTGCTCACCAATAACCAGATCCGGTCGCTGATCGGGACCTACTACAACTGGAATCCGGAGGCAGCCGCCGCCAACAACGAAGGCCGGATCAGCGTGAAGCTGGTCCCCCAGGGGACGTTCGCAGAAGCGATCCGAGCCGCCGGAGTGGGTATCCCGGCGTTCTTCACGCCGACGGGGGCGGGAACAGAACTCGCGGCAGGCAAGGAAACCAGAGAATTCGCCGGGAGGGCGTGTATCCTGGAAGAATCCATCCATGCCGACGTGGCGCTCATCAAGGCCTACAAGGCCGACGAGCTGGGCAACCTGGTCTATTACAAGACTGCCCGCAACTTCAATCCTGTCATGGCGATGGCGGCAGACACCGTCATAGCCGAAGTCGAAGAGATAGTTCCAGTGGGGTCCTTGGACCCCGAGTGCATAGTGACGCCCCACATGTTTGTGGATGTGTTGACGATGAGGAAGGACTGAGATGCAGGCGATACCCGAACAGCAGGCAAAAGAACGGATAGCTTCAATAATAGCGCGCTACTTCGACAAGAAAGCCCAGAATGGCAGACTGTTTATCAACCTTGGCGTTGGCATTCCAACCGTGGTGGCCAACTACATCACAAGCCCCAATGTTTACGTGCAGGCCGAAAACGGGATGCTCGGCGTGGGCTGTGCGGCGCCGGAAGGCCAGATGGATCATGACCTCATCAATGCCGGCAGGACCTGTGTTACCGAGACTCCGGGCTGCGTCTACATGGACAGCGCCGCATCCTTCGGGATGATACGGGGCGGCCACGTCGACGCCACCGTCATCGGGGCATTTGAAGTAGATCAGAAGGGGAACATTGCCAACTGGATCATCCCCAATGGGAAGCAGCTTGGGGTCGGTGGCGCGATGGACCTCGTGACAGGAGCGAAAGAGGTCGTCATAGCCATGCAGCATACCAGCAAGAACGGCAAGCCCAAGCTCGTCAAGCAATGCACGCTCCCCATCACCGGCATCGGCGAGGCGGATATGGTCGTCACCGAATACGCCGTGTTTGTCTTCGACAAGGGCAGACTGATCCTCAAGGAAATCGCCCCCGAGATCACCGTCGACGAACTCCGAGGCATAACCGACGCCGAGTTCGACGTGTAACTTTCTCGGGACGGTTCCGAAAGTGTAACACTCTCGACGATAACCCGAACTTGTGGAGGAATTATGCCGGGTACATGGTTCGTAGGATGGTCTGTTTAGATGAGTAGACAAGCGAGAATTCGGATTCCCGACGGCGTGTATCATGTGACGACACACGGCGACGGCGACATGATGATCTTCGAGGGGCCGTCCGAGAAGCGACGACTGCTTGACCTGCTGGCGGATACGGCCGAAGAGTTGGACTGGGCCATGTATGCGTGGTGTGTCATGGGGAATCATTATCACTTTCTGCTGAAAACGCCCGACGACAATTTGTCAGAAGGAATGCACCACATCAACATGACCTATGGTGAGTGGTACAACATGTGCCGAGGACGTCACGGTCATGTATTTCAGGACCGCTTCTTCTCGATTCTGATCACGCAGGACAGTCATCTTCTCGAGGCCTCCCGCTACGTTGTGCTGAATCCCCTGCGGGTGGGCCTGGTGGCTGCTCCTCAGGAGTGGCCATGGAGTAGCTACAGCACTGCCGTGCTGGGCACGCCCTCTCGCGTTCCGCTAAGGGATCGAGAGTTGATGGGGATGTTCGGCCACGAAGGGGCAGAGTCCCGGGAGCTCTATCGGGAATTTGTCCACGCGGGCATTGGGCTCAAAAAACCGGACTCTCTCCTCACGGGCAGGGCCAGGCGGTGGGCGGAATCCAGCGACCGAGCTCGGTCAGAGAGCGGCCAAGATGTTGTTGCGCGAAAACCTGTTGCCGGCCTGACCCCCGACATGATTGAGATCTCCCGTGTGGTCAGTCTTCATCAGCAGGGGATGAGCCTGAGAGAAATCGCCGCCACACTTGGCATATGTCACATGACGGCGCAGCGTTATCTGGCGCGCGACGCCAAAGGGACGAAACTGTAACACTCTCGACATATTTGGAACCGTCCCGAAGTGTAACAGTGTTACAGATATGGAACCGTCCCGAGAAAGTTACAGGGCCCGGCGCAGGTGGCCGGGCCCCTTGTCGTTAGTAGTTGAACTGCTGTACCAGATAGGATGGGTTGAGCTTCTCGCCGGTGGCGTGTTCGATCATGGTGTTCCATGAGTACTTCGCGCCGGGCGTGAAGACGTTGTCGACGAACCAGCGCCCACCTTCGGGCGTCAGGACCTTACCCTCAGCTTTGGCGCGCAGGGTGTGATCGAACTGGGAGGCGAGCATCTCGCCGAGCAGGTAGTTGTGGTAGTACACGGGCGCCATGGCGAAGTGGTACTTGGCTGCCCAGTCGGGCTTCTCAAAGCGTTCCTCGGGGACGGTGAGGTACTGGATGGTCTGGACGCCCTGGTACCAGAGGCGGCTGTCGCCCTTTTCGGTGCGGTACAGCTCATGCTCGAAGAGCGCGAAGTGGGTGATCCACCGAGTCGCGACGAGCATCTGGTTGCGGATGGCGACAGGCAGGTCACTCTGCAGCTTTTGGAGGTTGGTGTCATTGATGCCCACCATCTGCTTGTACCACTTGGGGTCGCGGGCCATGCGGCCAAAGAACATGGCGACGGCTTCCGTCGTGAAGATGTGCGCGGGCTGACGCAGAACCGGGGGAAGCGACATGTCGAGGTACTTGTCATAGACGCCGTGCCCCATTTCGTGCAGCAGGGTCTCCATCTCGGTCTCGTTTGGTCGAAGGTTGGCCAGGACGCGAACGTCGCCCTTGTTATCGAGGTGCATACAGAAAGCGTGCTGGTCCTTGCCTGCGCGCTCGTAGAGGTCGCTGCGAGAGATAATGTCGCGGATGTCCAGCCCAATACTATCGTAGGTCTTCGTCGCGAGTTCCTCGACGATGTGGTCGCCCTTGCCCTCGAAATAGACGCCGAGGTCGACGTCTGAGGTGCAGGGAGCCTCCTGGAAGAACATATCGCTCATGTGCCAGGGCATCAGCCTGGAAGGGTCGACGCCCAGCCGTCGTCCGACCGCCTGGTCGATAGAGTCCTTGACGCAGCGGAACAGCGTGTCGGTCTGGTCGCGGTAGCTCTCGAGCGTCTGCTTGAGCCAGATACCGTCGAACTCCTGGAGCTGGATTGACATTTCATAGTAGTTGGCGTACCCGAGCTTGGCGGCGGACTCGTTGCGGAGCTTGATGAGCTCCATGAGGCCGGGTTCGAGCACTGCGCCCACCTGCTTGCTGGCCAGCCATGCCTTCTTGCGAAGGTCATTGTCGGTGCTGGACCTGAGGATCTCCTCGATCTGCTTGTTGTTGACTTCTTTGCCGTCGATCGTTCCGCGGAACTTTGTCGTGATGCCCTGCAGGGCGATCTGCTTGCTGACTAGCTGCTGAAGCATCTCCTTGTCGAGCTGGTTTTCGACCATCATGTCGTGGATAAGGGTGAGCTGCCTGCGCTCGAACTCTTCCAGGTCAGTCGCGGCGAGCATGGAGTTCACGGTGTCGAAGCGCTGCTTGTCGGCCAGGAAGAGCCGCATTGCCAGGTCGGCATGCTCCGCTTCAGCGGCGTACTCATCCTTCCCGGTCGTCGACAGGTTCCAGGCGGCGATGTTGCACTGATAGTACAGTGCGTTGAGCTGCTCATTCAGTTCCTTCAGATACATGGCTTTTTCCATGGACACCTCCTAAGATATGTACAGTTTACGAAGTAATCTGCGAATGCAAACAGGCCGGCAGAAAAGCGACCGGAACAGGCTCCAGCTTGAAGAGGCACATGTTTGACACGCTTTTGGGACAGCATATACTTTAATTGTTCTCTGGGGCAGGGTGAAATTCCCGACCGGTGGTAATAGCGAAGAGCTTAGCCCACGAGCCGCTGCGGCGGTAGGACCTGGTGTGATTCCAGGGCCGACAGTACAGTCTGGACGGAAAGAGACGTCCACTTTCCGTGCCCCCAGGGTTGATTGCAGCTACAAGGCTGCGTCTGCTATGGAGGTAGAGAATGGAATCGAAAAAACTGCGTGTGCTCGCCCTGACCGGCATGCTGGCCGCCGTCGGGTACGTCCTTCAGCTGTTCGAGTTTCCCCTGCTGCCAGCAGCGCCATTCCTCAAATTCGACTTTGGCGATGTTGCCGTCGTGGTCGCGGGCTCCATGTTTGGACCTGGCGCGGCAGTGCTGACCGCCATCGTCAAAGGGCTGTTATGGGCGCTGATCGGTCGCGGGGGAAATGGCTTGGTCGGAGCTGGCATGAATACCATAGCGGTCATCGTTTTTGCGCTTCCCCTGGTTCTTGGGGCCCGTTCCCAGGGACTATGGATCAAAGTCGTTGCAGCAGGAATCGGCGTTCTTGCGATGACTGCGGTCATGGTTGGCCTGAACCTTGTTGTGGACCCGTTGTATTTCAAATACTCGCTTGCGCAGGTCAAAGCAATCATGCCCAGTATCATCCTCTTCAATCTCCTCCGCGGCCTCTTCAACGGAGCCGCATCTGTGCTGGTCATGCTTGTCCTTCAGCGGACGGCAATTTTCCGGACGACTCGCTAGCCCGGGTGTCTGGCACCAAATCACAGGGGTAACAGCGAAGTCGCCGTTCTTGCCTCACGAGGCGCTGAGGATATACTGTCCTCATGCGCCGGGACTTCGTATGACCGGTATTGCGTGAGGTGAAATGTGAACTCAGCTGATATTCGAGAAGGCTTTCTCCGGTTCTTCGAGGGGCACGACCACCTGAGACTCCCCAGTGCTCCCCTGCTTTCGCCCGACCGGACGCTGCTCTTTACCGCAGCCGGCATGGTCCCCTTGAAGGAGTACTACCTGGGTGAGGTGACGCCTCCGAGCCCGCGCATGACATCGGACCAGAAATGCATCCGAACGAACGACATCGAGCGAGTCGGCCGGACGGCACGTCACCATACCTTCTTCGAGATGCTGGGCAACTTCTCTATCGGCGACTACTTCAAGGACGAGGCCATCGCGATGGCCTATGAGTTCTCGACGAAGGTCCTCGGCCTGCCGGCTGACCGAATCTGGGTAACTATATATAAGGAAGACCTCCAGACAGCGGACATCTGGCAGAAGGTCGGCATCCCGCGCGAGCGGATCGTGCCGATGGGCGCTGACGACAACTTCTGGACCATGGGCCCCGTCGGTCCGTGTGGCCCCTGCAGCGAGCTGTACATTGACCGTGGGGTGCGTCACCCGGGTGACGAGAAGCAGCAGATGGGCGACGATGGGGACCGGTTCCTCGAGTACTGGAACCTGGTGTTCACGCAGTTCGACCGGCAACCCGACGGTTCGCTGAAGCCGCTTGCCCGCAAGAACATTGACACCGGTCTGGGCCTCGAGCGCATGACGAGCATCATCGAGGATACCGACACAGACTTCGAGACGGATGGTTTCCAGCCCATCATCCAGACGGTGGCGGACCTGTCGCATCAGGAATATGGCAAGGATCAGCGGGTGGCGGCACGCATGAAGACCATCGCCGACCACGTGCGCGCCTGCACGTTCCTCATGGCCGAGAACCTTCTGCCCAGCAATGAAAAACAGGGCTATGTTCTGCGCCGTCTCCTGCGGCGTTCCCAGGCGCTGGGTCGGATGATCGGCATCGAGGGCGCCTTCATGGGTAAGGTCGCGGACACGGTGATCGACCTCATGAAGGGACCATTCCCTGAACTTCTGGCTGAGCGTGAGCGCATCAAGGGCGACATGGAGGTGGAGGAGCAGCGGTTCGACCACACGCTCCGGGAGGGGCTGATCGAGTTCACCAGGGCTGTCGAGGCGGTTCGCCAAGGTGGGAGCGACATCCTGCCCGGTAAGACCGCGTTCTACCTTCACGATACGATGGGGTTCCCGCTTGAACTGACGGCTGACCTCCTGCGGGATGCCGGCATCAAGCTGGACCGCGAAGGCTTCGACGCCTTGTTGAACGACCAGCGCCATGGTGGCAGCGAGTCCTCGGGTGTCGAAGAGGCTAGCCGCGAACGAACCGGATACGTCAAGCTGAGAGGCACGGTCGGGACTTCGCATTTCGTCGGCTATGAAACGCTGTCGGCCGAGGCTGTGGTCACGGGCGTCCTGAAGAACGGCGAACCCGTCAGCAGTGCCCAGGTGGGCGGTCATATCGGGCTGGTGCTTTCTTCGACCCCGTTCTACGGCGAGAAGGGCGGCCAGGTCGGCGACACGGGCGTCATCACGACGCCGGGTGCGCGCTTCGAGGTCACGGACACCAAGACTCCCGTGGAGGGGTTGATCATCCACGAAGGTGTTCTGCTGGAAGGTGCCATCGCCGCGGGAGACATAGCGCGTGCCGAAGTAGACCCGGTGAGGCGGAAGGCAATCGCACGGGCGCATACGGCGACGCACCTCCTGCAGGCCGCTCTGCGGTCCATCGACCCGACCGTCCAGCAGAAGGGTTCCAAGGTCATGCCCGATGAGTTCCATTTCGACTTCAGTTTCCGCGGCAGTCTGGGTGCGGACGACCGCAAGGCCCTGGAAGAGAAGGTGCTGGGGTTCATCACGGCCAACGTCCCGATGCGGACCGACGTCATGCCGATCGAGGAAGCGCACAGGACGGGCGCTTTGGCATTCTTTGGGGAGAAGTATGGAGATACCGTACGCGTCGTCTCAGCCGACGGCATCTCGAAGGAGCTCTGTGGTGGCACGCACGTCACCGCGACGGGCGATATCGGCTTCCTCCATATACGCTCCATGCGCAGCATCGGGACAGACACAAAGCGCATCGAGGCTTCCGTCGGGCTTGGGGCTCTTCGGGAGTTCTGGGCGTACCAGGAAGGCGTGGAACAGGCCGCAGGGATACTGAACTGCGGACCAGTTCCGGGAGACGTGACGCACGCGGTGCAAGACCTTACGGGCGTGGTCAGGGAACGCGACCGCCGCATCGAAGGGCTCCTCGCCACGGTGACCGACCGCCGTGTGCGCGACTTGATCGCGCAGCCGGCAACCATCAAGGGTCAACCGGTCGTTGTGGCCACCTTCGAAGGTCTGACCGCCGAAGCGCTGCGCAGTGCGGGTGACATGGCTGAGCAGCAGCTGAGAAACGGCGTATTCATCGGCATGGTATCCGGGGGAGACGGCTTCAGCGTGATCAAGGTATTCGGTACGGCCGGTGCGACGTTTTCAGCACGCGGCATCTTCAAGACCCTGACGGACAAGTACGGTGGCAAGGGCGGTGGCAACGACCGCATGTGCCAGGGCCGTATCGCAGGTCTGCCGACCATAGAGGAGCTGGAGGCGCTGCTTGGCTGACGACCCATCCGGCTCGAAGGTCGTTCTCTGTCTCGACGTGGGCGAGCGCCACATAGGCCTTGCCCGGACGGTAGCGGATGTGGGGACAGCCTTCCCTGCCGGTTCCATCGACATGGGACTCCGAGCTGCAACGGCGCGGGCCGTTGTCGACCGCGTCGTGCTCGAGGGCGCCGGCTGTCTGGTCGTCGGCTTGCCACTCGGGCTGGACGGAGAGGACTCGATGCAGACACGCAAGGTACGGCGTTTCGCAGGATTTGTCCGCAAGGAGTTGGCTGAAAGGGGTCTCAACAGGACGGTGCGGGTCGAACTGGTAGACGAGCGCCTGTCGTCGCTCGCTGTGGGGCGGGCAGCGGCGAGCGAGGGACTGTCGAGTGCCGCCGGGCGTGCCACCAAGGATCAATGGGAGGCGGTCTATATCCTGCAGGGCTATCTAGACCGCGCGTCAACGGTGGCGGGTGAAGGTGACTGACATGGACGAAGGCACGCAAAACGTGCATGAAGTCGGGGGACCCACCACCCGTCAATCACGGCGCCGCATGCGGGTCAAAGCCGCGCGCGTCGTCGGCGTCCTGCTGATCCTCGCGATCATCGGTGGGGCGATCGGGTGGTTGAGATTCATCCAGATCGTGCTGGTCGAAGGGCGCGCCGCATACGTCGACATCCGTCCTGGGGACAGCGTGACCGCGCTCAGTGAACGGGTTTTTGCACTTGGCATGACATCCAGTCCCCAGGCTCTGCGCTGGTACTGGCGGCTGAAGCGAGGAGGCTCCCTGCGTGATGGGCGCTATGCGCTTCAGGGCATCAGTAACATGGAAGCATTGTACCAGCTCCTTGCGGCGGGTTCGCCTCTCTCGGTGCGCGTGACGTTTCCCGAAGGCTACACGGTCCAGCAGATGGCCACACGCCTCCAGGAACAGGCCGACATCATCGCGGCTGACTTCCTGAAGGCGGCCAGAGATGACCAGGGCAAGCTTCTGGAGGGGCGTCTGTTCCCCGATACATACGACGTCCTGTATGCGGGTGACACTGCCGAGCTCGTCGCACGCATGCTGGGCAGGTTCGCCGACGTTGTTCCTTCCGACTGGGCGGCTCAGGCGGCGAAGCGTAGTCTGACAGGCGACCAGCTACTCAGGGTCGCTTCTATCGTCGAGCGGGAAGCAAAGTATGACGCGGACCGTCCGGTGGTCGCCAGTGTCATCTTCAACCGTCTGGCGAAGAAGATGTTGCTCCAGATGGACTCCACGCTCGGGTATGTCCTTCCCAGCCATGACGGCTTCTACACATACGCCGAGCTGAAGTACAAGTCCCCATACAACACCTACCTGCATGCCGGATTGCCGCCGACTCCCATCTGCAATCCGGGCCTGGCGTCGATGAATGCTGCTGCGCATGCCCCCGCAAGCGCGTACTACTACTTCCTGTCCAAGCCCGACGGCCACTGTGTCTTCGCGCGAACCTACGCCGAACACGCCCACAATATCAAATTGTATCTTGCTGAAGGCCATTGAAATGACACGACCCATCCTTGTCGGCATCGCCGGCGGTTCCGGCTCGGGCAAGACCACCGTCGCCGAGAAGATCATGCATGAGACTGCACAGCCGGTCGTCTTCCTTAAGCAGGATTCGTACTATCGGAACTTCGACGGCATGTCCATCGAGGAGAAGCGCGGCATCAATTACGACCATCCCAGCGCCTATGACGACGACCTGCTGATCGACCATCTTCAGCGCCTGACCCGTGGCGAGGCCGTCGACGTGCCCGTGTACAGCTACGCCCGCTATGAGCGCGAGCCTTGGACCGAGCACGTCGAGTCTCAGCCCGTCATCATTCTCGAGGGTATTCTGGTGCTGGAGAACGCGGCCCTGCGCGACCTGCTGGATATCAAGCTCTACGTCGACACAGACGCCGATGTCCGGTTCATCCGCCGCCTCTTGCGGGACACGCGCGAGAGGGGCCGCACGGTCGAGTCCGTGGTGGCACAGTACATGGATGTCGTCCGGCCGATGCACCTCCAGTTCGTGGAACCGACCAAGAGATATGCGGACCTCATCATTCCAGAAGGGGGCTTCAACTTGGTCGCCATCGACGTCATCGTCAGCAAGTTGCAACACTTTCTAAATTCTGTAGGCTGATGGAAGTAGTCGACAGGTTCCGTGTGCCGAACAAAGACGTGTGGTTCGTCCAGGCGGTCCTGACCGACTGCGAGGGGCAGGCTGTCGTGTCGCTTGGCGAACGGGAGGCTGATGCGAGCATTATGAGTGTCCTCTATGACGACTCCGCCGAGGGCGAGCTGGCGCCGCTGTTTGCATATTTGACGGTGATTGGTAAGATAGTGCCAGTGTCTCACGGCAGGCCTTGGGGGGATTGACTGTGGCTGATTCTGACGAGGAACGGTTGCGCAATCAGATCGAGGAGTTTGTAGGGCGTCGCGACTATGATGCGGCCCTTCGTTTTGCTGTGCGGGAGGCCGACCATGCCTATGGACGGCAACAATATGCCCAGGGTATCGACGTTCTCAACGCGCTCATCGAGGTCTTCAAGGACCGCCAAGTCGCACTGTGGAACATCTACATCAGTGCCTATCAGAAGATCGTGGGCCTCGACAACCAGCTGGGAGACAAATCCGTCACGATACGCGACCTCATTGAGCTGTCCCGCTACTGCATCAAGGATGGCGACTTCGACAAGGCGCTGTCAGCCAGCAACTCTGCCGTTGGTATCGACGCCCGCAGCACCGAGGGGCTCAACCAGAAGGCGCGTGTGCTTGCGTACCGCCGTGACTACGCGCAGGCTTTCAAGGTGCTGGACCAGAGTTTGGCGGTCAGCCCCCAGAATCCCCGCACGTTTTATCTGAAGGCGAGCATTCTGGGCAACAACGGCAAGTTCGCCGACGCGCTCGCCGTATACGAGCAGCTACGCATGGCCGAGCCATCCTATCCGGGGCTTGGCAAGGCTATTGCCGAGATGCGGCGTCAGATCGACTGGAAGGTCAAGGCTGTAGAGGGGCCTGTGAGCGGCATGCGCGCATCACAAAGCCCGGAACGTGACCGTGTGCCCGCGATTGAGCGCAAGTCCAAGGCGATTGAGCCGGACGATTCGACGAGGAGTACTCTCGAGACACTGTACGAAGAGGCCGGTGTGGCCAGGCCGGCCGCCCAACAGGAGAGGGTCCCGACTGCCGATGAGACCGACGGCGAATCCTCCTATCCGGCCATTCCGCGCGACCTTGTACCCGACATGTTGGGCGACGTGAAGATGGTGACCATCCCCGTACCACACCAGGCATGGCTGAAACCGGAGGAGGAGTCGCCGACAGCTGTCAGGCGCTTCGTGCCTTCCGAGGTCGCCGGGTTGACGGTCATGTCCCCCGAGGAACTCAGGCTGGCATCTCTTCGCAAGGAACGGGAGGGCGTGTCACATCCCGTTCAGGCAAACGCAGCTGCCACCAGGGCCGTTTCACGGGAGGCATTCACTGCGCCACCTTCGCCGACAGCTGGGCAGGAGGTCGAGCGGCAGCTGGTCGGCATCCTGAGGGATATCAGCCAGGGCACCATGGAGCGGGAAGATCTGATGCAGCGTCTTTCCGATGCGGGCAGCGTGACCATCCCAGTGTCGCTGGGGGTCCTGTATTTCAACTTTCTACGCAGCCCCCAGGATGCTCGGGTCATGAATGACCTGCTGACATGGCTGGAGCGCAGCGGCTACACACGCCTTCCCGTGTTCGTCGTCGAGGAGGCTCTTGCCCTGGGAGCGAGGGTTGACTTTCACGACCCGCAGATCGCTTCCATCGTGCTGTCCGCCGATGGCGGGGAGATGGGTGCCGAGCTGAGGACGCGCAAGGCCGAACTTCTCCTTGAGCGCGGCGACACCACATCATATGTGCGGGAGGAACTTGGCATGATACGCCAGGCCGCCGCGTCTGCTTCTGCCGAAGGCATCGTGCGCCAACTTGTGCATGTCCTGGAGCACTGCCTCGTCGACGACGCCTGCACGCACGAGGTCCTTGCTGCTGCCATGGAACTGGGTGTGCTGGACCAGTTGGTCGACCGCATCACCGAGGACGCAACCATGGCGAAAGCGCCGGCGCTGGAGGCTGCGATCGTCGAACAGCTGGGGCGTTCCGGTGTCGATGAGTCCACATTCCTGAACAACGAGGGGCTGTTCCAGAATGTTACGCTCAGTGTGGAAAAGGCGGCCATCCTGCGTCGTGTCCTGGCGAACGCCGTCAACCGGACGGTTCGGCGGAAGGTCCTCCAATCCCTGCTTGTCCTGGGGACCCCCAACATGGCCGAGTTCACGGAACTGGTGGGGCTCATGGCCAGGGAGCATGATACGAGCAACACAGCCTATCTCCTCCAGTACCTTGTGGACCACCGGCAGGAGGTTGAGAACGGCCGGTTCCTGCTGGAGAAACTTGCCCGTCTCGTCCCCACGGACTTCGAGAGCAGATATGGGCTGGGTCTGGCGGCTGAACAGCTCGGGGTTCACGATGCCGCTGCAGGATACTTTGTTGCTGCCATCCGGGCTCATCCCGGGGATGCCGACACCGTGCAGCGTGCTCTGGAGGCCATTCTTGCATCTGGCGTGTACGACCTCATCGCCGACGCGACCTCGCTGTCGCAACTGGCTCCTGCCGATGTCGAAGGCCTGGTGGACAAAGCAGCCGCCGAGACGTCCGGCATCACAGCCGGTTCGGTCGAGCAGCGCCTGGTGTCTGCGTGGGCCGCATTCGCGGGCAGTCGTTACGAAGTGGCGGTCGCGATGAGTTCCGGCACGGTGAAGGGGGGAGGAGACCCACGGTTCTACCTGCCCATGGCCCTTGCATTCGTTCATCTGGGATTGCCCGAACTGGCGACCCGGGAGCTCGATCACGCCGCGCACCTGCCGAACGTCACCGACGAGGCCAGGCTGGTCCTCAAGTATCATGCTGCCGTGATCCATCTGGAACAGGGCAATACCCAGCAGGCAGCGCAGCTGTTCCACGAGGTCGGCGAATCCTCGCCCGGCTTCCGTGACACGGAAGAACTGCTCAGCAAATGTGGGAGTCAGGGCTCCAAGATCGGGAAACTGTAGAGAGCGGAGGACACGTGAACGGCAGACGGTTGGTAGGAAGCATCCTGGTCGCGCGGGGGTACATCAACGAGCAGGCTCTTGACGGCGCTATCGCCGTTCAACAGCACACCAAAGAACGACTGCTCCAGATTCTCATCGATCAGGGGTTCATCAACGATGACATCAAGGCACAGGTCCTGGCCGAACAGTGGCACATACCATTTGTAGGTGTCATGGCGGAGCAGATAGAGGCGGATGCGCTGGCGGTGGACCAGGAGCGCGCGAAGCACTACGGTTTCGTTGCGTTCAAGCATGAGGAGGGCGTCGTCAGTATCGCACTCAGCGACCCCACCAACATCGAGCTGATGGACTACCTGCTGGCGACCTACGGGCGTGAGACAAAGTTCTTCGTCGCTCCCAAGAATGCCATCTACGGCGCTATCGAGAAATACTACCTCGTCGGCAACTCCATCAAGGAAGCCAGCTCCGAGGCGAAGGCCGAGATCATCGCGGAAACTGGTGAAGAGGTCAGCATCGAGCAGCTGCGCGAGATGGGTCAGGACGCACCCGTCATCCGGCTGGTCAACACCATCATCACCCAGGCTGTCGGCGAGATGCGGCGCCAGATCGACTGGAAGCTCAAGGCTGTGGAGGGGCCTGTGAGTGGTATGCGCGCGTCACAAAGCCCGGAACGCGACCCTGTGCCCGCGATTGAGCGCAAGTCTGCGGCAACTGAGCCGGACGATTCGACGCGTAATACGCTCGAGACACTGTACGATGAGGTAGTCGTAGGCGAGTCCGTGGCCGGTGCCGTACCTGCGTCAGAGCCACCGGTGTCGGTGCCGTCGGAGGAAGCGGGCGAGCTGTCCGGCCCACAGGATACGGTTCCGGCCGATCAAAACGCTGAGGGTGAATCCTCACAGCCGGTCACTGCGCGCGACGTTGTTCCGGAGACGTCGGGCGAGGTGACGATGGAGACCATCCCCATACTACACCAGGCTGTGGCCCCCCCCGTGGAGGCAAACGCGGCCGCCGCTGGGTCCGTTTTAGGGGAGGCATTCATTGCGCCACCTTCCCCGACACCCGGGCAGGAGGCAGAACAGCAGTTGATCGGGATCCTGAGGGATGTCAGCCAGGGCACGATGAAACGGGAGGATCTGATGCAGCGCCTTTCGGATGCGGGCAGCGAGTCCATCCCCCTCTCGCTGGGAGTCCTGTATTTGAGCTTCCTGCGGAGCCCCCGGGACGCGCAGGTCATGAGTGACCTGCTGACATGGCTGGGACGCAACGGCTACACACGCTTTTTGCTGTTCGTCGTCGAGGAGGCTCTTGCCCTGGGAGCGAGGGTCGACTTCCACGACCCGCAGATCGCTTCCATCGTCCTGTCCGCCGACGGTGCGGACATGGCTGCCGAGCTGAGGACGCGCAAGGCCGAACTTCTCCTCGAGCGCGGCGACATTGCATCGTATGTGCGGGAGGAACTAGGCATGATACGCCAGGTCGGGGGCATCGTGTGCCAGCTTGTTTCTGTCCTGGAGCACTGCCTGGCCGACGACGCCTGTGTGCAGGAGGTCCTTGCCGCAGCCACGGAACTGGGTGTCCTGGATCCGTTGGTCGACCGCATCACCGAGGGCCCGGACATGTCGAAGGCCCCGGCGCTGGAGGCTGCGATCGTCGAACGGCTGGGGCGTACCGCTGTCGATGAATCCACATTCCTGAACAACGATGGCCTGTTCCAGCGTGTCACGCTCAGTGTGGAGAAGTCGGGTATCCTGCGTCGCGTGCTGGCGAACGCCGTCAACCGGACGGTTCGGCGGAAGGTCCTCCAATCCCTGCTTGTCCTGGGGACCCCCAACATGGCCGAGTTCACGGAACTGGTGGGGCTCATGGCCAGGGAGCACGATACGAGCAATACAGCCTATCTCCTCCAGTACCTGGTGGACCACCGGCCGGAGGTTGCGGAGGGCCGGTTCCTGCTGGAGAAACTTGCCCGTCTCGTCCCCATGGACTTCGAGAGCAGATATGGGCTGGGTCTGGCGGCCGAACAGCTTGGGGTTCACGATGCCGCCGCAGGGTTCTTTGTTGCCGCCATCCGTGCTCATCCCGGAGATCCCGACACCGTGCAGCGTGCTCTGGAGGCCATTCTTACATCCGGCGACTATGACCTCATCGCCGACGCGACCTCGCTGTCGCAACTGGTTCCTGCCGATGTCGAAGGCCTGGTGGACAAAGTAGCCGCCGAGACGTCCGGCATCACAGCCGGTTCGGTCGAGCAGCGCCTGGTGTCTGCGTGGGGCGCTTTCGCGGGCAGTCGTTACGAAGAGGCGGTCGCGATGAGTTCCGGCACCGTTCGAGGCGGAGGAGACCCACGGTTCTACCTGCCCATGGCCCTTGCATTCGTTCATCTGGGATTGCCCGAACTGGCGACCCGGGAGCTCGATCACGCCATACACCTGCCGAATGTCACCGACGAGGCCAGGCTGGTCCTCAAGTATCATGCTGCCGTGATCCATCTGGAACAAGGCAATACCCAGCAGGCGGCGCAGCTGTTCTACGAGGTCGGCGAGTCCTCGCCCGGCTTCCGTGACACGGAAGAACTGCTCAGCAAATGTGGGAGTCAGGGCTCCAAGATCGCGAAACTGTAGTGAGCGGAGGAAAAGTGGACGGCAGACGGTCAGTGGGAAGTATCTTGCTTTCACGGGGGTATATCAACGAACAGGCGCTTGATGGAGCCATCGGTATTCAGCAGCATACCAACGAGCCACTGCTGAAGATTCTCATCGATCAGGGGTTCATCAACGATGACATCAAGGCACAGGTCCTGGCCGAACAGTGGCACATACCATTTGTGGATGTCATGGCGGAGCAGATAGAGGCGGACGTGCTAGCGCTGGTGGATCAGGAGCGCGCGAAGCGCTACGGTTTCGTCGCGTTCAAGCGTGAGGAGGGCGTCGTCAGTATCGCACTCAGCGACCCCACCAACATCGAGCTGATGGACTACCTGCTGGCGACCTACGGGCGTGAGACAAAGTTCTTCGTCGCTCCCAAGAATGCCATCTACGGCGCT
>Ga0209881_1000005_pt1 | contig 93606 bp, 87 predicted proteins | sample PersoiDNA2013193_FD_185804 | JGI IMG/M metagenome (GOLD analysis project Ga0209881, IMG submission 185804) | Permafrost soil microbial communities from the Arctic, to analyse light accelerated degradation of dissolved organic matter (DOM) -... | ecosystem: Environmental > Terrestrial > Soil >... | reverse complement strand
CAAATCCGCCGAGGATCGAGAAGCCAAGGATATAGACGGCAAACAGGGTGTACTGCCCAATCGTGGTCAGGCTTCGGCCCATCGCGAACACGATGAGCACGAAGAGAATCATGATAGGGATGGTGATGAAGAAGTAGAGCTTGCGGCTGACCGTCTTGTGGGTACTAGTGGACAGATAGCGTCCCAGCAGGTTGCCCAGGAACATGACGGCAAGACCGGCGAGCAGCAGGACGAAAAAGCTTGGCCCGGTACTCGTCGGGGTAGCCGGAGCCGCAGTCGTTGTTGTTGTCGATGCAAGTGTTGACACAGGTATCCTCCTAAGAACATGAGCGGCGCAAGCACTGATGCGATCCGCTGTCAACGTGCGCGTTTACAAACTACCTCATCACTGTATACTCTTCGTGTGGATTATCAATGGCAGCCGAAGGGGCGAGCGTGAACAACCTCTGGGACAACAAGATCCTGTTTGTCGCCGTCATCGCGGACCTTGTTGCACAGGGAATCAAGCCGCTCATCCATTACGGCGAGGATCGTGAATGGAAGTGGCCGCTCCTCTTTTCCTACGGCGGCTTCCCCAGCTCGCACAGCGCCGCCGTCACAGCCCTGACGGCTATGGTGGGATTCACAGAAGGCTTCGCGTCCCCCCTGTTTGCCATCTGCGTGATCTTCAGCGGCGTCGTCGTGTTCGACGCCTCGGGCGTCCGCCAGGAAGTCGGCAAACACGCGCGGACCCTGAATGCCATGTTCGAAGAATTCAAGTGGGGGGACAGTTTCGACTACAAGCACTTTACCGAGCTTGTCGGGCACACCCTGTTCGAAGTAGTCGGAGGCATAGCGCTTGGATTGCTCATTGCGCTGTTGTCTCTTCGCATCCCATTCCTCAGACCGAGGTGAGCACATGAAGATCATCATTGGTTCCGATCACGGCGGTTTTCGCCTCAAGTCGTTCCTCATCCATGCATTGACGCTCAAGGGCCATGAAGTCGAGGACCTGGGTACCGACAGCGGTGAACGCGCCGTCGACTATCCCGACTTCGCAGCCGCGGTAGGCCGCAAGGTCGTGGCAGATCCAACCACAGTCGGCATCGTCCTCTGCGGTACCGGCATCGGCGCCAGCATCGCGGCCAACAAGGTCGCCGGCGTCCGCTGCGCGCTGGTCTACAACGGCTACACGGCACGGATGGCCAAGGAACACAACAACGCCAATGTGCTTGCACTTGGCGGTCGGACGACAGCCGAGGAGATCGCGCTCGACTGCGTCGACATCTGGCTGAACGCGACCTATCAGGGCGGGCGTCACCAGCCGCGCCTCGACAAGATCACCGCCCTGGACTGTTCTTTGGGGTCAGCTGGTAAATGACCACAGTGGTACATCCGCAACCTGAGCAGTGAAAACCGCTCTCCTGCTGGTCGACATCCAGAAGGAGTACTTCCCGGGTGGCGCCATGCCACTAGAGGGAGTCGCTGAGGCAGCCTGTCAGGCCCGAAAACTGCTCGCCCATTTCCGGCACAACCACCTGCCCGCTGTCTTCATCCAGCATGTGTCCCTCAGCCCCAAGGCAACGTCGTTCAGGCCCGGCTCTCCGGGTGTCAGCCTCTACAGCAGCATTCGTCCTCTTCCCGGTGAAGCCGTCGTTCCCAAGCATCATCCCAACAGCTTCCGCGAGACGAACCTGCTGGAGTTGCTACGGACGGACGAAATCTCCCGTCTGGTCATTTGCGGCATGATGACCCACATGTGTATCGATGCGACGACCCGCGCTGCCTGCGACTACGGATTTGACTGCATCGTCGCAGCGGACGCGTGCGCCACCCGGGACTTGGCGTTTGCCGGAGAAACCGTGCCGGCGGCCATGGTCCAGCGAGCCTTCCTCGCGGCGCTGAACGGAACGTATGCCGAGGTGACGACGACAGGCGAGATCGTCACGATGCTGCAGCAGCAGGCGCTGGGCGACGCTGATGTCCGTTCACTGGGCGCGGAGGGCGGACATGAGTGCCGGTGAAGGCTGGGCGCTGTACCGTCAGGCGCTGGACGCCTCGATGGATGGCATGGCCCTGCTGGATGCCGCTGGGCTGTACGTCTACGCCAATGCAGCGCACGCCGCCGCCTACGGCTTTGCGCACGCCGAGGACCTTATCGGGCAGTCCTGGCGCATCCTGTATGATGATGAACAGCTGCACTTCATCGACGAACAGGTCTTCCCCGTCCTGCAGAGGCAGGGCCACTGGCAAGGTGAGGCGGTCGGCAAGCGCCGCGATGGGTCAGCGTTTCCCCAGGAGCTCTCTCTCGCGTTCCTTCCCGACGGGGGCCTCGTCTGCGTCGTCCGCGACATCTCGGACCGTGTGCTGGCCGAACAGGCCCAGCTCCTGTACCTGCTGCTGTCCGAGAACACGCACGACATCATCCTGTTCATCGCTCCCAATGGCAGCATCCGCGAGGCCAACTTGGCCGCCTGCGCAGCGTATGGCTACACCCATGCTGAGCTACTGAGACTGGGCATAAAGGACCTGCGGGTCCCGGAGACGAGAGCGGCCATCCCCGCCCAGTTCGCCCAGGCGGTCAAGGGATCCATCGTCTTCGAGACGACACATATGCGCAAGGACGGTTCGGCGTTTCCTGTCGAGGTGAGTTCCCACGGCACTGACTACAACGGTGAGCGAGTGGTCATCAGCCTCATCCGCGACGTGACAGAGCGACAGGCCCGCGAAGCCGAAATAGCACAACTGGGGCGGGCGGTCGACGAATCGTCCGACGAAATCTACGTTGTTGACAGCGACACCCTCTCGTTCATGCAGGCCAACCTGCGGGCAACGCAGAATCTGGGGTACTCGCTGGATGAGCGGCGGCGGATGAAACTGGTCGACGTAGCGCCCGAGATGACGGCTCAGCGTCTTGCCGAGGCGCTTGAGCTCGTCCGGGGTGGCATACGGTCAACCGCCATGCTAAGTACGACCGCGCAGCGCCGAGATGGCACAACCTATCCCGTCGAGGCACGCCTCTCCCTCGCCGAAACTGGTGGCAGAACGGCTATCGTGGTCATTTTCACCGACATCTCGGAACGTCTTGCTGCCGAGGCGGAGCATTCGCTGATCCTGACTGCCATGGACCAGGTGTCCGAGGGAATCGTCATCCTCGACGAAGACGAACGACTGCAGTACGCGAACCAGGGGGTGGAGCACATCCTGGGCGTCCCGGCTGCGAGCATCCTGGGGAAGACACTCGCTGAGCTTCCTGCCAGGCCGGGCTCTGAGGAACTCCATCGACGTGCTGCCGCAGCGATGCTTTCGGGACAGCCCTGGACAGGAACGCTGACCATGACCCGTTCCGACGGGACGCCACTGACCCTGCGTGTTACTGTGCACGCTATTCGCCAGCCCGAAGGCCAGACCCGGGGGTACTGTGTCGTCATTCATGATGCCACCGAAGAGGTCCACCGAGAAGAGGGACTGCGTCAGAGCCAGAAAATGGAGGCGATTGGATTGCTGGCGGGCGGCATCGCCCACGACTTCAACAACCTGCTGACCGCCATCATGGGCTATGCGGACCTGTTGACGTACTCCCTGCCCCCAGGCTCCTCCGAGGCACAGGCTGCGGCCACCATCAACCAGGCGGCTTTGAAGGCGGCCGACCTCACTCGCCGCCTGCTGGGCTTCGCACGCAAGGGGAAGATCCAGGACGTCCCCGTCGACCTGCATATGGTCATCCATGAAGTGCACAACCTGCTGGAACGGACCATCCCCCATAACATCGTGATCACTGAAGAGCTGAACGCAGCCCAGGCATCGGTCATAGGCGATTCCACCCAGCTGCAGCAGGTCCTGCTGAACCTCGCCATCAACGCCAGAGATGCGATGCCCGAAGGGGGCACACTGTCGTTCAGGACGCGGAACGTGCACCTGGACGCCTCGTTCTGCCTGCTCCATCCAGAGACTCGCGAAGGGTGGTACCTGCAGATTGATGTCGAAGATACGGGATGCGGCATTCCTGCCGAGAACATGCCACACATGTTCGAGCCGTTCTTCACGACCAAGGGCGTAGGCAAGGGGACCGGGATGGGACTGGCCATGGTCTACGGCATCGTCCGCAATCACGGTGGCACCATATATGTATACTCTGAAGAAGGCCGGGGGACGGTGTTCCGCATGTACCTGCCGTTCACGGAGACTGCAGGAGCACGGCCAGGCGATAGCCAGCAGCAACTTATTCCTGGCCATGGACGCATCCTCGTGGTCGACGACGAGGATGTCGTCCGGAAGGTTTCAGCCGACATCCTCAGGCAACTCGGCTACGACGTTGACGAATGCACTTCCGGTGACGCCGCAGTGGCTTTGTTTGCAACGCTGCCACAGGAGCGGCGCCCTGACCTGATCGTGATCGACCTGAACATGCCTGGTATGGATGGCATCCAGACCCTGAAGGCACTCAAGACCATCGACAGTGGGACACGTGCTCTCTTGTCCACCGGTTTCGGCCTCGAGGGGCGTCTGCCAGAAGCGACTGCGACCGGCTTCACCGGCTGGATCCAGAAGCCGTTCCACCCATACGAGCTGTCGGTCGCCGTTGCACAGGCACTGAAGACGCAGCACTAGTCAGCCGGCAGTTTCCTTTCTACGGTCTGCCGCTCGGCGTCGAGGTCGAACACGAACTGCCGCAAGCTTGACTGGAAGAAGTCTCTGATGTGATCCCACGTGACAGGAGTCCCGACGTAGACGGGGTCCTCCTGGACGTCGGCTTGCTCGAACCAGACAAGCCCTTTGCCGATGACGAGCGGCTCAAGGGCGGTCATTTCATACCGCTCGAGAGCATTGCGTGCAATCTTGCGGAAGGGGACGGTCTGGAGCACGGTATACAAGTCCACGAAGTCACTGCGCATTCCGCCCTGACTGACGGCCAGCAGCTTCATGGCTGCAATATCCACGACACCGGCCACGTCACAGCCATTCAGCCTTGTCGTGGGCTCCCCGAAGCGTGCCGAGGTCTGCATCAGCAAGAGCCGGGCGCCGTCTGCCTGCACGATCATCGCGTCGTCCCCCATCGTCACGGACTCCACGACGCCAGCAAGTCCGCGCAGTTCCTCGAGGATGCCGGACGGTCTGAACACCTGCTGAGTGTAAAACTCCAGGTCGCCGGAGATCCGGTGCCCCAGGTGCAGCGCCAACCCGGTCCCCCCTGCCAGGACCCCTCCATGCATGCCCAGGGTCGGCCCCACCCGGCTCATCGTCAACCGCGCCTTCTCTTCCACGCATTCAGGATGCATGGGGCTCCTCGAACCACATGATCCAGAAGTTGTGTGCCCTCGCCGATAAGCCCTTCTCGGAGAGGAGAACATCGACGATGGCGCTCACGGGGTAGACGTGGACCAGCCACCGCAGGTCCTCCAGGTCTCCTTGTTCCAGCAGACACGCGATGATCGCAGCGGCATCCCTCTGCAGAGAGAGAGCGCTGGGATCCACACCGGCAAACAGCCGCATGGTATGCAAGGGCATCGTCGTAGCCCGTTGCGCCGCGTCGACTCTCCGCCGTACCTCGGGCCGGGTAAGCGGGCCGATGTAGGACTGGACCATGCGCGCCCCATCACGGTGCGCCACGTACGCATACTCTCTGTTGCCCGTCTTGCGGATGGTGATGCTCATATGGTGCCTCCTGCGAGCATCATATATATCTTGCTATACAAGTCAATGATATATTTACACAGCATGCTGTACACTTTCATGCTTTGAAGCATGAAAACAAGGGGCCCGCCATCGCTGGCGGGCCCGCGGAAATCGGAATTTGGAAGGAACTATTCGTTCCAGGTAAGCGTGATCGTCCTGAGCTTCGCGTTCCAGACAATCTGAAAACCGAGGTTCTCAGCCACAAAACGCAGGGGAAGCATGCTACGGCCGGACACGATGAACGGGACGACCTTGTTGTTCTTGGGATCGATGGCGAGGCTCTTGCCGTTCACGAGTGCCGTACTCTTGCCGATGGTGAGGACAATCCTCGTGCCACGCACCTCGAGGGTGACCTGACGTGTCATGGCGTTCCAGGCGATGGTCCCGCCCAGATGCTCCACGAGGGCACGCAGGGGGACAAACGTGCGGTCCTCGAAGATTGCAGCCGAAACATCCAATACGACTCTGACGCCATCCACAATCACGGTCTTGCTCCCAATGGTGAGGACCATGATGTGCTGTGTTAACACAGGGTAAGAGACGACACGAACATAGGTCGCAGTGATCGTCTTGCTGGCGTCCATGATGATGGTCGCCGAGTTCGTAACACCAGTAAGGCTACCGGACCAGCCCACAAAGTGCCAGCCGGCGGCGGGGGTAGCAGTAAGGGTAACTACTGTGCCGTAGTTATAGGTTCCACCTGCTGGCACAAGGGTTACAGTACCGTTGCCCACCTTGGTAACGGTGAGGGTGTAGGTGTAGGTGTTGATGTTGACGGCAAAGGTGGCGGTGGCATTGATATTCGCCGTCACGTTGGTATCAGTCCTTGCAGTGGTGAGAATCCCGTCACTCCAACTCACGAAGTGATACCCACCATTCGGAGTGGCCGTCACGGTGGTGCCGCTGGCTCCCTGATTCACCGTCTGGGGTGAGGCGCCTGTAATGCTGCCGCCCACACCTGCCGTGTAGGTGAGAATGTACGTATCGATGGTAAAGGTGTCGATGGCGAAGGTCGCACTGACATTGACGTTCGCTGTCACGTTGGAGTCAGTTCTTGCAGTGGTGAGGACCCCGTCACTCCATGAGACGAAGTGGTAGCCTGTGCTCGGAACGGCAGTCACGAGCGTACCGCTGGCGCCATAGCCCACGGTCTGGGGCGAAGTACCGGTGATCGTGCCGTTCGCACCTGCCGTGTAGGCCAGGGTATAGGATGCACGGGATGCACGCACGATTTCAGCCGTATTCCTGACCCGCAACCTGTGTCCCGCAGCATCCTGTGAAGCAAGACCGATGGCGCTTACCCAGTCTCCAACTGTGATTGCTGGATCCCAGGCGCCAAGCATTGCAGCGTTGTCAGTACCGTCGCCAACGTACCCATTGACGTAGACCTTTGCCACTCCGGTACCATCGTTGATGTATACGGAGTTGTCACCGCCGGTGGTAACGATGGACGTGACGACGCCCTCCACCTTGACGAGCCAGCCTTCACTCGTCTCGAGCATGGAAGCGCCGGTACTCATCGACAGTGGAGAGACCAGCGCCGGTGTGCTGTCTATCATAAGAATGTCATCCGACTCGCTGAGGACATGAATCTGCGAGTCTCCCTCGTATTGGCCCACAATGCCGGTCACCCTGACGAACGTACCGAGCGGTATGGCGCTGGTGGAAATACCGAATACGTCCAGGCCGCCAGTAACATCCTGCACGTAGATGACGTCAAAGAAGGCCGTGTTCGGACCGACTGCCTTGGACTGCGCAGTGACTCGCCCCTCGACCGTCACCCTGTTTCCAAACAAGTCGGGGGATCCGTCAGTATTGGCGTCGACTCGTGTCTCGGCAATAGTCTTCAACAGCGCCCAGTTGAGGATGTTGTTGATGATCTGCTTGTTGGAGTATGCGTTGTCGGCTGACGCCGTCTCGAAATCGGAGAAGAAGGCAGTGCCTCCAACTACGACTTTCCCGCCGCCCGGCAGAATTTCGGCGGCAAGCCCATACACGTTGCCCATGGCCACAGGCGTAGCGTCACCAGCGAGGTCTGAATCGAGGCTCGCGGTCGTCGGGTGACCCTTGACGAGCCAATCCACGTTGGCATCTGAGCCACCAGCCTTCAGGATGACGGAACATCCACTGTAGAAACTGTAGGTCCGGCCGACAGGGATGCCGTCCGTCAGGTGGTACTTCGATCCCGTGTAGTCGTCAAAGTAGAGCCGGTAGTTCTGACCTCCGTTTGAAGTGTCGTCGATGACCTCGTCGTCATTCAGACGCAGGTTGGAACCGATCGCCTCGAGTACGACATTGCCCTGATACGCGCTGTGAGCGGTGAGTTCACTTTTCACGCTCGTCTCATCGTAGTCGGCCCGTGACGTGAGGATGAGGGATCCGCCGGCGTCGACGAAATCCTTGATAACCTGGATCTCTGCCGCACTGTAGTTCTTGGGGGGCAGAGGCTTGCTCTGAGGATCATTCAGAATAAGGATCTTCGCATACTGCAGGTCGGCCGCTGTGAGTTCATGACCAACAACGGTGATGACCGGCATCATCTTCTGCGCTTTGATCATAGCCGTGAGCGTCTTCATGTTGCCGGCGTAGTACCCCGTGGTGTAGGCGTTGTAGTGCCCGCCGTCGATAACGACCTGGGTCACCTCGTCAGGGTTCGCCGCCGTGAACGTCGTGCTCGCAAAGGAGGTCTCCACCTCCGCGCCGACCGTCGCAGTCAGGCGGGCATAGATGGTCCATGTACCCGCCGTTGTTGGTGTCCATGTGATCTTGGCTGTCGTCGTGCCCGACGCTGGGATGGAAAGGGCAGTAACCTCGCCCAGCTTGTTCTCGGGAACGATCGTGTCCTTGAAGAACTCCATCGTAGAGTTCTGGACCGCGACGGAACTATTGTTGTATGCAGTCGCCGTGAAATCGACAGGAGTGCCCACGATTTGGGGATCCTGTGAAGCCTCGACCTTCGACACGCCTACCTTGACCACATCGCCGGTCCAGACAGGAGCGGTGACAGCCACGTCGGTGTCCGCCTGATCAATGCGAACGTAGTAGAAGCTGTAAGGATCTGTTGACAGCGTGTAATTCCATGTCCCTTGATTGCTGTTAGGGTTTGTTGACGCGACAACTACTCCACCATTGGCAATGATAGAAACTTTCGTGATGATGTCGGTGGTTTGAGCGTCGCTGAACGTGATGTTGAAGTTCAGCGTCGAAGGATTGTTCAGCGACGATCCCATGACCGCGTCGTTCAGGTGGTAGGTGACCCGCAGGTCCTTGTCCTCGGTGGCATACACATGTTTCTGACGTATTGCCTCGAAAATCGCGTCCCTTGTCAGTTCCGGCGCAAGGACCACCGTGCGGGCATCATTGGCAGACATCCAGTTGCCCTTATGGTTGTCCTGGTTGTTCGAGGGAGCAACGTGCCAGCCCTTGTCGAGTGCCATCTGGTAATACTGATAGCTCGGGAAGTAGCCGGCCTGGTGAACGACACCCTCGCCGTTGCCCACTTCGACCAGGTCCACGACGGCATCCGCCTCGGCCGTCCAGTGCGCGAAGTCGTCGAACGTGCCGAACGTCGTGCCCGGGTGGTTGAGCTGCGAAATGGACTGAGGATAGAGGGCCAGCTGCGCATAGTACGCCGTGAGAGTCATGGCCGTGTGGGTCCTCGTGTCGTAGCCCACAGTGTTGAACGTGTTGATGTGCCCCGGTCCGCCGCTCCAGGTCATCTCGAACCCGGCTATCCCGACGAATGTCCCCGGCACGTTGTTTGCGTCGGCCGCTGCCTTCAGAGTGGCCCATTCGGTGCTGGGACCGCCGGCCAGATTGGCGGCCACAGTCGCTGAATCTCCATCAAACCAGTTGGAATGGTCCGTAATCGCCATGAAATCAGCTCCGGCCGCCTTGGCCGAGTCGTAGGCCTGTTGCGGTGTTCCGGTACCGTCCGACAGGTTGGTGTGACTGTGCATGCCACCGAAGTAGATGTTGTAGTTCCCGACCGTGAACGTCCAGATGACCTGGGTGCTCACTGGAGTGGGAGCAGAGTTCGCTACATCAAGCTGAACAGAGTGGAGGCTCTTCGTGAGGTCGATGACCGGAGCGTAGTTGACGCTGCTGGCCGTGACGACCGCCTGTGAAGTCACATCGATGCCGTCTACCAGAAGCTTCACCGACGTGACGTCGATGGCCGCCCCGGTATCGCCATACTCTGCGCTGATGTGCGGACGGACGTTGGCAATGAACGCCTGGTCAGCCGGCACCAGGTTGGTTATGATCGGAGCAGTGATGATGACGTGCGGGGTAGCATGGACCTCGTTGCCAGACGACACGCTTGTCTCTCCGACTTCGTTGACGGCTGTGACGCGGTAGAAGTACGTTGTACCGTTCACGGCCGTCGTGTCAGAGAATGAAAGACCCGACACGGGCGTCCCATTGATGGGAGTAACAATATCCTCTCCACCTGCCGAAGTGCCGCGCCAGACATTATAGCTGACGACTGAGAGGTGCTGTGGATCGCCGACCGACGCATTCCAGGTCAGGTCGACTCGACCGTCTCCTTCGACGGCAACAGTGCTCACGACAGCAGGCGGCACGTCAAACGTCCATCCCTCGACTGCGCTGGATGCAGCGCCGTCGCCAATCGAGTTGTGAGCCGTCACGGTATACCAGTAGTGAGCGCCTGCTCCGAGTCCATCGTTCACATAAGATGTAGTGGCGACAAGAGAGCTGTTCAGTATCGTCATGCCACCCATGGACGAGTCCGCGGCACGGTACACGTTGTACTCGACGGTCCCTGCGCCGCCATCGTTTGCAGGAGCCGACCAGGCGAGAGAGATCTGCCCAAGCCCATCTGTTGCCGCTAAGCTCGTTGGAGACCCGGGAACAGACGAACTTCCAACCGGCGGGGTTATTGCATCGGCAAGAGTCTGAGGATGACGTGCAGAGCCGTCGCTTGATGTTGACACCATGAAATCAGCAACGTTGTTGTCTGTATCCTCCCCGTTCCAATTCGGATACCCTGGCTTTCGTTCTATGACTTGATTCCTGGTCAGGCCGGCAGCAGCAACAGGAGTCCCTCCCTCGGCCCGTGCCAAGTTGCCCGTCATCAAGCCCCACCCGAGAGCATCTACCTGGGTTGTCCCGTTCCATATGCTGGCGGCTCCAATTTCGGAAATGCCACCGCCTAGTACGGCATCCCATGCCGCCCCACTGTAGGCACTCCCCTTGACAAGGAAATGCCCATAAGCAGGAACCACAGTGGACACAGTCCAGGATACACTGACGGTAGGTGATCCACCACCAGCGGCTCCTCCCCAATACTTGAGCGACCATCCGTTCAAGTCGACCGGGGAAGCAGAAGCATTGAACAACTCGATGTATTCATCAGATGCACTTGTCGACGATCCGGTGGCAACCTCGCTGATGAGCATGCTTGCCGAGGCGGCCTCAACTGAATGTGAAATACCGCCCAAACCGCTGAATACCAGTGAAAGGACCAGCAGTACCGACAAAAAGATCCGACTCGTTTTCATCACAATCTCCTCCCCAATCGTTTGCTGAACACGTTGATGCGCCCCATACGGCTTTCGCACGTGAAAGAACTATTTGCAGAAAGAGCAGAGCACATCATCTTAGAGGAACCGACAACACATGTCAAGCAACCCGTGCACAGCAGAACGCTCTCTCCCGAGAACAACCCCGCCACGGGGGTTGGCCGGGGCGGGGTTCGGTCCTTCCCGCGAAGGAACGTCATCCCCCCGAGCATTTCTTTCCAATGCGAGGGGTGTAGTTCCCGAGTGTTTCTGTCGGGGACGGGAATCCATCCTTTGTCCTAGCCAATGTACCACCCTGAGCTAATGAGCAGCGTATCACAAAGGCGAGCCTGATCAAAAAATGGCAAATGGACTTGTCATTTTTATCATAAATATGCCAACTGGACTTGTCATAATTATGGCATTGCCCTATACTCGATTCTAGGATCGGGAGGTAGGTATGGATACGAGTGTCTTCTCCATAAGGAACCCTTGGCGTTCTGGGCTCCTGCCCAAGGAACCAGACCGGATTCCACGGCATGAACTGCAGACTGCACTATCATGGATGGATAGCAGGCACGTCATCACCATCGTCGGGCCACGACAGGCAGGAAAATCGACCCTGATGAACATGCTCATCCGTCATCTGCTCAGTAGTGGCAAAGTGCCGGCCGCCAATGTCTTCTACTTCACCACGGACGATGCCGAGACGGTCACCCTTCTTGCCAACATCGGCGACTTACTGGCGTTCATACGGGGTAACTCAACAGGTAATGGACGGCTTTATCTCTTTATCGACGAGATCCAGCGGCTGGAGAGTCCGGGGCTCTTCCTGAAAACACTGTACGACTTGGACCTTAACCTCAAGATTGTTGCTTCGGGATCATCTTCACTCGAGATCCGCAGTGCGTCAAAAGAGCACCTGGTCGGGAGGGGCCGCGAATTGGTTCTGTACCCTCTGTCATTTGGCGATATTGCAGCAAGCAGGATCCCGGGGCTGCAGGCAAGTTCCGCCGACATTGCCCAGATTCAACGCCTGTATGGTACTGACCTGTTGCGCACGTTTGAGGAGTGTGCCGTGTGGGGGACTTATCCTGCCGTTGTCACTGCCCCAACCATGGCACAACGACACGACGAGCTGCAGCAACTATACCAGAGCTACGTGCTCCGGGACGTGTCGCAGTTCTTTCACATCCAGCACGTCGGAGTCTTCAACAATTTGACCACCTTGCTGGCAGGCAGCATCGGCAGTCAGGTACAATGGGAAACGTTAGCCAGAAGCACGAAATCAAGCGCTCAGACGATCCATAGCTATGTCGATCTTCTGGAGGGGACCTTTGTCTGCCGTCAGGTCCTGCCATATACGGGCAACGTCGTGGGATCCATCCGCAGAATGCCAAAAATCTACTTCATAGACTGCGGACTGCGCAACAGTGTCCTCTCCAACTTTTCGGCGCTGTCATCGCGCTCCGATCGCGGGCATCTCGTCGAACAGGTCGTGTTTCAGGAGCTTTGCAAGATCCTTGAGCCAACAGACAGACTCTACTACTGGCGCATGTACGCTGGCTCACACGAGGTCGATTTTGTCGTCGTCCGAGGGGAGTCGCTTGTTCCTATTGAAATAAAAGACTCAAGCATGAGGAACCCTGAGGTTCCCGATGGTATCGGTGATTTCTCCAAGGCCTTCAAGCCCCGGGGTGCCATCGTGATGAACCGTGATTTCGCTGGGGAAGCGATGAGCAGGACCACCACGGTCACGTTCCTTCCCACTGCCGCAACCCTCGCCCGGCCAGACCTTTTCAGGGAGCTGCTTACAAAGGCACTCCACTAACCCCACATCCGTCATTCCCCCCGAGCACTTTTTTCCCATGCGAGGGGTGCTTTCCCCCAAGTATGTTAGTCCAATACTCGGGGGGAATGACGAGAAAAGGACCCTCTTCCCTCCGCTATTCCCGCAGTGTTCCATCATTCCGGCAGCCTGCCCTCGACCAGCAGGATGGCGCGCCTGAGGTCGCCCATGCCCTGCTTGAAGCGCTTGACAGCCGTCGTGACCGAGCAGTGGCGTTCCTTGGCGATGACCGGCCACGTGCGTTCACGCCAGAAGCGGTCACGGATGATGGCAGCCTTCCGGCTGTCGATCATGGTGAGACCAAGGGTGACGCGTCCCGCGATGTCCAAGCTCGTCCGGTGTACGGTGAGGTCGCTCATTGTTCCTCCTGGGGTGACAAAAAGGCTTCACCGATGCCGGCAGCGAACCATGGCGACGTCCCCGCCGTGCCGAGGTGCGTGGGTGTGCGGCCCTCGTGGTCGCACCAGTGCAGCATGGTCCGCCTCGCGACGGTGTTGCCGATGCGCAGTTGCTCGTCGAGCGGGCGGCCCTGGTACCGGCCGCAACAGGACCACAGGGCATAGCCGGCGATCTGGATCAGGTCGTCGGCGTCGAGCCCCCACGTCCGAGCGTAGCGACGCGCCATGCCGACAATGGCAGGGCGCAGACCATCATACAGTGGTACAAACCAGGCATCATTTCGTTTCACACAATCCCTCCACATGTGGATTATTTTACACAATCTGTGAACAACGCAAGTCATGTCACCATTTTCCTCTTTGTACTTTCTACGCTGTCGTGTATAATATGGTAGACACCACCAAGGCAGGATGCTGCAGAACAGTTCTGGTGCGGTGTCGCGTGGCAGGAGCCCCGGTTTACGGCATGGCTTGCCACGACTGAAGAGCATGTGGTTCCTCATTCAATGTGAAAGGAGCAGATGATGGGGTTTAAGGAGAATGTCCAGGCACTACTTGCACAACGCGGCTGGAGTCAGCGAGAGCTGGCAGCAGCTGCCGGCATCTCCCCCGGCGCCGTCGGGGACATCCTCGAGGGGGAGTCGTCCAATCTGCGGACCGCCGCGAAGGTGGCCGCTGCGTTTGGCGTCGAGGTCGCCGATCTCATGCGGGAGGAACAGCCCTTGGAGCCCCGGGACGAACTGGACGTGGCACTGCGTCACCAAGGGGACCTGTCCCCCTCCGACATCCAGGCCGTAAACGCCTTCATCTCCTATATCCGGGGCACTCGGCCGGGACGGGACAAGCGTGGTGGCTAGAACGTGCCTCTCACCGCGCCTGATGGCGTATGCTCAGCACGTGCGCGAGCACTTCCCCCGGGCCGTCGCGGGAACAACCGTCGCGGACCTGGACGCACTGGCTGACGATGTGTGCACCTCCCTCGACGACTTCCCTCTGACGACGGGGGTGCTGGGCTGTACGGTGTTTGAGCATGGTGAGGCTTACACCGCCATCCGGGAGGGCTTGCGGCGCGACGAGCCGGCGCGTTACCGATTCACGCTGGCGCACGAGCTCAGTGAGATCCTCCTGCGACGCTATCTCGATGCCCTGCCCGACCAGTGCCGACGCGAGCATGTCTGTGACGCCTTCGCGGCCGAACTCCTCCTCCCGCATGCAGCGGTCCTCGCCACTGTGACAATTCTCATCCAGGCGCATGCCGGCGGCCCGGGACCGTCCGACGCAACGGTCGACCAGCTGGCACGGCGCATGGCATCCACCTATGACGTGTCACTCACGGCGGCGCGCATCTCGATTGCCGAGTGCCTCTTTGGGATACGCTGCTCAATAGACGGGGTGGTACATTCGTTACCCTTCGGGCGAAGTTCCGTCATTCCCCCCCGAGTATTTCTTTTCAATACCCCTGAGCACTTTATTCCTATGCGAGGGGCGTTGTGAGGGGTGCTTTCGGCGAAGGCCGGAATCCATCGCTTCATCTCGCCGATGTACCACTTAGTGCCGAATGAGCAGCGCATCAATAGGCTGGACAGCGCCCGGTCCCGCCGCTATACTACGAGGGTTATCTCCAGCAGGGGAGGCACCATAGTGTTGTCCGAGAACGACCAGAACACAAACACTAAAACATCACGCCGATCGTCCCTGACCCACCTCCTGCACACGCAGTCGGTAGCCCAGGCGGCGGTACTCATTGCCGTGATTTCATTCCTCAGCAAGTTCGTCGGTTTCGCCCGCGAGGTGGTCATCGCGCGCCAGTTTGGCGCCACCGGCCAGACGGACGCCTTCCTCGTCGGCATGATGGTCCCCAGCCTGGTGCTCGGCCTCTTTGCAGGAGGACTCGGCCTGCTCATCGTGCCCTGGTATCTGGGCCACAAGAGGAGAGACCCGGAACGCGCCCGCCTGCTGGTCGATCAGATAGCACTCGTATGGGGAATCGTCTTCGCGCTCGTGTGCGTCGGCGTGTGGGTCTTCGCCCCTCAGCTGGTGCACATCTTTGCCAGCGGCTTCGAGGGCGCCCGCTACACGCTGGCCGTCCAGGTGACACGCCTGTTGGTCCCCATGGGCTTCATGCTCATCATGACCGGCTTGTTCACCGGCCTCCTGCAGGCAGAGAGCAGCTTCCTGGTAGCGTTGCTCTGGACAACGGTAGGCAACATCGCCTTGGTCGCCTGCCTGCTTGCGTTCTCGTCCCGCATGGGCATTCAGGCCTGGACACTGGGCCAGACAGCGCTGGCCGTCATAGGCTTCGTCCCGTTGGTCATCCTGCTGGCAAGCAAGAGGTACGGCTTCCTGAAGCGTTTCGACGTCCGGCATGTGGATTGGCCGGCTATCCTGCAATTCGCCGCCTTGCTCATGCCGCTGGTACTTGCGGGTGGCGTAACTACTCTCAATGTCATGGTGGACCGCTGGGTCGCCTCACGCCTGCCGGAGGGGGCAATTGCGGCACTCAACTTCGCAGGTCGCGTCTGGACCATCCCCATTACCCTGCTTGCCAGTCCCATCGCCATAGCCGTCTTCCCCGCGTTCTCGTCCATGGCCGTGGACGGCTCAGCCCTGCATGCCATGGATGACAAGGTACGGCGCACCGTAGCCTTTCTCGCCTACATCGTCATCCCATCGTCGGTAGGCATCGTCGTCCTGGCAACACCCATCACCCGTCTGCTGTTCCAGCGGGGGGCCTTCGACGCCACCGCGACCGCCATCACGGCCTCCTGTGTCCAGATGTACGCCCTGGGACTCGTGTTCCAGGCGGTTCTGCCCATCCTGGGCAAGGTCTTCTATGCGTTCAAGAACACGGTGACGCCTCTGCTCATCGGTCTGGGCATCGTGGGAGCCAATATGGCCGGCAACATCATCCTCAGTAGATACCTGGGGGCTGCCGGCATTGCGCTGGCAACGTCCATCACCGTCGCGCTGGGCACAGCCATCTACGCTCTCCTCCTGCGCCGCTACTTCCGCACGGAGGACCGCCCCACGACGACCTACCCGCTCTGGTCCGAGATGCTCAGGACTCTGCTGGCGACCATCCCCGTCGGGCTCATCGCCTGGCTGGGCCTCAGGTGGATCAGCCCGGCCACGGCGTTCATCCCTCTAGTCGTCCGCACCATGGCCGTCTGCATCGTTGCCGCCCTTGCCTACGCCGTGTGCAGTATCGCCCTGCATCTCGACGGGTGGCAGACCATCCAGGGCCGGTTCACGGGGCTGGCACATCGACTGCGAGGCTAGCCTTTGGTAGCCTTTGGGGTCAGCTGGTAAAGAGGCGAGGGTGGTACATTCGCCGTCCCTCTGGCGAAGTTCTGCCATCCCCCCGAGCACTTTTGTCCCATGCCCCCGAGTATGTTAGCCCCTCGCATCCTTTTGTCCAAGATGCGAGGTGTTCTTCAATACGAGGGGCGCTTCTGAGGGGTGCTTTCCCACGAGCCCAAGGATGTTTTCTCCCGAGCACTTTTTCCCAATGCGAGGGGCGCTTTGGTATCCGAGGGTGTTCTGCATGTTGGTGCAATGGGAGTGGCGCTCTGCCCCCCGAGCCCTTTGGTTCAAGGTGAGGGGTGCTTTCGGCGCAGGCGGGAATCCATTCTTGTCCTGGCCAATGTACCACTCGGTACCTATTGAGCAGCGTATCACATATCGCCCCACATATTCCACTCTTCCCGTGACTACAATTCGTTAATGATGCTACACTAGTACGCGAAAACAGTGGTGTCGCCGTTTCGACAGCTGACGCCGAACGTGAGGAGGAAGATGATGCCGAACAAGCGGAGACATGATCTGATAGAACAAGACAAGAATTCCTCGCCGATTGCCGGCGCTCGTGGTGGCGAGATCATCCTGTACAACGCTCCCGATGGTACGGTAAAGCTGGACGTACAGCTTGAGCGTGACACAATCTGGTTGAGCCAACAGCAGATGGCACTGTTATTCGACAGAGACTCTGACACTATCGGTCTGCACATCCACAACGCCTACAAAGAAGCTGAGCTCGAGGAATCGACAACTACCGAGGAATCCTCGGTAGTTCAAGACGAAGGAGGGCGCACAGTGCATCGAACCGTGCGCTTCTATAATCTTGACGTTGTCATCTCTGTCGGCTATCGCGTCAACTCAAAACGTGGCACGCAGTTCCGCATCTGGGCTACGAACGTACTGCGCGAGCACCTCCTGAAAGGCTATACCGTCAACGAGCGACGCCTGCAGGAACTCAATCAGGCCGTCCGCCTGGTTGCTGATGTTGCCAATCGGCGAGAACTGACAGGAGATGAGGCAACAGCACTCCTGCACGTCGTAGGGGAGTACAGCTTCGCGCTCGACTTGCTGGATGACTACGACTATCAACGCGTGGTCACTCCTGCTACTGGTACAACAGTCATCCATGCCCTGAAGTACAATGAGGCAGTGCGCATCGTGAAGCATCTGCGAGGACGCTTCGGTAGTTCGGAGCTGTTTGGACGGGAGAAAGACAACAGCCTCCAGAGCGCGCTGGGCGCAGTGATGCAGACCTGGGACGGTATCGATCTGTACCCGGGCGTCGAGGCAAAAGCCGCCAACCTGCTATACCTCGTGGTGAAGAACCACGCGTTCTTTGATGGAAACAAACGCATCGGGGCTGCACTGTTTCTGTGGTTCCTCGATAAGAACAATGCCCTCTACGATGCATCTGGCGAACGCCGGTTCTCGGACGCCGCCCTCGTGGCTACGACACTGTTGATCGCAGAAAGCAAGCCGGATGAAAAGGACGTCATCGTCCGCATCGTGACAAACCTGCTCACCGAACGGCCAAAGGGGACAGTCTCATGACAAGTGACGCAAGGAAGATATCTAGACGTCCTCTGACCAGACATTTTGGATGTCTACCTGTCAGAAATTGAACCCTCATGTTGGCAATTGACTCCCGAAATCGCCGGGTGCTCCCAGAGTTTGAGCGGGAGGACGACGGGCGTACTGGGCTTCGTCATTCCCGCCGAACTCCGTCATTCCCGCGTAGGCGGGAATCCATCCTTTGTCCTTCATCTGTCCTTCCCCCGAGCACTTTATTCCCATGCGAGGGGTGCTTCTGAGGGGTGCTCTCGGCGAAGGCGGGCATCCATTCTTTGTCCTTCTCGATGTACCACTGCGTGCCTATTTACCAGCTGACCCCAAAGAAAAAGCCCCCATTTCTGGAGGCTTTGACGTGATATACTGGAGTACTGCTACAGCTTGATGGGAGACTTCTTGCCGGATGCTGCAATGACAGACCGGGAACATCCCGTCCTATGGCTAGCGTCAGCGCAGTCAGGACTCTTCTTTGCCCTTTCCCTGCGGATATTGGCTTCTGCATTCTCACGGATAGTCTTCATTTCGGCAGAGAGAACCGGATCAGCCGCAATAGCTTCCATGGTCTCTTTTCGAAGACGATCACTGGCCTCAATAACTTCTTTGGAGACAAGGCACTCGTTCGTCTCGGTCTTCTTCAAAGTGTTCATTATTCCTCCTTATCCCTCCACTTCCCATTCTTGCATATGGGGTCAGCTGGTAAAGACACCCCCTGAGTATATTCCTTCAATACCCCCGAACATGTTTTCTCAATACGAAGGGCGTACTGAGGGGCGCAGTTCGGAAATGGTAAGTTCGCCGACGTTCCCGCAGTGCTCTATCCTTCCCCCCGAGCCCTTTTGTCTAAGGCCCCCGAGTATTTCTTTTCAATACGAGGGGTTCTTCTGAGTGGTGTTCCTCGGCGAAGGCGGGCATCCATTCTTTGTCCTTCTCAATGTACCACCCTCAGCTATTGAGCAGCGCATCACAAAGGAGAAAGATCACTCTAGCTTTATGGTCAGTTTCTTCCCGCATGCTGCAGCGAACTGGGCGAGTGAACGAATGCTGCCAAGATATCCTTCCCGCTCCATACGAGCAATCTGTGGTTGAGTACGCCCCATTCTGGCTGCAAGATCTGCCTGGGTAAGGCCACAATCCTTCCTTGCCTTTGCCAAACGAATGGCGATTTCTGCCTCTTCCATTGCAGCTTGCATCCTGACAGAACGTACTGGATCGGCGGCAATAGCTTTCTCTATATCTCTGCGTAGACGATTGCTAGCCTCGATGACCTCTCTGGAAACCAGAGGTTCCTCTATTGCTTTCCTCCTCGTAGTATTCATCTCTCCCTACCTCCACATCCCCTTCTTGAGCTGCACCAACCTCTTGCGTGCCAGGTTGATCTCCTTAAGTGGCGTCTCTCTCGTCTTCTTGACAAAGACAACAAGACCATAGATCAAGTCGCCCCCGTTCCAGTAATAGTACAAGATACGTGCCTGTTGGCCGTCATCGTGTCCTCGAATCTCGAAGATTCGCTTTTCCTTGTCAACTATGTCTCCTTGTGGAGGTACCAAAGTCCCATTCTTTTCAAGTACTTTGACAAACCCCAACAACTCATCCTGCAATTCCTGCGGTAGTTCCGCTAGTTCATCCTGTGCCGGTGAAATCAACACGAACTGCTTCTTCATCCAGTGCTCACCATGCCCTCCCGAGACATCGTCCTCGATCTACCGCTCAGAATCACACGAGCAGCCAACCAACAAAGAACATACCATTATTGTTATGACTACCACAGAAAAGTCAAGGACCTACACTTGGAAGGGATGACCACCTTCGTCTATCCAGCGTTGATGGGTTTCATCACTGCATGCAGCATACCAATTCGTCTCTGTCCTTGTCCTTCATCTGTCCTTGTCCTTCATCTGTCCTTCCCGCACGGTTCCGTCATTCCCCCCGAGTATTTCTTTTCAATACCCCCGAGCACTTTATTCCCATGCGAGGGGCGTTGTGAGGGGTGCTCTCGGCGCAGGCGGGAATCCATTATTTGTCCTTTTCGATGTACCACCCTAACCTATTGAGCAGCGTATCACAAAGCGATTTCTGCATTTCACTTGCTATAACTATACATTTGTGTATAGTATCAGCATGTCAGATGCATACAGTGACAAGAACATGACGACACGTGAGGTACTGGCAAGGCTCCCATCTGTGTTCAGTGTGGATGATGTACGGCGAGTCAGCCAGTGGGAGGACTCACGCGTCTGGGTGGAAACCCGCCGGTGGGTTCAGCGCGGCTGGGCAACCCGCCTGCGACGCGGCGTCTACTCGTTGCACGTCATGGGTCGTTCCTACCCTCTCGATCTCGTGGAAGCGCTGCACGTAGTTCAACCGTCCGCGCTTGCGTATTGGACGGCCCTCGGCTACCACCACCTCACCGAGCAACTTCCCCCCACGGTGATCATCCAGACGCCGACGCCAGGAAGAACGATAACCACGTCCATCCGGGAACTTCAAGTACGCATTGTCCACGTACAGCCGTCGCGCTTCTGGGGCATCACGTCTCTCGCTGCCGAAGACGGTACGATAACGGTGACGACTCCCGAGAAGACCATTCTCGACTGCCTCGACCGTCTCGACTTGTGCGGCGGCATCGTCGAGGTCGCCAAGGCTATCAAGGCGGGCACACATGTCTTATCACCGGTCGCCATGGCGCATGCAGCCTTTCGTTATGACAGTGACGTTGTGCGTCGCCGGCTGCTTGTCCTTGCCCAGCTGCTCGACTGGCATCCGTCCTGGCTTGCTGCACGCATCCCGGTCGCTTCGACCGCGGGATATGCATGGTTCGATCCCACTGCCCCACACAAGATCCTGTCGCGCAACATGCGGCTTTACATGAATGTCGCCACGGAGGACATCGTCAATGCAGAGTAGAGACGAAATCCAGCGAGTCGCTCGCCATGAAGGAGTGCCCGCTACTACGATAGAGAAGGACCTGCTTCTCGACGCCATGCTGGACGAGATCGCCCGCGCACCATATGGCGCAGGAACTCTGTACTTCAAGGGCGGCACTGCTATTCGCAAGCTCTTCATCCCCGGTTATCGATACTCGGAAGACCTCGATTTCACCTTTGAGGGGTCGTGGAACATGGCGGCGCTGCGACACTGGCTTGCAGACGTGGCAGCAGCAATGGAACAGACAACTGGCCAATCCAAGCGGAACCTCACTGTGCGCGAGACTCGCAACGTGGTCGGCGAAGAAGCGCTCGATGCGCACCTGATCGTTTCATCGAGATTGAGTTCGACATTGACCCAACGCGTCAAGTTTGACATCACTCATTTCGAACACGTTCTCACCCCCATCGAGGCACCTCTCAGCTCCGGGGTTCTGCTCCCAGCATATTCGCTTGAAGAGATCGTCGCGGAGAAGACTCGTTCGCTCTTCCAGCGGGTGCGGCCGCGAGACCTCTACGATTTGGCTGTCCTGGCTTCACGCGTCGACCGCACGACCGTCCGCAGGCTAGCAGACCAGAAGATGGCTTTTAAGAACGTCACGCCTTCATGGGATCGCCTTCTTGGCCGCAAGCCCGATTTCTCCGCCGCATGGCTGGCATCCCTCAAGAAACTCATGCGCGACGTGCCACCGTTCGAGCAATGCTGGCAGGTCGCCACGGACTACATGGTTACCCTTGGGCTACTTCCTCCACAAGATACTGGGTGAAGCACTGATTGAAGAGGCTCTCTTCCGCCACCAGACGGAGCCAAAAAAGTTGGCCCAGCGAAGTTACCACTCGCTACCTAATGAGCAGCGTATCACATATCGGGAATCCATCCCTTATCCGTCATTCCCCCGAGGGAGCGTCATCCCTGAGCGCCTCGGCCCAAAGCGAGGGGTGTTTTCCCCCGAATGCTACTGTCGGGGACGCGAATCCAGCCTTTGTCCTTCTCGATGTACCACTCTGGCCTGTTGAGCAGCGTATCACATATCAACCCCTGCGATCCGGCAGGAAGAACATCTTGAGGGTATTAAGGATGATCGTGAGGTCGTAGTTGAACAGCGATCGCGAGCGGATGTAAGACAAGTCCATCGCGAGCTTGTCTTCCGGGGCCGTAGCGTACCGCCCGAGCACCTGAGCCACGCCCGTGATCCCGGGGCGCACCAGAAGCCGCAGATTCCAGTCCGGTGTCTCATCCAGGATCTTCTGAGCTAGCTCAGGACGTTCCGGCCGTGGCCCGACCACACTCATGTCGCCCCGCAACACGTTGAGAAACTGCGGAACCTCGTCAAGCCCGGTTCTGCGTAGCAGTCGACCTACACGCGTGATGCGCGGATCCAGCTCTCCCTTGCTCAGACAAGCGCCCGTCAGCCGCTCTGCGTCATTGCACATGGTTCGGAACTTTATCATTCTGAAGACACGTCCGTGGAAGCCAAGCCTCTGCTGCAGATAGAACATAGGACGCCCGTCTTCCAGCTTGATCGCCATGGAAGCTAGCAGAAACACGGGGGAGAAAAGGGCAAGGGCGACAACAGAGACAACAATGTCCAGCATGCGCTTCAGCGCCAGGTCTACAGGGCTGTGATTGTCCGGCTCAATGGTCAAGACAAGATGGTCCGCCCGGACCTTCATGTGCGCATTCTGCGCCAGAGTCTCCTTGACGGTCGCAACCAGCTGCACGGTAATCCCGTTCCCCACCGCCAGTCTCAGGATCCTGTCACGTTCAGGCGAGGGGACGCTGGCGTCAAGCGTCAGACTGGCCCCCTCTGGAACGCCGTGCATCCACTTCCCGGTCACGTCACGAGTCGACTTGGATGACACGACGTACGCCGTGGTCGTGGAAAGCTGCTGTGCCAGAGCAGAACCGGTAGCGGCGTCAGCGCCGATGCAGACGGTGAGCGCCTTGGGCCTCACGCGGGAGTAGAAACGGCACCAGGCGTAGTTCAGGGGCACCAGCACAGCCACCTGCAGGGCAAACGCCGTGGCGACCAACCCGCGTGGAAACGCAAACGCACGAACGACGAAGGACGTTGCCAGGCTTGCCAGTGCCAGGATGAGCTGAACGAAGACCTGACTGAGCACTCCCTCATAGGGGGCCGTCTCATAGTAGGCAGGCAGCCGATAGATAAGCCACAGCACAACGTAGAGGGCGACCAAGTAGGGGAACACCGCTTCAACTGCCAGCCTGTTCGCAGCAACGTATGGGTGGCCCAATGCCGCCCGTATGGCAAACGCTGCCCAATACGTCCCGCCCAGCACCAGCAGGTTGGTAGCTGCCTGAGCGAACCCAACGAGAGAGTCGAGCATCTTCTTTGACATGGCTGTGGCACTACACGGTCTGACGCACCCACTCCAGCGTCTGGGCGAGGCCATCCTCCAGCGACACCGAGGGCTTCCATCCAAGTTCGTGTCGCGCCTTTTCTGCGTCCAGCGCAATCCTCTGCACTTCGCCCGAACGTGCCGGCTCATACTGCCGAGCGACAGGATGGCCAACAACGTGCTCGAATGCGACCAGAAGTTGGTTCAGGGAGGTCTCGACCCCCGTGCCGATGTTGAACGTGCCCAGAGGCCCTCGCATCGCAAGCATGTTGGCCTGCGCGACGTCATCGACAAAGACGAAGTCTCGTGTCTGCTCACCGTCGCCATATACGATGCACTCTTGGTCCAGCAGAATGCGCCGAGCAAAGATGCCGACAACGCCCGCCTCTCCTTTGGGATCCTGCCTTGGTCCGTAGACGTTGGCATACCGCAGGATCACGGTTTCCAGCCCAGAGGCGCGTTGGAAATACCCGATGTACTGCTCCGCACAGTACTTGGACACGCCGTAGGGAGACAGAGGCCGGATGGTGGCCTGCTCGGTTGCTGGCAACGTGGAGGGTTCGCCATACAGTGCCCCGCCCGTCGACGACATGGTGAACCGCCTTACGTGCGCCTCCACACATGCGTTGAGCACGTTGATGGTGCCACCGACATTGACCTGTGCATCGAGCACCGGGTCCTCGACCGCCTGACGAACGTCAATCTGTGCAGCCAAATGGAACACGCAGTCTACACCGCTCGACACTGCTGCGCTTGCGGTCTGCTCGTCACGAACATCACCCACCTTCAACGGTGTCCTCTCGCTCAGATTCCCAGCATGCCCGGAGCTCAGGTTGTCCAATACAATCACGTCTAAGGCATCTGCCTGAAGCGCATCCACAACGTGCGAGCCAATGAAGCCTGCGCCACCCGTTACTACCGTGTTCATGGTTACACCCCCTTCCTTCCAAGCTCATTCTGGTAGACTGTCTTCATTTGTGGCAGCACGGCCTCAAGGCTGAACGTCTCCTCAATGCGCCTTCTGCCAGCTTCACCCATCTGATGTCGTTCATCTGGATGCTGTGCTAACCATGCCAGCTTGTCAGTCAGGCCACGCACATCTCCAAATGGAACCAGAAAACCGGTCTCTCCGTCGATCACAAGATCGTTGCAACCTCGGATGTCATATGCGACGACGGGCAACCCGGTCGCCATCGCTTCCATGATATTCCTCGGAAGGCCCTCACGCCTTGCTGTCGACAGCAGCACATCGCTTGTAGACAAATACTTTGCCACGTTGACCACCCGCCCAGTAAGAGACACGATTTCGTCCAGACCATACCGGACCGCAAGATCACTTATCTCTCGGCTTCTTCTCCCGTTTCCCAGCATGACCATCCTCAAAGGATCCCCCATGGACAGATGCCCGATGGCTGCCAATGCATCTTCCGGTCGCTTGTTCCGGTTCAGCTCACCCACCCAGGCTACCGCGTAAGCATCTTCAGGAAGTCCAAGAGAGGCTCGTGCAGCGATGCGCCCGGTTGCAGGAAGGACCTGGCACTCTCGGCAATCGACACCAACTCCAGGAACATACACAACCTTGGTCCTGCCCCAAGCGAACGCGCGCGAGGCAATAGTGAAGTCCTCCCTGTTGATCGTGATCAGTGTGCTCGTCCAACGAGCTGCTGCTCGCTCAAGGACGTAGTACAGGCGATTGGACCACCACTTGCCATGGCTGTGGAAGTGAAACCCATGAGCCGTATAGATGACGTGTGGTACGCCCACCCGCCGAGCAGCAAACCGCCCCAGGAATCCGGCTACCGGCGTATGCACGTGCACCATGACATAGTGTCGGCTTTGCATAAGCCTTCGAAGCGCGCAATAGGCTGCGATGTTCCGGAGGCTCAGCGGATTCTTGCTGAACGGGATCGCGTGGACCTCATACCCCTCAGCACGAATCTTCTCCGCGAAGCCAACAGGTGCCGCCGCTACCTCGACCTGGAACCCCATGTCATGCAGCAACTGCATATGGGGCATGTGAAAGTACCAGATGTGAGAGTCGACGGTAGCCACGAATAGAACCGACGCCGGCGCGACAGCGCGGCCACCGTCGCGGGTCGTGTCTCTCGCAGTCGAGTCTGTCACGACCCCATAGGCATTCTTTCCTGATGAGTTTGTCATGGTCTACTCTCCCATGTAGCACTACTGCATTCAAGCCTGTCCGCTCGTCTCTTGCCGCGACTATCGCATTGCGCTATCAATTACGCCAAAGCGGTCCAGACTCTCTATGAAACGGTGCAGGTGCCCCGACACCGAGTGATCGTCAGCAGTGCGCCTCGCAGCTTGACAAAGCCGATGCAGGAAGGCCGGATCTCGCTGTACTATCGTGAGCAGCACATTAACGAGTCCGGAGATGTCCCCTTCCGGCACGGTAATCGAGTTCGCACAATTCAGGACTTGGTTGTGAGCAGGGTTGTCCCAGGCAACGATGAGGCGGCCGGCAGCCATGGCCTCCAGTAGGCCGTGTGAAAGGCCCCCGGCCAGGCCGCCGGCACTGCGGTTAAGGAATAAGACGACATCATTTGACCCCAATACCGTGGGCAGTTCATCGGGCAGAACAGGTCCATGATAGGTCACATGCCTGGGCAGTGTCTCGGGCAGCTCCCCATAACCCCATGCGCCAAAGTCGAACTCGACACTTCCATCCGATCTCGTCGCAATTGCCCGGGCACACGCAAGGAACTGGTCAAACCCACGACTCTTGTTGAAGCGTCCGACATAGGCAACCCTGATTCGATGACGCTGCGACCATTCGATATCGGGAACGCTCGAGAATCTCTTGGTGTCAACTGCGTTCGGGATACATAGCATCTTCGGCAGGACACGGGGATACCTGTGGCAGTAATACTCCTGGGTGTCACTTCCGTTTGCAATAACGATGTCTGCAACGTCTGTCAGGAGCCGCTGCTCTATGCAAGAGGCAGCCACCACATACGGGCGAGAGTGCCTAGTCGAGATCTCACCTATACCTAGGCTCCTGACCCACACGGCAATACGTAGACGCCTCGATACGGCGAGTCTCCTGGTGGCTAGACCGACAATACCTTCGACTATCGTTCCAACCAAGACGACTACGTCTCCAGGTTCTGCAGACATCCTAAGAGACTTGTGAACAGACCACGCGAATGCAACGGATCCAGCCAAGCCTCTGCTGAAGCGCCCTTGCCTCGCGCCGCATTCGTGCAACGCAGCATTCGCAGAGACTACAACACGTAGAGATGGGTCAACGAGCTGTGTCTTGGGCAGGCAGTAAACATGTATGGACTCCGCTGTCTTGGACTGGCGTAGAGCAGGCAGGAAATAGCGGAGCCAAGTCTCTCTACCACCTCCTACTCCGTCCAGCTGCGAATACAAAACGATGTGGATGTTCATTCCCTCGAACTATCCTTGAGCACCTGCCTGTAAATGGTGCTGAGACGGCTGGCATACTCCTGGGGCCCGAGAAACCGTTGAACAGCCGTGCAACTGCCTGTTTTCAATCTCAAGTATTCCTCGTCATCCTCCAGAATCGATAGGACCCTGGCTGTCATTTCCTCCTCTGAGGCACACAGGTACCCATTGACTCCGTCCAAGACGGCACTGCCTAATCCTCCAACGCGCGCTGCGACGACTGGTGTTCCAAGAACCGCTGCCTCTGCTGCCGCAAGTCCAAATCCCTCATACCTAGACGGGCACACAAGCACTCGCGTATGTGCCATGTACGGGAATGGGTTGTCGACCTGCCCCAGTATGCTTACATTCTGCGAAAGACCCGCGTTGTCTCTTGCCGTACAAATACTTGAAAGAAGAGGACCACTGCCAAGAACCACGGCTCTCACGCTGGGAAACCGCGATCGGACTCGCTTGACTATGTGTATGAACATTGTCGGATCCTTCGGTTCGGCCAAACGGCCCACGAACAGGAGGTCGGACTCAGGACTACTACCCTGCTGAGGCTGCAGCGCACGCGATCGAACCAAGCCCACGTCTATTGCATTTGGCAGAACCTGAATCCGACGTCTGATGGTCGGGAGCCGCGACCAGTAGAACTCATCAACCACAGCCTCAGACACGGCCAGAATGGCAGTCAGACGTCCTGAGATCGCGGCGAGACAGGCTGCTCGAGGATCCATCGGCCTGCGCATCCAAGGCCAGTCACTGTGCCAGTGCGCGATCACGGGGATCGTCCGTCCGACAGTGCTACAGAGAACCGACGCTCTGGCGTCATGAGCGTGAATGAGGTCGGGGGCCCACCGCTCGATGGCAAGCGAGACGCTCTTCAGTGAGTGGTCAGCCAATCCAAGGAAGGGCACTCCATGTGAAGAGACGGTGTCTCGGATAGCCCCCTCTGGGGAGGCATAAGCGAACTCGAAATCGCTGCCAAGCCATTCGGCAATGGAAAGGGCAACGCTTTCGGCGCCAGAGAACGAATCGGTCATGAGTACTTCCAGGACGCGCGGTTTCATCTTGCCCACCTGACTTTGGCTCTTGGTAACACCGGGTCTATCAGTGAGGCCGCGCTTAGACTCAGGAGCACAGGTACAAACCGCGAGTTGAGCAGGTCCGGGATAAAAAGCCCGCCAATAAGGCAGGTGAGCAAGACCAACGCGTGCCGCGAGTCGTAGCGCCATAAGGTTAGCAGCACCGCAAGCAGTGAACCGAGCATTCCTATCGTGCCATACAGACCGGTCTGCGCCAGAAGCTGAAACAGGAGGTTGTGCGGAATCGCGCTGCCAGTGACCAGACGATAGTCTTGGACCCCTAGTCCAATACCAAGTAGTGGATGGCTGGCGAACTGGCTCATCGCCAGGGCATAACCGGCGATCCTCCCAGAGTCTTCGGTTGCATCCAGCGGCCGTACGACCGAGAACGCAGTCCACACGGCCGCTGCCACCAGTACGACCATCAGAACGTTGACCAACCTACGTTCTGGCCTAGTAGAGGAATGCGGCTCGATTACATACATTATGAACAGGGCAAGAACCAGCGCGACCATCCCAGTCCGCGCAGATGTTGCGATACTCGCGCACGAAAGAAAGGCGGTCAGCATGATACGCGGCACGACTCGGCCGCGTGACCATATATCACCTGCCGCCAGGGCGGCTGCGCTGGCCATGTACAGTGACATGAAGCTGGGATCGGGATAGTAGAGCGAAAACGCGATCCGCTGTCCTCCCACAACTAGCACGCGCCCAACGGCGATTCCGGCGTGATGCCACAAGACCCATGCAATGACTAGTAGAAACGCGGTCGCAGAAGCTGAAACAAGGAATGCTCGTCGGAGTACATCCCGTCCCCTCTGGCTCCATCCACCAACGAGAGACGCCAATACGATGCAGGCGAATCCGACGATGTTAACATACTGCTTCGCCGCGTCTGCAAATGAAGACGAGACCATCAACGCTGGCGCCAGCCATATTGGCCACGCTGCCAGTCCGAGAATTGGCAGCTGCCGTCGGCTGAACTGCATCCTTAGCATTCCGGTCATGACTACCATCGCCAACAGGAGCAGAACTAGGTTGAACCAAGACGCTATGGACTCTCCGTACGCAGATCCCGTAACTGTGCGGTATGACAACGGGATAGAGAGAATGAGCAACGTCATTAGAGATGTCCGAGCGTTGCTGCGTTGCTGCAATGCCAGAAATGTACCGAACAGGAGGAGGCTGCCAACTAGCAGCGTGACTGACTTCGGCAGCCTGAGATCGCCTCCCCCAACGATCACGAAGGCCACCTCTAGGGCAAATCCGATGAACGCAGTGGCAGAAGCCCTAGAGCGTGGCAGGGACATCGATCCACCATCTGACCGCGTCGATCTGCGACCGGAAAGCAAGAGGTCAGTCATGTGCGCACGCGTTCCCAAACCTGGTGTCGCCACAGAATACGAGGCACGATCCTAGCATCGACGATGTGCCCCCGAGACAAATGGCACAACCTTCTACCGGAGCGCACCATCAAGTACGCCCCTCCTGCCGTCGAGTTATATGAGCGTAGACGTCGAGAAGCTGTCTTCCAACCTCGACAGAACCGAACCGTTTGACACACCGCTCACGAAGGTCCTCTGCAGTGTAAGACGAGGCCGTCCGCGCCATGGTCGCGAGAGCATTGGCTAACCCCAGCTGATCATCAGGCTCAACCAGCAATCCGTCATCTGGGGTGAGAATGCTCTCAGGCCCCCCGCATCTCGTTGCGATGACTGGCAGGCCGGTCGCCAGAGCCTCTGCAACGACGAGCCCAAATGTCTCAACCCTGCTTGGGAGAACAAAAGCTGAGGCCCGCCACATTGCCTCACGGACCTGCCCCCGGGTGAGCTGGCCCGGAAACCTCACGGATTCCTCAAGATGCAGTCTTGTTGCCTGTTGCATAAGCTGCTGCCTAAGTGGGCCATCCCCACCTATCTCCAGATTCCAACGCCCCCCCGACTGTCTGTAGAGAGCAAAGGCCTCCAAGAGCACATCTATCCCCTTCTTCTGGTTCAAACCGGCAACTGTAAGAAAGCTCGGCGTCGAGTTACCTTTGGGAGAGGGGGAAAGGGTAAAGAACGTGGCATCAACCATGTTGGGTATCACTGTGAATGACACTTCAGGTAGTGCCGTGCGAAGTTCATCCGCCAGAAATGGACTGACGCACGCAGCTTGCGCCGATGCGCGCAAGCAGCGCTCGACCCAAGGCCACTCCCATGGACGTATCTCATGTCGCGGATAGGCCGAGGAGTGCTCGGTGACAAGAAATGGGATACCCTCTTCAGCGGACAATTGCATGGCAGCAACCCCACCCCAAAGAGCACTCTGTGCATGAATGATGTCGGGGCGCCCGAACCTTTTCTGATAGATCTGATACGCGCGACAACTCGCTGCAACAAACAGTTTAGCACTGACACGAGCTGATGGTATGTTCCGTCCGTGCCATCGGACGACGTGTACTTCCCGCTCCTCGGCGCAAGTCCACTGCAAATGGTTCTCAACAAGAGACGGAAGGCTCAGAGCACGCAAGGATCGGAGCTCCGGATAGCACACACCAACCTCGGCACCGAGCATCGACAGAGCACGTGCTTGATCCACAAAGAATGAGCCAGAACCGGGTGCTGCTACCGTCGGATACCAAGAAGGTATGAACAGGACGTGCATCACCAACCCCTACCTGGACTTGTCAGTCTGCGTCAGTGCAGCATGGAGTGCTGTCGCAGCTCCAACCACTGAGCCTTGGCGAGTCTGTCCAATCGGAAGGCTCAACACGCTCAGCACGACCGCGTCCACGTTCAAGGGTTCCTCCGGCAGTTCCTGTTGGCCCACGAAGCAGGGTTGCCGATGCAACGGTTCGGGGTAGTAGACCTGGGTCTGAATACCGGCCTGTGCCAGAGCCTCCTGGATCGCCGCACGTCGTTCCGCGGGGACCTTGATGGTATACTGGTGATACGTGTGCCTGCACTGCGGCATCACGTATGGCACCTGCAGCCACTCAATGCCCGATAATTGCTTGTCATAAACAGCTGCCAGCGCGCGTTTACGCTCAGTCCACTCGTCAACGTGCTTCAACTTGACACGCAAGATGGCGGCTTGCATGGCGTCCAGCCGGCTATTGATGCCAAGTTCCTCATGGTGGTACTTGTGGCGGGCACCGTGAACACGGAGCATGTGAACATGTTCCGCCACTTGGTCATCATTGGTGGTTACCATGCCCCCGTCACCATACCCGCCAAGATTCTTGGTGGGGAAGAAACTGAAACAGCCAATGTCCCCCATGCTGCCCGATTGGTGCCCCTTGCAGGTGGACCCAAAGGACTGAGCACAGTCCTCCACGACCTTGAGACTGTACGTGCGCGCCAGCTCAAGCAGAGGATCCATGTCACAACATTGACCGTAGAGGTGGACGGGGATGATGGCCTTGACAGCCGGCGTATAGGACGTTTCAAGGTACCGGCGCACGCTGCCAGGATCAAGGTCGAAGGTGCGAGGGTCGATGTCACAGAACACCGGCGTCGCTCCGAGACGCACGATACAGCTGGCTGTGGCAAAGAAGCTGAATGGGGTCGTGATGACCTTGTCCCCCGGTCCAACACCCAGCGCCATGAGCGCAAGCAACAGGGCATCGGATCCGGATGCAACGCCTATGGCATGCCGGACGCCCAGGTAGCTGGCAACCTCATGCTCGAAGGCCTCGACTTCCTCACCCAAGATGAAGTGACCGCTCTCAAGAACGCGGTGGACTGCCTCGTCAATTTCATCCTTAATTTCGTGGTATTCGGCTTGCAAATCGAGCATCGGGATCTGCTGTTTTTCCATGCTGCTCATTTCTTTTCCTCCTGGTTCTCCAGCAGTTGATCCTCTGGCACATCCCGGAAGACGTGTGCTGGATTGCCCACGACAATGACCCGCGCAGGGACATCGTGCGTCACGACAGACCCAGCCGCTACGACGCCCTGCTCGCCGACCGTCCGGCCAGGCAGAATGGTCGCGTTGACGCCGATGCGGCCACCGCGCTTGACCGTAACGCCTTTGAAATGCTTGAAGCGCTCATTGCCACGTGCCATGTAGTTGTCATTCGATGTCGCAACCATGGGGGCAACAAAGACATCGTCCTCCAGCTCAGAATACGCAGTGATGTACGCGTTGGTCTCCAGCTTGCAGCGTTTTCCTATCGTACAGTCGTTCTCGATGGCGACACCACGACCGATGATGGACTGGTCTCCGATAGTGACCGCCTCGCGCACGGTCGCCAAGTCGGCTACCATGACCTGGCACCCGATGGAGACACCTGCATACAGGACACAGCCACAACCGATCTGGACATCGTCCGCGATGCTGCACGGACCGTAGTCCATCACGGAAGGCAGTGCAGACCTGACACTACGCATGGGACGGCGCCCGATAACGGTGTTATCCCCGACCATGACATGAGAGCCCAGCTGACTGCCACTGTGGATGACCACATTGTGCCCCAGCACACAGCCCTCACCCACCGCGACGTCGGCCTCGATGACCACATTGTCGCCCACGACCACGTCTGGTGCGATGCGCGCGTCTGGACTAATCGACATGCGAACCTCCAAGGCGACTGTGCAGATATGGCGTTCCTAGCTTGACCGGCATTCCAGTCTCCATCGCCTCATACATGGCCGTGACAAGTTCCAGAGCTTTGCGACCCTCACCACCCTCAAACATATTCGGCTGTCCGGTGGACAGAGAGTCGAGGACAGAGTGAAAGAGCGCCTCGTGACCAAATCCGTAGACACTGTCTGGAACGTAGCTTGCCTCCTGAATTCGCACGTCCTCAGGACGCTCTTCGACGAATGCCCATGTGCGCACCTGGTTGACAGCGAACCCGGCTATCTCGACCTCTCCCTTCTCGCCCAGGACCGTGATGGAACCTTCCAAGTCCTTTGGGTTAGCACAGGTCGTCGCCTCGAAGGCTCCGAGAGCGCCGGACTGGAACTGCCATGTCGCTACCGCAGCGTCCTCAGCCTCCATGTGATGAAGAAAACGGCGCGATGCTGCGTAGACGGAGGACACCGGCCCGCCAAGCCACTGCATGAGGTCCACGTAGTGGATGGCCTGGTTGGCGATACAGCCACCGTCCTGGACCCATGTGCCCCGCCACGGTGCCTGATCATAATACTCTTGTGCCCGGTGCCACCGGACCCGCGACGTGACCATCAGGACACGTCCGAACCTGCCTTCATCCAGCGCACGCTTTAGCAACTGGATCGGACCGTTGAACCGGTTCTGCTTCACAGTAAACAGCCGGACGTTGGCTTCGCATGCCGTCTGGATCATTGCGTCGGCATCCGACAGCCACAGTGCCATCGGCTTTTCCACGATGACGTTGCAGCCAAACCTCTTCATGACATCAATTGACACGCTGGCATGGTTGCCGCTCTCGGTACAGACATTCACGACGTCGACTGGTTCATGCCCCAGCATGTCGCGGTACTCCGTGTACCACGGCACGCCAAGCTGCTCGCCAATTGCTTCGGCTTTGGACGCCACCAAGTCGCACACGCAGACCAGCCGAGCCTGCGGGATCTTGGCAAGGGCGCTGACATGCTTGGGGGCGATACGTCCGCACCCTATGAGCGCGAATCGCACTGGGCTCTTCATTGTCTGTCTGTCCCGTCCCCAAGCCTGAAGAGCTTGGGACCTTTGTGCTTGATCGCATTGCGCGTGTCGACGATGAGCCGCGCATTGTCCTCGACCATGGCATAGTCCACCGAGCTGTGATCGGTCAGGATCAGCACGCAGTCAGCGCTGTGCAGCACATCGGTGTCCAGGTGGGGGAGCGACCTTAGCGTCACTTCTGCAACACGTGCCTCGGCTACATGGCTGTCAAAGTAGCTGACGTCAGCTCCCCACCTGCGCAACTTCTCGAGCACTTTGAGCGCAGGGGACTCACGAAGGTCGCTGATGTCCTTCTTGTAGGCGACACCGAGTACGAGCACGCGTGCGCCACGCATGGCTCGACCGACGGAATTGAGCGCAAACGCTACCTTGTCTATGACGTAGCCAGGCATGGCATCGTTGACCTTGCCCGCCGTCTCGACAAACTCCAGGTCGATATCGTACTCCTTGGCTTTCCACGACAGGTAGAAGGGATCGATGGGGATGCAGTGCCCCCCGATGCCAGGCCCTGGGTAGAACGGCATGAAGCCATATGGCTTGGTCTTGGCAGCTTCGATGACCTCCCAGATATCCATGCCCATCTTTTCGCACAGGACCGCAAGTTCGTTGATGAGCGAGACGTTGACGAGCCTGAAGGTGTTCTCAAGCAGTTTGGCCATCTCGGCCGCCCGACACGAGCTGACGGGATAGACCTGGGGAACGACCAGCGCGTACAACGTACAGGCACGTTCCGTCGAAGCAGCGTCCAGTCCTCCAACCACTTTGGGTGTGTTCAGCGTGTTGTAGTGAGCGTTGCCAGGGTCCACCCGCTCGGGCGAAAACGCAAGATAGAAATCGGCACCTGTCTTGAGACCGCTGCTCTCGAGGATGGGCAACATGACCTCATCGGTCGTTCCGGGATAGGTCGTGCTCTCGAGCACGACGAGCTCTCCTTTGTGGAGATACGGCACGAGCGCACGGGAGACACTCTCGATGTACGAGACGTCGGGAGCCTTGTTGATGGTCAGCGGTGTCGGCACACATACGACGACGGCGTCACAGCCTTCAAGGACTGAGAACTCGGTGGATGCCGTCAGGGCGCCGCTTGCAACCACCGCCTGAAGACGCGCAGGCGCCACATCATCGATGTAGGAGTCGCCGGCCTTTACTCGGGCCACCTTGTCGGCGTTCTGCTCCACACCATGGATGGTCAACCCCGCCTGGGCGAATCCCACCGCGAGTGGCAGACCGACGTACCCAAGACCAATGACACCTACTGAACGCGGTTTCCATTCTTCCATGCGATGCACTCCTTATGGCAGTTCCAGATCAGGGAACGGATGATGCATGACCACTGGCGGACGACTGACTGCGTCATGTGCATCCGTCGCCGTGCAAGCAACCAGGCCACGATCCATCAGGTCGCGGGCGAGGTCGTCGCCTCTGGTGTGGTCCAGGCTCGATGCATTGACCTGAGCAAGACAGCCACGCTGGACCCAGCGGTCCAGGATGTGCCAGTCGCTGCGGACGTACGCATAGCGCTCCACGTGGGCAAGGACAGGGGTGATGCCCTGTAGCTGCAGCCGGAAGATGACATCGTCCACGTAGGTGGGCAGGTCTTCGTAGGGCAGTTCAAGCAACAGATGTGTGCCCTTCTCCGCAAGGGTCAGGACATCACGCTTCTTCACCCGGTCCGGCAGGTCGGGGCAGATGAAGGCCTCGTTGCCCGGCAGGACACTAAGGGGAATAGCGCGGCTGCTCAACTCAGCCTGCAGGTCCCTGGCGGTCTGGCGTACCTGGGCGGGGTCCGTCTCGTGCTCGTCCTCGATCCAGTGTGGCGTGCCGATCACGGTGCTGATGCCGGCTACTGTGGCGAGGCGCGCCATCGCAACGCTGGTAGGCATGTCCGGCGAGCCGTCATCCAGCCCCGGCAGGATATGACAGTGGATGTCGACGACGCTCATGACTGGGCTGGCGCCTCCTCGGGCTTGGCAGGTTCAGTGCTGTAGGCGCCGTAGGTGCGGGTGTAGTAGTAGTCATTGACACGGCGGCGGGCACGGTTGAGCACGACCCCCAGCAGGTTGGTGTGCGCTGCCTCCAGCACCTCCTGCGCGTGGCGCACCTCACCGTCCCGGGTGTGGCCGGCCTGGACGACAAGGATGACGCCGTCGGTCAGCGACGAGGCCACGACCGCGTCGGTGACGGGGAGTATGGGCGGGGTATCCACGATGATCACGTCGTACTCCTCGCGCAGGCGGTCCATCAGGTGCTTCATGCGGGCACTGCCCAGCAGCTCGGAGCTATTGGGCGGGACGGGTCCACTGGTGATGACCGACAGGTTGGGGTACTCCTTGAGGCGCGTGAACACGGTGAAGTCCGCGTCGCCCACGATGAGGTTGGAGAGGCCGCGCTGGTTGGGGATGCCGAAGCGGCGGTGCAGGGTCGGGTTGATGAGGTCGGCATCGAGCGCCATGACCTTCTTGCCCGTCTGGGAGATGGTCTGGGCAAGGTATTGCACGACGGTGCTCTTGCCCTCGTTGGGGGAGGAGCTGGTCACGAGGATGACCTTCAGCTCCTTGTCGACGGCGGCAAACTGCAGGTTGGTGCGCAGGACACGGAACGCCTCGGCCACCGGGCTGCGTGAGCCTTTGTAGCCGCCGTACCCGTAGCCGTAGTTGTCGGTCTTAGTAGGCGCGGCCATGGCGAACCCCCTTTGCATTCATATCCGGGACCACCGCGAGCACGCGGAGGCCGAAGAGCTTCTTGATATCGTCGGGTGTCTTGACCGTATCGTCGAAGTAGTCCACGAGGAAGGCGAGCAGGCCCCCGAGCATGAGCGCAACCATCAGCGCCACTGCGATGTTGAGGAGAGGGCGCGGGCTGACCTGCTCGGTCACGGGCACAGCCCGATCGATGACGCTGACGTTCTCGACCCGGTTGACCAGGGTGGGCATCTGGGTGATGAACGACCTGGCCACCGTGTTGGCGATGAGCGCAGCACGTGTGGCATCCTTGTCCTTGACGGTGACCGCGATGATCTCCGTCTCGCCCTGCACCTGCACGGTGGTCATGCCGGTGAGCTGTTTCACCGTCTCGGGCAGCTTGAGCGTGTCGATGGTGTCCTGCAGGACGGCACGGCTGGTGATGATCTTGGCATACGTGATGGCGAGGGAACGGTACGTCTGGATCTGGCCATAATCGACGCCATCTACAGGCTTTGCCGCGTTCTGGCGCTCGTTGATGATCAATGAAGTGTCGGCCCGATAGACGGGCGGCAGGATCACGTAGGACAGCAGGGCCGCCAACACCACGGCAACAAAGACGACCACAAGGACGATCCAGGCACGGCGCCTCAGGACGCCCAACACGTCGCGCAGACTAAGTTGCTGTTCCATCAGCAGACACCTCGCTTCTTCAGGATTTTCCCTTGCAGCCGTTCGATAGGTGAAGCGGTCCGATTGTTCCATGCCGTCCTTCACTGTTCGAGGGGGCGGGGTCAGGGAAATGTCGACGATATCCTGTTGACTGCTGTCCTTCATGCTGGTGATGAAGATGCGCAATATTCCTTTGCCTTCTGGAACCGGCTCTGAGGCCACGCTGACAAGCATCAGAGTCTGATCGAACATCCCGAACTCGGGGGCTCCCGCCGACGTCATGAAGCTGCCTCGTTCGAGCAGATTTATCCGTGAGGCAATAGAGTAGAAAATAGATGAGGCAATACGACAGTTTGCACGAGTTACTGTTGTTGTTAGACTTGTGGTGTAATACGTTTCGTGTAACACGTTTGGTGTTATGGAGGAATCCACTATGAAGAGACGTGCAGCAGCCAGTAATCCATTTACTACCAGCGTTGCCGGTGGTTCCGATTTTTGCGACAGAAAGCAGGAACTCGCCGAATTAGAGCGCCTTGTCCAGGATGGGCAGAGCATTGTCCTCAGCTCCCCTCGTCGTTATGGAAAGACCTCTCTCGCTCTTCATCTCCAAGACCGTCTCCGGGAGCAAAGATTCCTAACTGTCTATGTCGACTTCTTCTCTGTCCTTTCCGAGCAGGACTTTGTTACGAAGCTGGCGAAAGCAGTTGTCGCCGGAATTGGCCGTGGAGCGTCTCCGGACAATTTCCGGAGTCGGATCGCCAACCTGTTCAGGAACTTCACCGTGACCTTCGAAGCACGCCCGGAAGGAGTTGTCGTGTCTGCTGCATTGGCACCGGGAACATCGCCTGCCACAGGGCTTGATGATGTTATGGAAGGCCTCTTCAGCTATGTTGAGAAGAACCACAGGAAAGCGTGCTGCGTGTTCGATGAATTTCAGGAAATCGCAACGCTCCCGGAATCGAAGAGGATTGAAGGGACGCTACGTTCGCATATCCAGATGCACAAGAGCATCTCTTTTGTCTATGTGGGAAGTCGACGACAACTGCTCATGGACATGTTCGGCAAGAACCGCCCTTTCTACGGAAGTTCCAGGTTCATGACACTGACCAGCATCAGCAGCGATGATTTCGTTCCCTATATTGTCCAGAAGTTCTCTCAGAGTGGCAGAACATGTACCCCTGACATAGCCTCTCTGATCTACGATCACGTCGCCGGTTATCCGTCGTACGTCCAGCGGTTGGCAGCTTTTGCCTGGGGCATGACCGAGACTGTGTGTACCAAGGATATTGTCGAGGCATCATGGAATGCGCTTCTCGACGATGCTACAGCTCTCTTTGAAGCAACATGGACCGGACTTTCCCCCATTCAGCGGCGTGCACTGACCAGCATTGCTGTCGAACCGACGTCGCAACCGTCGGCGTATGAGTATTTACAGCGGTATCACGTGCCGGCCTCGAGTATGCAGAAAGCTATAGAAGCACTCAAGATGCTGGATCTTGTTGAGTATGACAAGGAATGGCACCTCGTGGATCCTGTCATGGCGGCATGGATAAAGGACACACGATCCAACACTATTTGAGCTCTCGTGCAGAATTGATTACCAGCTGACCCCATATCGCTTCGTCATTCCCGCTGGATTCTGTCATTCCCCCCCGAGCACTTTATTCCCATGCGAGGGGTGCTTTCGGCGAAGGCGGGAATCCAGTCTGTCCCCTTACGACGGCCTACCACCCGTCTCAGGTGGCGAACTTACCACTTGGGGCTGGAGTCAGTTGCTCCCCTGTTCCTGGAGCTGGAGCGCGCGGTCGAACGCCTGACCGGCGCCCGCCTGGTCGCCGGCAGCGTCCCGCGCGACCGCGAGGATAAACCATCCGTCGGCACGGAGGGGATTGCGGTCGACTGCAGCCTGCGCCTCCACGCCTGCGCGCGGGTCCTCCTGATCCAGGTACAGCCGCGCCAGTGCATCATGGTAGGCCCACATGCGTGGGTTGAGCCGCGCCGCCGTCTCGTACAGCTGCTGAACCTCCCGTCCGACCTCGCCCTGGTTCTGAGTGGACGCCTCGACCTTCGCCTGCAGGAACGCCGCCAAGTCCGCTTTCTGCTCAGCGCCGAACGGCGCCAGGCGCGTCGCCGTACGGTAACGGTACTCAGCAGCAGCGCGGTCGCCCTGTGACGCCGATCGCTGGGCCAGGGCCGTGTTGGCGGCCGACAGCAGGATGACAAATACGGCGCTCCAGATGACCACGACGAACGCGACGCCCGTCAGGAGGCGCGCAGAACGGGGAGCATGGTGGTAGCCCATGGCGACATGTGGCACGGTGGCACCCGGCTCGCGCCTCTCGCGCGACACCAGCAGACCACACGTGACGAAGAAGAGCACCGGCATGGCGAGCAGGGACCAGTCGAAGTCCACGGCAGCGTGAAGAACATTTCCGAACGCCCCCGCGAGCAGGCCTGCAAAGACCGCCGCCCCTTCCCTGCGGGCAATGCGCAAACCCCGCCACAGGAGCGAGCCAATGAGGGCAAGAAACGCAACTCCCCCCAGGATGCCCATGTCCACCAGTTCCTCGAACACGATGCTGTGGGGGAACTTGGCGTAGAAGGGTATACTGCGGAACTGCGTGTACACGTACTGGTACGTACCCGCCCCCGTGCCCAGCACCGGGCGGCGCAGCAGCATGGCCCACGAGTCGCGGATCATGACCACGCGCGCGTACAGGCTGGCATCCTGCACGCCGCCCACGAACGCGAAGAGCTGTTTGATGCGCACAGTCATGCTGAGCAGCATCGGTACGAAGACGTCCCGGCGGAGCCAGAAGGTGAGGGCGAGGGCCGCAACGAGGAGGAACACCGCAAGGATGCCTTTGAGACGCTGCCCTCTTGGGAGCATGACCGGGAAGAGGATGAGGGTGATGAGAAACGCCAGCAGGCCGCCACGTGACTGGCTGAGAATGAGCATGACGACAAAGAAGCCCGCGAGGGCTCCATACAGCACGCGTGCCCACCAGCGGCGAACGTCCAGCGCGCGGGCCAGGGCGAGGAACATGGGCAGGATGAGGAAGGCGGCAAAGGTGTTGCGGTACTGCAGGGTACTGGTGACGCTGGTACCCTGCGTCAGGCTGTGCGTGCCGAGCCACGTCCAGAAAGGACCGGTCAGCTGGCTGCTTGCGCCAGCATAGCCAAGGAGACCGATGAGGGACAACAAAGCGCCGAGTCCAAGGAGCATGCTGACTGCGAGGTCGAGCTGAGCCGTGTGGCGCGTCACGTTGAAAACGATGTAAAAGAGGATGGCACAGAACAACACCTTGAAGAATGCCACCATCGTGGCCTGGAAGTAGACCGTCGCCACCAGCGACAGCGCACAGACGCCAAGGAAGGCCAGCATGGTGACGTCCACCGCGCCTCCCGCGCGAGCCCAGCCGTGACGGGAACGCGTCAGCACGAAGAGCAGGGCGGCGGGCAAGGCCAGCAGCATCATCAGGTAGGCCTGCCACGTGAAGTAGCCGCCCTGGAACAGCGCACCGAACGCAGCCGGAACCAGTGCCAGGACCAGGATGAGCTTGTCGTACCGGTGCATGTCGTCGTTCACAGTTGGAAACCTCCTCCAAAGCGGGACTGAGCTGTGCCGTGGGCTCTCCTAACAACTGGCATTGTACCGATTGTGGCAGCCTTTTGCAAGGAGAGCTTTTTCATATGCACTGGAGCACAGTATACTCTACAATACGCTGGCAAAGGCCATCGAGCTCGATATCACCATGACCGTTCACATGTCGTGAACATAGCCGGAACCTTCACAGTCCAATGGGTGCATCTGGAAGCAATGTCACGTTTACAGTACCCTCTCAATCATTTTACTTCTTGGGAATGAGAGGATCTGGCTATCTTCTTCGACATGGGCGCAAAGGAGCGCTCAAGGGAGGAATGATGAGGAAGTTCAACAGGATTGTCGCCACCGTGCTAGCAATGTTGATGTTGGCACTGACGGTGGTCATCACGCCGGCAGTCGTCAGGGCAAAGGGTGCCCCGCACGACGTGTATACTGTCCCCGGTGACGTGTATACTGTCCCCGGTGACGTGTATGCTGTCCCCGGCTCCAAGACGGTGGTCATCATCATGATCATCGGCTCGAACCGCATCAAGATCAACGGCCTCGAGGGCAAAAAGGACGCGGGCCCCCAGATCAAGTGGGGCCGCACGTTCGTCCCCCTTGCGTCCATCATCGAGGCTCTGGGCGGCACGATCGAATGGAACGCCAAGACCCACACGGTCACCATCGTCCTGGGCACACAGACCCTCGTCCTGCACATGGGCAACGCGTATGCCGTGGCGAACGGCAAGCGTTTCCGCATCGACAGCAACCCCGACGTGGCACCCTATATCCAGGCACCTGGGCACACGATGTTGCCGGTCCGGTTCATCGCCGAGAAGTTGGGCGCGTCCGTCATGTGGAACTCGGCGCTGCATAGCGTGACGCTGGTATTCGTCAAGCCCTAAGCATCACTGATAGGTTTGAAGCACGACAAAGCGCCGGCCGCGTGCCGGCGCTTTTTCATATGGTGCCGTTCACTGCGCCTCCCGCGCGAGCCCAGCCGTGACGGGAACGCGTCAACACGAAGAGCAGGGCGGCGGGCAAGGCCAGCAGCATCATCAGGTAGGCCTGCCACGTGAAGTAGCCGCCCTGGAACAGCGCACCGAACGCAGCCGGAACCAGTGCCAGGACCAGGATGAGCTTGTCGTACCGGTGCATGTCGTCGTTCACAGTTGGAAACCTCCTCCAAAGCGGGACTGAGCTGTGCCGTGGGCTCTCATAACAACTGCAATTGTACCGATTGTGGCTTTTCTTTGCAAGGAGAGGTTGACACGTTTGCAACAGTGGGGTAGCGTATCCATGTTCCTATATTTATTGGGAATTGGAAGACTGGTTATCTTGTTCCACATGGGTGCATAAAGGAGTGCCCAAGGGAGGAATGATGAGGAAGTTCAACAGGATTGTCGCCACCGTGCTGGCAATGTTGATGTTGGCACTGACGGTGGTCATCGCGCCGGCAGTCGTCAGGGCAGAGAGTGTCCCGGACGACGTGTATACTGTCCCGGGCGACGTGTATGGTGTCCCCGGCTCCAAGACGATGGTCATCGTCATGTACATCGGATCGGAGATCACCACGATCAACGGCCTCGAGGGCAAAAAGGACGCGGGCCCCCAGATCAAGTGGGGCCGCACGTTCGTCCCCCTTGCGTCCATCATCGAGGCTCTGGGCGGCACGATCGAATGGAACGCCAAGACCCACACGGTCACCATCGTCCTGGGCACACAGACCCTCGTCCTGCACATGGGCAACGCGTATGCCGTGGGGAACGGCAAGCGTATCCCCATCGACACCGACCCCGACGTCATGCCCTACATCCAGGCACCCGGCCACACCATGCTGCCGGTCCGGTTCATCGCCGAGAAGTTGGGCGCGTCCGTCATGTGGAACTCGGCGCTGCATAGCGTAACGCTGGTATTCGTCAAGGCCTGAGCATCACTGACAGGTTTGCAGCACGAAAAAGCGCCGGCCGTGAGCCGGCGCTTTTTCATATGGTGCCGCCCAGAGTTGCACGCGGGAATCCAGTCCTTGCCCTTCATCTGTCATTTCCCCTGGGCTTCGTCATTCCCCCCCGAGCACTTTATTCCCATGCCCCCGAGCATTTCTTTCCAATGCGAGGGGTGCTTCTAAGGGGTGCTCTCGGCGAAGGCGGGAATCCAATCCTCCCTCTCTACGGGATATTGATCGACGGGTCGATAGCGTGCAGCGCAGCCCGCATGGCGTTTGCGTCATGACTGCGTGCGGCGTCCAGCAGGGCATCGACGGCCGGGCGGAGCACGGCCAGCTCGGCACATGCGGGATACTTGACACGCATGATGCTCTCGAAGCTGGTCGGCACGACGCGCTCCGCGGACGACCACAGCTCCTCCGTCATCTTCTCGTTGCCGCGGTTGCCCGTGATGATGATACTTGCGTCACGCCCGACCTCCAACCCCGCCAGCTTGATGTAACTGCGTGCCAGGTCAAGGATCTTGATGGGCTCACCCATGCGCAGGACAAACATGTCTCCCCCTTGCGTCAGCGCGCCGGCCTGCAGGACCAGGTGCACTGCCTCGGGGATGAGCATGAAGAAGCGCTCCATCTCGGGGTCGGTCACGCGCAGGGTGCGGGTCTCCTGCAACTGTTTCTGAAAGACCTCAGCTACACTGCCCTTGTCTATTTATATCTAACATCACCCTGAGCCGGTACACGGGCGCAGCAGGCATCGCCCTGGCGACCTCCATCACCGTCATGCTAGGGTGTGTCCTCTATGCTGTGCTGATACGCCGCTTCTTCCGCCAGGGAGGATCGGAGTACCCGGCCGACCCCCTGGTGCGCAAGCTTGCCAAGACCCTGCTGGCCACCATCCCTGTTGCCAGCATCGCTTGGGTGAGACAGACCTGGTTATCCACTGAGACTGCCTTCCTTCCCCTTGCCGCCAAGGCCGTCGCGGTCATCGCAGCCGCCGTTCTTGCCTACGCCCTCTGTAGTTCCTGCTGAAGACCAATGGGTGGAGGATGATCCGGAGCAGGCTCAGAAAGGCACATCCACAGAACCAGGCACCATAAGCTGCGCGCAGGATCATCTTCCAGACTGCTTGTAAGTGTACGAGAAAGAGGGAGACATGCCGAAATGAAAGTTAATGCTTGGAGATCCCATTGTTTCTATCAATTTACGTCAGCTCATCTGACGAAGATCAGGCTGGATCTCCATCGACCGCGTTGAAAACGATAGAAAGATCCCGTCAACAGACACGAGATCGTTGTCCTTCAATCAAGACCTGTTTCATCGAGCTGCGGTACGCAGATAGTCAATGATGGGCAATTTGCCGCTGTGCTGCTAGCACAGCGGCAAATTGCCCATGGTTCATAACCTGAAGAAAGTTGCCAAGGCTAACTGGTTTTCCGCCTTACCCTTTTGGTGGATCAGGATCCCGTCCGTGCGAATCCTTATCCCGGATCTGTCCGTTCTTTCCATGAATAACCAATTCCGACCCCTGGTGGATCGAAATATCTCTGCCAGCTTTGACTGCCTCGCTCTGCGTGGCTGTACGAACGGTAGCCTTCTGATTGCCTTCGCCCTTTACCTGCCAGCCACCTTTAGGATGCGGTAGAACATGTTGATTCTTTCCCATTGAGGTTGCCTCCATAACATCACGGATTCATTTGACTTTGAGCAGGGCGGCCTTTGTTCCGGGAAATGACCTCGTCTTGAGATCTCCATGACTGAAAAAATCCTGCTCCAGACTCATCGAAAGCCACATCAGGACCAATATTGCACCCAATGTCCCGCAATGATTCGGACTCGATAATATCCTTGAGAAAATCGATCTATACCTTGGCTACCGCAGTTTTTCTCACTCGCGTGGAAGGTCCAGCAGATCGTCCTGCCTGCTGCCATCAGGGCTTGACCGCACGTACTTCTCCCCCCGGGAACTGACCGCTGGGATTAGATCCTGATAAGGAGAAATTTTTACTTGGATTGTCCCAGGATGGTCCTTTAGGTAGTCGTGGAGAGATTCCTTCTTGAAATATCCTGGATTGTTACAGCCTTCGATGTATATCTCGTCGATTTCCAGAAATTCCTGGGAATGCACACATCCCGGTCTCATCTTGATCTTTGTTGCGTACATCATAATCAGTACACCTCCTGTCAATGATAGTATTTGTATTTGCAGACAGAGAAACCGAAGTCAACAGTCTTACCATTGCCAACACTCATGTTTTGTTCAGCTCGTTCGCCTCTCTTACAACTGCTGTCATGAAACTGCATGCAGCCTTTATTTTCAATATCACAAACATAAATAACAAGTTAGACGCATACATTGCATTTTATTCTATCCTACAATAATAGCAAGTTATATTTTGCATCTTTTAGTTGGTACATGTAGTTAAAGACGTGTTCGGTCAGTCCTTGCGCAGCACCTAAACGAAGACTGCAGCAAGTTTGTGCGATTGTCGTCATGAGGACAGGAATATGAAGGGGCAGGCTCAGAAAGGCACATCCACAAAACCGGGCATCATAAGCTGAGTTAGGAGCGTCTGCCGCCACTGGGATTCCTCTCCTGCTCACCATGAGGGCTCCTTCACAGACTCTCTTTCACCAAAATGATCTATTTTGTATGTAGAAATGTTCAGTCCGCTTTTGCGCGACATTGGTTGGAGAATGCGTCCTGCCTGTTCGAACTCTGGTGCCAAGAATCCTCGTGTCACGTCTGCGTCCATCGTCCCCCGCAGCGACGAAAGTAACAAGAACCGCATGGTAGCAGGTGTTTTCGCTCTGCTGCTCGGCGGATTAGGCATGTATGAGTTCTACCTTGGTGACATCGGTCGCGGTATCGCCATGCTGCTCTTCTGCTGGACCGGTATCTCGAGCGTCATTGGTTTCATCCAGGGAACCATCTACCTTACGGAAAGCGACGAAGCCATTTCGAGAGTGTTGAACAACAAATAGCTGCAGCTGGGCATCATTCATGGCGGCTGTGCAGGTTCCTCCACAGGGAGGAACCTGCGGGATCATTCTTCTTGCGTGTGAAGCATGGCACAGCTTGTCATATAAAATCCAGAACGATCACCGCGGAGCCCGCACGGGTCCACTCGCCACGGACAGCATAAAAGAGACCTGGGGAAAGGCGCGCTTGTCTGCGGCTGTTCCTATCTCTTCAGACCTTTGCAGGCATGATGTATCTCTTATCGAGGATATCGGTTGCCGGCCGGGATGGCGCAGCTATCAATGGCCACCTGATCGTGGTACAGACCGGGCCGCCTGCTGCCACTGCCCTCGCCCGGCCAGATCTGCTCAGAGATATCCTGGGCCGGGGCGCTTCACTGAGCCCCTGGCAGAGGAACTCCTTCTTCCTCAGGAGTGTGCCTCCGCGGTCCCGGGCTCTGTGACGATCCGCCGGCACTGCCTTCCACCCAGTACAGGGATGTTGATCGAAGGATCGATGCGGTTCTCCTCCCTGCCCAGCATAATCAGCTCTGACGGGTTGAGCCGCGCCACCTGCCACACGATCTCGGAGCCGATGGAACCACCCGCACCTTTTTCGCCAAGCCCTGAGCATCACTAACAGGAGCATCAGCCACCGTGCAAGCGCTTTTTCATATGGTGCCGTCCACAGTTACAGCTAACATCCCATCATTCCCGCGAAGGCGGGAATCCATCCTTATCCTTGTCTGTCCGTCTTTGTCTATGGGTTGCTGATGGCCAGATCAAGTTGACCCAGCAAATGTACCACCCTGACCTATTGAGCAGCGTATCACATATCGGGAATCCAGCCTTTGTCCTTGCCTGTCCCTCTCTACGGGATGTTGATCGACGGGTCGATGGCGTGCAGTGCGGCCCGCATGGCGTTTGCGTCATGACTGCGTGCGGCGTCCAGCAGGGCATCGACGGCCGGGCGGAGCACGGCCAGCTCGGCACATGCGGGATACTTGACACGCATGATGCTCTCGAAGCTGGTCGGCACGACGCGCTCCGCGGACGACCACAGCTCCTCCGTCATCTTCTCGTTGCCGCGGTTGCCCGTGATGATGATACTTGCGTCACGCCCGACCTCCAACCCCGCCAGCTTGATGTAACTGCGTGCCAGGTCAAGGATCTTGATGGGCTCACCCATGCGCAGGACAAACATGTCTCCCCCTTGCGTCAGCGCGCCGGCCTGCAGGACCAGGTGCACTGCCTCGGGGATGAGCATGAAGAAGCGCTCCATCTCGGGGTCGGTCACGCGCAGGGTGCGGGTCTCCTGCAACTGTTTCTGAAAGACCTCAGCTACACTGCCCTTGCTGCCCAGCACGTTTCCGAAGCGGACACTGGTCGCCCGCAGGCCCTCGCGGCCATCGGCCACCTGGACCAGGAGTTCCACGATGCGCTTGCTGGCGCCCATGAAGTTGACCGGGTTGACCGCCTTGTCGGTGGAGATGTTGACAAACCGCTCAGTCCCGTGCGACACAGCCAGCCGCAACAAGGTGCGTGTCCCTTCGACGTTGTTGAGGATGGCCTCCTCCGGGTTCCGCTCCATCAGCGGCACGTGCTTGTGCGCTGCGGCATGGAAGATGATGTCGGGACGGTACGTATCGAACAGCCAGGTCATGCGGGCCTCATCACGCATGTCCCCGATGACGGGCACGGCACACGTCACGCCCTGGCGCTCCTGCAGCTCGCGGTCGATGCGGAAGATGCGGTTCTCCCCCCTGCCCAGCATGATCACCTGTGACGGGTTGAGCCGCGCCACCTGCCGGACGATCTCGGCGCCGATGGAGCCGCCTGCGCCTGTCACCAGGATACGTTTGCCCTCCACATACGCCCGTACCGGCCCCAAGTCCGTGGACACCGGCGTCCTGGTCAGCAAGTCCTCCAGCTGGACCCTGCGCAGGTCGTCCACGTGGATGGACCCGTCCACCAGCTCCCACATGCCTGGCAGGGTCCGCACCTGCACATCGGTGTCAGCCAGTGTGGACAGGACCGCACGGGTCACGGCTGCAGCATGTGACGGGATGGCGATGACCACCTGGGCAGCTCGAACCCGCCTCGCCATATCGGCGATCGTGGCCACAGGACCCAGCACGCGCACCCCACGCATCGTGCACCCCCGCTTGGTGGCATCATCGTCGATCAGTCCCACCACCTTACCCAGTTCAGGGTGCGCCTCGAACTCCCGCAAAACCATGTCCCCCGCATCGCCGGCCCCGACAACCAACACGCGCGTACCGGACGAAGTATGCTGAGTCGGTTCCTCGAGGCTCGCCTGCCACGTGTGTCGCCCGTACCGCCACCGTGCTATGGAGCGCACGCCTGCCATGAACAGGAAGGCCAGGACCGCAGATGCGGCAAATGCCCCCCGCGACCATGGCACCTCTCCGCGCATGGCCAGCAGCAACGGCAAAGCCAGAACCTTCGTGACGGCGACGACAACGGCCACCCGCTCCATGTCTCGCAGGCTGGCGTACGACCACAGCGCCAGTGGCGTCTGAAGTAACACAGACACGGCGATGAACACCAGGTTTTCCACCAGCCCTGGGAATCTCAGGGTGTAGACAAGGGACCACGGTGCCGCACCAAAGTCGAGCCGAGCCAGAACAGCCAAGACCGTGGCGACGTTGAACACGGCTAAGTCCAAGGCCAGCCGTCCTACCGCAGCCATCCACCCGTTCTGTCGGTTCCATCGCGATGCCATCATGTCCTCCTCACGGCCCTCTTCTGCACATACCAGTATAGGCATGAGAGTACAATCACCACACCTGTGAGCACCCCAACTACGGCACCCCAGCCCCAGCGGCTCGCAACAAGAACCAGTATACTGACAGCCGACTGAATGCCGGCATACGTAACTGCAACAGCAGGGTGTGCCCAGCCGAGTTCGTTGACCAGGCGCTGATAGGCGTGCGTCCGATGAGCTTCAAACAATCGTTCATGCCTGCGCAGGCGAGCCAGGAGTGTCAATCCCGCATCCACATAGAAGACGGTCATGGCACCTAGAGCACATAGGCCCCAGACCGGTTGTTCCATCCACAGTCGCAGTGCCAGGAGTGATGCGGTGAACCCTAGAAATGTACTACAAACATCCCCCATGAATACCCGTGCTTTGGGCCGCAGATTAAGTGGAAGGAATCCGCAGCACGCGGCAGCGATGATGAGTGCGACTCTGCCGATCTCGATGTCCTTGGCAGAGGTGAACGACAGCACGGCAAGTATGCCGAATACTACAACTCCCATGAGTCCTGCCATGCCATTCGACCCGTCCATGAAGTTGTAAATGTTCGTCGTGCCGACGAGGAGCAGGACAAACATGATTGCTGCGGCCACCACAATCAAGACCGGCAGGTTGGTCTGTCTCAGCAACCACAGTGTACTCAAGCCTGCCAACATGCACTGCACGAGGAGCCGAAGGCGCGATTCGACGTGCCACCGATCGTCGACCAGACCCAGGATCCCGATGCCAGCCATGAGCAGCCAGGCAGCAACGGGCAATCCACAGGCAACCCCGGCCACAACACCTGCAATGGAAATGCCGAGTCCCCCTGCCCGTGGTGTCATCTCGGTATGGCTGCTGCGCCCATTTGGAGCGTCGACAAGGCCGACGGTGACGCCATATGTTGCCACAAGAAGGCCAACGCCGAACGCCATGAGGCAAGCCCCTATCGCCCAAGCGAATAGAATCACCGTTCAGCTCCCGCTGACGAATCCATGCGTTCCAACTGTAGTGTGAGCCCTTCCTCAAAGGAACGCGGCGCAAAACCAAAGGCAGCCCCTGCTGCCGACCAGTCAAAGGCACGGTCATCGGTGGTGCGCCAGACTTGTTCGCCGCTGAAGCGAAAACGGGGAATGAGGAAATGGGCCATCTCAAACAATGCTGCTGACGCGCGTACTGGCAGATGCACGAAGCAGGGCTTGGTTCCGACCGCCGCCGCAATAGTCTCGATGAACTGGCGATACGTCAGCGGTGTCCGACCGGACACGTTGTAGAACCCTGCAGGTTCGCAGTGCTGCCGCACGGCTGCAACAACGGCAGATGCCACGTCAGCATCATATACAGGCTGAATCAAAGCATGGCCATCGCCGAACATGGGGAAGAAACTGTGTCTCCTGAACCACGACAGCAGAGTGGAAACATTGTGCCCAGCGGGATTCCCATAGACCATGGTCGGACGCAGCACGACACACCGAATCGTTGGGTGTTCCGTCAGAAACGACCGAAGCAGCTCCTCATCGTGTATGTACTCTTGCGACGCTGACTTGAACCGAGAAAACACACCAGTCGTACCAACAACGACAAGCTGCTGTACAGCGCTTGCCCCTACCAGGGGAAGGAGCTGTGGCAAAAACATGATCCCCGCAACGTGCACTACCGTATCGCATCCATCTACTGCTAGTTGCCATGGACCGGGCTCAAGCAGGTTCCCAGAGATTACCGTCAATTTCTCGTGCGTCAGCGGAAATCGGCTTGGAGACCTGCTGAGGACAGAAACATGTTTGACCTCTCCGTCATCCAGCAGAGAGCGCAGAGCAAACAATCCTACCGTAGAAGTTGCCCCTATCATAAAGCAATTCATCGAGCCCCCTTCACTCTGCGCGTCCTCTCCAATACGACAGACCTCCGTCACATGCGTTGCCTCAGCCGGCTGGCGCGCTGTCTGCTGTCAATGCCATCGCGAGTTCAATGCCCTGAGTCAACTGCACAGTATAGTGGTCAAGGTGCCTGTTGACACAGGAACACCAATATAGGATCCCACTAACACAAGACGGTACATTGTCTCCCCCACATTCATGCACACTCCTGCCAGAGGAATCTGTGTTACGTGCTGCTTGTTGAGTCCCGTCTTTGGACATGTCTCTCGACCTTCTTCATACTGTTTCTTTGCGACTATTCTCTGGCCCGACAGTCTGATTTCGCATGTAGTTCTCTGAAAAGCTCAATGAACTTGACTGTATTGACCTTCCGCGAAAAAAACCTTTCTCCATAGTCCTTTGCATTGTTAGCCATCTCATCAGTCTCCTGGGGATGTTCATGTAGGTATTTGATGGCTTCAGCAACCTTTTCCGGATGGCTGTTTGATACTGACAGCCCGATATTGTTCTCATTGAACATTCTGAAATAATCGCTGTTCTCTTCAACCGCATTAAGAACCACTCTCCGGCAAGCCATAAGCAAAGCCGACTTGCTTGGAAACGCAGTGCCAATAACGCCCTTCTTTAGAGGAATCAAACATATGGAACAAGCACTATATACGTCAGATACTGTTTCCAACGGCTGAAGCGGGTAGAAAACGATATTTGACAACCCCATTTCAGCCACTTCCTTGACAAACTGTTCCTTTGTGGCTCCATCACCAATGATCTGAAAGACAATGCCCGTCTCTTCTCTGAGTAGATCAGCAACCTGGATGATCATCTGGTAATCAAACACGTAGCCTATCGTTCCTGCAAATTGTACGTAGAACTTGGTCGTATCAATCCCATACTTCTTGATAAACCGGTTCTTCTCTATCGGGACCTCAACAACTGAGGCGTCGTACCAATTAGGAATAACGCGGACTTTGTCTTCAGGGACTCTCAGCCGCATCAGTCTTGCCTTCATATCAGCACTTGCAACTACGATCTTCGTGCTCATTCGGTAAACCGGTTCTTGAAGCATTCCCAAGATGATGTATATGAGCCTGTTCCTTATCACGCCGATATCATAAGCGCTTCCGGGAAACACATCAAAGATATTGAATACAATCGGCTTTCGCAGAAAGAGCTTTAGCAGCACCATTGAAAAGAGAACCGTGGGACAAGACTGCAGAAGGACAATGTCGACGTCTCTCCTATGTTTACACCAGCTCTTCATCGCGCTAAACGCATATCTCATCTCTTCAAGATACCGCTCAATGAGCTTTGTCTTGTCAACAACGGACCTATCGACTATATCGTAAGTGAAACCTACGCGGTCTCTCAGGATCTCTGGGACATCAGGATTGATTCGTTTTCTGCGGCTTGCGACCATATAGACTTCAATGCCCGCCTTCAAAAAGTCGTCCATCATGGTCATGGCAAGTTGGTTGTTTGGATTTGGGGTATCAAACCCTTCAGCCGTCAAATACATCAGTGTCATCGTCTACACAACCCCTCAGATACGCTATCTGTGCTTGCTTACAAAATGCCTGATCTATTCCTACGTTCACCAGGAGATGACAAGATGGGTCCCGACGATGGTCATGACTTTCATGATGTGGCCTCCTATACCAGAACGGGCTCGCTCAACATCCTCAACACCAGCATCAGGTCCACCTTAGGTCGGGCATGTCGTGAACCGCCTTCGCCAATTCGTCCAGCATTGGACCATAGTCGTGCACCTGAAAGCTGAAGTCCGTCCGAGTGCATACCAGCGTGCGCTGGCAACGGGGACTTCCCTGTGGCACAACCTGCACACCGCGTATATCAAATGCGCAGGCGATCCCACGCAGAAGGTCGGATTTGGAAATCGACGTGTCTGGAACCAAGTGGTACAGGCCACCCAGGTTTTCCTCGATGGCCGCGTGGACTGCCTTGGCCAGTTCGAGCGTCGTGACGCCTGTCCAGAGAACAGCAGCGTAGCCAGGGACGGTGCTGGCCTGACGCAGGAACCACTCCAGGAGACCACTCCCGCTCTGCTTGAGCTCGGGTCCAACAATCGAGGTCCGGAACGTCAAGTGGCGTGGCGACGATACCTCGCCAAGTGCCTTGGTGCGGGCATACATAGTCGTTCCGTCCGGTTCCGACGCCTCAGTGTACCCACCGGTCGCCCCGGAGAAGACACAGTCCGTGCTGAGATGGATGAGCCGGAAACCCAACTCGTCTCCCTTCTTTGCCAACCAATGAGGCAAATAGCTGTTCAGGAAAACGGCCCGTCTTGGATCCTTGTCGGCTGCGGTGTTCAGCACACCCACGCAGTTCACGACTACCGTGGGCCGCACGGCTTTCAGCGCATCCGCAAGCTGACTGAGATTCTCAACATCGACTTGGCGATCGACGAACCGCGAATCCTGTGTTCGAGCCAGACCAATAACCTCGTAGCCACCTAGTCCTGACAGGTACCGCAGAATCATATGCCCCGCCATCCCGTGGGAGCCGAGGACGACGACCCGCTGTCTGCTTCCCATACTAGCCTCCCTTGTCAAGCTCACCCTAGCTGCCGCGAGCAAATGATGAGCCCGACCCGCCGTTCAGTTCCACTTGCACCTCGGGCAGCGACGCCAACTTGGCCACGATCTCTTGCACCGAGAGGCGCTGAGTCAAAGCTGAGGTGTAGTCTCCCGTGGTAAGGAGGCCCTGATCTCCCTCGTACAAGTACTTATCGTAGTTGAGGTCGCGATCGTCCATGCGCACACGGAAGTAGTCCCCCATGTCTTCCGCCCGGTGCAGTTCAGCAGCGGTCACCAGCGTCTCATGGAGCTTCTCGCCGTGCCGGGAACCGATGACCTGGATAGGCACGTCGGAATGGAACAATTCCTTCAGAGCAAGTGCCAAGTCGCCAATGGTGGATGCAGGTGCCTTGCGGATGAACAGGTCACCCGGCTCTGCGTGCTGCATGGCGAACAGGACCAGCCCGATGGCTTCGTCCATCGACATCAGGAAGCGGGTCATCGTGGGTTCGGTGACGGTCAACGGCTCACCCCGTTTCATCTTCTCGATAAACAGCGGGATGACAGAGCCACGGGAGCACATGACGTTGCCATACCGGGTCACGGCGATGACCGTCTGCCTCGTGTGTCCTCCGTCCCTCGCTGCCGCATATGCCGTCTTCTCCATGAGCGCCTTGCTCATACCCATTGCGTTGATAGGCTGGACGGCCTTGTCCGTGCTGAGGCAGACGACACTCTTCACTCCGTGGGCAAGGGCAGATTCGATGACGTTGCTGCTCCCCAGCACATTCGTCATGACCGCTTGGATGGGGAAGAACTCGCAGGAGGGCACTTCCTTCAGCGCGGCAGCGTGGAAGACATGCTCCACTCCCTCCATGGCCCTGTCCACACTGGCACGGTCCCTTACGTCCCCGAGGTAGTACTTGACCCGTGCATCATGCAGTTCCTTGCGCATGACCTCTTGCTTGAACTCGTCACGGCTCAGGACTCGGGCTTCCTGTACACCCTGAGCAAGCGCATACTTCAAGAAGGCATGACCGAACGAACCAGTGCCACCAGTCACAAGAATTGTGTCTACCATGCTACATATACCTCCTAGCCAAACAGAAAAAACTCAGCAGCTCGTCTTGAATCTTGAAGCCTGAGATAGCAGAGCTAAACAACGGCTCAACCAACTCGACATGCGGGTTTAAGAGTAGCCAATGTACGCGCGTCGATGGTTGTGCTCCCGCGTTGTTTCGTTGTCCATCACCACCATTTGTATGGTCATCAACACCTTGTACCCGTGGACACTCATCGAAGACCAGTCCATACGCCGAATTGCCCGTCCAGCTATTGTCAACGACTGTCACCTGCAACTGATCTCCGACATCATTCATTCTGCCGATCGATTGCAGGCAGGAAGCGATGACATCACTAATGTATGCGACTATAACGACGGGCAATGTCGACACTCCAGCATTGAGGGTCAGGATCGCGAGGGCAACGCGCCGGCTCACGGCTTGACCACCCTCTTGGACGAACCCAGTGGAAGACAGGTCAACATCCAGTCAACGGCAAGACTGCGAAACCCGACCACGCCAGCGTGCGTGGCCGTGTAGACCAGGTACACCGGATTCAGCACGAAGCGCACAATGGATTTCTGACGGTAGAACCACGCAAGAAAGGCATGCTTGCTCATCAGTCCACGCCCCTGCAAACCATCGATAAGAGCTAGGCGGCCGTCGAGGCGGTCCTGCAGGTAGGTTCTCAGCCTTGTGCCTTTGCGGTCGAGCATCGACCGCAGACCACGATATCCGAAGCGTACCGCGCCTATTTCATTGTTCCCGTGCTGACGATACAGGATGGTCGCCTCATGCAGGGGCGCAATACCGGCACCACACGCAGCCACCAACGCCAGCCACCCGTCGTGCATGGGAATGCCGGGCGGGAAGGGCAGCGCCTTCGTCAGTATCGACGTTTTCCCAACGACTGAGCAGCCCGTGACACAGTTCTTGAGGATGAGCGGGATCATCGGCCGCCCGGCGACCGGCACCATATGCGAGAATTGCCACATGGATGGAGTCAGTTCGTGGAGATCCTCGTCCACGACCTCCAGATCCGTGTAGACCAAGTCCGCGCCGCTCAGCTCAAGAAGGCGCACTGATCTCTCCAACTTGTCTGGCAGCCACACATCGTCCTGATCACACAATGCGAAGTATTCCGTCTCCACCGATGACAGCAGACGCTCAAACGTCTGAATCGCACCTTCGTTAGTCTCCAGACGGCTGACAACTGTCTGCCTTCCGGGCGCCGCAGTGTCGCGGACCAGCGCCCAAGTGTCATCGGTTGAGGCATCGTCCAAGACCAATAGCCGAGCAGGCGGAAGGGTCTGCCAAGCAAGACTGGCAAGCAAGTCTGGTAGCCAGCGAACACCATTATGCGTGGCCAGGACCACAGTAAGTTTAGGGCGAGTCATCTCAGACGTGTCGACCCGGTTTCGCCAAGACATTCAGAGCCTCCTGCAAATTGCGATACCTAATTGCTGGACCAGTTCTACAGACTAGGGCAACCGGAGGGTCTGCGACATGCTGTTCGACGTCGCCAACGGCTTTCCAAGCTGCCAGTCTCACGATATTGACAACGTTCATGCAGGAGTCCACTGCTGTGTCAGCATGTGGAATCGCACTCTGTGCCTAGACGGATCACCGGCTGTAGATGACAGGCGCCATACTGAAGGGAAGCGTGTTCCTCTCCACCTGTTGGCACCACGCCCGAGCTGCCAAACAAGTCCGACCAACGCAACAGCGTCTTGGTCCATCAACAGCATCCATTCGTACGCTTGGCTTGTCGCCATGCTGGTCACCTGGTTGAATACACCAGCGACCCAATAACCGGTGAGTCTGCCGTCCAGGCTGGCATGGAGCTTCCGGCTATCCAGCACATACCCCCTGTCGTGCCCCGGTCGGTCGGCGACGAAGGCGATGAGCTTGGTATACCCCTCCCCAGAAACATCGTGGCGCAGGTCAGCATCTTCGGCGCACGCTTGAAACAAGTCGAGGACACTCAATACCGTTCTATTGTTCGCACCGGCCGATACTTGCATATCCATGTGACTGCTTGCATCCACCAGTATCTCTCGCGTCGAGTCGGTCGAGCCATCGTCGCGAATCCACCAGCGTACCGTCACACCAGTCTGCTGGGAGATGCTGTTCAGCAATTCCGGCAGAAACCGCGCCCCATTGAAGGTCGACATGATGATCCTTACCACAGGCATGGTTCCATACTCCAGTGGTTGCCGTGGCGAACCAGCATCAGGCACGCACGGTGTCATCTCGGATACCTCTTCTGCTTTGCCAAATCATCATGCTGACGCAGTTCGCATGAGACACCAGATCGCGTCAAAGTGGTCTCCCTGTCTCCAGCATAAATATCGCTCAGACACAACGTCGTCAGCATGATGACGGCTATTACGCGTGGCACTAAGAGCGCAGAGAAGCCCAGCTCGAACGCAAGCGTCACACCCCATAGCCATACAGCCACTCGCTTGTTGCCAACCGTCCCGCGAAGAAACACCCAGAGTCCGCCATACACCGCTCCCAACAGCACTAGCCCGCCCCTCAGCAGGTAGTTTACTGGGCCGGAATCGCCCAGTATCTGCCCAGTCAAAGGACCGCTGCCCCCTGCGACATCCGCCAAACCAATCGGAGCAAAGGGATGAAGGTACAGGTAGACGATCGATCCGCTCGCCACGCCAGTGTTGGTATTGTACCGCGAGAGGAGACCATTACTCTCATTGCCAATCACCCGAGAGACGAGATCGATCAAGGGCATTCGCTGCAACCAAGTGTAATAGAGGAGTAGGCTGACGCATGCCACTGCCGCTACTGTACCGATCCGGCGAATGGAAGCCCTTTGTGACCTGATCACGGTCCAGACGAGATCCAGGCCGCCCAGAATCAGCATAGCCGCGGCAGTGCTCGACGACAGAGCCCCAATCACGATCAGCCAGAAAGAAGCCAACGACAAGTCCACAAGTGACTCGCGTCGTTGGTATGACCTGAGGTGTATAAATACCAGCAGGTAGTAAGCAAACGCGGCCACCGAATGCGTTGCAAAAGGTCCGACGGGGCGATGTAACGCTACCATGTTTGGAACGAGTATTTCGTAATACTGACCGTATGCTGCTACCAGCAAGCGGCCAATCGCGGGCACTCCTGCCATGACGCCAACAGCCAAGATAGCCAACCACCACTCGATGACGGGGAAGACAATACACCGTATCCAATGGGAAGGGGCTATTGTCATCGGCAGACAGAATACCAACCCCAATAACAGAAATTGGACCCCAATGCCAGGAAGGATCTTCCCATCCATACGTACCCAACTTATCAGCCAAGGGGTAGTCCCGGTCACGAGACCCAGGAGCAAGCCCCAACGCGAGGACAATCTCCTGCTGATCAAGATAAGCAAAACACTGAACGCCAGCATGCCCAGCAGTACAAGGGCAGACAGTCGAGAGGATGGCACACCACCAACTGAGGAAGGAGCCAGAAGCCCGAGACAGAATAGCCCAGCGAAGATGAATCCAGCCCAACGTTCATGTCGGGGAGTAGAACACAGTACGTTGTCAGGCTTCACGGTCGCTCCAAACGCTTGGCAAATGATTGCGCAATGCAGCAGATCCGTAGAGCCGCTTGATGTCTCTGAGACTCATGTTCACCTGCGCACGAAGTGAGTCCGATCTGTTCTGCCGGTGATTCCTCGACAGCCATCGACTACTCCCACGGTAATGGCATTCAGCTGCTCACGTCTGTCTGACTCGAACAGAACGAGTACTATGATCTCTTTGATCGTGCGATATATGTCCTGAAGAATCCAATTAGTATCGAAGCACCAGTATTTCCGATAGAACAGAATTCGATTTCGGGTAATGTAGTATCGTCTGAGAGCAGAGTGATTTGAAGTTGTGGGCCGCCTCCAGAGAAACCGATGCCTTGTAGGGCTCCCTGGGCTGTGTACCATGAGGGCTCCGCATACTTGGACGACTTCCCAACCATGTTGCCGACACCTGAAACAGAAGTCGTGATCTACGTAGTCCAGGAAAAAGCCCTCATCCCAGCCGTCAACAGCCTCCCATGCTGCTAGTCTCACGATACTGCCAGCATTCACGCAGACTTTCACCGCCATGTCAGCGTCTGGAACAGTGCTCTGATGCCCAGATGGGTCACTTCCTATGGATACCGGGCACAATACAGCAGGGAGACGTGTTCCTCCCCACCTGTTTGCACCACACATGAGTTGTTGAACCAGTCCGACTGGTGCAACAGAGTCATGGTCCATCAGCAGCATCCATTCGTACCCTTGACTTATCGCCATGCGAGCCGCTCGGTTGTATGCACCAGCTATGCCGATGTTCTCGTTGTTCATTGTCAACACAACACCGAGCTCCGCACACAGTCCCGTAAGTGCCAGTCTACTCTCTCTGTCGGAGGCGTTGTCTATGACAAACACTTTCGACACCTGAGGCAACACGCTACAAAGGGCCAACCGCACTTCTGGTCCAGGGTTGTATGAAACGATGCACGCAGCCACACTCCAGGTGCCCTGCGTCACGGCCTCCCGGAATCCGCTGACTCCTGCACAGGCAGGCTGATCATGACTTCCCGTGACATGTTGGGTCTCTTTCACCAAGAACCTCGCAGCCACGAAACAGACTGCATCAGCGAATCCATGAATGGTGAGCCTGCTGTCCAGTCTAAGCTGGTGCTCAGCTTGCAGCTGTCCAGCGCGTATCTTCGGTCATGTCCCAGACGGTCGGGGACGAAGGTGATGAGGCGGGTGTAGTCGCCTTCGGGTACGCCGGTCTGTGCGGCGAGGGCGTGCAGGAGCAGGTGGATGAGGTCGATGTTGCTCAGCTCGTTGCCCCCGCCGACGTTGTAGACCTGACCGGGGATGCCTCTCCGCAGGACAAGGTCGATGGCACGGCAGTTGTCCTCGACGTACAGCCAGTCACGGACGTTGAGGCCGTCCCCATAGACGGGGATGGGTTCACCGGCCAGGGCTTTCTTGATGGTGAGAGGGATGAGCTTCTCAGGGTACTGGCGGGGACCGTAGTTGTTGGAACTGCGAGTGATCAGGGTGGGCATGCCATAGGTGCGGTGGTAGGCCTGGGCCATCAGGTCGCCTGCTGCCTTTGAGACGCTGTAGGGACTGCTGGGTTTGATCGGAGAGTGTTCGGTGAACTTCTCGGTGCTTTCCAGGGGGAGGTCTCCATACACCTCGTCGGTGCTGATGTAGAGGAAGCGGGCAGTGTCCATGCAGGCGTCCTCCTGCCACTGCTTCCGGGCCACGTCCAGCATGACCTGGGTGCCCAGGACATTGGTGCGCACAAAGACGTCGGGCCCGTCGATGCTGCGGTCCACGTGGGACTCGGCAGCGAAGTGGACGACCTGGGTGGGATGATACTGGGCGAAGACGGCCTCCACGGCGGGACGGTCGGCGACGTCGGCCTGCACGAAGGTGTAGCGGGGGTCGCTTGCGACTTCTTTGACGTTGTCGGGGTTGCCGGCATACGTCAGCGCGTCGAGATTGATGAGACGGATATCGGGATACTGCTTCATCTGCTGGAGGATGAAACAGGAGCCGATGAAACCGCAGCCTCCGGTGACGAGGATGGTCTCAGTCATGGAGCAATACCTCGTGGTACCGCAGCAGGCAATCGTCGAGGGCGTCTTCCCAGGGACGCAAGCCGTTCAGTTGTTCAAGCTCGAACTTGCGGTCGGCCAGCACCGACCAGGCGGGCCTACGCGCAGGCGCAGGATAATCCACGGTGTGAATGGAAATAACGGGGACATTCAGGCCCAGGCGGTGCACGATGCGGGTGGCAAAGGCATGCCAGCTGGCAGACCCTGTGTTCACGCAATGGTACGTCCCGGAGCAGCCATCCTCGATGGCTGTCCAGAGCTGATGCACGACGTCCTCGGTGAAGGTGGGACTGCCGACCTGGTCATCCACGATGCGCAGCTCGTCCTTTGCGCGGGCCAGCCGCAGGATGGTACGGACGAAGTTGTGCCCGGTGCTGCCGTACATCCAGGCGAGGCGCAGGATGAGATGATCCGGGTTGGCCTCCCGGGTCGCCTGCTCGCCCTGCAGTTTTGTCCTGCCGTAGACGGAGAGGGGACTCGTGGGAGCCTCCTCGTCGTAGGGCGTAGACGCCGTGCCGTCGAAGACATAATCGGTGGAGAAGTAGACGACGCGGGCACCGACACGCCGGGCGGCCTGGGCCACGTTGCGGGCACCCAGGACGTTGACACGGTACGCCGCGTCCTGCTCCGTCTCAGCCCGGTCCACAGCGGTATAAGCCGCGCAGTTGACCACGACCTCGGGGTGGGAGGCCTCTACAGCCTCCCGCAGGGCGGCACGGTCGGTGACGTCCAGCTCGTCCATGACGCGGGCGGTCACGTCCACGGTGGGGGACAGGAGGCGGACGACGTCACTGCCAAGCTGACCATCCGCACCTACAACAAGAAGTTTCATCGCACTCATCTCTTCTCCCGCTCTGCCAGGGTTGGCCACTGCTGATCCTTGCCGGATAGGACAGGCACGGATCCAACAGGAATGGGCCACACGATACCCACAGTGGGGTCGTTCCACAACAAGCCACCTTCGTCCTCAGGATGGTAGTACTCGTCGCACTGATACTCGACATCAACCTCTGAGGACAGGACAAGAAAGCCGTGCGCAAAGCCCTTGGGAATATACAGTGACCAGTGATTGTCGCTGCTGAGTTCGACGCCTGCCCACCGGCCATACGTTTGGGAATCGGGCCGAAGATCGACACCGACATCGAAGATGCAGCCGGTCATACAGCGGAGCAGTTTAGCCTGCGGGTGTGTCTTCTGGAAGTGCAGCCCACGCAGAACGCCCTGGGTCGAATGTGAATGGTTGTCCTGAACAAAGGGGTTTGTGATACCAGCTGCTGCAAACTCGTCTGCACGGTAGGTCTCGAGAAAGAACCCCCGTGCGTCTCCGTACACGGTCGGCTTGATGACGATCAAGTCGGGTACAGCCAACGGCTCAAAAGTGAACTTACTCATGCTGTTCGCCTCTTTTCTCGTCGAGACCAAGCTCGATGTTCTGTGCCAACTCGTTGGCTGTGCGCAGCGAGGGGAATGTGCCGGCATCCGTCCACCAGCCCTGCAGGACATCGTATGCCATGGTACCAGCGCGGATATACGCGTTGTTGATGTCGGTGATCTCCAGTTCACCACGATGAGACGGGACCAGGGTCGGAACGATATCGAAGACCTGCGCATCATACATGTAAATGCCGGTGACGGCCAGGTTGCTCTTGGGGTTGGCCGGCTTCTCCTCGATACTCAGGATATGTCCGTCCTGGGACAACTCAGCCACACCAAAACGCCCGGGGTCTTGTACCTCTTTGAGGAGGACACGAGCACCCCGTCCTTGGCGCTGGAAGGCTTCGACGGATGGTGTAAGGTCGTCCTGGAAGATGTTGTCCCCCAAAATGACGCAGCAGCTGTCACCAGAGCAGAAACCACGGGCCAGTCCCAAAGCCTGGGCGATGCCGCCTGCCTGGTCCTGCACCTTGTACGTTAAGTCCAGTCCGAAGTCATGACCACTACCCAGCAGTTCCATGACATCCCCCATGTGATCACGACCAGTGACAACAAGAACATCCTTGATGCCGGCCTGCTTGAGGCGTGCAATAGGATGAAACACCATGGGATAGTTGCCCACGGGCAGGAGGTGCTTATTAGTTACAGCTGTCAGAGGAGACAGACGAGAACCGGTGCCACCTGCAAGAACAATACCTTTCATACTAGTCGTAGCCCTTGGTGCTGGTGACAATAGAATGAAACCAGGATGGCCAAAGCCTCTTCCCTCATCTTGGACATGCTCACGACTCCTTCGCCCGGCGAGCCTCCGCTGCGCGCGCGGTCTGTATGTAGTCGACGAGGAAGGCCAGCAGGATACCCAGCAAGAGTGCAGCCACCAGAGTGACAGCGACCTTCGTCGACCGCCCTCCGGCGTCCTTCTCATCTGCAGGAATGGCCTGCTGCACCACGCGCACTGGCGGCAAGGGGTTGGCCTCCAGCTTCAGTGACGAGATATAATTGGTGGTAGCCAAGTCGAATTCCGCAGTCAGCAGGTCCTTGCTGTGCTGTGTACTGGTGATGGTCTTGTTCTCGGCATCGATACGCTGGTTCAGGTCAAGGACGCGCGATTCCAATCCCGGGATCGTCTTCTCATACAGGGCCTTGAGGCTGGTCTTGTAGGCGATGTCGGTCTTGATGCTGGTCACATCACTGGTCAGGGACTGCCATACCGGGTTGATCTCCTGCGATGTCATGTTCAGTCTCGCCAGGTCCAGCACGCTCTGCCCGCTGGTCGCCTTCGCGATGTCCAGCAGTATCTGGTCGTCCGCGATTGACTTGGTCGTGGTCAGGTACTGGTGTGTGCCGGCCAATGCCGACTGCTTCGTCGCCAGGTTGATCTGCTGAGCACGGATCTCCGTCGTCAATGTCTGCACCTGTGCACGGTAGCCGGTGAGCGGTTCCAAGGTAGTATCGCTCTGCACCTGTACACGGTAGCCGTCGAGCTGTTGCAAGATAGTATCGCGAACATTCGTCAGCTCAGTAACACTGTCTCGCTTGCTCTGCAAGGCTGCCAGCTGCTGCTCCACTGACTGCAAGGCGCTCTTGGCAGCATCATATGACTCCTTCAGCCCCTGCTGTGCTGTGGACATGGGCGTCTTGCTGATGGACTCGCCGCGCGCTACCAGTCCGTCGGCCAGAGCATTCGCCACAAGTGCAGCCTTGTCCTTGTCACCCAGCGTGACGCCGATCTGGATAAGACTGGAGCCCGTGACTGAGCTTATCTTGACTGCACTTGCCAATTTGCGCACTGTCATGTTCCAAGGAGCACCGGCCAAGCCTGCCTTGTCGATGACCTCCTGACTCAGCGCTGGGTCCCTGGCCAGGTTCTGGTAAGCCACAACCGAGGCCGTGGGCAAGGTGACCAGCGTGGCGCCCAGCTGGTCTGTGCTTTGCAGTGTGACGGTGGAGCTAGTGTCCGACACCATCACGACTGCCGTCGAGGTGAACGTGGGTCTGACGGCAACAAGCAGCACCCCAGCCACCACAATCGTTGGTATCAAGGTGACAGCCACGATCAATTTCCACCGGCGTGCCAAGACCTTGAACACATCCATCAACGTAAGGTCATCTTCCATCGTCATCCCCCTTCCCAGACTTTGCGACAACCAACTCATCTATACTAACCAATTTGCACACGTCCTGCAAGTCACTGTGACCTATGCCGATGACCATCATTGCCCGACCTGGACTGGAGAAGTGATGGCATATGACGCCCATCCTCTGCCCGATCCAGCCATGAGCTTGGGCGCCTGAAGATACACACAGAAACGGCAAGGACTTGGGGGTATGGCAGCAGGAACCTGCCACGTCAGGCTGCGAACCGACGGCTTTAGGCCATCCGCTACCACGATCCAGTCACCGGTCGCCGGAGCAGCATAGACGGTCTGCCACTCCAGTCCGTTCGTTACGCCGGTCACGTTCCACGCCAAGGCAACAGTGCCACCGGGAACAACAGACGTGCCGGCTGCCGGTGACGTCCACTGCGCTACTGGTGCAAGACCCTGCAATTCAGCGGCAAACGCGGACCCATTCTGCGCATTCGTAGAGGCATCAAACAAGGCTGCGATGAGTTTGGACTGTTGCCCGCTTGTGCGATATACGTCCGCCAGTCCAGACCACCCAAGCTGCTGTGACGGGCTGGCCTTAACAGATTGCCGGAAGGCTGCCTCGGCGGCGGCAACATCTCCCTTGTCCAGGGCCATCTGGCCGGTCACGTTGGCAATGTCATAGTACGTGGGATCCAGACGCCGTGCCTGGTCGATGGCCTGCTTAGCCAACTTCGCGTTGTGATTGAACACGATCTGCGCATGTGCCAGTGACGTCCAGGTGCCAGGGTCGATGGGGTCCAGGGTGGTAAGCCGCTGGAATACATCGATCGCATCCTTGTCCCCATGCTGGTACAAGAACTGCGCATACTGGATCTGGATGGCCGGGTTAAGTGGGTCCAGGGCCACCGCGCGCTGATATGCACCCTTGGCCTGGTCAAAGAGGGCAGGTTGAACGCCTTTGGCCACCCTATTCAGCATGCTCGCAGAGAATCCTGCCAGCGCCAGCGGATAGCGCGCGTTGAACGGATTCAGCCCCTCCGCAGCCTGGTACTCATCTTGTACAGTAACGGCCAACGTCGTGCTGACCGCTCGCTGCCCTGCCACCCAATATGCTTCGGCAGATGTGGCCAGAACAAACACGACAGCGGCCAAACCAAGCGCCACGAGTCCCGCTGTCCCCGGCCATGGACGAGAATGCGGACGAGGACTCTTCACGTGCTTCACATCCGGCACAGAACTGGCTGCCCTGCGCACCGGCCGGCCCAGGACCCAGAACGAGGCCCCGGCCTGCATGGTCAGCCCAGCGCACGAGCCAAGTAAAACGGCACAGAGGGCACCGATGGCATAGAACATGGAGTCAATGTCGAAACAGGAATGGAGCAGCGTACCAGCTATACCCACCACGACAGCGAACGTGAGAGCTTTGTTGCTGGAGAGACGCGCGGCACGGAAGCCAAGCCAAAGGAGAACAGCAATCATACTCAGCTCGAGGACAAACCCAAGGATGCCGCCTTCCGCCAGGCTCTTGAGTACCAGCGAGTGGGGGTCGGTGGCAAAGAAGAGTTGCGACCGGAACTTCATGTAGACGCTGGAATAGGTGCCAAGGCCACTACCCAGGACCGGGTAGGCCCGCAGATAAGGGCCAAGGTCACGAAACATCTGGAGCCGGCTGCCCAGTTGGACACCCGTCGTTGCCTGCCCCTGTGAAACCTCCTGGACAATCTCAACAAAGCGCTGGACAAGGGGCTTCCATACCCGATTGCGGGAAACGGGAACGGCTATGCTGGCCGCCAAGATGACAGCGACGACCCCGTAGGCAATGGCGACATGCGCCATCTGGCGGCTCGAAACACACCTGCACAGCCAGCCCGCAACGGGAAGCATCAAGAGCACGCCTGCCGCCACGATCATGCCCCCCCGCGACCCGGTCAGCACAAGGGCACTCATCAGCACAATGGTGCCAGCCAGCCCCAGCAGACGCTCCCGGCCACGACGGCCGAAGGCGAACAGCCCGACACCAATGCAGATGGGCAGGATGAGAAAGCCAGCCAGGGCGTTGGGATAGCTGAAGAAGGCAGAGAGCCGTCCGCCAGTGTCGCGCACGACCAGTGCATGAGCCAGCGACACGATGGGTCCTGTCGTGACACGGGGTGACAACAGATAGAGGACAATGCATCCTGCCATGGCGACGGCACTTGCGCCAAACAGCACCCAGCTGAGGGTATGCAGACGGTCCTCGGACCCCGCATATTGCACCGCAAACAGAAACATGCCCAGGAGCCCCGTCAGTTTGAGCAGTTCCTGCAGTGTGGCACCACGGTGCACTGAAACAGCGAATGATACCAGACCGAACACAGCAACGGCGATGAGCAACCAGGCAAGAGGAGACATGATGACCGGCGACGCAGCCGTGAAACGGCGACGCAGCCATAGAACACCAACCATGAGCAGCGCAACAAGACCCAGCCACGCGGTGGACAGTTGCTCCAGCGGAAACCAGCGTATCCACGCACCGACCAGCAGGATCGACGCAACAATGGTCAGTGACAAGTACCACAATTGCCAATCGTGACTTCTGGGGGCCACACCACCAGTCACCAGGTTTTTCTTCACCCGTGCTCACCCCTTTTGCCGCCGGTTTGCGGCCAATGATAATTCAAAGGATAGGACCAACGCAGCCTGGGTCAAGGCAACTAAAGTGACAGACTAGCTCTGGACGACGCTTTGGGATACGCTGCTCAATAGGCGAGGGTGGTACATAGACAAGGAATGGATTCCCGCCTGCGCGGCAGAGCACCCCTCAGAACGCCCCTCGCATTGAGAAAACATGTTCGGGGGTATTGGACTAACATACTCGGGGGGAATGACGGAGAGATGTGGGAATGACGGAAGGTGGCGGGAATGACGGAGTACTGCGGAATTGTTCTACTGGAATAATGCTACAAGAATAAAACCACAGAACACGATGTAATTGTTCTATTGTAGCCACGTGTGCGTCGCTCTCTGTGAGGATTATGCTAGTGGAATAAAACGTGATATACTACGAGCAGCAACGTTGGACACAAGTGACGGTCGTTGCTTGGAGGCATTGAGATGGCAGACAATCCGTTTACGCTGCATCTCGCGCGAGATGAAGCATTCTGTGATCGAGAACACGAACTGGATGACCTGCTGACCTATGTTCGCAACGGTCAGAGCGTCGTGCTTCTCTCGGCGCGTCGCCTGGGCAAGTCATCTCTGGCTGGGAAGGTGCTGGAACGCCTGGAGGCCGAGAACTTCCTGACAGCCAGGATCGACGTCTATCCCGTTTCGTCCGAGCGCGATTTTGTCCAGCGGCTGTCTGATGGGATCATTCGAGGTATCGGCCGTGGGGCGAATTCCACCACCATTGGGAAGCGCCTGCTCGGTCTCTTCACCAGGATATCACCACGCATGGAGATCACCAGTGATGGGGTGAAGGCTTCTGCGACGATCGATCCTGACGTGCCGGCCACCATTGTCATCGACGACGTGCTCAGCAGTCTCTACCGTTACGTCGAACGCCACAAAAAGCGTGCATGCATCGTCCTGGACGAGTTCCAGGAGATTGCCGCACTGGAACAATCCAAGACCCTCGAAGGGACTCTGCGATCCTTTGTGCAGGAACACAGCAGTGTGTCGTTCCTGTTCCTGGGCAGCAGGCGGCATATTCTCACGGACATGTTCTCCGACAAGAACCGCCCGTTCTACCGCAGTTCTCTTGTCTATCCACTTGGCAAGATCCCTGAGAACGCGTTTGTCGCATTCATCTCGGAGCGATTTGCTGCGACGGGCAAGGACTGCCCTGCCGACGTGGCCGCGTCCATCTATCGGCTAGCAGACGGCTTCTCCTGGTATGTTCAGGGCTTGGCGATGATCGCATGGAACGAGACGCAGCCTGGACAGTCGTGCACAGCAGAGCATGTCGAAGCGTCCTGTCAGACGATGCTCAGCATGCAGTCGCCCGAGTTTGAGGCGACGCTCTCGGCGTTGCCCCCCGGCCAGAAGGCGGTCCTCAGGGCGCTTGCTGCCCAGCCGTCGAAGTCCCTGTATAGCGCAGACTACCCTCTGAACCGCCAACTGTCATCAGGCGGCATCCAGAAAGCGGTTAAGGCCCTGGTCAAGCTCGACTTCGTCGAAGAGGACCAGCAGGGCGTCTACTCCGTCGTCGACCCGTTCATGGCGCGTTGGCTCACGTTGTGATACGCTGCTCAATCGACGAGGGTGGTACATAGACAAGGAATGGATTCTTGCCTGCGCGGCAGAGCACCCCTCAGAACGCCCCTCGTATTGGACTAACATACTCGGGGGGAATGACGGACCAACGAAAACCCAAAGGCAAGGACGAGACTGGATTCCCGCCTTCGCGGGAATGACGGAGAGACGCGGAAATGAGCAGCTGACCCCATATCGTCGTTTCTCATCAACGAAGCCAATCACGCAGACGGTTACTATCAACGGTAAACGTCCTTGCGATTACCGATGCGAACGATGATGGCTTCGTCTCCCCGACGATAGTAGATGACCCTGATGTTGCCGAGTTCAAGACGGTAGTAGTTCTTGAGTCCACCTTTCAGCTTCTTGATGGCGCCGCTGTGCTGCTCGGATATGCCTTGAATAGCAACGTCAAGCAGCGCACCTTGGCGTTTCCTGTCCTTCTCCAGTGCCGACAGGTCCTTGTAGACTGAGTCCTTGACAAGAACTCTCATAGACCATGGCGTTTGTGGAATTCGTCGACAGACAGGATTTCGTCGGACGTATCCATGACGCGTGAATCAGCCACCTCAACATCCTCCAAGTCCTCCAGGTAGAGCTGGAGAGCCCTGCTCACTACCCATGCCTTCGACCTTCTGGATGATTTGGCCATATTCTCCAGACGCTCCTTGAGTTCTGGAGTGATACGTATCGCCAGGGTCTCGCTTGCTAGCATCATACACCTCCCGGTTGCCATACAGTGCAATACAATGCAATTATATGCAGGACGTTCATGTGTTCAAGGCGCACCAGCTTCACGATGCTGTTGGCTGCGCGCTTCCGTCGTCCTCGCGGATGCGGGGACCCATACGTCATAGCAAGACTGGATTCCCGCCTGCGCCGAAAGCGCCCCTCAGAAACACCCCTCGTATTGGACTAACATACTCGGGGGGAATGACGGAAGGGAACGGTATTGGTACACTTTTATGTCTCGTTCCAGCAGGTGCAAAAGCCTGCTCCAACAAATTTGCACTGTTTTCAGTCTTTGTTATACTTCATTGTATAACGGAGGTGATAAAAATGTTAGCAAAAGTCTTCAACAAAGGACAAGTTGTCATACCTGCTGCACTGAGAAAGAAATTCGACATAGTGATCGGAGAAAGAGTGAACATTGTTGTTGAGGAAGACGGTATCAAAATTATGCCTGTGAAAAAGAAGGTAGATGCAAAAGAACTTTTCGGTGTATTTCACAAATATGCAGGAGACAAGCCATTCCTTACAGAAAAAGAGATAGAGAAAGCAACAGAGGAAGAATTTGTTAAAGGATTCAAAGATGAGAAATATTGATACAAACGTCTTTTTGCGTTTTCTTGTTACTGATAGAGAAAAACCACCAAAGGGACTCCTGGATTTCTTCTCTAAACTGCAGAAAGGTGAGATCGAGGTATTTTGCCTCGACCTTGTATTCTTTCAGGCAATATTCGTACTAAAGAGCTTCTATCAAGTGGAAAGAGGAGAAATCATCAACAAGATGCTTGAATTGCTTTCATTCGACGGTTTATGTATGAAGGACAAAAGAGTAATTGAAAGAACTCTGGAAATGTGGAAAGATTCCTCAGGAGATATTATCGACTGCTATATAGCGGCCAATATGGAAAAATCAGGCGAGAAAGAGATCGTGAGCTACGATAAGAAGATTGAAAGACTGGGTATCAAAAGGATAGAACCATAAGAATTAGTCTCGCTTGCCTTTCAGATATGCTGCTCAATCGATGAGGCTGGTACATAGGAATGACGGATTAACTGTCTTGTCGTCCTCGCGGATGCGGGGACCCATACGTCATAGCAAGACTGGATTCCCGCCTTCGCGGGAATGACGGAAGGCGGCGGGAATGAGCGGCTGACCCCATATCCACCACCTGTCAGAACATGCCAACTCAGTTGCCAAATTGTTGCCAGAAATAACATCAAGTTGCTCTATTTCGAGATAACTTGCCACAAAGTTGACAAGTTTTACGATATGGGGTCAGCTGGTAAATAGGTCAGAGTGGTACATGGGATGGATTCCCGCCTGCGCCGAAAGCACCCCTCACAACGCCCCTCAGAAGCACCCCTCGCCTTACACTGAAAGGCTCGGGGGCATTGAAAAGAAATGCTCAGGGGGATGACGGATTAACTGTCTTGTCGTCCTCGCGGATGCGGGGACCCATACGTCGTGGCAAGGATGGATTCCCGCCTTCGCCGAGAGCACCCCTCGCATGGGAAAAAAGTGCTCGGGGGGGAATGACGAAGAGACGCGGAAATGAGCAGCGTATCCCAATAACTCGCGCCTGGTGACCAAGTTCTACAGCATCGTCCAGGGGACTGCAACGATATGGCGTGTAAGGTTCTTGATAGAAGATCCGCCATAGACGACAATGCCGCTGACACAGGATGGATCATTGTCCATCAACCATTGAATATGGGCAGCATCGTTCATCGTCACGTCATCGCTCATCTTGGCCTCAACAGCAACACTCTTGCCATTGCGTTCCAGAACGAAGTCCACTTCGTGCAGTTCAGCTGTTCGACGAGTGCGTACGAAATGCATACCCATACCCCAGAGGTCACACAGCGTCTGCAGTGCCATGAAAACCATGCCTTCGAAGAGATGCCCGCACAATGTGTCATCGAGTGCTTCGGGGGTCTTGAGTCCAAGGAGTGAACAGATAAACCCTGTGTCACATGGATACGGCTTCCATTGCCGCCGGACCGAGGTCGTGCTCGTCAGGGGTGCCGGAGGAAGGAGGGAGAGAAGGTATGCTTTCTGGATCGCATCAATGTACCTCGAGACTGTCTTCTCGTTGACATTTGTATCGTCGGCAATCTTCCTGAACTCCATGAGCGAGCCCGTGCCCAGCGCAACACGGCGCATGACGGCACGGTAGTCAAAGAGAGAGGTCGTCGGTGAGATGTCCGGCAGGTCGCGTTCGAGATACGTTGTCACGTAGCTCTGCCAGAAGACGGCCGCCTGTTCTGGTGCTGCGTCCCTGATGCCTGGCAGAAAACCTCTGAACAGGATCGTGCGAAGGTCCAGTGCTGGCGATGGTTCTGAACCACTCGCCGGAAGTTGTGTGTCAAACATGCTGAGAAGCCAGAGTGGTTCCGGTTGCTGAAGCCATTCGGTCCAGAGAGGCTGGCGCAGAACATGGTAGGCAGCACGCCCAGCCAAGGAATCCTGGATTCGCCTGAGGAGCAGGAAATTGGCTGATCCGCTCAGCACGAACCGACGTGTCTTGTCCTTGCGCAGGGCTTCCTTGGCAGCCAGGAACAGGTCTGGTTCTCGATGAGCTTCGTCAATGATCAATTTGTCTGCTGTGTCCACGAACGCTGCCGGGTTCCTGTGTGCTTTCTCTCGAGAATCCGGATCGTCGAGCGTCGCATAGGAGTAGCCGCCGAACATCGGTTCATTCGCAAGGAGGGTACTCTTCCCTGTTTGCCGCGCCCCTGTGAGCACGGTGATGGGGAGTATTGTCTCTGAAAGCTGCAATTGACGCGTCAACCAACGTTGCCTGTACATTGCCGTCACCTCATGTCAACATTGTCGTCATGTCATGTCTGTATTGTACATGGACCCATAGACAATACAATACAGGCTAGCGCCACGGGAATCCATCCCATGTACCACTGCGTGCCTATTGAGCAGCGTATCACATATCGGTTGCAGGCGTGGGCGCTGCGCATACAATGAAGCTCATGAGGAAACGACTGTTCATGCTGTTCACTCTGCTGTTGCTGGTCGGCCTCGCCTTGGGAACCCGGTACGGGGACGTCGTCCTGTACACGGCCGACTGGGTGTTCGCGGCCAGCGTGCTCGTCGTTTTCGCCGCCTGGTGCTTCTGGTGGCTGCCGGACCACCGCCTGGTTTCGCTGTCAATCGATTGGACGTCGTTGCTGCTGGTGGTCGCCGTCATCGCTCTGACCCTGCTGTCCCCGTACGGGTACGGCGCACAGGTCGAGGCGGCCAAGCTGGGTGCTGCCCTCTTGCTGGCAGTTATGGTCTTCAACCTGGTGCAGGAGCACGGAGACCTGCAGTTCTACCTGAACGGCATCCTGTTCCTCGGGGTCGGCATGGCGGCCGTCTCATTCGCGTACTACATGGCAGCGATGTCACCCCTGTTCTACTTCACGCCCCTGTGGGCGCGCAACCTGCAGTACCACTTCGTCGTCAACGGCCAGCTGTGGGGACTGTGGCAGTACTCCAACACGTTCGGAGGCTTTCTGGCGCTGTGCACACTACTGGCTGTTGGCATGGCGACGGGCGAAAAGCGCCGCGACTGGCGCCTCCTGTATGATACCTGCGCGGGCTTCTTGCTCATGGTGCTGTACCTCACGACGTCGCGCGGTGCATTCCTGACGGGCATCATCGGCCTGGTCGCGCTGGTCCTGCTGGCCCCTCGCGGCTGGAGGGGACGCGTCCTGCTGCGCGTGCTCATCGTCGGAGCGGCAGCAGCAGGACTCACGGTGCTCAACCGTGTGACTTGGGCCACAGCGGCCATCAATGCCGGTAAGGGACAGGCACTCGGCAATTTCGTCACGGGAGCCGGCGACGAATCCAACGACACGCGCGTCCACCTCATGGCGTTTGCCTCCCACCTGTTCCGCGAACATCCGTGGGCAGGCACTGGGCTGGGGACCTTCCCGCACGCGTGGACCATCAACGAATGGGTCCACGACAGTTCGCGGCGCATCGACCCACACTCCTTCTTCTTCCGCTTCCTGGCCGAGACCGGCCTGCTGGGGACCGTGCCGCTGTTCGCCTGGATCACCCGGCGCGGCCTGCATGGCCTGGACCGTGTGTTCGGCTCGCGCAAGGACATGGCAGTCACCGGCCTGTGGGCGGGCACGTTCGCCTTCTTCCTCCACATGTGCATGGACGTCGACTACGTCTACGCCGTGGCGCCCGTCGTCCTCTTCTTCTGCCTGGCCCTGCTGTCGACCCGCATCGTGACGTATGACCTGCTCAGCCGTGACGACCGCCGCATAATGGTTCGCCGGAGGCGCATCCCCTGCCTGATCGCGGGCGGACTCGCCCTCCTGCTTGCGCTGGCGCCCATCCAGCGCGGGGTCGCCTCGCTGTACGCACTGCGCCTGGGGGGACTCGATACTGTCATAAAAGCTGAGCACCTGACGGATGCCATGGTGCGCGATCCCGGCAACGACACCTACTGGGGTCTCCTGGGTGGTGCGTATGCCGGCATGCTGTCGGGCGGGGTGACCGGTCCGGCCACCGACGCAGCACGCTCTGCCTTCGTGCAGGCCCGGACGCTGGTGCCCGAGGACTACCGGCCGTGGTGGAGCCAGGGCATGATGGAGCTCAACCTCAAGAGCGCCGTAGCGCTGACCTGCCTGAAGCAGGCCGAACGGCTGTATCCGACGCTGGCCGCTATCAAGGGCTGGCTGGCGCTGGCCATGGTGTACGTCGGGGACGACGTGCAGGGCGCGGAGGCGAAGGCGGCTGAAGCGCTGGCCATCACGCAAGGAGAGCCGTATGCCATAACGGCACAGGCGTTCTGTGCCCTTGCACGGGGCGAAACTGCCCTCGCAAAGGAACTGCTGACAACCGTGGTCAAGCAGGGCTTTACCAACAAGTGGGCCTACTACGGCCTGTCTCTGTGCTACCGCGCCGTGGGTGACACCGCGATGGAACGTTCCGAGCTGATCTACTCCCGCACCATCAACCCCAACCTGGTAGAAGCCATGGCTCGCCTGCGCTCTTTGGGATACGCTGCTCATTAGCCGAGGGTGGTACATTCGCCGTCCTTCCACCAACGGAGACCTCTGCGCTGCTGATGCTCTCCTGGGAAACGATAATCTGAGACATCTCCGAGATGCCCCGCGAGAGCGAACCCAGAGCCAGAAAAATGTACCACCCCGTAAGCATTTACCAGCTGACCCCATATCAACCCCATATCACGCCAAAGCAACACTTTTAAGGACGTAAAAGTGGAGAAACCAACACTTTTGCGGACGTAACTCTGTTCCCCGTTCAGCGGCGCGCACTGACCAGCATCTTTGGAATACGCTGCTCAATAGGAAAGGGTGGTACATTCTTTGGCATCCTTTGGGGTCAGCTGGTAATTAGCTCCGCCAGTGGTACATTGAGGCATTCCGAAAATCGGTGGCGTTGACGCCAACCAAGGAGGGTATCATGGCACGACCGTTGCGACTCGAATCGCCTGGAAACTTGTACCACATCACGGTCCGGGGTGACCGCAAGGAGCGCATCTTCGAGAGTGACGCAGACCGGGTCAGTCTGCTGCAGCTCATCAACGAGGCCGCCGACTTGCACCACTGGCACCTGCTCGCCTACTGCCTGATGGACAATCACTACCATCTCGAAGTCGAAACGCCCATCGCCGGCCTTGCCGAGGGCATGCGCCGCATCGACGGTGCCTACACGCAGCGATACAACACTCGCTACCAGCGCGTCGGGCACGTCTTTCAGGGACGGTACAAGGCGCTGCCGATCCTCACCGAGCAGCACCTCTTCGGTGCGTGTCGCTATATCGTGCGCAACCCACTGCGTGCCGGCCTGATTCAGGATCCCGCCGAGTGGAAGTGGAGCAGCTACCGCGCGTCCGCTCTGCTGGCTTCAGGCATCAGCGGCTGTGACGCGGCGTGGATACGGGTCGCCGCGGCAGACGGGGACCCCGAGAGGTACCGCTCGTGGGTCATGGCGGGCTTTGACGATCCCTGCGACTACCTGCATCCCGCCAGAAAGGCGCCGGGTCGCCAGATGGTCGAGCCAGCCGTCCCGACGCAAGCTGTTGCACCGCTGCAACCTTTACTGATACCGGTGCGCCCGCTGTCCGAGATCCTTGATGGGTGCGCGTGGCCGTGTCACGGAGCGGACGATGTTGCCGTCTTGCGCCTGCGGTTCCGCGAGGCCATCGCGGCCGGTTATAGTCAGCGCGCCATCGCTGCTGCCCTCGGCACATCGCACGTCACCGTGGGCAGAGTGCTCAAGTTCCCTTTAGGGTCAGCTGCTCATTCGGGTCACGAGTGGTAAGCCGGACCTGCGTCCGGCACACCGTTCGAATACGCCAAAGGCTGACCCGGTCGTGTCGAATTCGTGGCACTCGTGCTGGCAAATCTTCGGATGGCAGCCCAATGTACCACTCTGGGGCATTTACCAGCTGACCCCAAAGAATGTACCACCCTCGGCTAATTGCCAGCTGACCCCAAAGGAGAGCCAGCAGGGAGACGGTGTCTGATGCGGCCGAGCAGGATCCGCCAGCCGTCGATATGCAGGGCTGCACTGGCGATCATGTAGCAGACGGCAGCCGCACCACACACGAGGACCAGCCGCAGAGCAACGCTGGTGAAGCCCTGAGCTGCACCGATCCATGATCTGGCCAGCAGGGCGACGCCGGCGACGGGGATCACTGCAATCAGCGTCCTCAGGGCCTGGGGCACGAGCGGGTAGTGTGGTGTGGTCCGCACCTCGCCGCGGAAGAACCTGCGAACCAGCAGGGCGTCCATGATGGTGCCGACCGTCACAGCCGCAGCCGTCGAGAGAGCGATGCCCCTCGCACCGAACCACATGCCGAACAACCAGTCCGTGAGCGCGTTGATCGCGATCATGGCGACCCCGACGACCAGCGGCGTCCGCGTGTCCTTGAACGAATAGAAGACGCGGTGCAAGACAGGGAACAGCGCCAGCCCGAGCAGGCCCAGGCAGTACATCTGGACGCATGCCGCGGTGAGTTGCGTGGCAGCCGCGTTGAAGGCTCCGCGCTGGAACAGGAGGCGCACGATGGGTTCGGCCAGGACGATCAGCCCGGCGATGCAGGGAGCCATGATGTAGATCATAAGCGCTACCGTCTTCTTGATGCGGTCCTCATAGGTCGCACGCAGCGTCCCGTCGACCGCCATGGACGAGAACCAGGGGAACACGGCCGTCACGATCGGCGTCGTCGCCAGTGCCAGCGGCAGGTTCCACAGCCGGTTGGAGTAGTCGAGGGCCGAGACACTCCCCTGTGCAAGGTGTGAAGCGAACCAGCGGTCCACGATCGTGTTCAGCGACCCGCCGCCGCCTGAGATCACGAGCGGTACGAGCAGGGCGGCAAAGGCCCCGATGGCCCGCCAGTCCACGTGGCGCATGTCCAGGTGGTGGAAGAAGCCCCTGCGGCTCAGGAGGAACCACAGGATGGGAGCGAAGCCGACGACCGACATGATGGTCAGGCCCAGCGAGTAGCTCTGGATGCCCAGTGGCGACGAGAAGAAGAGCAGGCACCCCACCAGCAACACATTGCCGGACACGTTGGACAGCAGGGGGATGAGGAACTGGCCCTCGGCCTGCGACAGCCCCGTGACCAGCCCGGTCATCACGTTGAAGAAACCCATCGGGACCAGCAGGCGCGTCACCTTGACCGCCAGGTCGTACCGGGAGCCCGTGAAACTGGGCGCGAACAGATGGACCAGCTGGGGGGCGCAAGTGAGGACGATCACCGACATGGCGAGGAAGGCCATCCCCCACACGAAGGTCACCTGGTTGACCAGCTCGCGCGCACGCGCCGGGTCGTTCTTGCGGTGGGCGATGTACCACGGGACAATGAGCGTACTGAGACCCGTCGACACAATACCCAGCAGGACGCTGGGGACCATCATGCCGATGAGGAAGGCATCCGTGATACCGGTCGCCCCCCAGTTGTGCGCCACGATGGCGTCGCGTGCGAAGCCGATGAACTTGCTGAGCAGCGTGACGATGCTCAGGAATACCGCCGCCTGCGCGACCGACTGCCTGCGCAGCAGCCGATGACCACGTGACATGGTACCCCCTACTGCTGCCTGCTGCTGGTGCTCATCTGCCATGGTCACGCCTCCGGATCTGGAACTGTAGTACGATAGCACGAGGAAACCGGGAGTGCAACCTCACAACCGTAGACGGACTGAGGCCCGCTTACCACTTGCGGCTAATGAGCAGCGTATCCCAAAGGATCGACGAGAGCTCTGAGATCACCGGGCAGGAGCAAGTGCCAAGGCATCAACAGTGCCAGTGCCGTCGCTCTGGCGCTGAGCCGTTGACCATGAAAGAACCGCACAAAAAGCTCTCTCCAACGCATGAACAGCACAGATGGAAGAGCCCACGGATACCATCGCCACGTGGCGACTACTGCTCCTCTCACCAGATAGTAGTCGCTGACATAGTTGCTACCATCTGTTGCACGAGCCTGGGCAAACGAGGCACCACCCTTGTGGTAGACAATGCTCGAATCAGCAAAACCAGGCGTGAAGCCTTTTGCCTTGCCCCTGAGAGCCCAGTCCAGTTCTTCGTCATAGAGAAAGTAGTCCTCACACATCAGGCCTACCTGCGCAACAAACTCATGAGAAACAAACATGGATGCACCATAGATGTATGTCAACTGTCGCTCAACATCCGCAGAATTCCACACGTCGGTGCATGCTCTTCCCCCACCGATGTGACGAGCCTGCGCCGTGAAGGCCCCATAGTGAGCTCCCCCCAGTGCCTGCACAATATGCGGTTCTCGCTCGTCAAGGATGACCGATCCGTAGATGCCAACCCTGTCCGGACGACTACTTCTTGCCAGCAGGCCTGCGAGTGCGTTCTTGTCGACGCGCGTGTCATTGTTGAGGAGCCAGTAATAGTCGATGTGCTGTCCGCCGGCCTCCAGGTATTTGATTCCAGCATTGTTGGCCGCAGCAAATCCGCAATTTGTGGGCAGTCTCAGCAACATATATGTAGTACCGGGACTTTCCCCATGCTTTTGGAGCCAATCAGCCAGGTGCTCGGCCGATCCGTCCAAGGAACCATTATCCACAAGAATTACCTGAGTCGGATGTACCGTGAGTTCTTCGAGGCTTTCCAGACAGACGACCGTATCTTGCCATCCTTCCCAGTTGACAATCACCACGACAACTCTCTTGATTTCGGTGTCCATCACTCCTGACAACCTCCCTCTGTCAACAAATTCCTCATCGGGGGGTTCAGTTTGCTTACAGAATGTACCAGTCGAGCGTATTCATAAGAGGAGACATACTACAAATTGCACTCCAGCCGGTTGCACGAGATAGAGCAGTGCTGTCCAGTGCATATCTCCTGTCGTGCCCGAGGCGGTCGGGGACGAAGGTGATGAGGCGGGTGTAGTCTTCTTCGGGTACGCCGGTCTGTGCTGCGAGGGCGTGCAGAAGCAGATGGATGAGGTCGATGTTGCTCAGCTCGTTACCCCCACCGACGTTGTAGATGGTACCGGGGGTGCCTTTGCGCAGAACAGCGTCGATGGCACGGCAGTTGTCCTCGACGTACAGCCAGTCGCGGACGTTGAGGCCGTCGCCGTAGACGGGGATGGGTTCACCAGCCAGGGCCTTTTTGATGGCGAGAGGGATGAGCTTCTCGGGGTACTGGCGGGGACCATAATTGTTGGAGCTGCGGGTAATGAGGGTGGGCATGCCGTAGGTGCGGTGGTAGGCCTGGGCCATCAGGTCGCCTGCTGCCTTGGCAACGCTGTAGGGACTGCTGGGTTTGATCGGAGAGTGTTCGGTGAACTTCTCGGTGCTCTCGAGGGGAAGGTCGCCGTACACCTCGTCGGTGCTGATGTAGAGGAAACGGGCAGTGTCCATGCAGGCGTCCTGCTGCCACTGCTTACGGGCCACGTCCAGCATGACCTGGGTGCCCAGGACGTTGGTGTGTACGAAGAGATCGGGACCGTCAATGCTGCGGTCCACGTGGGACTCGGCGGCGAAGTGGACGACCTTCGTGGGATGGTACTGTGCGAAGACGGCCTCCACGGCGGGACGGTCGGCGACGTCGGCCTGCACGAAGGTGTAGCGGGGATCGCTTGCGACTTCTTTGACATTGTCGGGGTTGCCGGCATACGTCAGCGCATCGAGGTTGATGAGATGGATATCGGGGTATTGCTTCATCTGCTGGAGGATGAAGCAGGAGCCGATGAAACCGCAGCCTCCAGTGATGAGGATGGTCTCAGTCATGGAGCAATACCTCGTGGTACCGCAGGAGGCAGTCGTCGAGGGCGTCCTCCCAGGGGCGCATGCCGTTCAGCTGTTCGAGCTCGAACTTGCGGTCGGCCAGGACCGAGTAGGCGGGACGGCGCGCAGGCGTAGGGTAATCCACGGTGTGAATGGAAATAACAGGGACATTCAGACCCAGGCGGTGCACGATGCGGGTGGCAAAGGCGTGCCAGCTGGCCTGCCCTGTGTTCACGCAGTGGTACGTCCCGGAGCAGCCGTCCTCGATGGCCGTCCAGAGCTGGTGCACGACGTCCTCGGTGAAGGTGGGAGAACCGACCTGGTCATCCACGATGCGCAGTTCGTCCTTTGCGCGGGCCAGCCGCAGGATGGTGCGGACGAAGTTGTGCCCGGTGCTGCTGTACATCCAGGCGAGGCGCAGGATGAGATGGTCCGGGTTGGCCTCCCGGGTCGCCTGCTCGCCCAGCAGTTTTGTCCTGCCATAGACGGAGAGGGGACCCGTGGGGGCCTCCTCGTCGTAGGGCGTAGACGCCGCGCCGTCGAAGACATAATCGGTGGAGAAGTACACGACCCTGGCACCGACACGCCGGGCAGCCTGGGCCACGTTGCGGGCACCCAGGACGTTGACACGGTACGCCGCATCCTGTTCGGTCTCGGCCCGGTCCACAGCGGTATAGGCTGCGCAGTTGACCACGACCTCGGGGTGGGAGGCCTCTACAGCCTCCCGCAGGGCGGCACGGTCGGTGACGTCCAGCTCGTCCATGACGCGGGCGGTCACGTCCACGGTGGGGGACAGGAGGCGGACGACGTCACTGCCCAGCTGACCATCAGCACCTACAACAAAGATTTTCATTGCCCACGCTCCTTCACGTATTGCGCCAACGTCGGAAGACCGGCATCCTTGAGCGAGACGGCGGGCGTGCCGACACCCTGGAGCGGCCAGCCCACATGCAGCTGCTGGTCGGACCACACGATGCCCGCCTCGTCCTCCGGGTCGTACTCGGCAGAGCACTTGTACACGAACTCGGTACCGTCCTCGAGCGCAAGGAACCCATGCGCCATGCCGGCCGGGATGTAGAGCTGGCGCTTGTTGGCGGCGGAGAGCTCGATGCCAAACCAGCGGGCGAACGTGGGTGAGGACGGGTCGACGTCCACGGCGACGTCCCAGACCGCGCCTGCGATACAGCGGACCAGCTTGGCCTGGGGATGCATCTTCTGCAGGTGCAGGCCACGGAGGATCCCGCGTGCGGACCGGGAATGGTTGTCCTGCACGAAGACGTCCCAGATGCCGGCGGCGGCGAAGTCGCGGGCGCGGTACGTCTCCATGAAGAAGCCGCGCTCATCCCCGTGCACGACAGGTTCAATCCACTGCACGCGGGGGAGATCGGTCGTATGAAAGCTGAAGTGTTCGCCCATCAGCGTGATACCTCCTCAAGCCCGAGGTGGAGATCGGCAGCGAGCTCCGTCGCACGGCGCAGGGACGGGAACGTGCCGGCGTCCGTCCACCAACCCTTGAGCACGGCGCAGGTGCACGTCCCTGCACGGATGTACGCATTGTTGACGTCGGTGATCTCCAGCTCGCCACGGTGCGACGGCTGCAGCGTGTCGATGATGTCAAAAACCGCACCGTCGTACAGGTAGATACCGGTCACGGCGTACTTCGACTTCGGCTGGTGCGGCTTCTCCTCGATGCCCAGGATATGACCATCGGGCGAGAGCTCGGCCACGCCGAAGCGCTCCGGGTCGTCGACCCGCTTGAGGAGCAGGCGCACACCGGACCCCTGCGCCATGAATGCTGTGACGGCAGACGTCAAGTCGTCCTCGAAGACGTTGTCGCCCAAGATGACGCAGCAGCTGTCGCCACAGCAGAAGCCGCGCGCAAGACCCAGCGCCTGAGCGATGCCGCCTGCCTGGTCCTGCACCTTGTACGTGAAATCGAGGCCGAAATCGTGCCCACTGCCCAGCAGTTCCATGACGTCCCCCATGTGGTCACGCCCTGTCACGATGAGAATATCGGTGATGCCCGCCTGCTTGAGGCGCGCGACGGGATGATAGATCATGGGATAGTTGCCTACCGGGAGCAGGTGCTTGTTGGTGACCGTGGTCAACGGGTGGAGACGCGAGCCGGTGCCTCCTGCGAGGACGATGCCTTTCATGATACCTCTTCTCCGTGCAGCAGCACGCGCTTGTGCTCGACGAGGAACTCGTACAGGGCCTGGTCCCACTCGCTCATCATATCCTGATCCTCCAGGCGCAGGTGCTCGTGCGCGAGCGGCGTCCGCAGGGGGCGCGGTACACGGCCGGGGATGTCCGCAGCATGAGCTGGGACTAGTGGAGCGTCAACGCCGAGGATCGTCGCGACGGATCGGGCAAACTCGTACCGCGAGGTCTGGCCCTTTCCGGTGACGTGGTAGGTCCCGACGGCGCCCCGCTGGATGAGGAGCATGGTCTGCTGGACAATCTCGGACGCACTGGTCGGGCTCATAATCTGATCGTCGGGCAGGGTGAAGGGCGTGCCGGCTTGCGCAGCCTGCACGACCGCCGTCACGGGGCTGTCGCCGTGCGCGCCGTAGACGTAGGCGATGCGCAGGACCAGGCTGTCGGGATTTGCACGTCGGACGGCCTCTTCGCTCATGAGCTTGGTGCGTCCGTACCAGTTGATGGGGTTGGGGGTATCCCATTCCGTATAGGCGTGGTCTGCAGTGCCATCGAAGACATAGTCGGTGCTGATGTGCACAACCTTGGCCGCTACCTTGTAAGCGGCATGGGCCACGTTGCGAGCACCGAGGACATTGATGCGGTACACCTGGTCACGTTCCTTCTCACATACGTCCACGCTGGGCTGGGCGGCACAGTTGATGACCACGGTCGGCTGGAGCTCCAGCACCGTGCGCTCGACCGCCAGGCTATCGGTGATATCGCACTGCGCATGCGTCAGACCGGTCAGATCATCCAGCAAGGAGAGCCGATCCATGAACTCCCTGCCCAGGCGCCCGCCGGCACCCACCACCAGGACAGTCATGGCCTCAATGTACCACCCAAGAGCGATTTACCAGCTGACCCCAAAGAGCAGAGCAGCGTATCGCAATTAATCGAAAATGGTCTCAAGGGTCTCACTCAGGAACTGCCTCAGGTCGCCTGCCAGCTCGGGACGCTTGAGCGCAAGTGCCACGTTGGCCTTCAGCAGGCCCATCTGGTCCCCGATGTCGTACCGGGTCCCCTTGAACTCACAGGCGTAGATCTTCTTGAGGGGGAGCATGACCTGGAGGGCGTCGGTCAGCTGGACTTCGCCGTTCTTGCCGGGCTCCGTATGCTCGATGGCGTCGAAGATGCCGGGCGTCAGGATGTAGCGGCCCACGATAGCGAGGTTGCTGGGAGCATCGGCGGGCTCGGGCTTCTCCACCAGGCGGCTCACGTCCCAGACGCCGGGCGCGACGGCGGTCCCCTCGATGATGCCATAGCTGGACGTCTCCTCGCGCGGGACTTCCATCACGGCCACGACCATCCCCGGGTACCGGCGGGCCACCTGCTGCATCTGCACGAGGCAAGGCGTCGGGCCGTCGATGATGTCGTCCGCGAGGAGGACCGCGAACGGGTCGCCGTCGATGAAGGCGCGTGCCTGCAGGATCGCATCTCCCAAGCCGCGCGGCTGTTTCTGACGGACATAGTAGACCTGGATCAGGTTGGAGATGCGCTGGACCGCGCGCAGGTCGTCCAGCTTGCCATGGGACTCGAGCTCGTGCTCCAACTCGACGGAGTGGTCGAAGTAGTCCTCGATCGCACGCTTGCCGCGCCCCGTCACCATCAGAACACTCTGGATGCCGGCATCGATGGCCTCCTCCACCACGTACTGGATGGCCGGTTTGTCGACCACCGGCAACATCTCCTTGGGCTGCGACTTGGTGAGCGGCAGGAGGCGTGTCCCCATACCCGCTACCGGGATGACCGCTTTGCGGATTCCCGTATTCTCCATCACACCCTCTTTGCGCTTGGTCATGGCGTACCCAACGATGCCAGCGTCTCGTCGAATGCCTTCTTCAGCTGGTCGACCCGCTCCTGCGTCGTAGCTTCGAAACGCAGCACGAGCAGGGGCTCCGTGTTGCTGGAGCGTACCAGCCCCCAGCCGTCCGCCCATTCGACACGGGCACCGTCGATGGTGACGACCTTGACGATGCTGTGCGCCATCTTCGGGAACTTCCTGCGGAACGCATCGACGAACCCATGCACGAGGTGATCCTTCTCCTCCTCGCGGCACGGTCTGCGGATCTCGGGGGAAGCCACCATGGGGGGCAGTGCCTTCAGCAGGTCGGAGAAGACGAATCTGAGGTCGGCCCTGAGGCCGCTCGACACGATCTCCAGCAGGCGTAGCGTAGCGTAGATGGCGTCGTCGTACCCATAGTAGCGATCGGCGAAGAACATGTGGCCGCTCATCTCGCCCGCCAGCTGGGCCTTCTCCTCGCGCATCTTCTTCTTGATGAGCGAGTGCCCCGTCGGCGACATGATGGCCATGCCACCCAGCTTCTCCACACCGTCAAAGAGGGTCTTGGAGCACTTGACCTCCCCGATGACCTTGGCCTTGCCCGGGCCCTTCCAGTGCGCGATGATGTCGGCGGCATAGATGTACGTCAGCTTGTCACCCCAGACAACATCGCCGTTCTCGTCGACGGCGCCGATGCGGTCGACGTCGCCATCATAGGCGATGCCGAAGTTCGCACGTTCGACAAGCACGCGCCTGCGCAATCCCTCCAGCGTATCCGGGCGAGCGGGATCAGGGTGGTGATTAGGGAAAGTGCCATCCGGTTCCGGATACATGAACACCACGTCGATGTGCAGCTTCTTCATCAGGGCTGGAACGACCAGTCCCGCGCAGCCGTTGGCACAGTCGATGACGACCTTGAGCCGCGGCTTGCCCGCTGCGCCCAGGGGGCCATGGCCAAACTGGTCCGCCAACTCGTCACGGTACTTGGACAGGAGGTCGAGATGAGACACTGAACCCACACGAGACGCGATGGGATGGCAGACCTCGGCAAGGTCCGCGATGCGCTGGATGTCGTCACCATAGAGCGTCTCCTGACCGATGGCGACCTTGAACCCGTTATACTGCGGAGGATTGTGGCTGCCGGTGATCATGATCCCGCCGTCCACGTGAAGAGCAAACAGGGCATAGTAGAGGGTAGGCGTGGGCACGACACCGATGTCGACGACATCGGCACCTTGGCGCGTCATACCATCGATAAGCGCATCAGCAAGGTCCTCGCTGCTGGGCCGCACGTCACGGCCGACCGCAAAGGTCGGCGAGCTCGCGCCAGTCCGCTGTCGCACAAGGTGAACGTACGCCTGTCCGATACGCCGGGCTGCTTCCGGCGTCAGTTCCTTGCCGACCTCACCCCTGATGTCGTACATGCGAAACATCGACCTGTCGAACGCCATGCGCCACCTCCCGTACACTGACAACTGCCAACGCCGTGAACAGCCCGCCCAGGCAACGGTTCATCGGCCGCCATACCTTCCAGCCATGTCTGGCTTCCTCTATTCATGATAGTAGAGGGCGCAGGGGTGTCAAACGAGCAGACGGCCCCGAATAGCACGAAGCACACGCCGCCCGGACGTGGACGCGTGCGCCTGCCGTGAATCGTGACGCTATCTATGGGTCGACGATGATGGTGCCACGGACCATGCCCATCCAGCACGAATAGGCGATTCTGCCAGCAGCTGTGGGCGTGAAGGTAATGAGATTCTCCCCGGGACTGACATCCATGGAAATGTTGAGGCTGGGGATGATGATGCGGCTTGTGCAGCCGGTCACCTGATCGCCGAACACTGCGAAGGTCACCGGGACGCCGTTCTTTACGTGCAGGACAGCCGGCTCGAACCCCGAGTACGTGACATGCATCTCGATACGCTGGCTGGTCCCCGGTGCCGTGGTCGGTGGTGTTGTAGCCGGCGGTGTTGTTGAGGGTGGCGCAGTCGCGGTCGTGCCTGGTGTCACACGGCCGGTGAACCCGAACAGGCGCGCGCCCGAGCTGAGGGTGAAAAGTGCGAACGCTATGACCAGGAGCCCGGCAGCCTTCTGAACGATGACCACCTTGTGCTGACGCGTCCACGAGGCGGTGATGCCCGCAGTAAACAGCACGGGCAGGGTCCCGACGGCAAACAGGCCCATGATGAGCGCACCGCGCACAATGCTGCCCGAGCCGAGCGCCATGATCTGCATGCTCTGCGTGAACCCGCACGGGAGGAAGAACGTGAGACCCCCAAGCGCAAGCGGCATGACGGGGCTGTGAGACGTCTTCATCCTGTCGAGGCCTGCGGTCAGGCGCGCCGGCATCTTGATGCCGAGACGCGTCAGTGACGGGGCAAACCCCAGGATGTTGAGCCCGAGCAGCAGCATGACCACGGCGACACCCATGGTCAGGACCGACATGAACCGCCCCGTGAGGGACAGTTCCCCGCCGATAAGGCCAAGGAAACCCCCCAGGACCGCGAAGGTGGCGATGCGACCGAGGTGGAAGAGGACGTTGGGGCGCACGACAGCCGACGCTGCACTCTCGCCTGGAGCCGCCTGGTATGTCTCGGCAAATGCGATGACGATAGCTCCGACGACTGCCAGGCAGGTGCTCAGCGAGGCGACGACGCCGACAAGCAGTGCCACGCCGTAGCTTGCTCCGGCCGAGGTCGTCCCCAGCGCACTCATCAGTCCCGATCCCTGGAGCAGGGCAAAGAGCCGCACCATGCCACCGGCGATGAGAACCGCCACAGTCCACTGCCACAGTGGAATGCTTTTCTGACGTGTGGCTGCAGGACGGGACGTCGAAACCGTATAACCATATTTCTCAGCGCGCGCCCTGAGGGCTGCCACGCTCGGCGCATGGTTATCCCAGAGGATCTCAGCGGTCTGCGCGGCGAGGTCGACCTTGACGCCACGCACGCCGTCGACCTTCTTGAACTGACTGGTAATAAGAGTCGAGCATGCGTCGCAGTGCATGCCGCCGACGTAGACCTTCGCGCTCTTCATCGCGACTTCTGTTACTCCATATATTTGTCCAGGATGAGGACGATCTCGTCGATCTTCTCCTGACCGGAACCGTGCTCCACGGCGTCGGTGACGCACGTGTTCATATGCTGGCGGAGGATGGTGATGTTGGCTTTCTTCAGCAGAGCGGCGGCCGACAGGATCTGCTTGGAGACGTCGATGCAGTAGCGGTCCTCCTCGATCATGCGGATGATGCCGTCGATCTGTCCCCTGGCAGTCTTGAGCGTATCGAGGGCCTTTTTGCTTTCACATGAACAGTGATCCATCGTTTCCTCCTGGACGAGATCGTAGAACTCGAGCAGCCTACAGGTCCGTGACCGGGCCGGGCGTGTAGCCGACGTCCGTGATAGCGGCCGCGAGCGCCTCGTTGGTGACTGGAGCATTCGTATTCACAGTCGCCGCGCCGTCTTCCAGGCTCACGACGACGTCCGTGACACCCGGGACCTCTTTGAGTGCCTCGGTGACGTGTATGACACAATGCTTGCAGCTCATACCCTTAACCTGGATCAGTTTTTTCATGTGATTCCTCCCTTGTCGTCTGGTGCTACCTGCGAGGCTTGAAGCCGCGCAGTCTGAGTGCATTTGTCAGGACCGAGACGGACGACAGCGACATGGCCGCCGCACCGATCATCGGGTTGAGCTTCGGGCCGCCGAACGCATATAGCAGGCCCGCTGCGACGGGGATGCCCAGCGTGTTGTAACCGAAGGCCCAGAACAGGTTCTGCCGGATGTTGCGGATCGTTGCCTTGCTGAGCTGGATGGCTGTCGCGACGTCCATGAGGTCGCTCCTCATGAGGACGATGTCCGCTGACTCGATGGCCACATCCGTGCCGTTGCCGATGGCGATGCCGACGTCCGCCTGCGCAAGCGCCGGGGCGTCGTTGATGCCGTCGCCGACCATGGCGACGTGTCTGCCACCCGTCTGCAGCTTCTTCACCTCGAGCGCCTTGTCCTGCGGCAAAACCTCGGCCAGGACCCGGTCGATGCCGACCTGCCGCCCGATGGCTTCTGCCGTCCTGCGGTTGTCACCCGTAATCATGGCGACCTCGATGCCCATGTCGTGAAGGGTCTTGATGGCACGGGCACTACTTTCCTTGACCACGTCCGCCACGGCGATGATACCGATGGCCTTGCCGTCACGGGCGACGAACATGGGGGTCTTGCCGTCTTCGGCGAAGCGGTCGACGGCAGCGCCAAGGAGAGCGATGTCCACCGAGCGCTCGGCCATGAACGCTGCGTTGCCCAGCAGGACGCGCGTGAGGCCCACGGTGCCCTCGATGCCTCGTCCCGGAACCGCTGTGAAGTTCTCCAGCGGCTGCAGTGTGATGTTCTCGTCCTGGGCGGCCCTGACGATCGCCGTTCCAAGCGGGTGCTCCGAGTCCTTCTCTGTGGAAGCCGCCAGGCCCAGGACCTCGCTGCGCTCCACACCGGGGACGGTCACGACGTCAGCGACGACCGGCCTCCCCTGCGTGATGGTGCCTGTCTTGTCGAACACGACGGTCTGCACCTTGTGTGTCATTTCGAGTGCTGCCCCGCCCTTGATGAGGACACCGTACTCGGCGCCCTTGCCCGTGCCAACCATGATGGCGGTAGGTGTCGCGAGCCCAAGTGCGCAGGGGCATGCGATCGTGAGGACAGAGATGAAGATGGTCAGCGCAAACACGCTGCCCTTGCCGGCGATGAGCCACACTATGGCGGACAGGAGTGCGATGACGAAGACGATAGGAACGAAATACCCCGAAACGACGTCGGCCAGCTGAGCGATCGGCGCCTTGCTGCCCTGCGCGTCCTCGACCAGCTTGACGATCTGGGCAAGCACGGTATCGGCCCCGACGTGGGTGGCGCGGAATGTGATGGACCCATTGCCGTTGATGCTTGCGCCCACCACCTTGTCACCGGGATGCTTCTCCACCGGGATGCTCTCGCCCGTCAGCATGGACTCGTCAATCGACGTAGCGCCGGTCACGACCTCGCCGTCCACGGGGACCTTCTCGCCTGGACGGACACGGATGATGTCACTGACCTCCACCTCGGCCACCGGCAGTTCGACCTCACGGTCGCCCTGAACGACGATGGCGGTCTTGGGCGCAAGGTTCATCAGTTTCTTGATGGCCTGTGACGTGCGCCCTTTTGAAACGGATTCCAGCGACTTGCCCAGCAGAATGAGCGTGAGGATGACGCCGGCGGTATCGAAGTACAGCTCCTGCACGGCGCCGAACGAGCCCTGCGCGATGCGCCATGTCGAGTAGCCGCTGTAGAGGATGGCCGCCGACGTACCCATCGCGATGAGCGAGTCCATGTTCGGGGCCCGGTGCCAGATGGCCCGGAACCCTACGATGTAGAAGCGGTAGCCGGCCGCGATGCTCGGGATGACGAGCGCAACTTCGACGAGCGCGTAGCGAAGGGGGAAGTCCATGGGGCTCAACCACGACGGGATGCGCCAGCCGAGCCATGGTATCATCGAGCCCATGGCCAGGTACAGCAGGGGCACTGCGAACAGAGCGGAGACGATGAAGCGCTGCCACAGGGAGCGGGTCTCCCGCGCCTTGCGCTGCGCGTCCTCGTCGACGTTCACCGCAGTGACTTCCACGTCGAGTGGCGTGTAGCCGGCTGCGGTGATGGCATTCTTCAACGCGGACACACGGACAAGCGCCGGGTCATACACAATAGTCGCCTTCTCCGTGGTCAGGTTGACCGAAGCGCTGGTGACACCCGCGAGCTTGCGGAGTGCGCGTTCAATGGCCGCGGAACAGGCTGCACACGTCATGCCACGTACCGGGATCACGACGGTCTTGGCTGCAGACGGCTGGGCGACGCCATACCCAGCCTTCTCGATGGAGGCCTTCAGCGCCTCGTCGTCGACACGGGTCTCGTCATACTCGACGGTAAGCTTCTCGGTGGCAGGGTTGACCGCGGCTGAGGCGACGCCGTCCAGCTTCTTCACGGAGCGCTCTACGGCTATTGCACACGCTGCGCAGGTCATCCCAGTGATCCCAAGGTCCTTTGTCTTCATCTGTTCCTCCCGGTTGCCGCCACGAGTGGCTGCATGTTCAACTTCGGTTGGTACCCCACCCCTCCAGGGGTGTACCTCAATGCTATCCGGGTCGCCGGAATCTGCAACGAGACAATTGTGAACGGCGGACGCGCTGTCAGGGCCCGGCCCCGTGGCATCGCCGATTGGTCACAGGGTCGCGCGGGGGCGTCCCGGCCGCCTCTCCGCAATCCTGCGTGTACGGAACCGGACATTCCTTGGTATCATACATGTATGGAGATGCGCGCTCAGGAGCCGACGGACGAGCAGCTGGTTCGACAGGCGCTCACAGACACGGACGCCTTTGGAATGCTGGTCGAGCGGTATGAGCGACCCTTGTCGTCATATGCGGCCCGTCTCATCGGGCGACAGGAAGCGGAAGATGTGGTCCAGCAGGCGTTTCTGCAGGCGTACCGCAGCCTTGCCGGATTCGACCCACACCTGACGTTCAGCGCATGGATGTACCGCATCGTCCACAATACGGCGGTCAACATGGCACGCAAGCGGCATGGGACTGTGCCTACCGAGCTGGAGCTGGACGGCGAAATGGTCGAGATCCTGACCGGCGATACGGACGTCCCAGCCGAGGCACTGCACCAGGAGCTGGAAGATTTCGTGGCACAGGGACTCAACCAGCTGGACCAGCGCAGCAGAGATATCCTGCTGCTGTCGGTGGTCGAAGGCAAGAGTTACAGCGAGATAGCGGATATTCTGATGGTCGCGGTCAACTCGGTGGGACCCAGCGTGAGCCGGGCCAAGAGCAAACTGCGGAACCTGCTGGAAGCAAATCCGGCGCAACGGTCCGCATTGTGAATCCCTTGGGGTCAGGCACAATGGCCTTCACAATTGAGAGAGGATGACGATGGACGATAACATGAAGCAGAAGATTCTCGAGCAGATCGAGGAACAGCACCTGGAGCCCCGCGCAACATGGCGTTTCCGGCTCGAGCGCATGCTGAAGCACTCGGCCGTGGCGTTCCTGTTCGCCCTGACCGCGCTGGGACTGGCGGGCAGCGTGTACATCCTCGTCCAAAATGGCACGCTGGACGACCTGCGGCTTGGTCCGCGGTGGGCTCATCCTGCCTTCTTCGACTTCCCGTGGCAGCTCCTGGTCCTCGTCGTCGTCTTCGGTATCCTCTCGTTCGTCGTCCTGCGACGCACCGCTCGCCTGTACCGTGTTGCGAGGTGGTGGCTGGTCGCCGCGCTCGTCGTTGCGGTCGTGGCCGGCGCCTGTTGCGCTTACGCAACGAACCTCACCAGGTTCACCTTCCGCGCTGGTCCGGGACAGGAGCTGTTTCGGCGTGGAGGGAACCCCTTCGGCGGAATGATGGGCGGTGCCGTGATCGGCGTCGTCGTCTCACGCACGACCCAGCGCTGGGTCGTCGACAGCCTTACTGGCGAGCGATGGTTGGTGGTCGTCACCGAGGAGACTTACTTCCCCTCCGGTTCGGACATCCCTGTGGGGGCGATCGTCCGGGTCGTCGGGCGGCATCTGAAGACCACGATCTATGCTGTCGGCATTCGCCCCGTGACCGGCATGGACGACATGATGGACCTGCACGACGGCATGATGGGACCTGGCGGCATGATGGAACCAGAAATCCTCGTTCCCGGCACACCGTAAGAGAACGTCGCATGTCCCACCCAGGGAAATGCACCCCCCAGAAGTACCCCTCAGTACACCCCTCGCATTGAGAAAACATGTTCGGGGGTATTGGAAGAACATACTCGGGGGCATTGGAAAAACATGCAGAACACCCTCAGATACGAAAGCGCCCCTCGCATTGAGAAAAAGTGCTCGGGAGAAAACATCCTTGGGCTCGGGGGGATTGAGCAGCGTATCCCAAAGAGGGTTGCGTTTGGGTCAAACCTGCTCATGCTGTAAGGGATACCACCGCATGGGAGGTGACACATGTCACTCGGCATTAACGTTACGATTCCCGAAGGAATCGTGCTCGCGGCAGACAGCCGTCAGACGTACCGCAACCAGAAGGGAATGGCCCGTGTCGGCTCAGACTCGGCCTCCAAGGTGTTCCGCATCGGTTCGCGCATGGGACTGGTCATCGCAGGCCTCGCGTTCATGCCTCAGCAGGGCGTGCTGAAGAACGTCAGTGGCTTCATCGATGACTTCCGTCAGACGATTCCCGTCGATCAGCTGTCCGTCGGCGAGGTTGCGAAAGAACTCGCACAATACTTCGACGCCCGCGTCCCCTACCGCGACCAGCTCAAGGGCATGCCCGCCGGCATCAAAGCGGACATGGCCCGCCAGGGCCTGGAGCTGTTGGACCTCAAGGAAGAACCAACCCGCGTCGTGTTCCACTTCAAGAACCAGCAGGGTCAGGTCCAGGAAGCGGTTGCCGCTCCCGACGGACTGCAGTTCATCCTGGCCGGGTACAACAAAGACAGGAGTAGCGAAGTCTACATGGTCTATGTCCCCGGCGCCACCGACCAGGCGCGCGACAGCCGCAAGCAGGGCAAGGAATTCGGCGCAGGCTGGATCGGGCAGACGGACGTTGTGACGCGCATCGTCCTGGGGTTCGACCCGCGTCTGCAGGGCATCCCACTCGTGCGCGAAGCGGCGGCGAAGATCGGTGAGCCCGCTGTGCAGCAGCAGCTGCGCGGGATGGAATACAGCATCCAGTGGGGCACCATGACCCTGCAGGACGCCATCGACTTCTGTCAGCTCGCTATCGAGACCACAACCGCTATCCAGCGCTTCAGCGACGGCGTGCTCATGGATCCGGGCGATATGACCGGTGTCGGCGGACCCATCGACATGGCTGTCATCACCTATGACAAGGGCTTCACCTGGCTCAACCGCAAACATCTCAACTTCAAGAGCAAGACCGGCGACGTCGAGGTCGATCTCGAAGACCTGCCGTCTCTGGAGAACTAGCTATGCGACGCCGCACGACGCCACCCGAATATGATGCCCTGTACCGCGACCTGATCGCACAGTGTGACGACGAGCCTGTCCAGGACGTCATCGCCGGCCAGATCTGGTCCCTGGTACAGACGGAACATGCCACGGGGCTGTCCATGTCTCTGCGGTCTCACTCCACAGACGGGCACAGCACGTCCTTTCACCTGCGGGGCAAACCGCTCGTGGAGCTGGCCGAGCTGTCGCTGTCCTGGTCCCCGCGAGAGGCGGCGATCGGCATGGCGGCCATCTGTGCCGCGTGCAATATCACGTCGCGCTTCGAGGGCGCCGAGGAAGCCAACGGGCGCGACCTGCTGCTCAAGAAAGCGGCCGGCAAGAAGGCCGGCCTCATCGGACACTTTCCGTGGACCGACGATATCCGTTCCGTCTCTGGCAGTCTGACTGTCTTCGAACAGCGACCACAGGAAGGCGATCTGCCCCAGCAGGCCGAGGAATACCTCCTCCCGCATCTGGACGTCGTCGCGATCACCGGCTCTGCGCTCACCAACAAGAGCCTGCCACGCCTGCTGGAACTCGCCTGCAACGCCTGGGTCATGCTCATCGGCCCTTCGACTCCCCTCTCGGTGCTCATGTTCGACTATGGCGTCGACGCCCTGTCGGGCTGTATCGCCCGGGATCCGGAGGAACTGGCCGAGGTCGTCCGCGAAGGCGGCGGCGTACGCGAATTCAGAAATGCTGTCCGCTTCGTGACGCTGCAGAAACCCTGACAACCTGAATTGTGAATCCCTTGGGGTCTGACCCCAAGGGATTCACAATTGCCGAAAAGGAGTCCCATGAACAGGAAACTGTTGTACCTGGTCGCCGGATACGCTCTGACCGTCGCCTTTGCGCTCTCGCTCCAGTTCCTCCCTCCCATCATCCCGGTCATGAAGACGACCCTCAGCATGACCGCCGGGCAGGTGGGGATGCTGATGTCATCGCTGGCGCTGTTCGGCATCATCATCTCGCCGCTGGTTGGATACCTTGCCGACCGCTGGGGCGGCCGGGCCGTCGGCCTGCTGGGCCTCGCCTGTCTCATCGCCGCCGAGACCTGGTTCGCACTCTCGACCTCCTACGTGAATCTGCTGATGGCACGCCTCGCGATGGGCGTCGGTGCTGCAACGCTGTCCATCCTCGGCGCGCAGATCATCAGCGAGAACTTCGCGAGCACCAGGTACCTCGGAGCCGCCATGGGCACTATGAATACGGCGGTCCCGACCGGCATCCTGATCAGCCAGCTGGTTTTCTCGCGGCTCGCAGCTGCACGGGGATGGCAGGCGCCGGTCTGGACATGTCTGGTCTTCACCTGCGTCGTGACAGTTGCATATGTCCTGTTCTACCGGGACCCGAAACCCCTGCATGACGAGACCCCCGTCTCGCTGTTCGCGGGTCTGCGGCGCCTGAATCCCCAGGTCTGGATGCTCGGCCTCGTCTGGCTGTTCTGGAATGCGGGAGCGCTCATCCTCCTGACGTTTGCCAATGACCTCCTGGTCGGCCGGGGCATGTCCCCGCAGACGGCAGGGACCATGGCCGGCATCCTCATGCTCTTCCCTCTCGCCGCGTCGACGTTCATGGGTCACGTCCTGGACCGCAGGCGCTGGCAGGGCCGGGGCGCAGTGCTGGCCTGCCTCATGTTCGCAGGATGTGTGATCCTGCTCGGTGTCCTCCCTGGCAGTGTCCTGCCCCTGTTCCTCGGTATCAGCTTCGCCTTCGCGCTTGCCCCGTCGGGCGTCTTCGCTCTGGCTCCCCACCTCATGCATGGCAGGGAAAGCGGCCTGGGATATGGCGTCCTGGCCGGCATGCTGAACCTCGGCGTCCTCTTCGGCCCTGCGATCGGCGGCATCGTGCGTGACGCGACCGGCAGTTACCTCGCAAGCTTCATCATGGCAGGCGTCCTGACGAGCATCGGGGCAGCCTGTGTCCTGCTCCTGCACCGACCAGCCCTCGAGAACACCTGATGGCCCCACGCCCCGTGAGGTCCACGCGCAGGTCCGAGCTGCTCCTGCTGCTGGCCGTCGTGCTCTGGTCGACGACGTTCGCCGTCATGAAGGAGAGCCTGGACAGCATTTCGCCTGCACTTCTGGTCCTCGTCCGCTTTGCCATCGCCTCGGCAGTCGTGTACGTGCTCTTCCGGCGCAGGATCGCATTCAGCTGGCGCAACCTGCTGAAAGGGCTGGCCATCGGCATCCCGGAATACCTCGGGTTCATGCTGCAGGTCACGGGACTCACGATGACGACGGCAAGCAAGAACGCCTTCATCACGGGTCTGGCCGTCGTCGTCGCGCCGGTCCTGTCTTTCCTCTTTCTGCGCGAGAAGCGCTCATGGAAGGTCGCGCTGGCACTTCTCCTGGCGGTAAACGGTCTCTGGATCATCTCCTTCGGGTTCACGCTGCGCATCGGCGGCATGGGCATGGGGGACTTCCTGACGCTGCTGTGCGCCCTGGCCTTCGGCATGCAGGTGTTCATGATCCACCTGTTTTCGG
>Ga0209881_1000004_pt1 | contig 114983 bp, 99 predicted proteins | sample PersoiDNA2013193_FD_185804 | JGI IMG/M metagenome (GOLD analysis project Ga0209881, IMG submission 185804) | Permafrost soil microbial communities from the Arctic, to analyse light accelerated degradation of dissolved organic matter (DOM) -... | ecosystem: Environmental > Terrestrial > Soil >... | reverse complement strand
CTCAGGGCATTCGGTTCGGTCTGCTTGCCATCAAGAACCTGGGCTCAAAGGCGATCGACGAGATCATGGAGGAGCGGTCCAACCGCGCCTATTCGACGTTCAAAGATTTTCAGCGGCGCTCCGGTGGGGGCAAGGTCAACCGCAAGTCCGTCGAATGTCTCATCAAGGCCGGTGCGTTCGAGAGCCTGGGCGAGGACCGTGTCACTGTTCTGAGGGAGTTCAGCAACCAGAACGGCAAGGCGCCGGTTGCAGACGATTCGGCGACAGGCCTGTTTGGCGGCTCGGTCAACGAAGCCGGAACCCTCGGTTCCTTGGGTGATACGGCGGGTGCGGCGGCGATGGAGAAGGAAGCGTTTGGGTTCTTCTGCTTCTGCAGCCCCTTCCAGCAGTACGAGCCGCTCCTCGCGAAGTACAAGGCGAAGCGGGTTGCGGAGTGCGCGGATTGCGACGACGGGTCCACTGTCACGGTCATGGGCCTCCTCACGTCTGCGAAGACCGCCAAGTCCAAGGCGGGTCACGCCTACGGCAAATGTACACTCGAGGACGACAGCCGCAAGGTGGAGCTGATGGTGTTCGAGTACGTCCTCGGGCAGTTTCAGCCGTGTTTCGACCGTGAGGGCGCCATTGTTCTGGAGGCGAACGTACGTATGGATGGTGACGAATTGTCTCTGACGGCCAGGAAGTTCATCGACTTCGTGACGCCCGAACAGGCAAGAGGCTCGAAGCCGGTTTCTGTGACCCACCCAGTGCTCAAGGTCAGAATGACGGAAGAGCAGGTGAACGGCGAGATACTCAAGGACGTCCTCCTCCTCACGCACCATTATCCGGGCAAAGAGCATTGGCGCATTCTGTACCGCAACGGAAACGAGCATTGCCTGGAAGTCGGCAACAAGCACTGGGTCACTATTACGCCCGCACTCCTGAAGGGACTTGCCGAGATCCTTGGCCCCAGCGGGGTGGACTACTCGTAGGGCGAACAAACGGGCGGAACGAGAAGGCTGACGACTTCCGGTGACTTCGTTTCTGGGGCGAACCTCGTTCTCTTGTGCGGTGGTCATATTGACCTTGTTCTGCCAGGCAAACGTTGTGAGAGGTTGTCTAGTCTGGATCGGGGAAGGAGTTGGTTTCCGTTGTCAGTCTTGGTGACCGATGGAGGCGCAAGATGGCAGAAGGGCGAGGCTCCACGATAGGGACGCGGGTTCCTCTAGATCCTCAGATTATCGAAGCTGCTGACCGTGGGACGCTTGTGCTGTTTGTCGGTGCAGGAGTGTCGCGACTGGTAGGCTGTGAAGGCTGGGATGATCTAGCTCTGGACCTGCTGAAGATCTGCTATGAAAAGGAGTTCATCAACTACAGAGCTTCCCGGGAACTGAAGTCGCTTGGTGATCATCGGCAACTCATCACTATCTGCTATCATCTGCTGAAAGACAGAGGTCAAGAGAAGCTCTTCTACCGAAAGTTGCGGGCTGCTTTGAAGCCGGACAAGAACAGGATGGCACTCATGGGTGGGTTGTTTGAGCGGCTGTCTAGGATGCAACAGTTCTGCATCGTCACAACCAATGCGGACAAGAACCTGGATCAGTACTTTGACAAGAAGAACATCGTCTCCAAAGCGGGAGAATTCCCTTCAGAACCAAGGCCTGGTTTTCTGTATCATCTGCATGGGTCAATAGATGACATAAGGAATGTAGTATTCACACTTGAAAGGTACTTCGACCAGTACAGCGAAAATCGAGGATCCCCACACAATGGAATCCCAGATTTCTTGAGGTACCTATTCGGTCACTACAACATTCTCTTTCTTGGATATGGTCTCTCTGAATTCGAGATACTGGAGTTCATCTTCAAGCGACCTGAAACTACGTCTCAGAGTCTGTACCAACACTTCATGCTCGTTGATGATTCTGCCGACGGTTTCCGCACATCGTACTTGCAGGGCTACTATGACGAGATGCACGCTAAGCTTATCCCATACGACACTGATGCGTGTGGCTACAACGAACTCTGCAAGGTTATCAAGGACTGGAGCCAGCAACTTGAGCCCGCCCAACGGTACAGCAATTTGCCTGACGAACAAGAGCGACTCAGGATGTATGCGATACAGACGTACGATCCGAAGACAACGGTAGGAGTCTGGAACCTACTACAGAGATCTGGTTTGGAGACCTTCTTCTTCAACGCCCTCTCTGATTCGAACAGCGATATCCGCCAATCGTGGCTTGTTCCACTAGATGAGCATGGGTGCTTCTCCCCGGAAGGGCACCCTTCCTTGAAACAAGAAGAATCGTCGGGTCCCGTTGAGGAGGTTTTCTGGAGTCCGATTGGGTACCTGCACAACGTGATTGAATCTGCGATCAAGTCACAGAGAACAGGAGTACTCGACACAATCGCACATATTGGTGTCGAGTTGGCCAGAGCCCTGGTCGAGAAACCATCGAAGAAGTATGATTGGAGGACGAACTGGTTCATTCTTCAGGCACTGGTAGTATCCAAGAAAGCCCTATCAAAACCCATGATGCATGAAATTGCTTTGCGGCTTATGACCGTCGAATCTAGCAACCTGTCGTTAAGGATGGCGATCTCTGACGAGCTTGTCAAGTTGCTGGTTGAGCAAGGCAACCGTGCCGCACTGAAGATGATCCTGAAAGTGTTTCTCGATCGGATGGGTCGGCAACCGAAAGGCGCCCAAGACAACTTGACGTCGCGTTTCAAGAAGGCAATTCTGCCACATGCAAGTGAACTAGTCGGATGCTGTGGATCGACCGTTGTAGTCATGTGTGCAGATACTCTGCGTGATTGGCAGCGAGCGCTGAAGTCGGACTCTACCCGCTACGAGGTTCCATCGGTGGAGGAGTCAGACCAGAACAGAGACGAGGAGCGTTCCGCTCCATTGGTTATTATCAGGTTCATTTGTTCAGGATACGATCAGATGCCGCCCGGACAGCGAAGAACTGTCACGAAACAACTCCTGGTGTCAAGAGAGAGTCTTCTGCGACGGATCGGCTACTATCTCGTGAATGCACACTTTGATAGTATGTCGTTCATGTTCTGGCAGACCAGGCGAAACCCTCTGTTGGACGAAGACGCTTTTCATGAAGTCTTCATGCTTCTTCGCGCGCATGCATCTGAGTTAAACGGCAAGCAGATTGGAGTTGTCCTTCAATGGCTGAACGCAGCCGAATTGGTGCGGGGGCGTGAAGCCGGGCCGGATAGAGCCGCAAGACTCGCAATGGGGAAGCGATTCAAAGCGAAGTGGCTGTTGTCCCTGAAGACCAGCACGGACACTCGAATACAGAGTCTCGTCACCGAGACATGGTCAGATCGTTCGCAGCCGACTCACCCAGAATGGAATTTCTACATCGAGGAGGCTGGGTGGGATGCCACTGGGATTGTCACCAAGGAAATCCTAGAGGGGTTTGAAACGAACGAAGAACTCGCGGCATTCTTAAGTGCAACAGACGTGTCGACTACCTATGGCACGCTGCGGGACGTGGTGTCAGGTGATCCAAATAGACTCATTGCTAACGGGTTGCGTGGTTTGTCTGGAATTCCGATAGACTCCCTGCAGGCCGTTTTCGATGGTTTCATATACGCGATTCAAAACGAGAGGGCTTTTCCTATGGCACCTGTGTTTGAGTTGGGGAAGTCAGTATTGACTCGATTGTGGGGATCTTCGAAAAGCGTTCCAACAAAGGAGGATCGGCGGGGAGCATGCCGCTCCATTTGTGAGTTCGTGTTGATGGCAGTAGGGAATCGGTCAATATCATGGTTGGAGGACGGCAAACTTCTTCAGGAACTAGTACAACAGGCTGTAGAAGTCGCATCACTATATCCTGTCGTGGATCCAGGGGTGATTGAGTCAAATTGGAGACTGAGCAGTTCAGCCGTTGCTGCTGCCATGCAGGCCTCTATTTGGGTCGCTTGGGGCCTCACAGAGACGGTCAGGCAGACTGATCAGGGCAGTTCACGTCTTCCGGCGTGGGCGGCAAGGGTGCTGGAAGAAGCCTTGAACTACCAGAATGCAGCTCTTCAGGTCGAGGCACGCGGGGGGATTGCTGCGAAGCTCTATGTGCTCAACATCATAGATCCGGGCTGGGTATTGGCTAACTTTGATCGGGTCTTTCCGAGAGAATTGCTAGACCAATGGGATAGCTCATTTGCTGCTTACCTTGCAGCGCCGGTGAATAAAAGGCTCTTTCTCTTGCTGCGTGACGGAGGTGAGTACTCTATTGGTCTTGGACGGGTTTTTCCAGATGAGAATACAGATCGAGCATTTGCTGCGCATATATCTCTAGCATACAAAAGCGGTCTTGACAGCGGACTCATGGGCGAAATGCTTCGTCATGGGGGGAACGCTAGGTTGAGTGAGGTCATCTGGTACTTCGCGAATCCGGAGAGGGAGTGGACCAGCGAAGAACGTGAAAGGCTATTGCCACTATGGGAAAGTATGATTGGGGTCATCGGCCAATTGCCGGACAAGGGCGAACAGAACGAACTACTAAGCAGTCTTCCGCAGTGGCTCAATGCGTTTCAAACGCTTCCTGCTCGTGTTGAGAGATTACTGGAAACAAGCTTTGATAGCTGGGATCGTGGTTCCTCGTCTGAGCTTGAGATTCTCGAATCTCTTGCACGATTTGTGGAAAAGGATACCATGCGCGTTGGCAATATCCTGCTGACTACTTTGAAGAAGAATATAGTGCTGAGCTATCCCAAAGAAGCGCTGGTGAAGATAGTGGAAACACTCTGCCAACAGGGATTCATCAGTAAAGCAGAAGAGATCCATGCTGCATACAGCAAGAAGGGCATCTATGTCATGGGTCCCATACTTAAGAAATGGAAGAAGCCGTAGTGGTTCATGGTAGTGACTGGTTCGAGGGTCTCGCCAAGTTGTAAAGGAAATTGAGGTTGTCATTCCAACATTCATAGGTATACTGTTTAGCGTAATGTCATGAACGTGACAAGCAACTGAGCGACATGACGTCCGGAAGCCCTGCTTTCGGACGTTTCATATTGGTGGAAAGCGAAAAGTGGGCGCGCGAGCGAGCCACTTTTTTGTTTCACATGGAGAGATGTATGGATACGAGGTTTGAGGATATTGTGCTGCTGGAAGTGGCGAAGAGCAATACGACGCTCGTTGCCATCGAGAACGCTCCGGGCATGGCGAGCGTCGTGCTCATGACGCCGGGGAGAGACATCTCGGTCGACGAGCTCGAGAGCGTCAGCCGGGCGATCAGTCATGCGTTCATTGAGCTGTATGGCGACGATTATCTTCCTGCGTTCGAGGTGACAAGCCCTGGACTGGACCGCGTTCTCAAGACGGCGCGGGAGCTGGAGCTCTTCGCCGGCAGGTTCGTGCGCGTGACGACCAGGGAGTCCAGGGAGCCAATCATCGGGACTCTGGGAGCATCGGACGGAGACAGCCTGCACGTGACGGTGCTTGGCGTAAACCGCGTGTTCGATATGCGGCAGGTGACGAAGATCTCGTTGTGGGACGAGATATTGGGAGGTGCGTGTGAGGGATGAGATCCAGAGTGCCATCTACGAGCTGGAGAAGGAACGGGGAATCTCCAGGGAATACATCGTGACGGCGATCAAGGAAGCCTTCGAGGCGGCATACCAGCAGCAGTACCAGAAAGACAACTTCCTGGTGAAGGCTGACACGGGAACCGGCCTTGTCCGGCTCTATTCGCGCAAGATGGTTGTGGCCAAGGTCATGGACGGCGACACTGAGATCACGCTGAAGGACGCCCGCAAGGTGGAGCCAGAGGCGAAGACCGGGAATGACGTGCTCGTCCAGGTCAAGATCGAGCAGCTCCCCCTGTCGGTGATCGTGAAGGCACGCAAGTTCATCGATGACAAGATCAAGGAACGTGAAAACGATCTGGTCTATGAGCGCTTTCACTCGCAGGTGGGCACGCTGGTCAACGGCGAGGTCCTGCGTCAGAACAAGGAGGGATTGCTTATCAACCTTGCCCGGTGCGAAGGAATCATGCCGAAGGATCAGCAGATTCCCGGCGAACGGCTGCGCTTTCAGGGTGTCGCCAAGGCGCTCATCCTGTCGGTCGACAAGTCGGCGCAGGGACCGCGCGTGGTCCTGACACGGTCGCATCCGGACTTCATCCAGCGTCTCGTAGAGCTTGAGGTCCCTGAGGTCGGTTCGGGTCTCGTCGAAGTCAAGCGCATCGTCCGCGAGCCAGGCCAGCGCGCAAAGGTCGCCGTCTTCAGCCGCGATCCAAAGATCGATCCCGTGGGCGCAGTCATTGGGCCGATGGGTGGACGCATCCGTGCAGTATCGCGCGAGATAGCGTTTGAGCACATCGATGTCATCCGATACGATCCAAACCCCGCGAAATACGCGATCAACGCCTTCAGCCCCGCCAAGGTGCTGGATGCAGAACGCAAGCCGGAGGATGGCACCTTCGTGGTGCACGCCACCGCCGAGGCGTTCCCCGTCGCCCTGGGTAAGGGCGGGGTCAACGTCCGGCTCGTAGAGAGGCTATTGGACGCGAAGGTGGAACTCGTTCAGATAGAGGAAGGGCAGCCGCAAGCGGCCCCAACCCGTGAGGCAGGTGAAACGCATGAAGAAAATACGAATCTATGAGCTCGCTAAAGAACTGAATCTGAAGTCGGCACGCATGCTGGAGATCCTGGCTGAGCTGGGAGTCCCGGGGAAGGGCGTGGTCGGCACAATCGAAGAAGAAACGGCAAACCTTGTCAAGGAGATTGTCGAAAAGGAAAAGGCCGTCTCGTCGGAGGTCAAGAAAGAGACCCCAAAGGCAGCCAAGGCCACCCCTAAGGCCGCACCTGAAAAGGAGAAACCTGTGCCCGCACGGGTCGAACCTGTCATCACTGTAGAGAAGCCCAAAGCATTTGTCGAGTCTGTCACCTATACGGCCTTTGCCAAGCAGTTTGATCTCAAGCAGCACGAGCTCAACACCATGATGCTCAAGAATGGCATCCCGGTGCGCGAATGCGGTCTGCTGGACCCCGACGATGCCGACTACCTCGCCCGTATCCTCGGCGAGAACTATGCGCCGCCGTCGGACAAGTTCATGAAGTCCTTCGAGACGCGCCCGCCTGTCGTGACGGTCATGGGTCACGTCGACCATGGCAAGACGACCTTGCTGGATTTCATCCGCAAGAGTAGCGTCGCCAGCCGTGAGAAGGGTGGCATCACCCAGAAGATCGGCGCCTACGAGGTCCAGGTCAAGGGCAAGACCATCATCTTCATCGATACTCCCGGCCACGAGGCATTCACATCGATGCGTCTCAAGGGCTCGCAGGTCACCGATGTGGTCATCTTGGTTGTTGCTGCCGAAGAGGGGGTCAAGGAACAGACCCTCGAGGCGCTTGACCATGCGAAGGCGGCCAAGGTTCCGATCATCGTTGCCATGAACAAGATAGACAAGCCTGAGGCGAACCCCGAGCGAGTCAAACAGCAGCTGGCGGACCGTGGTCTGCAGCCAGACGACTGGGGCGGAGACAGCGTCTTCCTTCCCGTGTCGGCCAAGACCGGCAAGGGTGTGGACGAACTGCTGGACATGATCCTCCTGCAGGCGGAGATGGCAGGACTCAAGACCCGGTCCTCCGTCGAAGCGTCGGGCTCCGTCATCGAGGCACGCGTCGACAAGAACATTGGTGTCCTGACTCGCCTTCTCGTGCAGACCGGAACGCTCCATGTCGGTGACGACATCCGTGTTGGTGACTGTGTCGGCAAGATCAAGCGCATGACCAACGAGGCAGGCGCGAACCTGCGCGAAGCGAAAGCGCTCATGCCCATCGAGGTCATGGGCTTGTCGGAGCTGCCCGAGGCCGGCGAGGTCTTCCATATGGTGGAAGACGTCGACTCGTGCCGCATGATCATCGACGACAAGCGGCAGAAGGAGCGCCTTGCGTTCCTGGCGCAGGAACAGAAGAAACCGCTGACGCTGGACGACCTGTTCAACGAAGAAGAGGCGCTGGAGAAGAAGAAGCTCACCCTCATCCTGAAAGCTGACGCGCTCTCCACACTGGACGCCGTCAAGTTCGAGCTGAGGAAGGTCAAGACCAAGACTATTCCGCTCGAGATCCTGCACGAGGGCACAGGCGGTATCACGAAGTCCGACGTCCTGCTGGCTTCCGCCAGCAACGCCGTCATCGTTGGCTTCAACGTCGTCCCTCTGGCCGAAGCGCTCAAGGTCGCCGCAACCGAGAAGGTTCAGATCCGCACCTATGATCTCATCTTCGAGCTGGGCGACTCCATCGACAAGATGATCGCCGGGCTGACCAAGCCGGTCTTCGAAGAGATCGTGCAGGGTCGCGCCCACATCAAGGATGTGTTCAAGATCACCGGTGTCGGCGCCATCGCCGGCTGCCTGGTCGAGGATGGCAAGATCATCCGCGGCGCCAAGGCCCGCGTTGTCCGCAACGCCGTCGTGGTGTATGCCAACTCCAGCATCTCCTCGCTGAAGCGCTTCAAGGAAGACGCAAAGGAAGTCCTCAAGGGCTACGAGTGTGGCATGGGCCTGCAGAACTTCAATGACTTCAAGGTCGACGACATCATCGAAACCCTGGTGATGGAGGAGAAGAAGCCGTAAGGAACGGTCTTCCGCATTCTAGCTGAACAACAATCACCCCTGAGCACTTTCTTCCCATGCGAGGGGCGCTTCTGAAGGGTGCTTTCGCGCCGGGCGTTCATCGTCCGGCGCTTTTTTCGCAGTAGTGGATACCGTGTGCTCCCGCCCCCGGGGAACGATGGACGGGCGGTCCTGTATTCACAGTGTCTTCATCCCGAGAAAGATGGTTCTGTGACATGAATGGACGTTCGAACCTGTATTTACTGGATTTGGCGGTCTGAGTTGACAGCGCGGAAGGCGTCGGGTAGGATATGCGTATTACTATTCCGGGTGGAGAAGTGAACCACCTGTTCAAGGGAGAACACTTGATGGTCTTGGCTCGACTTCGACAATCAGCGATCACCGCCGTTACGCAAATTCCTCCCCTGCCCCGTCTCCTGCCGGGAGACCACCGGCAGGCGCTCAACTGGTGCGGCAGCCACTCAGGCCGTGACGGGAACAAGGCGAAGCAGGCTGGGCTCACCCCCCTCGCCCTCGAGAGCGGCGGTATAGTCTTCCAGGAAAGTCCGTGTGGAACAGGAGTACCATCTTGATCGTCATGAAATTCGGCGGAACCTCCGTCGGAAGCGCAGAACGCATTGCAGAAGTCTACCGCCTTGTCACCGACCGCATCGATCAGGATCCCGTCGTCGTCACGAGCGCCGTCGGCGGAGTGACCGACATGCTGATTGCGGGGGCAAAACAGGCCCTTGCCCGCGAATCCTCCTCGAACATCCTTAAACCGATCATGAAGAGGCACCTGGATATCCTGTCCGATCTCGGCCTTCCTTCTGGATCCTTCAACGAGCTGCTGACGGAACTCTCGGACTACCTCGACGGTATACGGCTTATTCAGGAACTGAGCCCTCGCACCCTCGACATGGTCTGTTCCTTCGGTGAGAGACTCTCGTGCGTCATCCTTTCAGACTACTTCAAAAGCCGCGGTACCGACGCCTTTCCCTGCCCCGGCTGGGAGGCAGGAATCGTGACCGATGACAATTTCGGCGCCGCCGAGGTCCTGAGCCAGACCTACGATGAAATCCCAAAACGCCTCGGTAAACACCAGGGTATCCCGATCATCACCGGCTTCATTGCCAAGAACGTCGCCGGGGCGATCACAACCATGGGCCGCGGGGGAAGCGACTATACGGCTGCCATTGTCGGCGCGGCCCTTGGGGCCACCGAGATCCAGATATGGACGGATGTGGACGGCGTCCTCACCACCGACCCGCGCACCGTGAAGGCCGCGAAGAACATCGCCGAGATAACCTTTACCGAGGCTGCCGAGCTCAGCTTTTTCGGCGCCAAGGTCCTGCATCCCAAGACCATCTGGCCTGCTGTTGCCCGGCATATACCGGTACGGGTGCTCAACACCCATAACCCCGGTCACCCGGGAACGGTGATTGTCGAGAAGGCATCCGGGGAAAGGCAGTTTACCGCAATTTCCTGCAAGAAAAACGTCACCGTCGTCCGGATCGTCTCGACTCGCATGCTCCTCGCATACGGCTTCCTCGCCCGTATTTTTGATGTATTCAAACGCCACGAAATTTCTGTTGACATGGTTGCGACCTCGGAAGTCTCCGTTTCACTCACGCTGGACAATGTCGAAGGCCTCAACTCGGCTATCCAGGAGCTTTCGGAATATGGAAACGTCGAGGTGATAAACGGCTGCGCCCTCATCTGCGTCGTTGGCCCGGGAATACTGAACGCGAGCGACAGCCCGGGTACCATATTCTCCGTCTGCGCCCGCGAGGATATCCACATCCAGATGATATCCCAGGGAGCGAGCCAGGTGAACATAAGCTTCATCGTCAGGCAGTCGGACGCCGAGCGATGCGTCGTCGCCCTGCACGCGGCCCTCTTCGAGAACGGGACCACAGCGGGGAAACTCAAATGAAGGTCGGACTCTCAGGTTTCGGGGCGATGGGCCGCGAAACGGCAAACGTACTCAGGAAAAAGGGCATCCCTTTTGCAACCATCGACCCGGTCGCGAGCGACGCCGATTTCACCGAACTCTCTTCTGTTTCGCTTGCCGGGATCGATGTCGTCATCGACTTCACCCGTCCCGACGCGGCCCTCTCCAATATCGAGCGCTGCTGCGCACTCAGAAAAAACCTCGTCATGGGGACAACAGGCTGGTATGACAGCCTCGACCAGGTCAAAGCCCTTGTTGGAAAAAGTGGTATCGGGTTCCTGTACGCGACAAATTTCTCGATAGGCGTGCAGATGTTTCTCCGCATCGTCGCCGAGGCTTCGCGCCTTGTCAACGGGGTGGCTGACTACGATATCTTTCTCCGCGAAATACACCACGCAAGGAAAGCTGACAGCCCGAGCGGCACCGCCCTTACGCTTGCGGAAACTGTGCTCGCCAATGTCGGGCGAAAAACTTCAATAACGACCGAAACTTTGGACCGGAAAATTGAACCGGGAGAACTTCACGTGACATCAACACGCGGCGGGTTCGTTCCCGGCACCCATGAGGTTATCCTGGACAGTGAGGCCGACACGATCGAGCTTCGCCATGTCGCGCGCAACCGCTCGGGCTTTGCGGCGGGAGCCGTCATGGCAGCCGAATTCATCAACGGAAAGAGCGGGGTGTTCACCATGGATGACCTCGTCTCATCCCTTGTCCGCAAGGACCGGGGCACACGGGAGGAATAATGTTCAAAGGTACCTATACCGCCCTCATCACGCCATTCGCAGGCAGCGGGGAAGTCGATTACGAAGGCTTCCGGTCCAATTTGTGCCACCAGAAATCAGGTGGCGTTACCGGGGTTGTTGTCCTGGGTACGACGGGCGAACCGGCCACCCTGACCGATGACGAGCAGACAAAGCTCACGGAGCTTACCGTCGCCGAGCTCAAGGGCAAGGCGAAGGTGATAGCCGGGGCAGGATCGAACTCCACTCGGAAGAGCATCGCCCTCGCACAACGGGCCGAACGCCTTGGCGCGGACGCCGTTCTCGTCGTCACGCCCTACTACAACCGCCCGAGCGACGAAGGTGTCTTCCTCCACTTCAAGGCGGTTGCGGAATCGGTATCGATCCCGGTCATCGTGTACAACATCCAGTCGAGGACTGGCAAGAACATCGATCCTAACCTGATGGAACGCATAGCGTCGATCCCGAACATCGTTGGGGACAAGGAAGCCTCAGGAAGCGCCGCGCAGTGCGGTGAGATAATAGAAAGGATGGGAAGAACGGGAAAGTTCTGCGTGCTCTCGGGCGACGACGGCCTCGCCCTGCCCTTCCTCTCGCTCGGGGCGAAAGGACTCATCTCGGTCATTTCGAACGCCATACCGGAAACGATCGTTCGCTTCGTCAACCTTTGCCTTGCTGGAGACTACGCAAGCGCACGGGAACTCCACCATGACATCATCATGCCGATGACGCGCCTTGCGTTTTCGGACAGCAGTCCCGTACCCATAAAATATATCTGCGGGAAGCTGGGTCTCGCGGGAGGAGGCGTCCGCCTTCCCCTCTGCGCGATGGACGGGAAAAAGCAGGTGGCAATCGACGAAGGCCTTCGCGCCCTCAAATTGATACCGTAGCCGCACGACCGACCGATTCAAAGTAGATTTCATGGCACGATTCAATGCAGGCATCTTCGGCGCAACAGGTGCCGCTGGCAAGGAACTGATCAAGGTTCTTGCAGACCGGAAATACCCGGTCGAGGTAGGGCGGATACGGCAGAGCCTCGTGTTCAAGGAACGTGGCATCGACTTTTTCGTTTCGGGCGACCAGCTCCTTCGCGGTGCGGCTCTCAACGCCGTGCTCATCGCAGAAGCCCTGATACATGCGGGAAAGCTCGTTCCCCGCGGAACAAAATAACCGAACGGAGGCACCATTGTCGCAGAAAACCTTTCCGCTGAATCGCATCGAGCTCGAGAAGGTCATTGAAACCTTTCCCACGCCCTTCCACATCTACGATGAAAAGGCCATCCGGGAGAATGCACGCGCCTTGAAAAAGGCTTTCTCCGCTTTCCCCGGATTTACCGAATATTTCGCAGTCAAGGCGCTGCCCAACCCCTACATTCTCAAAATCCTTGCATCGGAGGGTTTCGGCGCCGACTGTTCGAGCCTGTGCGAACTCTTTCTTGCGAAGGCCGCTGGGATAACGGGCGAGAATATCATATTCACCTCGAACGATACGCCCGCCGAGGAGTTCGTTACGGCGAAGGAACTCGGTGCCATCATCAACTTGGACGATGAAAGCCACATTGGCTTCCTTGAAAGCTCCGCCGGGCTTCCTGACCTGGTTTGCCTGCGCTACAACCCCGGGAGCCTCCGGGAGGGGAACGCCATCATCGGGAAGCCGGAAGAGGCAAAGTACGGCCTGACACGCGATCAGCTTATGACAGGCTTCGCCGCACTGAAGGCGAAGGGAGTGAAGCGCTTCGGCCTCCACACCATGATTGCCTCGAATGAGCTGGATTACCGCTACTTCGTCGAAACAGGCCGCATGCTTTTCCAGATGGTTGCAGAGCTGAGCCACGCCCTCGGCATCCGGTTCGAGTTCGTGAATCTTGGGGGCGGCATCGGCATCCCCTATCGGCCGGACCAGTCAGCGATCGATTACGAGGCGGTCGCGGACGGCATCGACAAGGCCTATGGTGAACTCATCGAAAAGCAGGGGCTTTCCCCGCTCAAGGTATACCTCGAGTGCGGCCGGACGATTACCGGTCCTTACGGCTGGCTCGTCAGCAGGGTTCGGCACATTAAGAACACCTACCGCGACTACGTGGGGCTCGATGCCTGCATGGCGAACCTCATGCGCCCCGGCATCTACGGCGCCTACCACCACATCACCGTGGTCGGCAAGGAACACGAGGACGCGACGCGCGTCTATGACGTCACCGGCTCTCTCTGCGAAAACAACGACAAGTTCGCGATCCAGCGCGCCTTACCCGAGATCGAGCGCGGGGACATCCTCATCATCCACGATACCGGGGCCCACGGACACTCAATGGGATTCAATTACAACGGAAAGCTCAGGAGTGCGGAACTCCTTCTCCGAGTCGATGGCAGCGTCAAGGAAATACGGCGAGCGGAAACTGTAGACGATTATTTTGCCACCCTCGATCTCGAGGGACTGAACGATTTCGAGTAACCGCGGGTGCTGGGCGGCGGCAAGCAGCCGCGCTTTTATTGATACATTCTTCAACTGGAGGCACATCATGGCACCGAGGAACCCCTGTTTCAGGAATCTTGCCGCCGGATACCTTTTCCCGGAGGTGGCGAAACGGCGCCGCGAGTTTGCAGCAAAACATCCGGAAGCGAAGATCATCAGCCTTGGCATAGGGAATACCACGGAGCCCCTTCCACCATCCATATGTGAAGCCCTCTCGGCATCCGCCCTCGAGCTCGGCACGAAAAAGGGCTACTCCGGGTACGGGGACGAGCAGGGAAAGCTGGAACTCCGCAAGGCCATATCGATCGGTTGGTATGACAGTCTTGTCAAGGACGATGAGGTGTTCGTATCTGATGGTGCAAAGTGCGACCTCGGGCGACTCGCACTTCTTTTCGGGCCAGGAGTTTCCGTCGCGGTGCAGGACCCGGCCTACCCCGTCTACGTCGATTCAAGCGTCATGCTGGGACAGGCGGGAGGCAAGGAAGAAAGTTCGGGTGCATACAGGGGGCTGACCTACATGGCCTGCCGGCCCGAAAACGGCTTCTTCCCTGACCTTGGGAAGCTTTCGAAAACGGACCTCATCTACTTCTGTTCACCCAACAACCCCACCGGGGCCGTCGCGACCAGGGCGCAGCTTCAGTCCCTCGTCGATTTTGCACGGAAAAACCGTTCGATTATCCTGTTCGACGCCGCCTACGCAGGCTACATACGCGACCAGGACCTTCCCCGATCCATATTCGAAATAGATGGCGCTCGCGAAGTCGCTATAGAAATCAATTCCTTTTCCAAGTACATAGGCTTTACCGGCGTCAGGCTCGGCTGGTCGGTCGTTCCGGCAGAACTTGCCTTCGACGACGGAACGAGTGTCCGCCAGGACTGGAACCGGGTGAATACCACCATTTTCAACGGGGCCTCGAACATTGCCCAGGCGGGAGGACTTGCCATGTTCACCATGACGGGAAAGGAAGAGATGCGCGGCCTCATCGGCTTCTACCTTGAAAACGCGTCGCTGATACGGGATACCCTCCGTTCTGCCGGGTTTGAGACATGGGGCGGTGACAACGCGCCCTACGTCTGGGCTCGTGTCAACGGGAAAACATCCTGGCAGTCCTTCGAAGACATACTCGACCGCGCCAACATCGTCACGACACCGGGCTCGGGTTTCGGTTCCGCGGGAGAAGGCTTCCTCCGCTTCAGCGCCTTCGGCCACAGGGAAGATATTCTGGAAGCCTGCGGAAGACTGAAAGGAATGTAACGGGCAATCGGCTCATCGCAGAATTTTTCAACCACCGTGGCAACTCACGTAAGAATGGACGTGAACCATCAGGTCGTGAACTCACCAGAAATGTACGCGTAGTTGCCACGTTTTAGCTGAGCAACAATCACCCCTGAGCCCAAGGATGTTTTCTCCCGAGCACTTTTTCTCAATGCGAGGGGTGCTGTCGTATCCGAGGGTGTTCTGCATGTTGGTTCAATACGAAGGGTGCTTTCGCGCCGGGCGTTCATCGTCCGGCGCTTTTCTTGCAGCAGTGGATGCCTCTGTGCTCCCGCCTCCCCGGGAAACGATGGAACGGGCGGCCATGCATTCACAGTGTCTTCATCCCGAGAAAGGTGGTTCTGCGACATGAATGGACGTTCAAACCTCTATCCGAGGGGCATTCACGGCCTGAGTTGACAGCGCGGAAGACGTCGGGTAGGATATGCATATCACTATTCCGGGTGGAGAAGTGAACCACCTGTTCAAGGGAGAACACTTGATGGTCTTGGCTCGACTTCGACAATCAGCGATCACCGCCGTTACCCAAATTACACCCTTACCCCATCCCCTGCTGGAAGACCACCGCGTCCTCCAGGTACCACTGCCATGAGACAGTGGGGTCTGTCCCTGCATCAGGGGAAAGACTCCGACCTCATACCAACCAGACGAGACCACCCCGGCTGCCTCGAATCCAGGCGACCGGGGTTTTTCCATTTCCTGACCGCATACCAGCGAGGAGGCTATCATGCCACAGATTGTCGTCGTCATGGGCAGTGACGCAGATCTGCCCGTTCTGGAGCCGGCGTTTGCCGTGCTCCGTTCCTTTCCCGTTACCTGGGAAGCGCGCGTCATTTCGGCGCACCGCACGCCCGAGGCGGCTCTGGAGTTTGCCCGGGGCGCTCGTGCCAGTGGCGTGCAAGTCATCATAGCGGCAGCGGGCAAGGCCGCCCATCTGGCCGGCGCTCTGGCCGCATCCACGATCCTTCCGGTCATCGGCGTTCCAATCAGTACGCCTGGTCTGGGGGGCCTGGACGCTCTGCTTGCTACTGTGCAGATGCCGGGCGGTGTACCAGTGGCGACGGTCGCTATCGACGGTGCGAAGAATGCCGCTCTGCTGGCGCTGCAGATCGTGGGACTGGGGGACGAGCGGGTCGCGGCACGGCTTGTGGAGGAGAAGCAGCACTTGGCGGAGGAGGTAGGCAGCAAGGACAACATGATCCGTGAGCACTACTGCAGTACAGTCGAGACTGAACAGGGAGGTCCAGCATGACACGCACGGAACTGCTGTACGAGGGCAAGGCCAAGCGGGTGTATGGTACGGACGATCCGACACGTTGTATCATCGAGTTCAAGGACGATGCGACGGCATTCAACGGCGTCAAGAAGGGGACGATTGTGGACAAGGGGATCATGAACAACGAGATGTCCTCGTACCTGTTTGTCATGCTCGCGGAGGCCGGCGTTGTCAATCATTTCATCCAGCGTCTGAGTGATCGGGAGATGCTTGTGCGTCGGGTTCACATCATCCCGCTCGAGGTGATCGTGCGCAATATCGCCGCAGGGTCGATGAGCAAACATCTGGGTATCGCGGAAGGGACACGACTTGCTACGCCGGTCATCGAGTTCAGCTACAAGAACGATGAGCTGGGAGATCCCCTGGTGAACGAGGATCATATCCGGGCGCTGGGCGCCGCCACGGACGCCGAAGTAGCAGACCTCCGGCGGCTGGCGCTGGAGGTGAACGCCCTGCTCAGGGAACGCTTCGTGGCAGCCGGCATCACCCTGGTCGACTTCAAGCTGGAGTTCGGGCGCGCAGACGGGGCAATCCTCCTTGCCGACGAGATCTCGCCGGATACCTGCCGTTTCTGGGACAGCGCAACTGGAAAGAAGCTGGACAAGGACCGCTTCCGTCGCGACCTGGGTGGGGTCGAGGAAGGTTATCATGAAGTCCTTCAGCGCTTGCTGGACGGGAGGGGGCAATGAAGGCCCGAGTCCTGATCAGCCCCAAGAAGGGGATCGCCGACCCTCAGGGGACGGCCGTCGAGCAGGCACTCCACGCGCTCGGGTTCGCCGGCGTTCGCGCGGTCCGGGTAGGCAAGGTCATTGACCTGGAGCTGCCGGAGGGCGACCACACGGCAGCACTCGCAGAACTCACACGCATGAGTGAACAGCTTCTCGCCAATACCGTTGTCGAGGCATATTCCTGCACCATTTTGGACGAGGGCGCATGAGGTTTGCGGTTGCCGTCTTCCCTGGTTCCAACTGCGACATAGATGCGTACCGTGCTCTTCACGATGTTCTTGGCAGGGATGTCGAGTATCTCTGGCATCGCGAGACGGACCTGTCTGGCTTCGACGGCGTGATCCTGCCGGGCGGTTTTTCGTACGGCGATTACCTGCGGCCGGGAGCCATCGCGCGGTTCGCACCGCTCATGGAGGCGGTGGTCCGGTTTGCCGGCCGGGGAGGCATGGTCCTGGGCATCTGCAACGGCTTCCAGCTGCTCACAGAAGCAGGACTGTTGCCGGGCGCCTTGCTGCGCAACCGTGACCTGACCTTTCTCTGCGACACCGTACCGGTGCGCGTCGAGAATGCGGACACTGTGTTCACACGCTGCTGCCAGGCCGGGCAGGTGCTCCGGTTGCCCATTGCTCACAGCGATGGCAACTATGCTGTCGACGCAGCGACGCTGGCTGTCATGGAACAACAGGGGCAGGTGATCCTTCGCTATTGCGCTCCGGACGGTACGGTGGACGAGCAGCACAATCCAAACGGCTCGGTCGCGAACATCGCGGGCATCATCAACGGACAGGGCAATGTGGCCGGCATGATGCCGCATCCCGAGCGGGCGGCGGAGGAGTTGCTGGGTGGAGCCGACGGCCTGTTCATCCTGCAGTCCATGGTCCAGGAACTAGAAAGGAGGCAGCATGAAGCTTCCCGGTGCTGAACGGGCTGCACGGGTCGGCCTCACAGATGCGGAGTACGTGCGCATCGTCGAACTCGTTGGGCGCGAGCCCGGAGACCTGGAGCTGGACCTCTTCGGCGTCATGTGGAGCGAACACTGCAGCTACAAGACGTCGCGCCCGCTGCTGAGCCTGTTCCCCACGACGGGAGCAGCGGTGCTGCAGGGGCCGGGCGAGAACGCCGGCATCGTCGACATTGGAGACGGGTTGGCGGTCGTCATGAAGGTTGAGAGCCACAACCACCCCTCCGCGGTAGAACCATACCAAGGCGCGGCCACAGGTTCGGGCGGCATCATCAGGGACATCTTCACGATGGGAGCGCGACCCATAGCCATGCTGGACTCGCTGCGGTTCGGCGACCTCGGGGAGACCCGGCAGCGCTCACTGTTCAGGGGCGTTGTGAAGGGGATCGGCGACTATGACAACTGCATGGGCATCCCGACGGTGGCGGGAGAGGTCGGGTTCGATGACTCCTACGCAGGCAATTGCCTGGTGAACGCTATGTGTGTGGGGATCATCCGGCACGGTGACATCAAGCGTGGTGCAGCCACAGGAGTCGGCAACCCTGTCATCCTCGTCGGCGCTACGACAGGTCGCGATGGCATGGGCGGCGCCAGTTTTGCCTCGGTGGACCTGACGGCCGCTTCGCAGGAACGCAAGTCCGCCGTTCAGGTGGGTGATCCCTTCCTCGAGAAGCTGTTGCTCGAGGCATGCCTGGAATTGTTCCGGACGGACGCGGTGGTCGGCATCCAGGACCTCGGGGCAGCAGGGCTGACGTCGGCAAGCTGCGAGACAGCGGCCCGGGGTGGCGTGGGAATCGATCTGGACGTTGCTCTGGTACCGCGTCGCGAGGACGGGATGGTCCCTGCCGAGGTCATGATTTCGGAGTCGCAGGAACGCATGCTGGTCATTGCGCGCCAGGGGCGCGAAGAAGAGGTGCAGTGCATCTTCGACAAGTGGGGCCTGAACGCCGCGGTCATCGGACGGGTCACGGACGATGGTATGCTGACCATCCGCAACGGGGACGTTGTCGTGGGACTGGTCCCCGCCAAGGCACTGGCGGAACAGGCGCCTCTCCGGCACCCAGAGGCGGTGCGGCCGGCATGGCAGGACGACCTGCTCGACCTGGACGTGACGCGCTTGCCGCAACAGGACGACTGGACCGGAACGTTGACGGTGCTGCTGGGGACACTGACGATCGCCAGCAAGGAATGGGTGTATCGCCAGTACGACAGTGTCGTGCGCACCAACACGGTCATCGGCCCCGGATCGGATGCCGCTGTCCTGCGTGTGGATGGAACAGACCACGGCATAGCCTTGACGATCGACGGGTCGGGACGGATGTGCCTGCTGGACCCGGCGACGGGCGCAGCCATGGCAGTGGCCGAGGCGGCACGGAACCTGGTCTGCAGTGGTGCAAAGCCGCTGGCCCTCACGGACTGTCTCAACTTTGGCAATCCCGAGAAGCCGGAGGTGTTCTGGCAGTTCAGCCAGGCCGTCATGGGTATGAGCGACGCCTGCCGGAAGCTGGGGATCCCCGTGATCGGTGGTAACGTCAGTTTCTACAACGAAACTGGCGCGTCGGCGATCATGCCCACGCCTGTCGTCGGCATGGTCGGTGTGGTCGAAGACCTTGCCAACATCTGTCGGCAGGGGTTTGGCGAACCGGGCAGCGTCGTGGTTCTGCTGGGTGCGAATACGGATGAGCTTGGTGGCAGTGAGTATGTCCGGCTGGCGACGGGCAGGACGGCCGGGCGTGTTCCACTTCTCGATCTGGAGCGCGAGAAAGAAGTTCAGGATCTGTGTCTGACCGGGATACGCCGTGGGTTGATCCGGTCGGCGCATGACGTGAGCGACGGAGGTCTCTCGGTGACGCTTGCCGAGTCCTGTATCAGTGGGCAGACGGGAGCCGATCTCTCCCTGCCGGCTGGGATACGTCCGGATGCGCTCCTCTTCGGCGAGGCGCCGTCGCGGATCGTCGTCACGGTCGGCGCTGGCGACCTGCAGGCGCTCGTGGACGCGGCCGTCGAGATGGGCGTCCCGATCGCCGTGCTGGGGACGACAGGCGGGGCGCTGCTGAACATCGACGTCTCAGGCAAATCACTTGTCCGTGCGCCGGTTGTCGATCTTGCCGCCGCCTGGAGCGACTCGCTGCCGCAGGTGATGAGCGTATGAGAGGCATGAGCGGTCTGCACGAGGAATGTGGGGTTTTTGGCATTGTCGGCGGTCCGCAGACCCGCGCCGCCCGCGCCGCCTACTATGGTCTCTATGCCTTGCAGCATCGGGGCCAGGAGAGCGCGGGGATCGCCGTCAGCACAGGGAACGAGATCTTGCACCATAAGGCCATGGGGCTGGTGTCGGAGGTCTTCGACGAGAGGCGCCTTGCGGCACTCCCCGGGTCGATGGCATGCGGACACGTCCGGTACTCGACCAGCGGGCGCAGCCTGGTCGTCAATGCACAGCCACTGGTCGTCCGCTACCGAGGTGGTGTGCTGGCTCTTGCCCACAACGGAAACCTCGTCAACGCCCCATCCCTGCGTGCAACACTGGAACAGGAGGGCGTCATCTTCCAGACGTCCATCGACAGTGAACTCATTGCCAACCTGGTGGCGCGGGCCGACACGGGGAACATTGTGGAGGCTATACACGGTGCCATGCGCGTCATATGTGGAGCCTATGCCCTCGTCATCATGACCCCTGACACGCTCATCGGCGTGCGCGATCCGGACGGTATCCGTCCCCTGAGTATCGGGCACAGCGAAGATAGCTGGATGCTGGCCTCCGAGAGCTGTGCCTTCGACGCTGTCGGCGGAACACTCGTCCGGGACGTGGAGCCGGGCGAGGTCGTGACACTGAATCGCAACGGAGTGATGAGTCACCCGTCGGGACTGGCACGACCGGAGCGCCTGTGCATCTTTGAGTTCATCTACTTCGGGCGCCCCGACAGCGTGATGGGATCCAGTACGATGTACGTCGTGCGCAAGCGTGCGGGCGGTCTGCTCGCCCGCGAAGCGCCGGCGCTCGCCGACATTGTCGTCCCGGTGCCCGATTCAGGCATATCGGCAGCCGTAGGGTATGCCGAGGCGTCAGGGATCCCCTTTGCCGAAGGGTTCGTGAAGAACAGCTACATCGGGCGGACATTCATCCAGCCCGAACAGTCGCTTCGGGCGACGGGCGTCGACCTCAAGCTCAGTGTCCTTGTGGATGTCGTCCGCGGCAAGCGGGTCGTGCTGGTCGACGACTCTATCGTGCGAGGGACGACCACCCTGCGACTCATCCGGAAACTGCGTGCGGCGGGAGCTGCGGCAATTCACCTGCGCGTAGCGTCTCCGCCGGTCGTGTGTCCCTGCCACTTCGGCATCGACACGCCGTCACGCGGCGAGCTGATCGCTACCAGCCTGGATGCCCCCGCAATCTGCCGAAGAGTGGACGCGGACTCGCTCGCGTACCTGAGCATCAGAGGTCTGCGGGAAGCGGTCGCGGGGAATGGAAGCTGCGACGCATGTTTCAGCGGCGAGTATCCCATGGAGGTCCCCGACGAGGGGAACAAGTTGAGTCTTGAACAGGCAGAGGTGGAGCATGCAACGAGATAGCTATCAGCAGGCGGGCGTGGATATTGCTGCCGGCGACCGCGCAGTCGACCTGATGCGAAAAGCCGTCGCTTCGACGGTGACGCCTGGTGTTCTCGGGGACATTGGCGGGTTCGGGGGTTGTTTCCAACCTAATCTGGCAGGGGTGGCCGAACCGGTCCTCGTTGCAGGGACCGACGGCGTGGGGACCAAACTCAAGATAGCGTTCATGACCGGCCGCCACGACACGGTAGGGATCGACTGCGTCGCGATGTGTGCCAACGACGTGGCAGCCATGGGCGCCGACCCCCTGTTCTTTCTCGACTACATCGCTCTCGGCCGGATGGTCCCCGAGCGCGTCGCCGAGGTCGTGGGGGGAGTGGCGGCAGGCTGTCGCCAGGCACACTGTGCGCTTGTGGGGGGCGAGACGGCCGAGATGCCGGGTTTCTATCCTGTCGACGAGTATGACCTCGCCGGGTTCTGCGTGGGACTCGTCGACCGCAGCCATATCGTCGACGGACGCACCGTGCATGCAGGCGACGTCCTTGTCGGTCTCCCATCGTCGGGGCTGCACAGCAATGGCTTTTCGCTCGTGCGACACATCGCGTTCGACCAGCACCATCTGGACGTCGGGACGTATGTGTCCGAGCTCGGTCGTACGGTTGGAGAGGAACTCCTCGAGCCGACGACCATCTATGTGGACGCGGCGGCGCGGGCTCGCGCGGTAGCTTCCATCGGAGGGATGGCACATATCACCGGGGGTGGATTCATGGGCAACATCCCGCGCGTCGTCCCGGAAGGGCTGCGGGTCGAACTGGATATCCGTTCCTGGCAGGCACCCCCCGTGTTTGACTGGCTGACGCGACTGGGCATGCTCGAGGAACAGGAGTGCTTTCAGACGTTCAACATGGGTCTGGGGTTTGTATTCATCGTGCCGGAGGCTTCCGCGGGCAGTGTCTGCAAGGCTCTTGCCGGCGACGGGGCGCGCGCTGTAGGCCGTATCGTTGCCGGGGAGCCCGGGGTGGAGCTTTGCCGATGACACGCATCGCCATCCTGGCGTCGGGCAACGGCACTGACTGTGAGGCGGTCATGACGGCAGTGGAACAGGGACAGATACCGGATGCCGGCGTGGCCATTGTCATCGCGGACAGGCCCGCGCCTGTGCTGGAACGGGCACGCCGCCATGGTGTCGCGGCACTGCTGATCGACAGGCGAGGATGTGGACGGGTTTCGTACGACGCTGCCCTCGCAACCGCTCTGGCGAAGCACCAGGTCGACCTCGTCGTGCTCGCGGGGTATCTGAGTATCGTGGGGGGCGCGACGGTGACGGCGTATCCGAACCGCATCATCAACATCCATCCGTCGCTGATCCCGGCCTTCTGTGGACGTGGTTTCTATGGAGAGCACGTGCATCAGGCCGTTCTGGACGCCGGGGTGAAACTGACCGGTGTGACCGTGCACTTCGTCGACGAAGGGACCGACTCCGGGCCGATCATTCTGCAAGAGGCGATAAACGTACTCGATACAGACGACGCGTCGACGCTGGCCGCGCGCGTTCTCGCCGTCGAGCACCGGCTGCTGCCACAGGCCGTGGCGCTGTACTGCAGTGGGCGACTGTCCGTTCAGGGGCGAAAGGTTCATATCTTGGGAGAGGAGAAAAAATGAAACGACGCGCGATCATCAGTGTCTCGGACAAGACTGGCGTGGTTGACCTGGCCCGGCGTCTCGTGAGCATGGGATGGGAGATTGTAAGTACTGGCGGAACTGCGTCCATTCTTGCGGCCGAAGGGGTCCCGGTGACGGCGGTCAGTGACGTGACCGGTTTTCCCGAGTGCCTGGACGGGCGCGTCAAGACACTGCACCCGGCGGTGCATGCCGGCATCCTTGCACGCAGGGACATGCCCGCGCACATGGAGCAGATTGCAAAACTCGGTGTGGTCCCGGTGGACCTCGTCGTGGTGAGCCTGTACCCGTTCCGCCAGACGGTCGCGCGCGCCGGCGTCACCTGGGAGGAAGCCGTGGAACAGGTGGACATCGGAGGACCGTCGCTCATCCGCGCAGCCGCCAAGAACCACGCGGCCGTCACGGTCGTCGTGGACCCAGCCGACTATGGCCGTGTCGTGGCCGAATTCGAACGGGACGGGGATACGAGTGTGGCGACACGGCGTGAGCTGGCTGCCCGCGCGTTCCGGCATACTGCCGCATACGACGCGTTCATTGCGGCGTGGTTCGGGGGCCGGCTGGGCGTCCGCTTCCCGGAGCAGCTCACGCTCACATGGGACCGGCAGCAGAAGCTCAGGTACGGGGAGAACCCACATCAGGCCGCCGCCCTCTACGTGGACCCTGTACTCGCTGCCGGATCGGTAACAGCGGCACAGCAGTTGAACGGCAAGGAGCTCTCCTTCAACAACATCGGCGACGCAGACGCCGCGCTTTCCTGTCTCACCGAATTTCCCAGTGGCATGCCGACCGTCGTTGCCGTGAAGCACGGCATCCCGTGCGGCGTCGGCACCGGTCCTGACCTGATGACAGCGTGGAGGAAAGCTCGTGACGGGGACCCAGTCTCCATCTTCGGAGGTGTCGTCGCCGCGAACGGGACCGTCGATGCTCCGCTGGCGGCGGAGATGGCCGAGCTCTTCCTCGAGATCGTCCTTGCCCCGGGGTTCACGAGCGATGCGCTTGAGATTCTGAGGCGGAAGAAGAACCTGCGGGTTCTGCAAGTGACTGCGGTTGCGCCAGGACAGGATGAGGTTGCGCTGCGCGACGTGCGCGGTGGGCTCCTGGTACAGAACCGGGACGTGCTGCTGCTGAAGGACGAACCAAGGGTTGTTACGCTCAGTCGACCGACCGCTGAGGAACAGGCAGACTTGTTGCTTGCCTGGCGAGTCGTCAAACACGCCAGGTCCAATGCAATCGTCCTGGCCAAAGGCGGGGGGACGATCGGCGTCGGCCCTGGGCAAACCAACCGCATCTGGGCACTGCAGAACGCCATCCGGCAGGCGACGACTCCTCCTTCAGGGGCGGTGCTGGCTTCAGACGGGTTCTTCCCCTTCGCGGACTCTGTCCAGGCAGCGGCCGCCGCAGGAATCCGTGCCATCATCCAGCCTGGCGGATCTGTCAAGGACGCCGAATCGATCGCCGCTGCAGACGAAGCCGGCATCGCGATGCTGTTTACTGGCATACGGCACTTCCTGCACTAGACTGGACCCATGGACGTGCTTATCGTTGGTGGTGGTGGACGGGAACATGCGCTGGCATGGAAGATCCGGCAGAGTCCCCTGGTAGAACATGTCTGGGTGGCACCCGGCAATGCGGGTATCGCCGAATGTGCGACGTGTGTCCCGATACGCTCAGACGACACGTCTGGACTGGCCGAGTTCGCCGTGCAGCACAGGATCGGCCTGGTCGTCGTCGGGCCGGAGGAGCCACTTACGAAGGGCATTGCCGACATCCTTCGTGTCCGGGGTCTGCTGGTCGTTGGCCCAGGAGCGGCGGGGGCACGGCTCGAGGGGAGCAAATCCTTCGCCAAAGGGTTCTGCGAACGGCACCAAATCCCGACGGCTCATGGAATTCGTTGCGAAGATGCGGGGGCTGCGCTGGGACACGTAAGCGATCTGGGGTTTCCGCTCGTTGTGAAGGCGGACGGCCTGGCCGCCGGCAAGGGGGTCGTCATCGCGACAACCCAGGGTGAGGCTGTGACGGCCATTGAGAGTCTGGCTGGTCGAGGTCCGTTAGTGCTCGAGGAGTTTCTCAGGGGTCGCGAGTGTTCCCTTCTGTTCCTCTGTGATGGGAAGACCGTCCTGCCGTTTGCACCCGCGCGCGACTACAAGCGCGCAGAAGACGGCGACGTGGGACCGAACACAGGTGGCATGGGCAGCTTCTCTCCGGTGCCGGACGTGACGTCCGCTGTCCAGCGTGAGGCGTATGAGCATATTGCGCTGGGCGTGCTCGCAGGGCTCGCCGACGAGCAGATTGACTACCGCGGAGTGTTGTATGCGGGTTGCATAGTGACGCAGGACGGCCTCAAGGTCCTGGAGTTCAACTGCCGGTTCGGCGACCCGGAGACCCAGGTCCTCATGCCGAGGATCCAGGGGGACCTGGTGCCGGCGCTGGTGGCATGCGCCGAGGGGCGGTTGGCGGATGCGTGGCTGGAATGGCGGGAGGAGACGGCGGTCTGCGTCCAGATGGTCTCGCGGGGATACCCGTCGGCTCCAGTCACGGGCATGACCATTCGTGGCCTGGACGCAGTTCCTCAGGACGTCCTGGTGTTTCACGGCGGGACACGGCAGGAGGACGGCCACACGGTGACGGCGGGGGGCCGGGTAGTGGGAGTCACGGCCGTCGGCGCGACCATGGCCGAAGCGCGCACGCGGGCATATGCGGGCGTCAGCGCCATCCATTTCGAGGGTGCGCAGTGGCGCACAGATATCGCGTCCGGAATGGACGCAACGAGGGAAGGTGAACAGACATGATCGAACGGTATGCACTTCCGCCGGTCCGGGACCTCTGGACCGAGCAGGCGCAATACGAGCGCTGGCTTGAGGTCGAATGCGCGGTCACTGCAGCGTATGAGGAATTGGGTGTGGCGCCTGCTGGAACGGCAGACCGCGTCCGTCATACGGCAGTGCTCGACGTGGAGGACATCCACGCCATCGAGGCGACGGTCGACCACGACGTCATCGCGTTTATCAAGTCGGCCACCCGTGACATGGGGGACGACGCCCGGTTCTTCCACCTGGGGATGACTTCATCGGACGTCGTGGACACGGCACTGGGCATTGCGCTCAAGCGGTCGGGCCAGCTCATCCTCGCCCAGCTGGGCGAACTGAAGAGTGTCCTGGCCGGGCAGGCATCGCGCTTCCGGACGACGGTGACCGTCGGCCGCACGCACGGCATCCACGCCGAACCCACTTCCTTCGGACTCAAGTTCCTGTCCTGGCTCGCCGAGACGGAGCGCAACGAGGAGCGGCTGGCGGCGGCTACGGATGGAGTGGCCTGTGGCAAGATTTCAGGCGCAGTCGGCAACTACGCCAACATTGACCCGCGTGTCGAGGACATTGCTCTCAGGAACCTGGGGCTGCGGCGGGCGAAATGCTCTACCCAGATCGTCCCGCGCGACCAGCACGCCGCATTTATGGCTGCTCTCGCCCTGGTGGGCGCCCAGATCGAGCGCATGGCGACCGAGGTTCGGCTGTTGCAGCGCACTGAAGTGCACGAGGCGCAGGAACCGTTCAAGGTCGGCCAGCGGGGGTCGTCCGCCATGCCCCACAAGAAGAACCCCATCGTCTGTGAGCGCCTCTGTGGCATGGCGCGTCTGCTGAGAGGCTACATGATGGCAGCCTTTGAGGACGTGGCGCTCTGGCAGGAGCGTGACATCTCACACTCGTCGGTGGAGCGGGTCATCCTGCCCGACGGAGTCATGACCATCTATTACATGCTCGATCGTGTCATCTGGTTGATGCGCGGGCTCGTCGTGGACGCTGAGGCGATGCAGGCGACGTTCGGGGCGTCGTATGGTCTCGTGTATTCGCAGCGTGTCATGCTGGCACTGGTGTGTGGCGGGATGAGTCGCGAAGATGCATACACACTCGTCCAGCGCCTGGCCCTGGCAGCATGGGAGGGTAACGCGGACTTTCACGAGCTCTGCCTGTCGGAGCCACGTATCACCACGCTGATGAGCCCGGCAGAACTGGATGCTCTCTTTGACCCACAGTATTACCTGAGGAATATCGGCCCCGTCTATGCGCGGTTCGGTCTGGACAATGCAAAGGAGGAACAATCATGAAACGTGTCGCAGTGGTCGGCGCCCAGTGGGGCGACGAAGGCAAGGGCAAGGTCGTCAACTACTTTGCCAAGGACTTCGAGTGGATTGTCCGCTTCGCAGGAGGCGCCAACGCAGGCCATACCATCTATGTCCATGACAAGAAGTACGTGAACCACCTCCTGCCGTGTATCCTGCCCGACGGGGCAGGCCGCGGTTTTCTTGGAGCCGGCATGGTCGTTGATCTGGAGCAGCTTGTCGCAGAGCTGGAAGTGCTGGCAAAGGATTTCCCCGGTGTCGGGGCCAAGTTCGCCGTCGACCCCGAAGTCTTCCTGGTGCTGCCCTGGCATAAGCAGCAGGACATGTTGCTGGAGGCCATGCGCGCCGAGCCCATCGGCACGACCGGCCGTGGCATCGGCCCGGCCTATACCGACAAGGCGTCCCGCGAAGGGATCAAGCTGTGTCATCTGTTTGATGAGAAGATGCTGATGGAACGGCTGGAGAACTCCTGGGTCATCAAGCAGAACCTGTATCGAGGTCAGCTTTCCATGCCACCCGCAGAGCTTGCCGGCATCCTCATGCGGCAACGGGACCGGTTGCTGGAGCTGGGAGTTCAGGTTACCGGAGCGGTTGACATGGCACACATCTTCCGCAGTACGTCGGTGTTGTTCGAAGGAGCGCAGGGGGTGCTGCTCGACCTGGACTTCGGGACATATCCGTTTGTCACCTCGGGGTCCTGTATGGCACACGGCGTCTCGTCGGTCGGGTTCTCGACTTTCGAGCTGGACGACGTGGCAGGCGTCCTCAAGGCCTACACGACGCGTGTGGGAGAAGGACCGTTCCCCAGTGAAGACGATACTGACGTGGCACGGGGCATTCGCGAGCGGGGAAAAGAGTACGGCGCTACGACCGGCCGCCCGCGCCGTGTCGGGTGGCTGGATCTGCCGGCGTTGCGATATGCTGCCATCCGGTCGGGACTCACCAGTCTTGTCATCACCAAGGCGGACGTGCTCAATGGGTTGAAGACCGTCCGCGTGTGCACTGGCTACCGCATCGATGGGGTTGTGCGCGATGTCCCGTCGACCTCGCACGACTTCTTCGTTGCCGAACCCGTCTACGAGGAGCTGCCTGGCTGGCGGACGACCGATGACGTCAACTTCCTCAAGTACATGACCTTCATCGAAGAACAGGTCAGCGTGCCTATCACGTACATCTCTTACGGCCCTCACACGGATGAGATGGAGACCAAGAGTCGACTCATCATGAATATCTGAGGCTCGCGTGACAAACGTCGTTGTCCGGCAGATGTCGTTTTCCGCTGACTGCTCTCTGCTGTCGCTTGCAGTGGACTGGCGCGCGGCCGCGCGTCCCGGCCAGTTTGTGATGCTCAAGGTGGGGGACTGGCCCGTTGTTCCCCGCCCGTTCTCGATCTGCGCGCAGGACCGTGAGGCCGGCACGACAAGCTTCCTCATCCGGCGCAAGGGACTGTTATGGGATCAGCTCCTGCGCCTTCAGCCGGGCGCGACGGTTCAGATCAAGGGGCCGCTGGGCAATGGGTTTCCTGAGTTGCCTGCACCTCTCCTTGTCGGAGGAGGGTGCGGTGTGGCCCCGCTGCTGTTTGTGGCGGCGACACGCCCGGTGGCCGGGTTCTACGTCGGGGTCGCGAGTGCTGCAGAACAGGCCTTCCTGGCCCCGCTCCTCCCGGAGGGGACGGTGGTCACGGTGAACCCGCAGTTCGTGACCGATGCATTTCTGGCAGGCGGCCGTGCAGGTCCGGTGTTCGCCTGTGGTCCATCACCCATGCTGCGCGTGCTTGCAGAGGCCTACCGGGGCGGTCCCGTCTGGGTCTCCCTGGAGGAGCGCATGGCGTGTGGCGAGGGGTTTTGCGAGGGCTGCCCCGTCCGCAGGCGGGACGGCAGCGTGGCGCTGGTCTGTTCCGACGGGCCGGTGTTCCCCGAGGGGGAGGTGTCGTGGACATGGCAGGACTGACCGTTGCTGTTGCCGGGCTCCAGTTTGTGAGTCCGGTCATCATCTCCTCAGGTCCCGGGGGTTTCGGGACCGAACTGCGCGAACGCTACGACCTCACGGCTCTGGGCGCGTTCACGGCCAAGACAGTTACGTCCCATGCCCGCATCGGCAATCCGCCGCCACGTCTGGTGGATACCGGGTTTGGTCTCATCAACTCCGTCGGGTTGCAGAACCCGGGGATCGCAGCGTTCCTGGACACGGTGTATCCAACCTTGCTGCCGTTTCCGACACATCTGTTTCTCTCGATCGCCGGCGAAACCGTGAACGAGTTCGAGGGTATGGCACGGACGCTTGCCGGCGTCGAGGGGTTCGACCTCCTCGAGCTCAATCTCTCGTGCCCCAACGTGGAAGCGTCGTGTGGCGTCATCGGCGCCAATCCACAGGCTGTCCGTGATGTGGTGACGGCGGTGCGCCGCGCCTTCCCCGACAGACCTGTCGCCGCCAAACTGCCCTTCGAGGTTCCCGACATGCCGGGGGTCGTGCGCGCATGCGAGCAGGCCGGTGTCGACGTTCTCACACTGTTCAACTGTCCCCAGGCCGCGCGTTTCGATGTAGCGACCGGGAAGCCGTTCCTCGCCCGGGTCACCGGAGGGTTCTCGGGCCCTGCGCTCAAGCCTCTGACCCTCGCCAAACTCCTGGCTGTCCGTTCCCTGACACACCTCCCCATCATCGGGATGGGCGGAGCGTGGACTGCTGATGATGTGCTGGAGTTCCGGTGTGCCGGGGCCGATCTGGTGGGCATGGGACTGCATACCCTGCAGGACCCGGCGGAGGTCTGTGCCATCGCGCATATACTCGCGACGTGAAAAGCCCCTCTTGTCGTCCCCGCGAGCACTTTGGTCCCATGCGAGCGGTGCTTTCCCGCGAAGGCGGGGACCCACACTCTGCCACAGAATGATGGACAAAATGCCAGTAGCGATATACTGGACCAATGAAAACGGACGCCGGCGAGTGTCGTTCCCGTTCCTTGCCGGAGAGTACCAAACGGGAAATCGTGCAGAGCGGGGCGTCGACTCCCGGCCGAGCCGAAAGTTCTAATTTGAAAGGAGAAAGTCATGAAGATCAAAGAGAAACACAAACTCAGAAAACCAAGCGGCCCTTACATAGTTGTCCTAAAAGGGTGACAATTTGTATGTCCGCTTTTACAAGTAAAATGGTATCAGTATTTCCTGTTGAAAAGGAATATGCCCGCTGCGTTACCGCCTTGAACCGCACCGGCATTCTCACCCTTCTTCCGAAATCAGAAAGCATCGGGGTGGTTGGAATAGATGGAAAAGAGTATCCAATACCAACCCAGGAACAGGTTGTAGAACTATTTGATCATAATAAAGAGCTTGTAGACAGAAAAGTTCCACAAGGGTTTGATCGTTTAGAATTGACACCCATGGCAATGCCAACACCCCTTCTTATTGACCGAATGAAAGCAGCTATTCTTAAACACGCAGCAGAAGGTAAAATTTGTCAAACCAGACGTGCGGCTTCTGATCCTTTCATACCTGTTCGTGTCAATGCCGAAAAACAAGTCTGGATATGGGATACCTTACGACAGGCACTAGATACGGACGAGCTTGTATATTTTCCTCAAGAATATTCAACCAATCATCGGGGACAGACCAAATTGGAAGTAGTCAATAATGGACGTATTTGTGCTGTTCCAGGCTGGTCTGTGGGATTAGTTGAAAGTTTACCCATGATGCCTCAACAAGGCGAAGGAAAGACATTAGGAGGCAGAAGACAATTAGAAATAGGCTTTTCTCCTAATGAATACTTCCAGACATTACAGTTGGAAGCTTATCAAGGAGAAACAGGAAAAACACTTGAGGATTTCATTACAAGCTTTCTTACACACCTCGAAACGACCAATGAAGTAAGCAATGACGTGGATGACAACAACGCCTTGTGGTGTCTTGCTGAATATCTAAGAGTATCGTACGGGGATCTTGTGCCGACCGGACGCTGGCATCGAAGCGTTGGGCGGGCTCGCCTGGATATGCACCGTTCAAACAACAAGCTTTGCACCAAGAACTGGGGTGGGTCCTCCACGGTGAGACTGCTCAGAAAATAGTCATAATAAAAATACTCAACTGCCGAATGAACGACTGTGCTCTTCGAGAATGCACGGGCATTCTGTGGTATAATCACAGTGTAACATTCCTTACATGTGGGGAATACGCCCCTCGCATGGGAAAAAAGTACTTGGGGGTGCTGGGGTTCGACAGATACGTGTGGTGCAGGGTTGCAGGTAGAGGACGACAGTTGGCCTCTTTAAACATCTGTCACAAAAAAACAAGCCAATAACAATTACGCTCTAGCTGCCTAAGCGCGGCTAGCGTCTCTCCGGATCGTCCATCCCTGGATCCGTCAGGGGCGCGTCTATAGGGGTCTCGAAGGCGAGGGTCGTTCCCGTTCCTTGCCAGAGAGTACCAAACGGGAAATCGTGCAGAGCGGGGCGTCGACTCCCGGCCGAGCGCAAGGTACAACAGCCGACTAAACCTGTAGTAGCGCTGTATTTAACGTATTTGGACGCGAGTTCAACTCTCGCCACCTCCACCATAAACAGAACAACCCGCCCGCCGGCACCCCAGCCGGTGGGTTTTTTCATTTCCGGCACCGCCCGCCCCCTAAGAAAAGAGTCATCACGGAAACCGTTTAGCAAAACCGGACCATCTTCGTTATAGTAATGGGAGTGCAAAGAGTAAGCAGCGGAAGGGGGGACATATGTATCGAAGAACAGTTCAAAGGCTTCTCTGTGCGTGCCTCATCGCGCTGCTTGGCCTTGTGACAGTGGGATGCAAGGGTTCTGTGGACTCCGACGGGACTGGTACTCCCAGTACTCCAGAAGGCCCTGTCAGCACAGAACCGCGTGCCTGGATGGCTCTCGACAATACAAAGCTGCAGCAGGGAGACATGGACAAGGCAACGGAGATGTGTGAGAGCCTGATGCGTGATTCGTACGCGGCCAAGAAGGATCCTGCGTTGGTTGACCTTGCCCGTTACATCATCGACCCCAACCTGCTGAAGTATTCTAAATGGAAACTGAAGGACGAGGCACACAACCAGGTGATCACACGCGTCGATGTGGCGGTCGTCAAAGCGGACTACCATGACACATACCTGTTTCTGAAGCTGGCATCCACGGTTCACAATGATGTTGGCGGGTACAGTGGTGAAACAATGGACTTCCTGGTAAAGAACGCAGGCGGTCGGCTGGTCGTTGCGGATTGGGGCGCGATGGGAGGACCGAACGGCAAGAGCTTCTTCGATTTTATGCATCGCCGGCAGTGGCCGGTAACGAACCCCACGATCTGGGAAGACCCCGCGAAGGTGAAAGCCCTGTTCGCAGAGGTGGGGATCCAGTAAGAAGATAATAAAGAGCAGGAACAACTGCGGCGGCTGTGCCCTGATTTCTGATACAGGAGGCATCGTTGTCCTAACTGGGGCAGCTCACGGGCGTTGAACCCGTGAGCTGCTTTGCTGTATAATTCGGGTGCGAACTATTCATAAGCTCCGCATAGGGAGACACTGCATGAATACGGGAAAGCTGGATTTATTCTATTTTGGTGACATTGGCAAAGAGGATGCATTCAATCCTTCATACGTTTGCGCGCAGGAATATGCAGCAGAGACGCTCTTTCAGATAGCTTCCCGTGCTCCCTATGAGCTTTCAGAAGCGGAAATTGCCCGGCTCCTGGGAGTTGAACAGGAAACCCTGCGACCCATTGTCGACTCTCTGCTCACGATCAAAGTCCTCGAACGCAGAGACGGTACGTACAGGATTTGCTTTCCCGTATTTCTCCAGGGTGATGTCCAACAGATGAACGGTATAGTGTCCAGTGCGCGCGATTCCATTGTAAGAACACTTGAACAGCTGAACAGTCAATTGGTGCCGATAGCGCAACGGTTTAGATGCCACAGGCAGTTTGGTGTTGGTCGAATTCTGTATCATGTGATTTGTGACTCTGTATTTGACGACAGAGCGTTTGCCTACTTTGAGAAGGAGAAACTGTTATGTACTTCAAAGCTACAACCGGGTAATCGCGATTATCTCGTTATCGGATATGAAGCTTGTGAGGAAGTCGCACAGAATAGTGACTTACTGCTTTGCAGCAGCAACAACTATACCTGCGACGGGATCCGTTTCAACAGCTTCGGTGATTCATATGGTCGCAGAAAAGATATGTATCGCTTCACGCGCGTTTTTGATTCGGAGCCCCATGAACTAGCGCAGTTTCTTGATAGAGTCGAGGATATTGAAATGCTGCTGTCATCTGATATGGAAAGTATTGCTTCCAGGTGCAGCAGCATGGTGAAAAGAATAATCTCGAATGATGTGTATTGGACCGATCTAACCGATGATGCAGAAACAGCCTTGCTGCTCTCGGAATTGGGATATGTCAGCGGCAGACAAGAGAACAACCACATATCAATGATGGTTCCTGTGTTCTATCAGGATGAGCAGCCGCTAATCATTGCAGTTGGCGACATTGTCTTGCCTCAAATAAATGATGCTGTTAGGCAAGCATTCGATTCCTTTTCAATGTGCACTGGCGACCTTACGGCAGTCAAGCATATGGTCGATATCGGAGAAATCGGGAATGAATTGTGGCATCAGATCTTCGGATTGACGAACGAGCATTTGGCCAAAACAGGGTTTGTCGACAAGCCACAACATATTGATGGACAAGGCAGATTCTTTAGAAGCATCAGAATGGAATCGTGAAATCGCGGAAACCGTTTAGCAAAACCGGACCATCTTCGTTATAGTAGTGGGAAGGCAAAGAGTAAGCAGCGGAAGGGGGACATATGTATCGAAGAACAATTCAAAGGTTTCTCTGTGCGTGCCTCATCGCGCTGCTTGGCCTTGTGACAGTGGGGTGCACGCCACATTCAGCAAGTTCGAACCTGTTGCCGCCGCAGGCGGACAACCCGCGCGACTACGAGGAGATCGAGGTTTTCACCGCCGCCATGGATGGCCCCGCAGATGAGCATACGCTCTACAGCCGCCCCCTCAACTGGCGCAGTACCGGCGATAAGGGGACAAAGTGGTGCACGGTCGACCCGTCCATCGGCATCCTGCGGGTGGGCTGGGCTCACAACGCCGAATACCACGCGGGATGGGCGTACTTCATGCCTGGAGTGCCCAATTCGAAAATACTATCCCCATACGTATCGGCCCCGCTGTACGCCTGCGACGCCACCGGCAAAGTGGTCAAGATCATTGATCCTGCCACTCTTCCTGACATCACGATGTACGATTTCTCTGTCTCGCCGGACGGGCGTTTTGTGATGCTGTGCGACGAGGATAAGGATGGCGGCGGCATCCTTGCTCTTCACATCTGGTCCATCGAGCAGCAGAAGATCATCGCCTCATTCTTTGCGGACGACAGCGAAGCTCCCGCGAGCGGCAAGAAGCAGAAAGAGCTCACAGAGGTCCACCTCACCTGGGACAGTCCGCTGGGGTATGGCTATTGGCATGAGGTTGCCGCGAGCGGGCAACCGTCGAGCTACACCTATACGGCAGTGGCAATTGGAGACGAGCCGATGGCTGGGGTGGAATCCTATGCAGTGATTCAGTTCATGGGCGACGCGGCGAAGAACGCCACCATCAAGAGGTACCCTGTTTCAACCGGCGTCTATATTCTAGATCTTAGTCTGCAGATGCTCGACCCGGCGACGAACATGGTCGCCTACGACGATTATCCTCACTTCATCGAATATGGGAAAGAACTCTTTGACTTTGACCGCGCCCAGACGCCGACGCACCTGTTCCTTTACAATATCACGACCGGCACGAATACATGCATCGATGAGCTTCCCGCCTGCTACTTCTTGCCACAATGGACGGGAGCGGATACCCTGGAGTACAACGTCAGATCCGATCCTGTCGTCCGGACGGATCCCCCGTCTCCAGAGCCGCCGAACATCTACGTCTCGCGCAGGTACGTGAGTCTACTGACACGGTCCGACTGCCTCCCTATCGTCTACTCGGTCACGTCGTCCGGAGGCGAGGAGGAGTACCACTACGCCATCATCGATCTCACCGCGATGAAACTCTTCAAGGACACAGGGACGCTTGCCATGTCCAAAACCGCCGGTGCCCTCAAAGGCTGGCTGTTCTTCCCAAAAATAGCGCCGTGGCACCTCTACAGCGAATCGACAGAAGGGACAGCAATGGGACTGAAACCAGCTGCCGGGACGACGGTCACTTCTACGACGTTCAAGGTGGGGAACAAGCTCTATTCAGGCAACCAGAAGTTCACACCGTCTCAATCGCTCCTCGACGCAGTCACGGATATTTCGGGTGAGATAATAGACTCGGGGATCCTACGCGTTATCGAGTGTACGCCCTCGTCCTCATCGAAGCCCGGCATCCAGTGCGTCGTTGACAAAATTGAAGGCGGGAGCAAGGAGAAGCCCTGGTTCTACACCCGATACACTTTTCTTTACAAGGGGACGACGGACTGCCAAATCGAGTTCAGGCAAAATCAAAAAAGCATCACGACGCTCTGCAGAAACCCCAAAGCGGGCGGTGCTCCAAGTATCATTGCGGACACACTTACCGGCGTCAACAACCTGTTCGTCCCAGTGACACCGAAGTTCAACCCGGCATTTATAGGATGGTCGCCGGACAGCAAAACGACAACGCCCACAACCGTCTTTCTGAGCCCTGGTTGACCGCACAGGCTATTGCAGGCACCTTAGGTGGAGGGGGGCAACCCCAGCCGGTGGGCTTTTTCATTGTCCTGGTTCGATGGCGAGCGAAAGGAGGGAGTGCTGGGCCGATAGCTTCGCCGCTTCCCTCATTCTGATTCTGTTGGGCAGGCGCATTTGAAAGTATCTGGAGTGACCTCCAAATACGTTGGTCCCTTCTCGAGAAACTCTGGCCTTGGCTTGCTGACGAATCCAAGTTTTTCATAGAGTTTCCATGCTTTCTTGTTGTCCGGGTGAGGGTCAACTCTTGCTCTAGTCGCCAGATTATTGCTGAACACCTGGTCGATGACATGACTGAAAGCATATGCAGCGATTCCTTTGCCTTGTGCTTTCGGCAACAGCTTAATATCCAGTCTTGCCAGATCATGTTCACGATCGATCTCGTAGAACGTTTCGCCACAATACCCGATATCTTCAGCGTAGATACTGTAATGCCTGCGGAAAATATCCTGATTGACTCCATCCAACCATTGCTGGAGGCGCTCAAGCGTAACGCCCAGACCCCTGGGAAAGCCGACATAGAACATTACTTGGCCGTTGTTCCATAGCTTCATAACATTCTGCAAGTCCGATTGATCAGTTTCCTTGATTCTGATTTTGCCTGTATACACTGAACCCTCCCGTCTTGTCCGACCGTATCTTGGTGCGCGTGATGGTCAGCTCAGAGTTCTCCCTTGAGGCCGATGGCTTCGGCCACTTCTCTCATGCCGAGAATGGTCTCGGTGATGACATAATCCAGGTCCATGTTTAGCATGGCGGCGCCCTTTTCGATGACTTCCCTGTTCACACCGGCAGCGAACCTGTGATCCTTGTACTTCTTCTTGACTGATTTCAGCTCCAGGTCCAGGACACTCTTCGATGGCCGCATGATCGCGCAGGCATTGATGAGCCCCGTCAGCTCGTCGATGGCATAGAGAACCTTCTCCATAACATGCTCCGGCTTCACGTCGCAGCACAGCTCAAACCCATGGCTCATGATCGCGTGGATGTATTCATCGTCAACGCCATGCTCAGTCAGGATCTCCTTGGCCTTGATACAGTGCTGATCTGGGAACATCTGATAATCGATATCATGCATGAGCCCGATACTTCCCCACTTCTCCTCATCCTCGCCCAACAGACGCGCGAAGTGCCGCATCACGCCTTCAACCGTCAAAGCATGGGTAATGAGGGCAGGAGAATCGTTGTACTTGCACAACAGTTTGTACGCTTCATCCCTAGTTGGTTTCAAGTTGCACCACTCCTTATCTAGATTCATTTGCATCTCGCCAAATCATACCAGACGGCTTCTAAGAAATCAACCTGGTCGGCAGGATTAGTTACTGGCCCAACCGGGCAATTGTGCAGCAGTTTGCTGCACAATTGGCGTGGTGTCACAATATCACGCTCGTGGAGAAGCTCGGCGCCTGTCACCAGGGCAACCATCTCGCAAAACTATATCTGAAATTGTCCGCAGCCTCCTGGTCCAGATAGTACCTCTCTCCAGGACGTGCCCGGAGGACACCATATCTTGACAGCTTGTTCACGACAAGCCAGCCTTGGCCAAATCCACCAAATCTCACAAAAGGGTTGATCAGGCTGTTGATCTTGCCCATGGTAAGAGCGGTTTCCGGACTTACTGCTCCATTGTCTCCGAGAACGTTTATGTATGCACTCTGCAAGAAGTAGAACCCGGATCCATTAGTAGTTGGCGGCATTTTTGACCTCCTTGAGCGTGGCCGTACATACTGTAGCACGAGCTGGCCAACTCAATTAGGCAAGCTCTATCTCAGCAACGACCAGTGCGTGATCACTGCCGGCCTGGGCAGCTTCTTCGTACAGGTAGCGGACGTCTGTCACGCTGATACCGGGCGAGACGCGGATGCTGTCGTAACGACAGCGCAGGTATTTTCCTCGCCGTCCACGGTGGTATGAGTCGGCAAGGGGACCGTTGGGGTAGTATTGCACCCGGCGTTTCAGGTCTGCGGGATGGTCGACGTACCACCTGCGCAGGACGTCTTCGGTTTGCGCACCAGTGCCGAGGACCAGCGCCTCTTCCTGTGTCCACCACCTGTTCTGGTCGATGTCGGGTTGGTCAATGCGTGGACCGTTGGCGTCCATGCCCACCACGACGGGGGTGGAGACGGCGGACAGTCGGGCTGCCAGGGCGCTGAAGTAGCCGGGCCGCTCTTTCCTGCCCGAGCCCGTATTGGTGGGGGCGTAGCAGGAGAGGAGCGTCAGGGCGGACTCTCCATGGGTGGCAGTGACGGCAAGTGTGCGGACGGACGGCAGTTCATCTGGGGTTGGCAGTGCCGGCGTCAACGCCCAGTCGTCTGTGGTTGCTATCAGACACCCGCCGCGGCGGGTGACGGCCTGGGAAGAGAGGGGGAACGACCACGTGTCCGCGACGCGATCCCACAGATGACTGTTCACGACGGCACGTACGGCGGATGGTCCGACGTCCTGCAGGAGCAGGATATCGGGGTGCTGGTCTGCCAGCAGTCCGAGTTGATCGGCCGGACGGGGCATGCCGCGGACGTTCCAGCTTGCGATTCGCAGTCTCATGTTGGCAGTATACAACACCAGGGGCTCTCGCAAAAACACGGGAGCGGTGTAATCTAAACGAGACGACGGGTGGCAGAACCCGCACGACGGGAGGTAGAACCATGAGCCAGTACAATCCACAGGCAGTCATGACGCAAGAGATGCTCGAGCGGTTCAGGATGTCATTCGAGAGCGACCCGGTTAATCGGCTTGCTCAGGACGCGGTGACGCGGGTGTCCGTGCATACGGCTGTCCTGAATCACGAGGCAGCGACCGGCACGGACCACATCTTCTCGGTGATGCTGCCCAGCAACGAGGCGACGGCTCAGGAGAAGAGTGGGCGCTGCTGGCTGTTCTCCGGCCTCAACACGTTCCGCACCGAGGCCATGAAACGCCTTGATGTCGACAAGTTCGAGCTGTCACAGAACTACCTCATGTTCTGGGACAAGCTGGAGAAGGCCAGCTACTTCCTTGAGAGTATCCTCTCCACGCTGTCTGAGCCCCTGGATGGGCGCCTGCTGATGTATCTGCTGCATCATCCCATGCAGGATGGCGGCCAGTGGGACATGTTCTGCGCCCTCGTGACCAAGTACGGCGTCGTCCCGAAGACCGTCATGCCCGAGACGGAGAGCAGCAGCAACTCGGCGGTCATGAACGCCGTCATCACGGCCAAGTTGCGGGAGTATGCCGCTGAACTGAGGCGGATGGCTGGCACCGGGGATGAAGAGGATGTCCTGCGCTCGCGCAAGGAGATGATGATGGGCGTGATCTTTCGCATGCTCGCCATCCATCTCGGTACACCGCCTGTCGAGTTCTTCTGGCAGTGGCGGGACAAGGGAGGCATCTTCCACCGTGACGGTACCCTCACGCCGCAGGAGTTTTTTGGGCGGTACGTCGGCGTGGATCTCGAGAACAAGGTCTGTCTTATCAACTGTCCGACGCCCGACAAGCCCATGAACCATCTGTACACGATCAGCTACCTGGGCAATGTCATCGAGGCGAAGGGGATCCGGTACCTGAACACGCCCATTGAGGTCTTCAAGCAGGCCGCGATCGACATGCTGGTCGCCGGCCGGCCGGTGTGGTTCGGTTGCGACACGAGCAAGTTCGAAGAGCGGGACCTCGGTATTCTGGACCCGTCGATCTATGAGTACGACCTCGTCTACGGTGAGGGGCTCATGAGTGACAAGGCCGAGCGCATCCTGTATGGGCAGAGTGCTATGAACCACGCCATGGTACTGACGGGTGTCGACCTCGACGGCGATGGGCACGCACGCAAGTGGCGTGTCGAGAATTCGTGGGGAGACAAGCTCGGGGATAAGGGATTCATCGTCATGGCGGATGCGTGGTTCGACGAGTACGTGTACGAGGTCGCCGTCAGCCGGGACTATCTTCCGGAGGGCTTGGCTGCTGTCCTGCGTGAAGAGCCGACGATCCTGCCGCCATGGGACCCGATGGGCGCCCTGGCTGTGGCTCGTTGACATACAGAAATTTGACGGGGAGGCACGAGTCATGGATATCCTGGAAGCGATAGCCGCGCGGAGGAGCGTCCGCAAGTTCATTGACCGACCTGTCACCGAGGAGACCGTGAACGCGGTCCTCGCAGCGGCGGTTCTCGCACCGTCGGGCAAGAACCATCAGTCATGGCGGTTCGTCGTGGTGGCGGGCGCCGAGAAGCGTGCACAGATGATACGGGTCATGCGCGAGGGCATCGCCGACACCAAGGCTCGCGGGATAGACACCGGCTCGGCCATTATGACGGCGCGTGTCATGGACCGCGCTCCCGTGACGATTTTTGTCTTCAACCCGGAAGGTGTGGCTCCCTGGGCGTCGCACTCGCTTGCGCAGACAGTCATGGAAACAGTAGACACGCAGTCCATCGGGGCGGCGATCCAGAACATGCTGCTGGCCGCACAGGCTATGGGTCTGGGCGCGGTCTGGATGTGTGACGTGTGGTCGGCGTATCAGCAACTGGAAGAATGGCTGGGAGAATCGGGCCAGCTCGTGGCCGCGGTGGCGCTCGGGTATCCGGACGAACAGCCCGCTGCCCGTCCGAGGCGCCCCCTGTCCGAGGTCGTGCACTGGTTCTAGTAGGCGGACTACGGTTTGAGCAGTTTGGTGACCTGACGGCGGAAGTCGGGGAACAGGTTCAGCGAACCCATTTCCTCGAGCGTGAACCATCCGATGCCTTCCGTCTCCCGTGTGTCCTCGGCGAGAAGTGCTCCTTCGCCGGGCAAAGGCTCACAGACGTAGGCGAAGTCGATATGGCAGTGCTCGGGTTCCGTGCCGGTCGGGATGCGCTCACACAGGACCATCCACGGCACGTGCAGGACCTCGACGACGCCGGGGTCGCCCAGTGTCTCGTCCCGGGGACTCACGATGCGGCAATGCACTCCTGTCTCCTCGAAGATCTCGCGGAGGCATGCTTCGTCTGGCGTCTCGTTGGGCTCCACGTGACCGCCCGGGTAGATCCAGACATGATGTTTGCGGTGATTGATCAGCAGGATGCGGTCATCTCGCAGGACAAAACCCGATGCGGTGAACTGTTTTGGCAGGAGCTGCGCCCAGGACGGCAGTAGTTCCATCATGACGACTCTGTTGACGATGCCGGGCGGCATACGTCTTCACAGATCCTTGCGACGATGTCCTGGCTGGCGTTGGGCCTCCCCAGGCGCCTGAGGTTACCGGACATCTCCCGACCCCTTCCCGTAAACATGAGTTCATCGGCGGCACGAAGAAGCTGTTCGGCATCTTCTGCGGCATACGCTGCCTCGTGCTGTGTCAGGAACCGTGTGTTCGCAGTCTCCTGGCCCGGGAGCGGCTGGAAGATAACGAGTGGAACGCCGACAGCCGCCGCCTCGGCAAGCGTGACGCCTCCTGCCTTGCTGACGAGCAGGTCGGCTGCCTGCATGTACGTGGAAATCTGGTCAGTCCAGCCGACTGCCGTGATGGTGTGTTTGGACGAACGCGCGACGGCAAGCTTGCCTATCTGGCTCTGGACATCAGCGTTGTTGCCGCAGAGAGCCATGACGGTGACGGGTTCTCCAAAGGGCCTGGACGTCAAGGTGTCACACGCCTCGAGGATATGCCCGAGTCCCAGTCCGCCTCCCGTGACGACGGCCAGATGGGTGCGCTGTGGGACACCCAGCATGGTACGGGCTTCCTGCCGCGCACGGTGGACGGCGAATGCCGTACGGACGGGGATGCCGAAGGAGTAGATGGGTTCGCGGAGACGTCGGTGGGAAGCCTCGAAGGTCGCGGTGATCTGCTCGTTTGCCGAGACGTGCCAGTTGACCCCTTTGGACATGTATAGTGTCTGCAGGACGTAGTCGGTGAAGCAGTTGATCAACGGCGTCCCCTGCATACGGTGCTGTTTGACTTTTGAGAGCGCCAGCGTCGGCCAGAGGTTCGTGGAGACGATCGCGTCGGGAGCCTCCATGAGTGCTAGCTCCCGCAGTCTCCTGTAGCCGACGTTCGCGAGAAGCCTCGACGTGCGCTCCGCCTCCCTGAGGTCCTGGGTGACGGTGTGCTGGAAGGCTAGGTCATAGGCCAGGGGCAGGATCCTGACAAGCTGCAGATAGGCGTCGCGCATGACAAAGCGCATGGCCACGGGGGCCTCGTCGAGGAAATCGACGTATCGCGTTGCCCAGCCCCGCTGCTCGAAGACCTCTCCCAGAGCGCGTACCGCCTGTTCATGTCCGGCGCCCACGCTGGCGTATGCAAGCAGAACCTTGTAGTCAGCCACCGTCCACCTCAGCCAGGGCCGAACGAAGCGGACGAACAAGAGCGGCGACCACGGCCATTTTGACGACGTCGAGGGCGACGATCGGGATGAGGCCGACGAGAGCCGCTTGGGCGGCGCCTCCTCGCAACAGGAGAACGTGCCACATCCAGAAGACGCCGGGGACATAGATGAAGACGAGCGATCCTTCTGCAAGAGCCAGGTCACGCCACCGGGAGTCCCAGTGCCAATGCTCGGCAATGACGCCGACGACGATGGAGGCGAGAAGGAAGCCGGCAAGGAAGCCGCCCGTCGGTCCCGAGAGGGCAACCAGGCCGGAGGCTCCCTCTGCGAAGACCGGCAGGCCGACCAGTCCAAGCAGCAGGTATGCCAGGACGGCAATGTACGCCGTGGTGCCGAACAGGAGCGGGGTCAGCACAACAAAGGCACTCTGGAATGTTATCGGGACCGGCCGGAGGGGGATGTTGACATAGGCGCCGATGACCAGGAGCGCCACCATGACGGCAAGCTGCGCGACACGCCGTGTGGAGAGTTTCACGAAAGGTATCGCCTCACGACGGCCACGAATATCGACACCGCGATGGGGAAGATGTCCTCGTCGAAGGTGAACTTTGGATTGTGGTGTGGGGCTGTGAGACCCTTTGCCACGTTTCTCGTCCCGAGGAAGACAAACGCCCCGGGCACCTGCTGGAGGTAGTAGGCGAAGTCCTCTCCACCCATGCTGATCTCAGGCTCGACGACGTTGCCTTCGCCGACGAGTTGCTGGAAGATGGGGCGCAGGAAGGCGACGGATTCGCAGCTGTTGATGACGGGGGGATACCCGAATTCATAGTCGATTGCGGCAGTCGTGCCAAGAGCTTCGGCCGTATGGCTGACGATGCGGCGCAGACTGGCGGCGCCGAGTTCGGCGTCTTCCCGCGACAGCGCGCGCAGGGTGCCGGTCATGTGGACGCTCTGGGGGATGATGTTGAATGCAGAGCCGCCGTCGATAGTTCCGATGGTCACCACACGCGATTCGAGAGGATTGGTCTCGCGCGAGACGATCGTCTGGAGGGCGGTGACAATCTGGGCGGAGGCTACGATCGGGTCCGCGCCGAGATGTGGTGCCGCGGCGTGTGTGCCCTTGCCGGTGACCGTCAGCTCGAACCGGTCAGCTTCCGCCAGGAGAGGCCCCGCACGCAGACCGACCTTGCCAAACTCGAACGTATTCCACAGATGCATCCCGAAGACAAAGGTGACATCCGGGTTCTGGAGGACCCCCTCCTTGACGCATGGTTCCGCACCGCCGGGCGAGATCTCCTCCGCTGGTTGAAAGAGCAGCTTGACCGTTCCGCCAAACTGGTCCCGATGGTCGACCAGCCAGTGCGCGACGGCGAGCAACGTCCCGGTATGGCCGTCATGGCCGCAGGCGTGCATCACACCCTTGTTCTGTGATGCAAATGGCAGACCAGTCTCCTCGGTCAGCCGCAGGGCGTCGATATCGGCGCGCAGCAGGAGGACCTTGCTGTTCGCAGGACCTTGCGTTCCGGGAATGGTCGCCGTGACCCCGGTTCCTGCTATGGGCGAGGGATTTAGACCCAGGCTGTGCAAGCAGTCGGTGATGTACCGCTGCGTCTCATGTTCTTCGAACGAAGGTTCCGGATGGGCGTGCAGATAGTGTCGGTGCTCCGCCGCTTCTCTGGCGTACGTGTCGATGTCGAACATGTTCTCATCTGTTTCCATGGTCGTTCCTCCTGGGGCGTTCAACATCCATAGTGTAGCGGGATAGCACCGCCCGCCAAGTTTCCTCGTCCGTCATTCTCGCGCATACGGGAATCCAGCTCTGGAATGAAAACGGGGGAGCGCGAGCTCCCCCGTTGCGGTCCGGATGTGTGAGGGCTACAGCTCTGCGACCGGTTCGGACATGCCCTTCTTGAAGTAGGCGTGGGGCATGTGTGGTGTGTTCTGGGCAAAACCGACGCCGCCCTGATTGTCGACGACGACGATCCCCGCCTCGGTCCCCAGGATGTTGCTCAGCATGTTCACTGCGCCCGATGCGGCGCCCTGGGCGTCGAGCCCCATGCGCATGAAATCGCATGCGGTCTTGGTGATGAGAGTGCGCATCATGCTCTCTCCCAGTCCGGTCGACGAGGCGCCGCCGAACGTTGTGGCATACGTTCCGGCACCGGGCAGTGGGGTGTCCCCGACCCGTCCGAGCAATTTGAGGAAGACGCCGCCGGTGGACGTCCCTGCGGTGACGCTGCCCTTTTCGTCCACGGCGACGGCGCCGACGGTGCCGTGCATGAACTCCGGATGTTCCTTCATGAGGGCCTTGAGTTTTGGCCAGTCGCCCGCGTCACCACGGAGGAACTTCTCGCGGTATTCTCGCCATTGGACGCGCCGTTCCTCAGTAATGGGATTGTGGGGCGCGATACCCATCATGCGGGCGAACTCCTGAGCGCCATTGCCCTGAAGGAGCACGTGGTCTGTCTTCTCCATGACCATGCGCGCCAGCGAGATGGGGTGCTGGATGTTCTTGATGCCGGCGATGGCTCCGAATCCAAGTGCAGGGCCATAGGCAACGGCTGCGTCCATCTCAACCTCTCCGTCGAATGTCAGCGCGGAGCCGGTGCCACAGTTGAACAGCGGATTGTCCTCCAGGATCTTGATAGCAGTCTCCACAGCGTCCAGCGAGGACCCACTGCTAGCAAGAACGTCACTTCCTGCAATGACAGCTCCCCGGACTCCGGCAATGACAGCCTCTTCCTTGTCGTGAGATACTGCTCCGACACCGCCATGAACGATGATTGAGTACATTGGTCCTCCACACTGAACATGATTACGTACGTCGCAAGTATATGGTATACTCAATGAATGGCAACCCGGCTTCAAAAGCGACGCAAGAGCTTGCAGTCCGGGAGGATATGAGGAGGTATGGATGGAGACAACAACAAAACTGGCCGAGATAGCCAGGAGGCTGTACAACCGGAACATGAACGCCGCCCTGGGCGGCAACATGAGTATACGGCTGGGAGACGAGATCGCTATTACACTAGCCGGCATCAACAAGGGTTTCATGACGGAAGATGATGTGGTCGTTGTCGACATGGACGGCGCCAAGCTGCGAGGAAACGGCACGCCATCATCCGAAGGCAAGATGCACTACGAGATCTACAAGGCGCGGCCAGACGTGAATGCCATCATCCACGCTCATCCCCCGTTTGCCGTCGGGTTTGCGCTGGCGCACCACGACCTGCCGGACGACATTCTGCCGGAGGCGACCATCCTGCTGGGTCATGTTCCCTGTCTGCCGTACGTGACGCCGTCGACGATTGAGCTGGCCCGCGAAGTTGCCCAGGGACTTGCTCACCGCAACGCGGTGTTGATGGCGAACCATGGCGCCATTACCGTCGGCGCGGACCTGGAAGAAGCCTACAACAGGATGGAGCTCCTGGAGCAGACGTGCATGTCTGTGGTGTATGCGACCATGCTGGGCGGCGTGCACCACATTCCTCCCGCCGAGATGGAGTTTTTTGTTGCCAACTTCGGGCTGAAGCGCGAGGGCTGAGCAGGGTTGGAAAATCCGCTGATAGTTGGTAAGATGCGATTGATATGAGCGCGGCACGGGGTACTGGTGTCATCGAACTGCACGAATTGCAGAGTATCCTGCAGGAACGTTCGCACCAGAAGGCGGTACAGCGGGCCGTAGAGGTGATTGCGCATCTCGTGGCTTCGTGCAGTGTGACTCTCATGACGATCAATTCGCGGGGGCGGCTGCGCATCGAGGCTTGGGCGAACATCGCCACCTCCATCATTCGCAGTGCTGAACGCAGCTTCAACCGGGAAGGCCTGCCCAAAAATCTTGCAGACCTTGTCCATACGAAGAAACCAATGATTATTGAGGACCTCAGCTCGTATGCCGACTGGCGCGAGCCGGCACTTCCTACCGCTTCCTGGGCCGGCTTTCCCATCCTCCTGCATGGGCGCGTCATCGCCATCCTCAACGTCGGGACCCTCAAGCAGCGCATCACCCCTGACGTAGTCACTGCCATCGAACCGGTAGCGAGCACCATCGCACTCCTTATTCTGCGCTATGAGGAGGCGCGTGAACTGGCGGTTCGCAACCAGCAGATAAACGTCCTCTATGAGATGGCGGTCGCTGGCGCGCAAGCAACCGACGAACAAGGACTGCAAGCGAAGATCGATCACGTTCTCGAACGCATCGGTCGTATCCTGGGATATGCGCATGCCGTCGTCTTCGTGTATGACCCGCAGCGCGAGGTGCTGGTGCTCAAGGCCAGTCGTGGTCGTGAGATCGCGCACCCGGGAATGGAAATGGACGTGCACGGCCGGAAGGGCGTCACCGTGCGCGCGTTCCTGTCGTCAAAGCCGGTTCTTGTCCGCGACACGAGGATGTGTACCGAATTCATCGAAGGGCTGTGGCCCACATTGTCCGAACTGGCGATTCCACTGATTGCCGGGGGGCAGTGTGTCGGTGTACTCGACCTCGAGTCTCCCAAGGTTGCAGGGTTCACGCGCTCCGACATCCGGCTGCTCATGCCGTTTGCCTCGGGGCTTGCCCTGCTCATCGACAACCAGCAGAAGACAAAGCAGCTGCGCGAGCAGGCAACCCGCGACGGACTTACGGGGTTTTTCAACCGCCGCATGATGGATGAAATGGTCCCCAGGGAACTGGAGCGTGCGGTTCGGTACCATCGGGACATGAGCCTGGCCATGCTGGACCTCGACGGCTTCAAGGCTGTCAACGACACTCTGGGCCACGACGAGGGGGACCGCCTGTTGCGGGCCTTTGCGGCCTGCATCCGTAAGGTTGTCCGTACCTCCGACCTGGTGTACCGCTACGGCGGGGACGAATTCCTGCTCTTGTTGCCCGAGACGGCGCGTGAGCAGGCTGACGAGGTCCTGAAACGCCTGGAAGGTGCCATATGCCCGGAGCTGACTTCGACGCTGGGGCGCGTGACGTTTTCGGCCGGCATCGCCAGCTATGTCAGCGATTCCTCCAGAGAGGACCTCGTCAAGCTGGCTGACGACCGCCTGTACCAGTCCAAACGGCTTGGCAAGGGGCACGTCACCAGCCACTAGAACGGCTCCATCATTCCATCCCATTCGCTGTCGTCATTCCCCCGAGCCCTTTTGTTCAAGGCCCCCGAGCACTTTCTTCCCCTGCCCCCGAGTATGTTAGTCCAATACGAGGGGCACTTCTGAGGGGCGCTCCTGAGGGGTGCTTCCCACGAGCCCAAGGATGTTTTCTCCCGAGCACTTTTTCCCAATGCGAGGGGCGCTTTGGTATCCGAGGGTGTTCTGCATGTTGGTGCCATGGGGGTGGCGCTCTGCCGCGCAGGCGGGAATCCATCCTGGTCGCAGTATTGGGTACGTGCCTTCGTGGACAAGACGCAGGGGTCACGTGATGCAGCTCCGGTTCTTGTCCGGGGGGCTGCAACCGGTATACTGACCACATGAAGATCATGATATGCGCTCAGGGTGGCGGTCTCAAGAAGTCCTACAATAAGATGGCGCAGGACGAGTACTGTCGTCGCCTCGAGCACTACTGCGAGCTGAGCGTCATCGACGCCGCATCGAGGCAACTTGCCAACTATGCACGGTTCGAAGAAGGTGCGCGTGTCCTGCTTGATCCCCGCGGTCAGGAGATCACGTCGCACGAACTGTCCGAGCGCCTGCAGGACCTCATGAACATGGGGACACGGAAGGTGTCATTCTTCATTGGTGGCGCCGAGGGGTTCAACCCCGCCCTGCAGACATACATCGAACAGAATGTCGGAGTCCGCCCCCTCTCTCCCGGCACGAGCATCCTTTCGTTCGGGAAGCTGACCCTGCCGCATGAGCTGGCACGCGTCATCCTCCTGGAGCAGCTCTACCGCGCGTTCTCTATTCTCAAAGGAGAACCGTACGACAAGTAGCATGTCTCAACGGTGATGACAGCTGTCACAATCAGCATTTGGAGTTATCCACACCCTGCAACCGGTTGCAACGAAACTGGAACAGTTCATTAACAAAGTGTCTGCAGGTCTCCGCTGACGCCCTGCCCCAACATGCTGACAGGTTATCCACAAGCTCAGAGTCTGTTTTTTGTGGCTCAGCCGTCATCTTCCCGAACTTCCGATATGGGGTCAGCTGGTAATTGCACTCCAGGTGGTACATGCGCTGGCTCAGCACCCGCCGCACGAGGAGCATCCGGAGCCTCCACAACTGCAGGAACCTCCGCCGCAGCCACAGGACCCTCCTTCACAGCCGTCATCCCCGTCGGCGTGAGTATGGACGGTCTTCGCCAGTTGGGATTCCTCGCCGCAGTCAGGGCATGAGGCAGTCCACCTTGTACACGGACCGTATGTCCGGTCGATCCAGTCGGTCTTGACACCCACTGCCTCGAACTTTGTGTGGCACGTATCGCAATAGAAGATACTCATGGTTCCTCCTTGATGACAGCTCTTCGGAACACATCCGGTCGTTCAGGCGTCGGATCAGGTGACCCCCATGCTCAATCCCCCGAGCTCCACCGTGTCGACGCACTGCCAGATGTTGCCTTCGTCGGCCTGGAGATAGGAGATGGAGCCCACGCGGAACGAGAACCGAATTAGCTCACGCCGGACGGTACCCTGGGCCTCGAGCAATGCTTCACGACTTGTGAAGAACCCGATGGAGATGTGGGGCACGAAGTCGTCCACGCGGTCGAACACGACGTCCGGGAATGACCCCAGGACCATCTGCCTCAACGTGTACAGTTCGTCATGTGGTGCAATCGGCTGTAGCCAGAGCACAAGGTCGTCCATGAATGTATCGAGTCCAGCGACGCAGATGGTGAACGGCGAAATCTGGGCCAGTGCCTGCGTGATTCTGGGACGTGCCGGCATCCAGTCGCAAGCGTCGAGTTCGGGCGCAACCGCGAGCGTGATATGCGGCAATATGCGGGCCACGTGGGGATCATACCGCCTGCGGAAGTCATTCACGTAGTCCGCGGCGTCACCTGACACAGCGATTGCAATTGCGCCACCCTTGCGAAGTCTTTTCTTGTCCTGTTCCATAACACCAGTATACGAGCATTGGACCTGCCCGCAACGCAGGATCCAGGCCCAGGCAGCTGACAGCAGACGGATCGTAATCTCAGGACTTCCTTACGGGGACGAACTCCGGGCCATTCCGGACGGTACGCAGGTCGCACTCTTCGGGATGACTCTCGACATGGAGGATGTCCTGTTGCGCGGTACCTGGACTGGCTTCCGACGCCATGGCGTCGCCGAACTGGCAGTCATCGACATCGACTGGGTGTACAACAGCATGCCGCCGGTCATGGGGCAGGTTTATCCTCCGCTGCCATTGGAGGCCGTGACCTTCTGACAGGGGTCACGTCTCCACATCTCCCCAACTGCCTGTGGCCAGGAGATCACAACAGCAAGAGAGGTACACAGCCGGGCCCTCATTGCTGTATTCGGGTGCGCCGTCGTTGGTTCGCTGCCCGAAATAATGGTACAATAGTAAAGAATCATAGATTTGAGTTATCGGAGGTACCGCTATGGCAGTCTACATCGGGACCGTCCCCCCTATCGGGTGGGAACAGGTATGGGACAAGGCAGCACAGCGTGCGGGCTACACGGGTCCGCGCCCACAGGTCATCACGGACGCCACTGAGCTGGCAGGACACGGGAGCGACATCGGCGTATTGGTCACCAAGTCCGTGACGCCCGAGCTGCTAGCAGCCGCGCCTCATCTCAGGTTGGTCCAGATACCGTTCGCCGGGGTCGACAGCTTCGATATGGCAACACTCAAGCGTGCCGGAGTGCCGCTTGCGAACTCGCACGGCAACCGTGAGGTGACCGCCGAGCACGCCATCGCCCTGATGTTCGCGTCAGCACGCCACATCATTCCCTATGACCGCGACCTCAGGCAGGGCATCTGGCACGGTTACATGACGATGGACGAGCCGGTCATCGGCCTCTTCGGTAAGACGGTCGGCATCGCCGGTCTGGGTAATATCGGTCTGCACATCGCCAAGGTCTGCAAGGCACTTGGCATGACAGTGCTGGGACTCAGGAGGAGTGCCGGAGGCTCCCTGACGGCCGACGTCGATGCCCTTTACACACCAGAACAGAAGCTCGACTTCATTCGCCGAAGTGACTTTGTGGTCGATGTGTTGCCGTCGACACCGAATACAGAGCTGTTCTTCGGGAAGGCGGAGTTCGAGGCGATGCGCGGCCACTGGTTCATCAACATCGGCCGTGGGCGTACCGTGGACGAGAAGGCGCTCTATGACGCACTCAAGGACGGAACGCTTGCCGGCGCCGGCATCGACCCCTGGTGGGTGTATCCACCGCAGCCTGTCGCCAAAGACCCGGTCACGGGCCGCATGCTGCACCCAGTTTTCCCTGCCCATGAGCCATTCTGGGAGTTACCAAACATTGTGATGTCACCGCACACTGGTGGATTTGCGGATGTCTCCGTCGAGGGACTCTGGGGTGAGTCCTTCGAGAACGCCATCCGTGCCGACCGGGGCGAGACACCACGGAACCTGGTCGACCTGGAGCGAGGCTACTAGCGTACAGTTAGGACGAGTTTCTTGTTAAGTACTGATTTGCCGGGAAGGATATCGTGAAGGTTGCCAAAAAAACACTCAACGAATAGGAGAACGAAATGAATATCGGTTTTATCGGAATAGGAATCATGGGTCGCCCCATGGCGAAGAACCTGCTCAAAGCTGGTTACTCGTTGATCGTGTACGACAAGTTCGCCGGATTCGACGATCTCGTCGCGCTCGGCGCCAAGGGCGGTATTTCCAATAGAGACGTCGCTTCCCAGAGTGATGTCATCATCACGATGCTCCCCAACTCGCCCGACGTAAGAGAAGCTGTTCTTGGGAAGGACGGTATCATCGAAGGCGCGAAGAAAGGCGCCGTCCTCATAGACATGAGTTCTATCGCCCCCGGCGCCTCCCAGGAAATCTATGCGGCCGTCAAGGAAAAGGGCATCGTCATGATTGATGCGCCGGTTTCCGGCGGCCAGCCCAAGGCCATTGAGGGCACGCTGGCCATCATGGTCGGCGGCGACGCGAAAGTATTCGAGACAGTCAAACCGATCCTCGAGAAGATGGGCTCCTCCGTCATCCTGGTCGGCGAGATCGGCAGCGGCAACGTCGCCAAACTCGCGAACCAGATAATCGTCGCACTCAACATCGCGGCCATATCTGAAGCCTTCGTGCTTTCCACCAAGGCCGGTGTGAACCCCGAAGCTGTGTTCAATGCCATCAAAGGCGGACTCGCCGGTTCTGCCGTCATGAACGCGAAGATCCCGATGATCCTGGACGGCAACTTCAATCCTGGTTTCCGCATTGAGCTCCACATAAAAGACCTCACGAACGCGCTCGACACCGCCCACGCTCTCGGCGTGCCGATAGGGCTCACCGCTGCCGTGATGGAGATCCTGCAGGGACTCAAGACCGATGGCATGGCCGCCAACGACCACTGTGCCATTGTCCGCCACTATGAGAAGCTTGCGAAAGTCGAAGTCCGCAAGTAAAACCGCAGCTTCACGCAGGTCGGGAGCTGTAGTCAACAGTGAAGTATTGGGAGAAGACATGGAAATTGCCTATGAAATACCATTGAGCATTTCAGGCAAAAACCCATTTTTTGACAGGAGGTAGGTATGAAGCAGTTGCTTTTGATTCCAGGCCCAACACCCGTAACCCATGACGTGCTCCAGGCACTCTCTCAGGACACGATCGCCCATACCGATGAGAGATTTGTCAAAATCATGTCTGAAACGCTTGTGAAGGTCAAAGCGCTCTTCGGTGCGGACAAGGGGCACCCTTTTGTTATCGCCGGCTCAGGCACTCTTGGTATGGAGATGTCGTTAACCAATATTCTTAACGATAAGGAGAATTTGCTTGTTATTTCTCACGGGTATTTTGGGGACAGGTTTATTGACATAGGGCATGCTCTGAATGTAAACGTAGATGTTCTAAGGGCACTAACTGGCGAAACAGTGCCCATAGAAACTATTGAAAGGACAGTCAAGGATAAACATTTCGATGCTCTTACCATTACGCATGTGGATACTTCAACTGGCACCCTTTCCGATGTTGAGGCTATCGCAAAAGCCGTACACAGCATCTCACCTTCCACCCTGATCGTTGTTGACGGAGTCTGCGCAACAGGGGGAGTAAAAGAACTGTTCGATGATTGGGGAATAGATGTTTTCTTCACATGTTCTCAGAAGGCTGTTGCAGTACCACCTGGGTTAACAATGTTTGTCTTTTCCGAACGAGCCATTGCCAAGAGAAAGTCAATGAAGACAACTCGTACTTATTACGGAGATATTCTGCGTTGGATGCCCGTGATGGAGGACCCTCACAGGTACTTTGCAACACCAGCAGTCAATATGGTCTATGCACTGAATAGATCGCTAAATGATATCTTTTCTTTCGGACTGGAGAACTATTTTGACAAGCACATGACACTCGCAAGGCGTGTTAGAAATGCAATGAGTGTCATGGGATTTGAGCTTGTAAGTAGAAATCCTGCGCCCACGCTCTCCGTATTCAAGTATCCCCAGGGAATCTCAGACGCCGATTTCAGAAGCAAACTGTATGAAAAGGGCATTGTCGTTGCAGGTGCACTGGCAGACCTTCAAGGCAAGGCTTTCAGAATCGGCCACATGGGCAGCACAACAGAGGACGACCTCATGATTGCCGTCAAGAAGGTTGTCGAAGTGCTCGAAGGAATGGGCGTCAAGATAGAGAAGAGAGAAGTATTCAAAGGGTTTCTAAGTTAAGACTGTTGTCTCTTACGTTTTGAAGCACCATTATCCTCAGAGACTAGTCCTAAGGACTTATCTCTGAGGATAATTTACCATTCATGGGTATCGGCCCTGGATATGAGGACAGAGCAGTTGGACGCATCATCGCGCCCGGGGACCTCGAGCTTATATGCTGACAGGAAAAGGAGGATTCTTCGATGTTTAAACTTTATGGAATTTACGCACCCATCGCAACGCCGTTTGTGGATGGGAAGATCGCCTACGACAAGTTAGAAAAGAATCTGGATTTCTGGCTCAAATCTGATCTGGAGGGCATCGTGGTCATGGGCTCCAACGGGGAGTTCGTCATGCTGTCCCCGGAGGAAAAAGTGGAATTGATGCGATTTGTCTGCACCCGAGCCAAAGGCAAAAAGCCCGTTATCGCGGGAACCGGCGCTGAATCGACGATGGAGACAATCCGTCTCAATGAAAAAGCAGCCGAAGCGGGAGCGGAAGCGGTCTTGGTCGTGACTCCGAACTACTACAAAGAGAGCATGACTGACTCGGTTCTTGCGCGTTTCTACACAGATGTTGCCAGCGCCTCTCCATTGCCACTCATCCTCTACAATATACCGCGCAATACCGGAATCAATATCTCTGCCAAACTTGCCGTCGAACTTGCAGAGCACCGAAACGTCATCGGAATCAAAGACAGCAGCGGCAATATCGTCCAGATCGCGGACATGATCCGAAATGCACCAAAGGGTTTTTCCGTTTTTGCGGGTTCCGCGAGTTTCCTGTACGTGAGTCTCGTCCTTGGTGCCGCTGGAGGCACCCTCGCCTTGGCCAACGTCTTTCCGAACGAATGCGTCCGCTTGCAGAAGCTTTTCGAAGCCGGCAAGATGGAGGAAGCCCGGAATCTGCAGATGGTTCTCATGGACAGCAACAATGCGGTCACGGCAAGGTGGGGTATCGCTGGTCTGAAGGCTGCCATGGAGATGATCGGTCTTTACGGCGGCCCTCCCCGCTTGCCTCTGGTGTCGCTGGGTGATACGGACCGGGAAGCACTCCGGAAGATCCTGACACAGACGGGATTCTTCCCGAAGCCGACGGTTTGACGAAACACTGAGACACCATTGCAACCTCTCGTGACCAGTTACGGGGGAGGTTCAAGATGAGTTGATTTAGTTCCTGGGAGGTTTCGCGCTCCGCTGTCGAGATTCCTGGAGTTTATGGAGCGGCACTACTAAGGCAAGCGACGCGGTTCACGACCAGGACAGGAAATTCGGAAGGTCTCTTATCGGCCCTGATCCTCGGACTGGGGCCTTTTCTGTTCGGGCCCTCTGCAACCTTTTGGCACCAACTGGGATATCATAGTGGAAAGGCAAGAACATCGATGCGAAGGGATGGTCCTATGGACAACGAGCTCAGAACAGTTGTCACACGTGTCCACTCAGGAGAGGAAGCAGCGTTTGACGAACTGTATCATCTAACGGTTCGACAACTCTACAGGACTCTGTATACGTACCTGATGACGCGGCAGGATGTGGAAGATGTGGTCCAGGAAGCGTACCTCAAACTCTACCAGGTGCGCAGGAAGTTGGACGATACGCGTTCGGTACCGGTCTATCTAAGGACGATTGCCATCAATTGTGCGAGACGGAAGCTTCGCCGAAGTCACCCCGTCAGGGCACTGATCGAGGAGGATGACGTTTCGGATACCGAGCTCGTGAAGGGAGTCGTACGAGAAGCATTGCAGCAACTTTCGCCGGCCGATCGCCTCGTGATGGGGTTGTTTTACGGCGACCAGACGTCTATCCAGGACATTTGCAGGATGACGGGTGAGAAGGAAGGAACAGTCAAGTCTCGGCTCTCACGAGCACGGGAACGGCTGCGGGAGGTAATCGACCATGGAACATAACGACAGAGAGTATACAGACATGCTGAACAACGAACTCAAAGATATCGAGCCGGGCGCCGGACTGCACAACAAAGTGCGAGCCGGGATCGCGGCGAATGCTGTGCATATGCGCCGCCGTAATACAGCTCTCGGAGCTGTTGTCATTGCTGTCGTCCTGACCATGGGGCTCAGCGCGGTAACGCCGGTCTTTGGCCGGAACGGAACGCTGCCTCAGGTCATCACGGCTATGGCAGCGGAACGGCAGGCAAAGAAGATGTCAAAGACACTGGGAACTGCTCCCATCCAACAGACAGGCACAGCTCTGCAGACATCAGTGACGACCGTGCAGGCCGTCAATGACAGCACGTTGTCCGAGACGGACGGCGTCCTTGCGCTCGTGATCGCCAACAAGTCAGGCACACCAGTGGCGGATGTTCTCAAACTGAGGACCGACGGACTGGGCTGGGGACGTATCATGGCCCAGCTGAACGTTTCAGGCCGCGACATCGGCAAGGCGATGAGCCAGGTGAAGGCAGCTGCTAAGACGAAGGGACAGGGAGAAAACCCCAAGCCTGCAGTCAGCAACACTGATGGAACCAAGATTGTCGTCAACGGTGAGATCACCGGCGTCTCGACCACCATCATCACGGTCGACGGCAAGTCGTTCGTCATCGGGGCGGCAACACAGCTCAAGTACCAGGGCAAGCCCATAACGACGGCTGAGATAACTGCCAAGCTGCTTACAGGCAAGCTCTACGCAACCGTGCAGGGGACGAAGCAGGCTGACACGACCCTCCTCGCCAATCTCATCATCGTGCAGGATGAAGCCACCAGCGAGCAGGCAACCCCCAGCAATGAACAGACAAACCCCAGCAACGAACAGACAAACCCCAGCAACGAACAGGCAGCCGTCAGCAACGACCAGCAGGTACGTGGCAAGGTCACAGTCGTGACGGCCACCGTGCTGCACGTCGACGGGTTCGCCAATGACATCATCCTCAATGCCGACACGAAGGTAGAACAGGTCGGTGCTGGGAGGATGAACATTGCTGCCATCAAGGTCGGGCAGACTGTTCAGGTCCACGTGATTCTGTCGGGTACGACGTACACTGCGCAGCAGGTCCACATTGAAGACAAGTGATTTGCACGTTCCGGTCATACCAGAGTCTGTGTGGGCTAATGCCCACGTACGTCGCCATCATCCTCGATGCTGGCGGCACATCCTAGAGGGGAGGAACGCATGAGGAGACTTTTCGCAACACTTGTTGCACTATCCTTGCTTATGTCCATGTTCACCGGTGTCTTCGCATCTGTGCCTGAGGCAAGGGCGGCCGGTCCAGCTGCAGTAAATCTTGGAACGGCGGGTAATTTCGCGATTCTATCAGAAGCAGGAATTACGAATGTTCCTACATCTCATATTACTGGAAACGTTGGAACAACTCCAATCACCGGTGCACTTATTACCGGATTAGGTTGTCCAGAAGTGACGGGAATAATATACACTGTCGACGCTGCTGGTCCTGCATGTAGAGTAATAAATCCGAGCTTGTTGAATACAGCGAGAATCGATATGGAAGCTGCATACACTGATGCTGCCACGCGAACACCAGGAACTGGTGCCACCAATCTTAACGTGGGCGGTGGAACTCTCAGTGGGCTGAACTTCCCCCCTGGCGTCTACACCTGGGGTTCCAATGTTACTATAACAGGTGATATCACCCTCACGGGTACAGCAACGGATGTCTGGATCTTCCAGATAACGGGAACTCTCGGTATTGACGCTGATAATCAGGTTCTCCTGACCGGTGGCGCCAAGGCCAAGAACATCTTCTGGCAGGTTGCCGGTGCCGTGACCCTTAAACCGGGCTCGCACTTTGAGGGGAATATATTGGCTAAAACAAACATTGCGATGCAAACCGGCGCGACACTGAATGGCAGGCTATTGGCACAGACCGCAGTTACGCTCGATGCCAATACCGTTTCGGCTCCTACGCCGGGCAACAAGCAGCAGCCCCGTGGCAAGCAGCAGGTACGTGGCAAGCAGCAGGTACGTGGCAAGGTCACGTTCGTGACGGCCACCGTGCTGAACGTCGGCGGCTTCGCCCATGACATCGTCCTCAATGCTGACACGAAGGTAGAACAGGTCGGCGCCGGGAGCACGAACATTGCTGCCATCGACGTCGGGCAGACCGTCCAGGTCCACGTGGTTCTGTCGGGTACGACGTACACTGCGCAGCAGGTCCACATCCAGGACAAGTACGTGAAGGCCGCGAAGGGCAACAGCAAGCACTGACAGTAGTCTGACGTTTTTCCTCCTGGCCCGCAGCTTGCCCTGCGGGCCTTTTCTATTGGCGCAAGTGCCGGAACAACATGTGATTCCTGCCGAACCCTTCTCCAGAAGGACGGTCCCCAGGATGAAAGCGCATCCTCGACAAGTGGAGGGTTGGTTGCCACTATTGTCCATAGCATCGCGAGCAGTACCATGTGATCATGGACACAGTTACTCGTAAGTCGCTGCTCTATCGTACCGGCATCGGCGGCACTGGCGCCTATGCGGCGACGCACGTGGTCGGTTGCTCGCATGGATGCCGTTTCCCGTGCTACGCCTTCCTCATGATGCAGCGGTTCGGCAAAGTCGCCTCGTATGAGGAATGGTGCAGGCCCCGGCTGGTTGCCAATGCACTGCAGCTGGCACAGAAGGAACTTCCACGGTTGCGCGATAAGGTGCGCTATGTGCACCTCTCCTTTGCAACCGACGCCTTCATGTACCAGCATCCAGAGGTCACCGCATTGACGCTCCAGCTCATGCGCCTCATCAACTCCTATGACATCCCCGTGCATACGCTGACGAAGGGCGTCATCCCAGGGGAAGCACTGCAACTGTTTCACACGAACCAGTTCGGCATCACCCTGGTTTCGGTCGACGAGGACTTCCGGACGCGGTACGAACCGGCTACCGCCCCTTATCCCGAGAGGATTGCCGGACTGCGTCGCGCGCATGACCTTGGGTTTCACTGCTTCGTCAACATGGAGCCCTATCCTCCGCCCAACATCTGGCAGCAGGACGTCCTCCACGTCCTCGAGGCCGTCGACTTCGTGGACGAGATCCGCCTGGGCCAGCTGAACTACAACGATATTGTCAAACAGTATCCAGGGTGGCGTGCGTTCTACCGGCGAACGGGCGTCACCGCACGTGACTGGTGCGCAGCGCACGGCATCGGCTATGGTGGCATTGCAGCAGCCGACACTCCGCGCGGCCGGCGTAGGACATCGGATCCTGGGGACCTGTTCAGTGCCTGACCCCATTTGTTTCATCTGTTACACTTTGGAACCGTCCCAAAGTGTAACACTCTCCACATGGGCGAGCCCTTTGGTTGGAATCGTGCTATAACAACATCACGCGGTGACGTGCGCGTGATGGGGAGGAAGCGATGACAGACGGCGAGCGAACGCAATGGGAGGTCGTGGCACGGGCGCTGGAGGAAACGGGGGATTACCGTATCGTCCGAAAACTCCACCAGGTGGAGCGGTATACCGAATCCGACGATGAGCCGATGCAGCTGGGCATGGTCCTCGACACGGAAACGACCGGTTTCGACGCACAGGTGGATGATGTCATCGAGCTGGGCATGGTCCTGTTCGAGTATGCGCCCGCTACGGGACGCGTCTACCGCATCGTTGACGCCTTCGACGAGCTGAGGGATCCCGGACGCCACATCCCTGCCGAGATTACGGCCCTGACCCACATCACAGACGACATGGTCCAGGGGCACCGCATTGATGCCGCAGCCGTGGAAGCCTTCGCTTCGCGCGCCACGCTGGTCATCTCCCACAACGCCGCTTTCGATCGTCCGTTTGTGGAGAAGACATGGCGGGTGTTTGAGACTAGACCATGGGCATGCTCTATGAGCCAGGTTCACTGGCACGACGAAGGTGTCGGGACTCAGAAACAGGAGCTCATTGCACTCTGTCTGGGCTTCTTTTATGAGGCCCACCGCGCCGAGAACGATTGCCGGGCGCTTCTGCACATTCTCGCCGGCACGCTGCCGCTGTCTGGCCGTCCGGTCCTGAAGCCTCTGCTCGACCACGCCATGGCGGACGATGCCCACATCTGGGCCGTGGGTGCTCCGTTCGAGGCGAAGGATCTGCTGAGGATGCGAGGATACAGGTTCAATAACGGCACCAATGGCAAACCCAAGGCCTGGCACATCACGGTGATGACAGAGGAGCTGGACGCCGAACTGGCGTTTCTGGATGGCGTCTACGGCGAGAACGCGCGCAGCAGGGTGCGCATCGATATGACGTCGCCGCTGGACCGTTTCTCGAGCCGGGGCTGACATGGAGCGGCTAGTCTTCGACGTCGAGACCGTCGGAACAACCTGGGAGTCGCTGGACTCGGCTGTCCAGGAATCGCTGCTGCGATCAGCGGACACGGATGAAGAACGTCAGGAAGTCCGGGATTCACTGGGCCTCTTCCCCGTTACGGCACAGATAGCCTGCATTGCGCTCTACTCGCCCGAACAGGACCACGCGGCCGTCTACTTCCAGGGACCGAATGGGGGGATGGAGACCGTCCGTGAGGAGAAGGTGGTGTTTGTCCCCTGCACCGAGAAGGAGTTGCTGGTACACTTCTGGGAAGCGGCCGGCAGGGCGAAGCAGGTCATTACGTTCAACGGGCGCAGCTTCGACTGCCCCTTCCTCCTGGTACGCTCGGCGGCCAATCGTGTGCGTCCGACCATCGACCTCATGCCCAATCGTTACAGCAACCAGCATGTGGACCTCATGGACCAGTTCACGTGGTTTGGGGCGCTTCGGCGCCGCTTCTCCCTTGAGGTCTGGTGCAATGCGCTCGGAGTGGAGCAGCCGAAGCGTGAGGTGTATGGGAGCGATGTCGCCGCCCTGTACGCAGCCGGCGAGTACATGAAGATCGCGCGGTACTGTCTGGGTGATGCCAAGGCGACCGCGCAGCTGTTCGACCTGTGGAGCAAGTACATGCGGTACGCCGGGCCAGGGCAGGAGCCGGCACAGAGTTAGCGCCGCGCCGTTCCAGGAACGGCATGCGGGTTCCCGCGTACGCGGGAAGGCATCTTTCTTCCGTAGCATGGAACGACGGACGGAGATCAGACACGTGGGGGCGGTCTGCCCCTTGTAGTGTCCGGGCATTTCCCCATGATGGAGGCATACGCCTTGCTGAAGAGGAGTGTCCTGCATGACCACAGCACAGAGAGGAAACACCCGGGAGATCTGGCGTCGCGTCCTGCCGGTGGGCCTTGTCCTGGCCGCCGTCGTGACCGCATTCGTCGTGACGCATGAGCCGCTGGCACGCGTCGAAGTCATGGATTTCGCACAGGAACAGCAGGACATAGGCAGTCTCTACGGACTGTGGACCGACGAGCAGAAGGCGCTGAAGGCTATGCCCATTGCCGATTACATCGCTTCAGTGACCGCCGGGAAGACGACGGCCGTCGACGGTGCCTCATGGTACAATTTTGCCGAAGGACTTCGAATGGCAGATGCCGGGAATCCTTTTCCAACATGGCGAAACCGCGTCGGGGAATGGGGTGGCGTGTACGTCCGGCAGCGCGACCTGCCCTCGCCCGACCTAGTGGCCGGACTCCCAGACGGCGAGGCGCGGTATGCTTCGCTGCCTGACGGGACATGGGTCAAGGCAGTAGCAGTGCGCCTCGGCAGCGGGGACTTCACGCTCGGCTCGGGCCTGCATGGCCCCCCGCACGCGCTGGTGTATCCGCTGCGTGGCCTATTTCTTCCTCTGCTGGGACTCGCCGTGCTGATGTATGTCCTGCTGCCGTGGCCGCGCAGGGGTGAGGGTATCATTGCGTATGACCGATGGCGCGTGGTGTTGGGAGACATCATGGGACTCTTGCTCACGATCGTGTTCGTCGCGATGCCCTTTTTGATCACCAGCAATTCCGCATTGGCCGTCACGGAATACTGGGGGCTGACGTTGGTCTTCTGGCTCATCGGGCTCCTCGGCTTGTGGGCGATGGAGGTTGGTATCAGCGCCGGAGGACTGCAGATCATGGTGTTGGTGGACCGTCTCGTGCGTGTGACCGCGTGGCGGCGGGAAGAGTACGTGTGGGCCGATATGGCGCTTGTCCAGCCTGCCATCCAGATCCCACCGAAGTGGCTCATCACGGCTTCCTGGCTCGCCGCGCTGTCCGGCCGGCGGGGGTCAGGCGCCGCTCTGCTGGGGGCGCAGTCGGAGACACGGGGATTCCGCATCACCATGAAGGACGGACGTGTCGCTCACATCTGGCTCACGGACCAGATGGGTGCCCTGATGATGCGCGGCGCCCAGTCCCTGCCGGATGCGATGGCCGCGGCGGGTGTCCCCATGAGCACCGAAAGCGTCACGGTCCGCGGGATGAGCGTCGGGTAGAGCTTCCCTAAATCTGCCTCTGTGCGGCCTTGATGATGTCAGCAAGGACGCCTGAGGCGATAAGAATGGGTCCTCCGCCGATGCCGCGGACGACGACCGGGAGGTCGCCGAACCGGCTGGTGCTGAACAGGAAGATATTCTCAGAGGGTTCCAGCGTCCCCCAGACGGATGCCTGCGGGAAGCTGCGGAGGCCGAGCGTCACAGTCCCGTCAGCGGAGGCTGAGCCGACGTAGTAGGTGACCATCCCTGGCTGCCGGGCTGCCGTCAGGTGGGTTGCGAGGCGTGCTATGCCGTCACCCTGGAATGCCTCGAAATCAGGGTAGTCCTGGTCAAGCAGCGGCTCCTGGTTGACGTCGCCGATGCTGGTGGGGAGCCCCATTGTCTTAGCCAGGATGACGATCTTGCGCAGGGCGTCGCGGCCGGCAAGGTCTGTCAGTGGATTGGGTTCCATAAACCCTCTTCGCATCGCGTCTGCAATAGCTGCGTCCAGCGGAAGCCCGCGGTTGAAGCCCCCCAGGATGCACGACAGCGAACTGCTGGGCAGGGCAACGATGTGCTGGATGATGTCACCGGTTGTCATGAGGTCGACAAGCGTGCTGATGACTGGCAGGGAGCCGCCAACGGTGCATTCATAGCGGAATGGCGTACTAGCTTGCTGGCTTGCTACCTGTGCCTGCTCGAACCAGCCGGGCGTCTCCGCGAGAGGGATCTTGTTTGCCGTGACGACCGGGATGCCCATCCTCAGGGCTTCCAGGAGCAGAGGCCCCGTTTCGGCCGTGGCCGTGACGTCGACCAGCACGTACCGTGTGGCATCCGGAAGCCCAAAGCGGTCGAAGATGGGATCCAGGACGTCAAGCGTCATGCCGGGCGCGCGCTGTGTCCATTCGTCGAAGGAGGCCCCCCTTTCGGCTGCTCGTAGCGCCAGGTCGTCGCCCAGCGCGACGCTGCTGCTGCGCACGACAGCGGCGTACTGCATGTGGACGCCGGTCTCGCGCTCGATGCGTACCCGGTTCTCGATCGCCAGGTGGACCAGCGGAGCTCCGACCTTGCCGTAGCCCAGCTGGATGACGTGTGTCGTGGGCAGTGTTGTCATTGCAGTTCCTCCTCGATGATGAGCGCTATTGTTTCTGGATCCGAGGATACGTGGCGCGGTTCATTGACACAGGCGTCCAGCGACGGAGCTCGCTGGATACCGAGTGTGGCCGTCTTCCCCGTCGCCAGTGCAATGGTCGTGTCTGGGTCCTTGAGCAGGTTGCCGGTGATGATCAGCAGAGCGCTCTCGCCGGGACGCACGACGTGCTCGCGCGTCAACCTGCGCAAGCCGGCAAGAGTGGCAGCCGATGCTGGTTCACACCCGATGGCCTGGCGGTCGAGGTCATGTTTTGCCTGCAGGATCTCTGCATCGGTGACACTGGTCACGACACCGTCCGTGAATCGGATGGCGCGCATGGCTTTTGTGTAGTTGACCGGGTTACCGATACGGATGGCAGTCGCGACCGTTTCGGGCTGCATGGGCTCAAAGTGTTGGAAGTCGCTCTGCGCGGCACGCGCGAACGGGGATGCCCCCTCAGCCTGGATGACTGCAAGTCGTGGCACGCGGTCGATGAGGCCAAGCGCTTTCATCTCGATGAGTGCCTTGCCGAACGCGCTGGTGTTGCCCAGGTTCCCTCCCGGGACGATGATCCAGTCCGGCAGCATTTGCCCCAGCTGGAAAAAGCTGTCCAGGATGATGGTTTTCTGTCCTTCCAGGCGGAACGGGTTCAGCGAGTTGACCAGCGTCAGATTGTGCTGCGTGGCCATCTGTTCTACCGCGTGCATGGCGTCGTCGAAGCCGCCGTCGATCTGCAGGGTGTGAGCGCCGTACGCGAGCGCCTGTGCCAGTTTGCCTTGCGCTATCTTTCCCTCAGGGATGAGGACGAAGACCGGGAGGTGGGCGCGGGCGCCGTATGCGGCCAGCGAAGCAGAGGTGTTGCCAGTGGAGGCGCAGATGAGTGCACGCGCTCCCTGATGTCTGGCCCAGCTCACGGCTACGGTCATGCCCCGGTCCTTGAAGGAGCCCGTGGGATTTTCTCCTTCATGTTTGGCCCAGAGGGCAGACAGGCCGAGCGGGGTGGGGTCCAGTGCGTAGAGGTTAGTGCGACCCTCCGGGAAGGTGACGATGTCGTCTGCAGGCAAGTCCAGCACGAGTTCGCGGTAGCGCCAGACGCCGGAGAGGTCCTGCGGAAGGCGGGATGGAAGACGCGACTCGAATGTGGCCGCGAGAGCCTCAGAAGACGGGGCGCCGTCCATGTCGATCTGAACGTCGAGCAGACCGCCACAATCGCAGCGGAGCCGCCGCTCTTCGAGGGGATAGGTCGATCCACACGTTACGCACATCAATTGTCTGTTCATGAGCTCACCTCAATTCTAGTATGTCGCAGAACGGCCCGGTGACAACTACTGTAACACTCTCGGGACGGTTCCGAGATTGTTACACCCCGTGTCTATGGGAAATCAGTTGTGACTTAATGTGAAGGTTCCCGCGAAGGCGGGAACGACGGAGACAGACCAGGGGCAAAGAGAATAGGAGCAGAGTCGATGCCTCTCCCAGTTCTGAGGGAATTCGGGATTTGACGGTGACGGCATTCCGCGATGCGTGCGCACGTTGAGAACCGGCGCCCTTCTGTTGTTCCGTCACTCCATTGATGAATTTGCAGCAACCAGGCGTGTCCCTGTCATAAAGGGAAATAGTCTGCCCGGTCAAAATACACGGCCTCGTATTCTATCCCCTCAGGGTCCTTGAAAAAGAAAGCATAGTAATCCTTGCAGTACTCCGGATACAGCCGCGGTTCATGGACGATTTTTGCGCTGATAGCTTTTACTTGCTGATAAAGCTCGTCCACCTCTGTACGTGAATCTGCATGGAATGCAAGATGATGAAGTGCGCCGGGCTTCCTTCTGCTTATTTGTTCGTCCTTGTATGCGGGCCGCGGGCTGACAATGCCAAATGAAAAGTTGCCGTGGTGGTATTCGACGACGCTGTATTCGTGTTCGGGGACAGTGTCATGTTCCTTGTTCACCAGATCAAATCCCAAAAGCGGCATAAGCTTATCATAGAATTTCTCTGCACATTCAAGGTCAGAAACAGTAACATGAATATGGTCAATAACTGGCTTCATAGAGGTCCCCCTACCTTACTGCGAATGTTTCACAAGCGTCCTGCCATTAGAGTTCCCGGCATACAATGAAATGAGACTGCCCGGGCAAACTGTTTCACGTACAGCCTGACACAGGCAGGGACACCATAGAGTTTCTCCGGCTGAACGCTGCAACGACGGATGAGGTGACAGAGATCGTTCCTGAAGGTCTCAGTGCAGCTTGTCGAGTTCTTCTTTAGTGAGGCGGTTGTGCCGGATGAGGCGTCCGGTGGTGGCAAAGACGACGTCTTCGGCGATGTTGGTCGCCAGGTCGGCGACGCGCTCCAGATTGCCGCTGACAAACAGGATCTGGAGTGACCGGTCGATCGTGCTGGGATCGGCCATCATGTAAGTGAGGAGCTCTCTGAGGACCTGTTGATCCAGCTGGTCGACGATGTTGTCACGCTCCACGACGTCGATCGCAAGGCGGGTGTTCTGGGTCGAGAACGCCGTCATCGCGTCGGCCAGCATCTTCCGTGCTTCTTCGCTCATGCGCGGGATGTCAATGTAGGGCTTGATGTTGGGCCGCGCGATCAGGTACTGCGCACTCTCGGCGATGTTGACGCCATGGTCTGCCAGGCGCTCGAGGTCTGTGCCGATCTTGGCGTACATGTAGACGCTGCGTAAGGTCCGTGCCTCGGGCTGATACAGGGCGATGAAGTTGATGGTTTCGCGTTCGATGGCGTGGTCGAACTCATTTGCCATGGGCTCGTCGACGTCGATGACCTCCCTGGCAAGAGCTTCGTCTTTGGTCACGATAGCCCTCGTGCCTTTTTCTACCATGGAACTGGCCAGGGCGCTGAATACGAACAGCTTGTCTTTGATTTCCTGCAGCTTCTCTTCGTGCATGGTCTGCTCCTTCCCTGTCATCCATACTTGCCAGACAGATAGTCTTCGGTTCGCTTGTCCTGCGGGCCGACGAACACGCGCTTGGTCTCACCGAACTCCACCAGTTCGCCCAGCATGAAAAAGGCGACGTAATCCGAGATGCGCGCTGCCTGCTGCAGGCCGTGGGTCACGAATACGATACTGTAGTCAGACTTGAGGTCGGACAGCAATTCTTCGATAATCGCGGCCGACTTCGGGTCGAGGGCGCTGGTCGGCTCGTCGAACAGCACGACTGCCGGTTCCATGGCGATCGTGCGGGCGATGCACAGGCGTTGCTGCTGCCCTCCGGAAAGGGACGTGCCGGCCTTGAACAGCTTGCTCTGGACTTCCGTCCACAACCCGACTTTGTTGAGGGTCGCCTCCACGATCTGGTCCGCTTTCTCTCGCGAGAGGCGTTGCCCGGTAAGCCGGTAGCCGGCAAGCACGTTTTCGTAGACGGTCATCGTAGGGAAGGGGTTGGGCCGCTGAAACACCATGCCGATGTGCTTGCGGACGTCCACGATGTCCATGGTGGACGTGTCGGTGCCCTCAAGCAGGACAGTGCCGGAGGAACGGGCCCCCGGCGTCATCAGATGCAGCCTGTTGAGCGTTCGCACGAATGTCGTCTTGCCACAGCCAGACGGGCCCATGATCGCGGTGACCCTGTTCTTCGGGATGCGCGCTGAGACGTCGAACAGGACCTGATCCTTGCCAAACCAGGCGTTGATCTTCTGGGTTTCGAGAACGATGACAGGTTCTTCCATGGTTGCCTTCCTTATGCCTTCACCCGCAACACGCGGGCGATGAGATGTTTGGCGCCGTACTGGAGCAGCAGGATGAGCAGGACGAGGACGAAGGCAGCACTCCAGGCCTGCTGCTGGAGGGCGGGATATGGACTGCTGGCATTGACGAAGATCTGGAGTGGAAGGGCCGACATCGGGCGCAGCATGTTCCATTCGACATATCGGCTGCCGAAGGCCGTGAACAGCAGGGGCGCGGTCTCGCCCGCGATGCGGGCCATGGACGTGAGCAGTCCCGACGTGATGCCGGCCGCCGCGGTCTTGATGCTGACATTCCAGACCACGCTCGACCTTCTGGCGCCAAGAGCGTATGCTGCTTCCTTGAGGCCCGAGGGGACGAGGTTTAACACTTCCTCCGTGACGCGCGTTGTCGTCGGGACGAACATGAAGGCGAGCGCAACGCTGGCCGACAGGGCGGAGTAGCTGCGGAAGCGCACAACGAGGAATGTATAGCCGAAGATGCCGATGACGATGGACGGAACGCCCTGCAGGGCATCGGCGCACAGGCGCACGACGTCGGCGAACCGCTGGCCCCGGTGTTCTGCCACGTAGATTCCGGCAAACATGCCAAACGGTGTCCCGATGGCGGCTGCCACGAGCGTGATGAGGAAGGTGCCGACGATGGCGTTGAACACGCCACCACCACTCTCGCCCATGGGAGTGGGCGTCTTGGTGAAGAAATCCCAGTTCAGGTATTTGACGCCGGAGATGAAGATGTGCCATACGATGACGACGAGCACGGTGATGAGCATCACGGCCGATGCAGCGACCAGAAACCCCATAACGCCGTTCTTGAGCTTTCGGGTTGTCATTGCTGAATTCCCCGCCTCAGGATAACGCGCGCCAGGACGTTGATGATGATAGCGATGACGAAGAGGATGAGGGCGAGCTGGATGAGCGAACCGACATAGATGGGCGACGTCGCCTCGAGGAACTGGTTGGCAATCGCCGACGCAAGCGTATTGGCCGGATCGAACAGGGTTGTTGGCATCTTCATTCCATTGCCGATGACCATGGTAACGGCCATCGTCTCGCCAAGAGCCCGGCCGAGAGAAAGCACGAGGGCGCCGACGGTGCTCTTGCGGACGTACGGGAGTTCCACGTTCTGGATGGTATCCCATTTTGTCGCGCCGAGGGCGAGCGCTCCCTCCTTGAGTTCGGTGGGAACGACAAGCAGCGCTTCTAGAATAAGTGATGCGCTGAAGGGCAGGATCATAATAGCCAGCAGCAGGATGGCTGCGAGAAGGCCGACGCCGGTCGTGCCACTGGCGACCAGGGCTTCACTGCCGACCAGTTTGCCAAACCAGACCTCGAACTTGCTGACGATGGGGACGAGGACGAACAGTCCCCAGAGGCCGAAGATGACCGAAGGCAGTCCGCCGAGCAGCCCGATGAGGTACTTGATCGGTTCCGCGACCTTCTTGCCGGCGTAGTCCGCCAGGAAGATGGCGATGCCCAGCGCAAACGGGGTCGAAATGAGCAGGGCGCCGAATCCCGTGACGAGCGTCCCGACGATCATAGGCAGTGCGCCGAATTTCTCGGTGACGGGGTTCCACTCGCTGTGCCACAGGAAGGGAAGGCCAAAGGTGGCCCAGGAGGTGCGGGACGTTACAAGAAGCTGGACGAGGAAAAGCGCAATTGTCGCGACAAGAGCTACAGCCGCAACGAGACTCGCGGCTGTGAACACCCTCTCCCGGGCAGCTTCCCGTCGATCGCTAGGGGATGGCAGAGCCGCCATAGGTCATCGAGTCCACGAGAACCATTGCCTTCTGTATCGCTGCGGCGGGGAGTCTGGCGTAGGACAGCCCCTCGTTGATGGACTGGCCGTCGGCGAGCATCCAGGTCAGCAGCTTCTTGAGTGCCTGCACCTGGGCAAGGGTGCGGCCGACGTAGTTCTGTTCCTTGTAGACGAGGATCCATGTGAAGGCGCTGATGGGGTAGGCATCTTTCCCCGGGCTGTTCACGATCATGACGCGCAGGTCGTCGGGAAGGCTGACTGCCGCAGCTGCGGCGGACGACGCGAGGCTCGGCGTGACAAATGTGCCAGAGGCGTTTTTCAGTGAGGCGAACGGCATGCTGGACTGGACCGCATAGATAAGCTCGATATAGCCGATGCTTCCCTTCGTCTGCGAGATCATGCCCGCGACGCCGTCGTTCCCCTTGCCTCCAATGCCAGTGGGCCAGCTCACCGACTTCCCGGCGCCGACCGTCGATTTCCATGTCGGGCTGACGGCTGCGAGGTAGCTGGTGAAGATGGACGTGGTTCCGGAGCCGTCCGAGCGATGAACGACCGTGATGGCGAGGTCAGGAAGAGAGACACCGGGGTTCAGAGCCGATATCGCCGGGTCGTTCCACTTGACGACTTTGCCAAGAAATATCTCTGCCAGGACCGTGCCATCCAGCTTCAGAGCAGACGTGACGTCCAGGTTATACGACAGGACGACAGCCCCGATACACGTGGGAATATGGAGAACGGGTGCGCCCATGGCCGCTTCCTCCTGATCAGTGAGGAACGCGTCGGAAGCCCCGAAGTCGACGGTCTTGTCAGTGAGAGCTTTGATGCCACCACCCGAGCCGATGCTGTTGTAGTTGACGCGGACGCCGGTGGCGCTGGCATATGTGTCGAACATCTTGGAGTAGAGGGGGTACGGGAAGGTTGCGCCGGCTCCGGATAATTCTTTGACGGTCGTGGAACCTCCCTTAGGACTGCAGCCGGAAGCCACAAGGGTGACGATCAGCAGTATTGTCAACAGTAGTGAAACGTGCCGTCTGTTCTTCATCCAGACCTCCGTAGTTTTTCAGGATTCGTCATTGGGAAGACGACCTGTATCTACAGCATACGTTGTCAGGTTAAGAGGTGGTATAGCAGTTGCTAAGATTGCGTTAAGACTCTAGAGCACCATCTTAGGCCACGAAGGGAGACTCTGTGGCTATTTCACTGGCTTTCCCTGCCACGAGAGTTGTTCGAGAAGGGCGATGGCTGCTTTCCGGATGCTCTCGGGCAGGCCGCCGTACTGCAGTGGCAGAGCAAGGGACTGCCCGTCGCCAAGGACCCAGGAGACCAGGTCGTAGATGGCAACGGCCCGCTCGCGCGACCGGCCGTCATAGGCCTGGTCTCTGTAGAACACCAGCCACGTGAAGCTGACGATCGGATAGGACGTGGCGCCCAGTCGATTCAGGAGCGTTCCCTGAAGGTCAGCGGTCACATCGGGAGGGACTGCGGCCTGCATTGAGGAGATGCTGGGAATGACGAACGCACCCGAGCGGTTGCGAAGAGCGACGGAGTTGAGGCTGGACTGCACGGCGAACGTATATTCCATGTAGCCGATGGCACCTATGGTCTGCCGCACCATGGCCGCCATGCTCGCATTACCTTTCACGCCGACGCCGGCCGGCCACGCGACGAGTTGCCCCACCCCAACCTTGTCGTTCCAGGTCTGGTCGGCGGCAGCCAGGTAGGTCGTGAAGATGCCTGTGGTACCCGACCCGTCTGCGCGGTGGAGGACGACGACGGGGGTGTCCGGAAGCTTGACGACAGGGTTGAGCGCTGCGATGCGAGCATCGTTCCACGTCTTGACGTCACCCCGGAACATTGCAGAGACGAGAGCAGCGTCCATGCGGAGAGCGGGGTTACCCGGCAGGTTGACACAGATCGCCACAGCCCCAAGGCAGGTCGGAATCTGAAGGACAGATGCCGGCAGACGAGCCTGGTCCTCGGCATCCAGGAGGAGGTCGGTGGCCCCCACGTCGATCGTGCGGTCCTGCAAAGCGCGCAGAGCCCCGGACGAGCTCAGGGCTCCGTAGACAGCTTTCACCTGTGTCTTCTGGTACCAGGCGTCGAGCTGCTTGACATACAGGGGCTCGGCAAAGGTGGACCCAGCGACGGCGAGGTCCTTGACTGGAGCCCCCGGAGCAGTCCTGCAACCGGTCGTCCCAATCACCAGGCTGCAAATCAGTACGGATGCGGCAATACGCTTTATGCGTCTCATAGATCCTCCCTCTTCGCGTCGGTTGGTTGTCCAGATGTCGCAGCAGGTCTGCGAGGTCCCAGGTTCTTGGGAATATGAATGACGAAGGTTGTTCCCTTGTTGACAGTGCTCTCGACGTCGATCGTCCCGTTGTGAGCAAGGACGATGCGCTTGACGATGGCGAGGCCGAGGCCGGTGCCGGGACGTCCGTGGTTGCTGGCACGGGAATAGAAGCGCTCAAAGATGCGTGGCAAATCCTTGGCAGGAATGCCCTGACCGGTATCTGAAACACTGAGGATGATATGAGAAACATCTGCAGTGGCGGATACGGTTATGGCTCCAGCCTGCGTGAAGTGATAGGCGTTCTCGATCAGGTTGATGAACATCTGCAGCAGCATCAGACGGTCACCGTACAGGAACCGCCCCTCGCTGTCAACCGAAAACCTCAGAGCGACACCAGTCTCGCGCCCCTGTTTGTCGAACAGCTCTGTCAAGTCGTGCTGCAGCTTGCTGACGTCCACAAGCTCGATCTCCGGTGCCTTGTTCTCGAGGCGGGAGAGAAGCGAGATGTCCGACGAAAGAGCGATGAGACGGTCGACGTTGCGCTGCACGATGTCGAGGTAGTGAGCGTTGCCCGGCTCTTCCCGCAGCAATTCAAGATACCCCCGGATGGCGGTCAGGGGTGTCTTGAGCTCGTGGGAAGCGTTCGTGACGAAATCGGCCTTGATGCGCGGCAACGCCATGGCGTCGGTGATGTCTTCGAGGACGACCAGCGCGCGCCGTTCGCGAAATGCCTTCTCATCCAGTTCGTGGACACTGCAGGAGTAGTACCGACCGTGATCCTCGACGACGACTGTCTGTGACTGGTGCTCGCTGGCGCAGCGATCGATGGCCGCAAGGCAGCCGGGGAGCGTGATGAGTTCTGTAATGTGACGTCCCACGACTGGCAGCGCATCTGCACCGACAAACTGGTCGAACTGCGTGTTGGCCGAGAGAACGGCGCCGGTGCTGTCAAGAATGACAATCGCCTGCGGAACAGCGTCCAGGACGGCAGAGAGTGCCGAGGATTGTAAGTGTTCCCGCTCGATGAGCATCTCACTCTCCCGCAGCAGCGCATAGCTTGCTCTCTGCGCTCGTCCGAGCTCGGTGACGTCGGCGCGCATTGCAAGGCCTGCCAGGCGCTGTACTGAACGATGTTCCAGAGCATCGGCGAGGTCCGATATCGGTCTTGTCGCCATGCGCACAAGAATGACAGCCAGCACGAACCATAGTGCGCTGACGACAAGCAGAAGAGGAAGAGCCCAGGAGAACGTCCCGGATGCCGACTGCCAGGTCAGGCCGACCGGTGAACTTGCCACGGCAAAGCCGATGAGCGAGCCCGTGTCCCTGATCGCGACACAGACGGTGCGTTCGCGCTGTCCCGATTCGATGCGATAGGACACGGCGATGCCCACGTCGCCTGCAGCAGCCTGTTTCACTTCGGGATCGGCAATGCGGTTGGTGATCGATCCTGGATCGAACTTCGAATCGGCGACGGCCGAACCCCCGGCATCCAGGATGGTCAGGCGAAGCCCGGCAGGAAGATCCCTGCGGACCAGGGGCGCAGCAGGGCTGCCGGCACGGACTGCCGTGACGTACCTGTCGGACAACAGCAGTGCGGAAGCCTCGAGGCGGCTGGTCTCGCCCAGGTCTGCCTGAGAATGGACGGACGTGACCTCGACCACCAGTGCGGTCGCAAGCACGAGGCTGGCGACGATAAGGACGGCACTGAGCACGCGGAGGGCGTACGGTCGACTCTGAATCATTCGTTCTCCTCGATGTAGTACCCGAAACTGCGTGACGTGCGTAACAGATGTGCCGCATAGCTGAGTTTGCGGCGGATGCTGGTGATGTGTACGTCGATGACGCGTTCCACGGCGTCGGTCTCACCGGTGGCCCGCAGAAGGTCCTCCCGTGAGACGACGGAGCCTTTCCGCTCGACCAGCATCGTCAAGATGTGGTACTCTGCCGGCGTCAGGTCAATTGGCTTCCCATCAACGCTGGCGGTCTTGCGTGCAGGGTCGATGGAGATTGGTCCCGCGGTCATTGCTCTCTGCTGGGACGTGGCGGGACCCGCCTGCGCGCGACGCAGCATGGCACTCACCTGGGCGACGAGTTCGTGGGGGTTGAACGGCTTGCGGACGTATGTGTCTGCGCCCAATCCCAGTGTGAGGATGACATCGCTCTCGGCCGCCTTGGCGCTGCAGACGATGATGGGCATGTTGTTGCACGACGGGCGCTTGCGCACTGCCTTGATGACGTCGGTACCAGAAAGCTCCGGCATCATGAGGTCGAGGATCAGCAGGTCCGGAGGAGTCTTCTGGGTATCGAGCCACGCAAGGAACGTGACCGGGGACGCGAACAGAACTGGCTCCATTGAATCTCTCTTCAGGTACAGGCCAATGAGCTCCCGGATGTCATCGTCGTCCTCGAGCACCGCTATGCGTCTGATGATCTCACCTCCAGGTGTTTCCAACTGCATCATAAATCTATACTATCAAGGTATTGCGGCAGAAAGTCAAGAAAGCGCCTCGACCAATCCAAAACATACGTCAACTGGTCCCGGAAATTCATGAGAAAAAAAGGAATTCCTCTTCGTGGAGAGCTGGACGGGCCAGGGCTTGGCGCGTGCTATTCTTGCGTGAGTTGACACACATGCAAGCAGGGCAACGTATGCGCAACTGCTATATTTGGTTTTTCCTGGCGTGAGATTGGACATTCGCGTCATGTTCGTTATAGTCGGGGCAGAACATTTGGTGCATTCAATTGATTTGGTCAGAGGTGAAGCCATGGTTAACTTGGTTCTTGTTTCCCACAGCCCTTCTCTTGCGCGCGGAGCTGCCGAACTTGCGCGGCTCATGACGCAGCAATCTCCACTGATTATCGCGACAGCCGCCGGCACCGGCGACGAGAATTCTCCACTTGGGACCAACGCCGAGGAGATAGCTAAGGCGATGGAAGAAGCGTATAGCGATGATGGCGTGCTCGTGCTGATGGATATGGGCAGTGCGGTCTTGAGTGCGGAGATGGCCCTTGAGTTCCTGCCGCCGGACAAGAAGGCCAAATTCATGTTGAGTTCGGCGCCCATCGTTGAAGGAGCGGTTTCTGCGGCCGTGCAAGCGAGCCTCGGTGGAAATCTGGAGCAGGTAAGGGCAGAAGCAATCGGTTCCCTTGGTAACAAGGCTGCTCAGCTTTCGGCGCCCAAGGAGAGCAACGTAACGCAGGCACAGGCGAGCTCAGAGGCTTTACCAGGTCCCGCCGTTGATGCGGTCATTGAAATAAGGAACAGGCTCGGCCTTCATGCGCGACCTGCGGCGACCTTTGTGCAAACAGCTGGGCGCTTCGCATCGAAAATACAATTTGCTCGAACGGACAATGAAACACAGCGATCCAATGCAAAGAGCATTAATGCCGTTGCCAGCATGGGTCTGCGGCGCGGCGCGACGATTCGTGTGTGGGCTGAAGGACCGGACGCATCTGCAGCAATCGATGCACTGAAAAAAGCAGCCGAGAATAACTTTGGCGAAGCCGAAGAAGCAGCAGTGTCCACGGTCACAATCCCCGTGGCAAGCGCCGAACACAGCAGCAAGAGGTTTGATGGCGGCCTCATTGGCATTCCCGCTTCGCCAGGCTACGCGGCAGGTCCGGCAATCGTTTTGAAATTGGCCGAACCGGAAATCAAACAACGCACGATCGATGACCCCGAGGCAGAATGGAAACGTTTGTTGAAGGCCCTGGAAGCCGTGCGTGCTTCGACCCAGCAATTGCGCCGACAGATATCGACATCTGCGACAGAGTACGATGCAGCGATTTTTGATGCCCACGTCATGTTCTTGAATGATCCCGATCTCTTGGAAAAGGTTCGGCTTGCCATTCTTGACGGACACAGGAACGCTGAATGGGCTTGGAGCGAAGCAATTCAAGTTGCGCTTGTCGAGTATCGGAAAATCGAAGACGACTATATGCGTGCTCGTGCCACCGACGTGGCGGATATCGGCCGGCAGGTGCTCATCCAGTTGAACGGAAGTGCAGCTGCTCTGAACATGCCGTCCCCCGGGATCCTGATTGCGGCGGATCTGTCGCCCTCTGATACGGCGCGGCTCGACCGCGCAATGGTGCTCGGCGTCTGCACTGAAATGGGTGGCCCTACATCGCACAGCGCAATACTTGCGCGGGCGCTGGGCATCCCCGCAGTTCTCGGCTGTGGCGAAGCCATTGGCGAAATTGCCGAGGGAACACCCCTCGTGGTGGATGGATCCACAGGACAGGTCTGGATTGCTCCATCCGCGCAGATTTCCAGCGTATATCAGGAAAAGATCGTGGAGTGGCGCAACCTGCAGACCTTGGCCCGGCAGACAAGCCGCGCTCCTGCTGTCAGCAAAGACGGCATTGCGGTGGAGATCGTGGCAAATATCGGTTCTGCAAAGGACGCCCGGACGGCGTTGGATTCTGGAGCTGACGGCGTCGGTCTTCTGCGATCAGAATTTCTCTTTCTCGGTCGCCTTGATATGCCGGAAGAAGAAGAGCAGTTCGCAGCCTATCAGGAAATTGCTGAAGTGATGGGAGGCCTTCCACTTGTCGTCAGAACCCTGGATGTGGGTGGCGACAAACCACTGGCCTATCTGCCGCAAAAGGAAGAACAAAATCCCTTTCTGGGAAAGCGCGCACTTCGTCTCTGTCTGGACAAGCCGGATTTTTTCAAGGCTCAGTTGAGGGCAATCCTTCGAGTATCGGCAGGTCATAACATCAAGATCATGTTCCCCATGGTTGCAGACATTGCAGAACTGCGTCACGCGCTCTCTCTCCTGGAAGAAGCCCGGGAAGAAGTACTGCGACGTGGAATTCTGACCGCGCCGAAAGTCGACGTTGGAATCATGGTGGAAATACCCTCGGCGGCTCTTCTTGCTCCAGTATTCGCCCGCGAGGTGGATTTTTTCAGCATCGGCACAAATGACCTGACGCAGTACACGATGGCCGCTGAGCGCGGAAATGCCGACGTAGCTTACTTGCAGGATGCTCTGCATCCGGCGGTCCTTCGGTTGATAGACCGGACCATACGCGGCGCCGACGAAGCGGGCAAATGGGTCGGCGTTTGCGGAGAACTGGCTGGCGACCCCGTGGCAATTCCGATACTGCTCGGCCTCGGTGTCAAGGAGCTGAGCATGGCGCCTGGATCGATACCCGTAGCAAAGAGCCTTGCGCGCACTCTGGACATCGCCGGGCTGCGCGACTTCGCCAGGGAAAGTCTGGAATTGGAAAGCGCAGCAGCGGTAAGGCTCTTGGCAAAGGAGCGGCTGGGCTTGCAGTAGGAGCAGGGATACTATCGTTTGACATTCCGCTCTGGGCAATGCTTGTGGAATTTGACGAATGTGTTATCGTGTCCATAATGGGATATATTGCGGACGATAGCTACAGGCTTCTGTACATCAGTGTTTCCCCGGTTCCAGAGTTTCAGAAGCCCTGGGTGTCGGGTACCTATAGCAAGTGATGTCTGAAAGGAAGGGGGTGAACGGGAGATCGGCGTTGTTGACAAATAGGTCGTATCTCAAGAACCTTTGGTGATTGGGTTTCTGCAAGTCGTATTGTCCCTGCACGTAAAGGAGACAGCAGAATGAAGAAGCACGGTCTGTTTGGAGAGTTAATCGGTGAAGTATTTGGAACCTTTATCCTGATCCTGCTCGGCGACGGAGTAGTCGCCAACGTTGGTCTCGCCCCCCGCCTTGCTGCTGGTGGCTATAACTGGAATACCATTACAATCGGCTGGGCAATGGCTGTCATCATCGCCGTGTACGTCTCTGGTGGCGTTTCCGGTGCGCATCTGAACCCGGCTGTTACCCTTGCCATGGCCGCAAAACGCGGCTTTGCATGGGCAAAGGTCGTTCCATATTGGATCGCCCAGATGGTCGGCGCCTTCCTTGGCGCTCTCGGCGTCTACCTTGTCTACCTTGATGGTCTTAAAGCTGCCGGCATGCCCAACGTATGGTGCACCGGGCCCGGTTCAGTCTTTGGTCAGACATTCTGGGGAGCTGGAACTGCTACAGCAGCTGGCCCCTACACCTTGTTCGTTGCCTGCGTTGCCGAAATCTTCGGGACCGCCGTCCTGCTCTGGGGTATTCTTGCATCTGGTGACGCCAAGAACATGGGTCTTAAAGATAACCTCGGCGTCTTGATCGTCGGTGGCACCGTTCTTGCCGTCGGTCTCTCTCTCGGTGGACCGAGCGGCTATTCTATCAACCCAGCTCGTGACCTTGGTCCCCGTATCTTCGGTGCCCTTGCCGGAACGAAGGGTCTCTTCGACGGCATCTACTGGCTTCTTGCGCCTGTTCTTATGCCTTTGGTCGGCGGCCTCGTGGGTGTTTTCATGTATGATGCGTTCATCACTCCGAATCTCCCTGAGAAGAACTAGCAATAGTTGACAAAGGAGAAATCATCATGGCAAAATATGTAGGAGCAATAGATCAGGGCACGACCAGCACTCGGTTCATGATCTTCGACCATGCTGGACAGGTCATCGGTATCGACCAGAAAGAACATGAGCAGATTTTCCCCAAGCCCGGCTGGGTCGAACATGATCCAATGGAAGTCTGGGCAGCCGTTCAGGCGGTTATAGCTGGTGCACTTGCAAAAGTACATGTCGATGCTAAGGATCTCGCAGCAGTCGGCGTCACCAACCAGCGTGAGACCACGGTGGTCTGGGACAAGAACACTGGCAAGCCGGTCTACAATGCTATCGTATGGCAGGACACACGTACTGACCTCATCTGCAATGAGCTGGCAAAAGTCGGTGGACAGGATCGCCTTCGTGCCAAAGTAGGACTCCCCCTGGCCACGTACTTCTCCGGCCCCAAGATCAAATGGATTCTTGACAACGTTCCTGGTGCCAGAGAAAAGGCCGAGAAGGGCGAACTGTATTTTGGCAATATGGACAGCTGGGTCATCTGGAACGTGACGGGCGGAGTCAAGGGCGGCGTTCATGTCACCGATGTGACAAATGCCAGCCGCACTATGTTGATGAACCTCGAGACCCTGGACTGGGACGAAGAGAACCTCAAGCTGATGGGCATTCCGCGCTCTATGCTCCCCGACATCAAGGCCTCTTCAGAAGTCTACGGTACAGGCGTTGGCGTACTCGCAGGCATTCCCATCGCCGGTGACCTTGGCGACCAGCAGGCAGCTCTCTTTGGCCAAACCTGCTTTAGCGCGGGAGAAGCCAAGAACACCTACGGTACCGGCTGCTTCATGCTGCTCAACACCGGCACCAAGCCCGTTCCTTCCAAGAACGGTCTGCTTACCACTCTCGGCTACAAGATCGGCAAAGAGCCCGCCGTGTACGCTCTTGAAGGTTCCATCGCCATCACAGGCGCTCTGGTTCAGTGGCTGCGCGACAACCTCGGCCTGATCCAGAAATCCTCCGACATCGAGGCCTTGGCCAACACGGTCGAGGATAACGGTGGCATCTACTTCGTACCCGCATTCTCCGGCCTCTTCGCCCCGTACTGGAAGAGCGACGCTCGTGGTGTCATCGTCGGCATGACCCGTTACGTCAACAAGGGTCACATCGCCCGCGCCGCACTCGAAGCGACTGCGTATCAGACCCGCGAAGTCCTCGAAGCCATGAACAAAGACTCCGGCGTTCCGCTTACCGCACTCAAGGTAGACGGCGGCATGGTGTTCAACAACACATTGATGCAGTTCCAGTCGGACATCCTCGGCGTTCCCGTCATCCGCCCGAAGGTAGCCGAAACCACCGCTCTCGGTGCTGCCTATGCAGCTGGCCTTGCAGTCGGTTTCTGGGCCAAGGTCGAAGATCTGCGCGCCAACTGGGGTGTGGACAAGACTTGGGAACCCAAGATGGACAGCGCCAAGCGCGCCACGCTCTTTAACGGCTGGCTTGAAGCCGTCAAGCGCACGTTCGGTTGGGTAAAGCAATAGGACTATTGCTATAGGCTTCTCGTATTCGAAACGAGCCGCGACCGGCGGTCGCGGCTCGTTCTTGTTTGGCAGAGTCTATCAACGATATTCCGGCTCTATTCTCTAGAATTACGATACTGAGCAAAAGGAATGGCGACAATGGCGGACAAAAAATATGATGTCATCATCATAGGCGCGGGTGTGGTCGGGAGTATGGTGGCCCGGTTTCTCTCGCGCTACAAACTTGATATCCTTCTGATTGAAAAGGATTCTGACATCGGCATGGGCGCCTCCTCCGCGAATACGGCGATTATCCATGCCGGTTATGACCCCAAGCCAGGTACTCTGAAGGCCGAGATGAACGTTGTGGGAAACCAGATGTTTGATCAGCTGGCAGGCGAACTCAACTTCACCTTTGAGAGGCGCGGTGACTACGTCGTTGCTATAGGACCGGAAGAATTTGCCAAGCTTGAGAGTCTGCGGCAGCAGGGACTTGAGAATGGGGTTCCCGGAATGGTCATACTCAACGGCGCAGATGTTCGCCGAAGGGAGCCCAACATCAATCCCGAGGTAAGCGGTGCTCTCTGGGCCACTACCGGCGGTATCTGTGATCCCTTCGGCGTTGTGGTTGCCGCTGCGGAGAATGCCGTCGTCAACGGGGTCACCCTTATGACTGACACGACATTTGAGGACTTCATTATGGATGGAAAACGCATCGTCGGCATCAAGACAAATCGCGGCGATTTCAGGTCTCGCTGGGTCGTCAACAGTGCGGGCCTGTATTCCGATGTGGTGATGCACAAGGCCGGTCTGCGGCCGGAGTTCAAGATTACGCCTCGAAAGGGTGAGTATTACGTCTTCGACAAAGCCGAAATCACCATCAATAACGTGCTTTTCCCGGTGCCGTCGGCAACCAGCAAGGGTATTCTGGTTACCACAACCGTGCATGGCAATACCATCATAGGACCGAACGCCCTGGAGATAGATGACAAAGAAGACCGCTCCATCACTCGTGAAGGATTGGATGAAATCTGGCAGGGGGCTATCAACCTGATTCCCTCGCTCAGTCTGCGATATTCGATAGCCGAATTTGCTGGACTGAGGCCGGGAGGAAACGCCCCGTGCGCCAACCCCGACGTCAACTACAACAAGGATTTCATCATCGAGATTCCCAAAGAGGTCGAGGGATTGGTCAATCTTGGCGGCATCGAGTCGCCGGGACTTAGCTCGTCTCCTGCCATTGCCGTCCGGGTCGTCGAGCTGCTCAAGGGCGCCGGTGAGAAGCTGGAGGAGAAGTCGGAATGGAACCCCATACGCAAGGCTCGTCCGCGCTTCCGTGACATGTTGCCGATTGAGCAGAAGTTGCTCATAGAGAACGATCCAAGCTATGGACGCGTCATTTGTCGCTGCGAGAACGTCACCGAGGGCGAAATCGTGGCCGAAATACATGCACCCATACCCGCGTGCACCTACGACGCCATAAAGCGGCGCACCTGGCTGGGTACGGGACGCTGTCAGGGTGGTTTTGATACTCCGCGTGTCGTCGAGATTCTTGCCCGCGAACTGGGTGTCTCACCGCTCGAAATCAGCAAGAAGGGTAAGGGATCAGAATTCCTTGTCCGGCCGACCAAGGATGAGGAGGCGAAATAATGTTAAAGGAAAAATACGACGTGATCGTCATCGGCGCCGGCCCTGCCGGTCTGGCTGCGGCCATAGAAGCAAAGAAGACGGGCGCCCAGGATGTGCTCGTCATCGAGCGGGCACAGGAGCTGGGCGGGATTCTGCAACAGTGCATTCATAACGGATTTGGCCTCCAAATATTCAAGAAAGATCTGCCAGGTCCTGCCTATGCGCAGCGTTTTATCGATGAGCTTGCAGGGCTTCACATCGATACGTTGCTGGATGCGATGGTACTCAATGTGAGCAGCGAAAGGCATGTGTATGCGACGAGTCGGGGGTCTGGTTTTGTCGAACTAGACACGAGGGCTCTGGTGCTGGCTATGGGCTGCCGTGAGCGAACGCGGGCACAGATTGCTTTGCCGGGAACAAGGCCGGCGGGCGTGTATACCGCGGGAACGGCCCAGCGTTTTGTCAATATCGAAGGTTTTATGCCTGGCAAGCGCTTCGTGATTCTGGGCTCGGGCGACATCGGCATGATCATGGCACGCAGGCTTACCTTTGAAGGAGCCAAGGTAGAACGAGTGCTGGAAATTATGCCCTTCCTGACCGGCCTGACGCGCAACTATGTGCAGTGCCTTCAGGACTACGATATTTCACTTCAGCTGCAGCATACGGTCAAGCGCATCATCGGCAATGACAGGGTAGAGGCGATCGAATCGGTTCAGATCGATAACCAGCGCCAGCCGATACCGGGCACCGAGGAGACCATTCCCTGCGATACACTGTTGCTTTCGGTAGGCCTCATCCCGGAGAATGAACTTTCGCGCAAGGCGGGCGTTTCACTTGACCCCGTCACCGCTGGCCCGTTTGTCGACGAAAAAATGCAAACTAACGTGCCGGGCATCTTTGCCGCGGGCAACGTGGTCCATGTCTACGACTTGGTGGATTGGGTGACTCAAGCTGGGATGCTATGCGGGCGGAACGCAGCGCAATACGCCATCGCTGAACGCAAGCACCTTGGCCGACGGGTAAAGATGAAAGCCGGAGACAATGTTCGATACGTCGTCCCTCATGTTCTGGACAAGGAAAGCCTTGCGGAATCGGCCCAGCGTTTACAGATGCGTGTGACACTGCCGATCGAGGAACCCGTCTGGGTCGAAGTCATGAACGGCGAAGAACGCGTGACCAGAAAGACGGAACTCTATGTGCGCCCGGGCGAGATGGTCAATATCGACATTCCACAGTCTGCCTACGATGCGGTGCAACGCGCGTCCGAGCTGAGCGTGCGAATCGTCAGGCGATAAGGAGACTGATATGACGCAGGAACATAGGAAGTTTATCTGCATCACATGTCCAAGGGGTTGTGCCCTGGACGTGACAATGGAGGGCGAGGCCGTAGTCAAGATGGAAGGGAATAGCTGCAAGCGCGGTATCGACTATGTGACAGGGGAACTGAACGACCCGCGGCGCATGGTGACGACCACGGTCCGAGTAAGGGGCGGCGTACATCCTCTTGCCCCAGTCTACACCGAATCGCCGATTCCCAAGCCACGTATTCTTGATCTGCTGGCCGAAATCCGAAAAATCGAGCTCAGGGCTCCCGTGAAGTTCGGAGACGTCGTCATTGAAAACGCACTCGGTACCGGTGTCAACGTTCTGGCAAGCAGGAATATTCCGGCAAAGAGCGAGGCATCATAGGAACTGACATGGGAAAAGACCTGCAGGGGAAGAAAGGCGTCATCGTACCAACAGAAACACCGACACCCACTGTCGAGCCGAAGCCGGGGCTGATTCAGAAGAAGGAACCGCCACGCTACTGGATCAGACTCGCAGTATTCCTCGTGCCGCTTATCCTCAGCGAGATCATGTTCTTGAAGGGCGGAAGACCATGGAACGCCGTGATATTCCCAGTAGTCTGGGTAGCCTTCTTCTACTTCCAGATGAAGCGGGGCGGGTGGAACGTCTTCAAGCCCTGAAGAGGTAGCCAGTACCTCAACTGCTTTCCTTTTTCACATTGCCCCGGGCTCAACTCACCTGGGGCGTCTTCATTTCTAGGCTCATCCTCCCCTTGCCATTCAGATGAGAGCGTCCGCGTATGCAAAAACCCCCGGCGTGAAGCCGGGGGTTGGCAATTTGCTCTGGAACAGATACTAGAAACCAGTCGGAGCGGTCCAGGCCGGGACAGCCTTCGGATCGGTCGGCGGAACGACGGTGTCGGCGATGATGTCCGTACGAAGGGTCTCGATCTTGGCAATCTGGTCGGCAGACAGGACCTTGGAAACGTTGCCTTGGGCCCAGCCCACGCCACCGTCTGTCAGTGACAGGGTAATGACGCCTGACTTGAACGTGTCGTCGGCCACAGACTTGATGGCCAGCCATGTGGCGTAGTCGACGTGCTTGAGAGCAGATGTCAGCGTGCCGGCAGGGTAGAGGTTCGGATTCTTGCCCATGTCGACGTCGACGCCGATGCCCCATAGACCCTTGTCAGGTCCGCCGGCTTCCTTGAGGGCTTCGAACATGCCGTTGCCAGTGGCTCCGGCAGCGTGGAACAGGATATCGCACTTCTGGCCGAGCATTGTCTGGGCAAGCTGCTTGCCCTTGGGTTGGTCGCCGAAGCTGCCAGCGTAGACGTTGGCCACATTCTTGCCATCGGTGCCGTACGCGGTCTTGTTGGTGGTCTTGATGCCAGCGAAGAAACCTGCTTCATAGCGCTGAACCGGTGGAACGGCGATACCGCCGATGTAGCCGATCTTGTTGGTCTTCGTCGCATAACCGGCGATAGCACCGACAAGGAACCCGCACTGCTCTTCCTTGAACAGATAGTCAACAAGGTTGGGGAGGTCAGGGAGAGGTGCAAACGTCGTGGGGTCGGAGGGAACGGCGTCGATGAGCATGAACTTGACATCCGGATGATCCTTCGCGACCTGGTAGGTGGCGTCGGCAAGCATGAAGCCGACAGCGACGATGAGCTTGCAGCCTTCATCCTCAGCGAGCTTGGTGAGGTTGGGGATGTAGTCCGTCTGCTCCTTGGACTCAAGAACGACGGGGGCGATGCCAGGGATTGCAGCAATTTTCTTGTCGGTAAGGTCGGGGGCGTTGTCAGCCAGAGACTGTGCGTAGTCCGCATCAGACATGGCAGTGTATCCGCCACCCTTGACGTACGACTTCTTAGCGGCCCAGATCTCGAGGCCACGCATCGCAGAATCGTTGAATGATTGGTCCCCACGGCCACCGACGTCAGTGACAAGGCCAACCTTGATCTCGTCGACAACCGGCGTGGCTTTCTTACAACCGGTGAAGACGGAAGCAGCAAGAGCTAGAATCAGTAAAACAGACAGCAGTCTTCTCATATGTTCTCCTCCAGAACAGAATAGCCTTACAGAGCGTATTGTAGCACAAATACGTCATCCATGTCCCGACCGCGGCGGTTGCATCGGTCTGCCAGTCACACGCCAAGCTCATGTGCCTGCGGTTCGCCTCCCACTACGCATGTCTGAGCACCCACTCACAATCGGAGTATATCCAGCTATCAGCGAAATGCATCAGACCATCCTCAGTCTCCTGGGAGACTGTTCACCGACGCACACAACCATATCGGTTCGGGGTCTCGCAACACAAAACCCCCGGCGTGAAGCCGGGGTTGGCAGTCGATTCTGAAGCAGAGTCTAGTAGCCGGTCGGGGCTGTCCACTTTGGGACGGCCTTGGGATCTTCGGGAGGAGTGATCTTGCCGTCGATGATGTCCTGACGAAGGGTGTTGATCTTGGCAATCTGGGCGGCAGACAGCACCTTGGCAACGTTGCCCTGAGCCCAGCCCACACCACCATTGCGAAGAGACAGGGTGATGACGCCAGGAGTGAAGGTGCCGTAAACGGCGGACTTGACAGAGATGTAGGTGGCGAAGTCGACGTGCTTGAGAGCAGACGTCAGCGTGCCAGCGGGATAAAGGTTCGGGTTCTTGCCCATGTCGACATCGACACCGATGCCCCACAGACCGGCGGCTGGTCCTCCAGCTTCCTTGAGGGCTTCGAACATACCGTTGCCAGTGGCTCCGGCAGCGTGGAACAGGATATCGCACTTCTGGCCGAGCATGGTCTGGGCAATAAGCTTGCCGGCGGGCTGGTCGACGAAGCTGCCAGCGTAGACGTTGGGCACGTTCTTGCCATCGGTGCCGTACGCGATCTTGTTAGTCGTCTTGATGCCGGCGAAGAAACCTGCTTCATAGCGTTGAACCGGCGGAACGGGCATACCACCGATGTAGCCGATCTTGTTGGCCTTCGTCGCATAGCCGGCGATGGCGCCGACAAGGAACCCGCACTGCTCTTCCTTGAACAGGAAGCAGACAAGGTTGGGCAGGGTGGGCAGAGGTGCAAACGTTTTGGGGTCGGAGGGAACGGCGTCGATGAGCATGAACTTGGTCTGCGGATGTTCCTTGGCAACCTGGTAGGTGGCGTCGGCAAGCATGAAGCCAACAGCGACGATCAGGCTGCACTTCTCATCTTCGGCGAGCTTGGTGAGGTTGGGGATGTAGTCCGTCTGTTCCCTGGACTCAAGGACAACCGGAAGAACATTCGTGAGTGGGGCGATACCCCGGTCACTAAGGTCCGGGGCGTTGTCGGCCAGGGACTGCTTGTACGCGGCATCGGTCATCGCCGTGTATCCACCACCTTTGACGAAGGACTTCTTGGCTGCCCAGATCTCGAGACCGCGCAGCGCAGAGTCGTTGAATGACTGATCGCCGCGGCCACCGACATCGGTGACAAGGCCAATCTTGACAGTGCTCGTGACAGGAGCCTTGGAGGTGACGGTGACTTTGCGGGCGGTCGCATTCCAGGCGACGTTCAATCCGGACTTCTCAGAAACGAAGCGAATCGGAATGAGCGTGCGGTTGGCCTTGGAAATGTAGGCGGATGCATCCATGAGGAAGCTGTCACCATTGACCTTGACAGCCTTCTGAGCAATGACGAACTCAAAGGATGTTGCGCCGAGGAGGATGGCGACCTTCTTGGTGGCAGCGTCATAGTTGACGTCGGCACCAAAAGCCTCCGCCACCAGACGGATCGGTACGAATGTGCGGGAGTCCGTGATCTCCGGGGCCTGGTCGCCCTTTACGATAGCCCCATTTAACGTGTAATCGAGCTTGCCGATCGTCAGAACGAGAGTAGTCGTCGTTGCAGCAGTAGCAGTGGATACACCAGCAGTGAGCCCGACAATCATTGCCAGGACGAGGACAAGCGAAATAAATCTCTTCACGTTTCCCTCCATAATTGGATGTGGTACACTTTGGGGCACATGTCGACGCTCCACCTATGAGCCTAACCATAACACGTCTTCGGTCAAGCCTTGTTTAAAGATACTGGAGGCGGCCCTCCACCTCGGCGCTCACGTTCTGATGGTTGCGCAGATACTCCTCGACGACGTCCCGGCCGGACGTGGCAAGCAGGCGAGGCTGTTCCAGCTGTGCCAGTTCCTCGTTCGTCAGCTGCAGCCCGACGGTCGAATTCTTATAGTGGTACCCCTGAAGACAGATGGAATACCGCGAGGAATTATCGATGGGGACCCCATTCAAGGTCAGTGACACCAGTTCATGTTTCGCCAGGTCGTAGACCGCCTTCACTCCTCTGTTCACCTGATAGTACTCGCCCTCGCCATTGCGGTTCTCCGGACGCATGAAGCCGGCAAATGCGTGTTTGAGCTGTACGCCGGTCACGGTGAACCGGGTGATGGAGTCGTCGTAAGGGAACAGCGCCAGGTAGTCGCCCAGGGTAACGATGGGCCCCAGCTCCGTCTTGCGGATACTGCCGCTGCCGACAAAGGCGACATCGACACCCGTTGTTTCCTGGATCGCGTCGGCGAACAGGTTCCCCAGTTCTGTCTCGCGCGTGCGCTCTGGGTGCGTGAGCGTGCGTGCAAACTTGGAGATGATGCTGCCGTACTTTTTGTCGACGATGTCTTTGAACCCGTCGATGAACGCGGTGAGCTTGTCGTCGCGCTGGCAGTGGATGTTGTCGATTGGGACCAGTTTCCAGGTCCAGTCGACGATGCTGTTGGTGTCGTCGTCCACGGTGATGTCGAATCGTCCGACCTGGTCGGTACCGACCCCAGCCTGCGCGATCAAGATGTTCTTGACGATGGCGGGCTGCTCCAGTACCGTGTGGCTGTGCCCTCCGATGATCATGTCGACACCCCAGGCCGGATCCAGCAGGCTCGCAAGCTCCTTGTCGGACTCAAAGCCGATGTGGGTCAGCAGGATCGTCAGGTCGATATCATCATTCTTGTAGGCGTTGCAGATTTTCCCGACTTCGGCGGCCGCCTCCTGCAGTGTGATAAACGACGACAGCATGTTGTCGGTCTTCAGCATGTCCATGACCTTCTCCGTGATGATCCCGATGAACAGGATGTCGAAGCCGTCGACGTTCTTCACCACATACGGCTGGAACAGGCGCTTGTTGTACTGGGTGATGTAGAGGTTGGCGTTGACGATGGGGAAATTGGCAATCTTCTCCAGGAACAGGAGGTGTGGCAGTCCATAATCGAACTCGTGGTTGCCCAGCGAGGCGACGTCCGGCGACAGGTAGTTCATGATCTCGATCGTGCTGATCCCCTTGTACTCGGCGTCGATGATTGACCCCTGCACCATGTCGCCCGCAATGCAGTAAATGACATTCTTCTCCTCACTCCGGACCTCGTTGATGTACCCGGACAACAGTGACAGGCCGCCAATCAGGTGGCCCTCTTCGCCGCGCATCTCTGCGAGGAAATCGCCGTGCATGTCGTTGCTGTGCAGGATCGTGAACCGCTTCCTGATACCCATGTTGACCTCCTGTGGAGAATGGCGGTGACAGCCTTTCGGCACATTCTCGGGGAAAGGAGCTCTGTGTCAAGCACGTGCCAGAGTCTGTTCGGAGTCGTCTCACGAATGGGGCACCGCGCGGCCTGACCATTGCCATGGACGCCTCGTTGCGTAGTATTGACCAAAAGGACTGGAGGAGACTGTGGCGATGATACAGGACTTTGAGCAACTCGACATCAGAACAGGGACGATCACCGCGTGCGAGCCGTTTCCTCAGGCCCGCAAGCCCGCGTACAAGCTGACCATCGACTTTGGGCCCGATCTTGGCGTCAAGCATTCCAGTGCCCAGATCACAACGCTCTATGCGCCGAAACAACTTGTCGGGCGGCAGGTGCTGGGGGTCGTCAACTTCCCCAGCCGTCTCGTGGCGGGGTTCCCGTCAGAAGTGCTGGTTCTCGGTGTCTATACTCCCGAGGGCGTGGTGTTGATCGTTGCAGACCGCCCAGTGCCCGACGGGCTCAGGCTCGGCTGATCCGGAAGTATTGCGCCTCGGCGCGCGGCACCTATCATGAGAGAGAACCTCAACCAGGAGGCAACCATGGACGAAGACAGAAAGACCTTCTATATCGGTACCGAGGTGGACCCGTCGACGGGTCAGGCTGGAGCCCCTGTCCTGTATCCGAGCAGGGACCTGACGACGCACGGCGTCATCGTCGGCATGACCGGGTCCGGCAAGACGGGCCTGTCCATCGACCTCATCGAAGAAGCACTGATGGATGGCGTTCCTGTCATCGCCATCGACCCCAAGGGCGATCTGGGCAACCTCCTCCTGACATTTCCGGGCCTGAGTGCCACGGAGTTCCAGCCGTGGGTTGATCCGGCTGAAGCTGAGCGAAAAGAACTGACGGTGGAGCAGACGGCTCTCGAAACGGCAACGACATGGCAGAAGGGGCTTGCTTCGTCAGGGATTGCGCCGGAACGGATCGCGCAGCTGAAGGCGAAGGCCGATTTTGTCATCTTCACGCCGGGGTCGACTGCGGGCATCCCGGTGTCGGTTCTGCAGAGTTTCCGCAGGCCTGCGGGGGACCTCGGCGACGAGGAGACGCAGGAGAAAGTCAAGGGTGTCACCTCCGCCCTCCTTGGCCTCGTGGGCATTGACGCCGATCCAGTTCGCAGCCGTGAGCACATCCTTATCAGCTCCATCATCAACGATACATGGGGCAAGGGCATGGACCTGACCCTCCCAGACCTCATCGTGCAGCTGCAGAACCCGCCGTTCGAGAAGCTTGGCGTCTTCGAGGTGGACACCTTCTTTCCGCCAAGGGAACGGCTGGATCTTGCCATGCGCATCAACGGCCTCATCGCTTCCCCCTCGTTTCAGTCCTGGTTGAACGGCGCTCCTCTGGATGTCGAGAGGTTCCTTCACGCACCGGATGGCAGGCCGCGTTGCAGCATCTTCGCCATTGCACACCTGTCTGACGTGGAGCGCATGTTTTTCGTGACGCTCCTGCTCCAGGAGGTTCTTGCCTGGATGCGTCTCCAGCAGGGGACGGATTCCCTGCGTGCCCTCCTGTACTTCGACGAGGTGTTTGGGTACTTTCCACCATACCCATTCAATCCGCCCTCCAAGGTGCCCCTGCTCACCCTGATGAAACAGGCACGCGCGTTTGGCCTCGGCGTGGTGCTGGCGACCCAGAACCCCGTGGACGTCGACTACAAGGGCCTCAGCAATGCCGGTACCTGGGTCATTGGCAAACTTCAGCAGGACGGCGACCGCGAACGTGTGCTGGGCGGCCTCGAGGGAGCCCTGCAGGAAGGCGGTGGCACGCTCGACAGGGCGTGGTTCAGCAGTATCCTGGGCAGTCTCAAGCCGCGCCAGTTCCTCTTGCACAACGTCCATACCGCCAGGCATGTCGTCGTGCAGTCGCGCTTTGCGATGAGCTACCTGCGCGGACCCCTCACCAAGAGCCAGATTGGACAGCTGATGGCGTCACGGAAGACTGAGTTCGAGCATGTCACGCACGAGGCACTGCCCACGGCGGGACCGTCGCGGTACCTGCCTGCCTTCCCTGACGGCATCCCGGTCCAGTTCGCTCCCGTTCCGGCGGGGACCACGCTCGACCCATTCGTGTTCGGCGAAGCGGACGTGGCATACGAGGACAAGACGACCGGAGCATTCGTGCAGGAGCATCTTCTGCTTTCCGTCCCGGTCTCGCAATGGCCCGCCGTCGACTGGACGACCGCTGAGCAGCTGCCCGAGGGCATGACGTGGTGGGACAAGGCTCCCGAGGGCGTACTGTTCGAAGAGGTTCCTGCGGACCTGCAGAAGCCGGCGTCCTGGAAGACCCTCACGGCGCGGCTCAAAGACGTCCTGAAGGTCCGGTCCCTGACGCTGCTGACGAGCAAGCCGTATAAGGTCGCCCAGCAGGACGGCGAAACGGAAGGCCAGTTCATGGCGCGGCTCGGCGTCCTGTCCGCTCCCGACATCACCAGAGCGGTCAACAAGGTACGGGAGAAGCTGGAGGAGAAACAGCACAAGCTGCAAGACGACTTGACCGAGGCGCAGCAGCGGCTCAACATCGCGCAGATGGAGGCACGCAACCGCAGCTCGACGGCGACCATGCAGACGGCGGAGGCGTTCCTGGGTCTGCTGGTGGGGCGCAAGCGTAGCTTCACGGCTGGCGCCCGGACGCGGGGAACAGCCCAGACGTTACAGGAGAAAGCCAGGGACCTCCAGCAGAAGGTGAACGACCTTCAGCAGCAGCTGGCGGTGCTGGCGGCGCAGACGCAGGCGACCGTGATGGCAGAGGAACAAGCTGCCAGGGCGAAGTACCTGGCGGTGGAAGCAAGACTGCTGCGCCCGAAGGTGAGTAACATAGTCGTCAAGCGAGTGGGCGTCATTTTCCGCTAGACGCCATAACGTTTTCACTACTGAATCTGCCCGGTCCCACGTTTGATGGGACCGGGCAGACGCTTTGCAGGCGGACCTGTGGCGACTCAGGACGGCTGGTCTGCCAGTGCGTCGGCGACCGCGGTGATGAGGTCCTCCATGTGATATGGCTTCTGTACGTAGCCGACCATGCCTGCGTCGAGGGTGTCCTGCGCATGTCCATCCAGACCGTAGCCCGTCGACAGGATGGCGCGCACGTCGGGGTCGATGGCTTTGAGGGCTTTGAAGCATTCCTGGCCATCCTTTCCGGGCATGACCATGTCGATGATGACGAGGTCGGCTTCGTGGGGATGTGCGCGGTACCAGGTGACCGCCTCCGTGGTACCGGTGGCGGTGACGACGTCGTACCCTGACCGGCGCAGCATCTCTCGCGCCAGCTTGCGGACGACTTCTTCGTCGTCGACGACCAGGATGCGCCCGTGTCCCTTGCGTGGGAGATCGGCAGGGTGCGCAGTCGCGGGTACGACGTCGGTTGCCGGGACGTACACGGTAAACGTGGTCCCCTTGCCGATATCGCTCTCGACGTCGATGAACCCCTGGTGTGCTTTCACGATTCCATACACCATAGCCAGTCCCATGCCGGTCCCCTTGTCCACGTCCTTGGTCGTGAAGAAGGGCTCGAAGATGCGGCGGAGGTTCTTCTTCTCGATGCCGACGCCGGTGTCAGAGACTGATAGCGCGACAAACACGCCTGGCTGCGCTCCGGGGTGCGCCATGACCTGTTCGGCATCGAGTGCCTGGCGCCATGTCCGGAATGTCAGGCTCCCACCCTGTGGCATCGCGTCACGCCCGTTGATGGCCAGGTTGAGCACGACCTGCTGGAGTTGTCCGGGATCTCCCAGGACGGTTGCCTGATCCGTATCGAAGTGTTCGGTCACACTGATGTTCTTGTTGACCGTTCGGGTGAGAAGCGACACGACCTCGAGGATTGTGCTGTTGAGGTCGACGGTGGTGTTCTGACGCTTGCCCCGCCTTGCGAAGCTCAGCAGCTGTTTGGTGAGCTCAGCAGCTCGCTCGGCCGCCTGCTGGATGACGTGCAGTCCCTCCTGCATAGTACTGCCGGGAGCGGCGTCCGGCTCCAGCATGTTGGCATATCCCAGGATGCCCGTCAGGATGTTGTTGAAATCGTGGGCGACGCCGCCAGCCAGGAGTCCGATACCCTCCAGCTTCTGGGACTGGCGCAACTGCTCCTCGAGAGCAGCCTCCTGTGTGATGTCGCGCCCGACGTAGGTATAGTTTGCAACCTCGTCACCGGGGCCTCGGACGGGACTGACCGTCAAGTCGAGTTCCACCAAGCTGCCATCCTTGCGAACGCTCGTGATTTTCTTCTTCCAGCTGTCGTAGGTGGTCAGGTGCTCCTGTGCTCGCCGTTCGAGAGGGACCGCAACCTCGTCGCCCAGAAGTCCCCGGATGTTGCGCCCTCTGCTTTCCGCGTCTGGAAACCCGGTTGCGTGCTCGAATGCAGGGTTGATATAGGTGACGACGCCGTTGGGATCGGTGATGGCGATGGCCTCGGCGGCCTGTTCGATGGCGGTGGCCAGGCGAAGCGCCCTGGCCTCGGCCCGTTCGCGGCGGACGTCATTGACCCCAAGGAAGGCAATGCCCAGCACCAGCAGCAGCATGATTACGATGGTGAAGACGACAAGCCGACGGTTGGTGTCGAGGATGGTGACGGGGCGGTTGATCACCGTAGCCCCGACAGGAAGGCTGGACAGTGGGATGCCAAATGCCTCCAGTTTGCGCCAGTCGAATGCCACAAGCGTCGACCGTTGTGTCACCACTGGAATTGAGCTGACGGGCTCGCCAGCCAGGATGCGGGTGGCGAGTTCTCCCGCCTGTGTACCCTCCAGCTGAGCGCTGGTGAGCACGCCGCCAACAATGCCTTGACCCAGGCAATGTTCATACATGCCGTAGATGGGAAGGCTGGTGTGCCGGGCGAGCTCAGCAGTAAACTGTGGCATGTCTATGAAGACCCCGTCGCGATCGCGAATGAACGGTGCAGCCAGGATGATGGTATTGCCAGGGAGTGCCGCCACTGCGTCCATGAGCTCTGCGACTGTCGCATCAGGGGAAAACGTAAACGTAGCACGGTCCTTGAACTCCGGGACGACGCTCTGGATGGTTTGGCGAGCAGCAAGGCCCGCCTTAGTGAAGTCCGTGATGACGTAGACGTTGTTGGCGTGTGCATGCAGCTTGAGCGCCAGCGCGAATGTCCCGGCGGGGTCGATCTCCTCGGCCACGCCCGTGACATCCTTCGCCCCCCTGAGTAGAGACGTCTGATAATCGTTTATCCCGCAGAACACGATGGGTACGCTGGCAAACAGACTACTGCGATGGTCCAGCGCAAAGTTCAGCGCCGGGTTGTCAGTGACAATCAGGACGTCGGGTCTGCTGACACCGTAACGCGTCTGCAGCAGCTTCTCGACCTGATCGAGGTTCTGCTGCGAGGGGAACCGGCGCCAGTCGAGGTATTCTGCAGAGAGCTCAATCGACGACGGCGAGTCATCAAGGACACTGCGGATCCCTGCGACCTCACCGTCCGTCCATGAGTAGCCCTGATCGTAGGAGTTGAGGATGAGGACGCTGCTGGGAGGCGCTGCGGCAACAGCTGGCAGAATCCCCAGCATTGCTGCGAAAATTGCAGTCAGAACGAGCAATATGACCAGACGGGATGCCTTCACGCGTATTCCTCCGAGCCATGGAACGAACAGTGACACACGACCATTGTGACGCTCAGGCTCTGCTATTCAAGAGGGGCACTGTCTCGCGAGAGCCACTGCAAGCCCTTCCATGTCGTATGGTTTCGCGAGGATGCCCTCGAACCGGTGGCTTCTATGGTCTGCAATAACGGTATCTGGCAACTGGCGACGTCAGGCATCAGTGCCGAGGATGGACGGCTGGTCGGCCGAAGATGTGTTCATACCCTCCGCCGACAACTTCGAAGACGAACGGGGTTGGGCGGAGGCGCGGTAGACCATTCCCGACAGACCTGCCATCAGCCGGGTCAACTCCCGATCGCCTGCCACACTGTCCCCGACCGGCACGTTCCTGTTGCTCATCCGATCCTCAGTACCGCGAGTGTTCACAGGTCGACGGAAGGACGAACAGCCATCCATTGAAGACCAGGTTGAGGACAGCAAGAACAAACGCAGCCAGTATCAGCCTCCAGCATGATTGCTTACGCACTACCAGGTCTCCTCCGCATAGTTCACAGTATGGTGGAGAACCCGCTGCGTGCAAGGAGAGCTGCAACAGCACGCCGACAATGATTGTCAGGGTTTGTCTGCTCCCCGCTCCTGTTGGCAAGGCTCGACGTTCAGAGTCGCCGGGTGCTGCCGTGTCAGCCCGGCTATTTGAATCGATCCCCTGATTATCTATACTCTCACAAGTATGAGTGAATGCTCAGAAAATGAGTGAGCATTCAGGAAGGAGTCACAATGGCACAGAAACAGGAGCAGGATACGCTGTCCAGGCGTAATCGCCGTATCGAGCGCCGACAGGAGGAGATCCTTCAGGCGGCTGCTTCAGTCTTCGCCGCCAAGGGATATGCGCAGGCGACGACCGGGGAGATCGCGGCAGCTGCCGACATCGCCGAGGGCAGCCTGTACAACTACTTTGCCAGCAAACGCGACATTCTTGTCGCTATTATCTCGCGGTCACCGTCACCTTTAGACCGTCTGTGGTCGAAGGCCGAGAACCTCACAGACCGCGATGGGTTCATGCGCCTCGTCGAGCGGGCCCTTCTGGCGCCTGCTCCCGAGCAGCCATGGATACGCACGGTCATCAAGGAGGCGTGGACGGACGATGAGCTGTTCCGACAGTACCAGGCGGGTCACGTGCGGGAGACAGTAGATCGTGTCGCGCGTCTCATCGAATGTGGCATCGAAGCCGGATGGCTCCGGCAGGTGGACCCCGAGCGCGTCGCCCAGGCTCTCGTCGGGACGCTCATGGCGTCTATGATGCCGTTGCTGCGCTGTACCCGGAGCTCCGAGGAGCCAGGGGAACGGGAGCAGGCAGCGCGCGCGACAGCCGATCTCCTGCTGTTTGGACTGATGAAGCCGGAAGGAGGAGCACATGCGTAATCTCCTGAAGATCCTCACATACCTGAGGCCTTACCGTCGCAAGGCTGTCATCGCACTGGCTGCGCTGACGGTCTCCATTCTGACCGACCTGGCGGTGCCACGTCTCATCCAGGCGATCGTCGACAACGGCATCTCGAAGGGAGACATGCACGTGGTCCTGGGGACGATGGGCATCATGCTGGGCGTCTCGGCGCTGGGGGCCGTCGTCTCAATCATCAACACACGTTACTCGGTCGATGTAGCGATGGGATTTGGGACCGATGTCCGCGCGGCGACCTTCCGCAATATTCAGCGCTTCAGTTTCAACAACCTCGACGACCACCGCACCGGAGTATTGATGACCAACCTGACCAGCGACGTCACCCGGGTGCAGGGCACCGTGCAGATGGCAATGCGCATCATGACCCGCGCGCCGCTGATGCTGCTTGGCAGCATCGTGCTCATGCTGGTGACCAGCCCGCGCCTTGCGATCTGGGTCGTGCTGCTCCTGGCTATAACCGGCGCGATGGTCGTGGTGCTGTCCATGAAGGCGCAGCCCATGTTCCTGCGCGTTCAGGCGAAGCTGGACCGGCTGAACACCGTGCTCCAGGAGAATCTGGCGGGCATGCGGCTCGTGAAGGCGTTTGTCCGTTCGAACGAGGAGAACCGTCGGTTCGGAGTGGTCAGCGATGACCTCATGGACCAGAACGTGCGTGTTCAGAGGCTGTTCGCGGTCATCATGCCGACCATGACCGTCATCGTCAACCTCGGCATGGTGCTCGTCATCCTCATCGGCGGACGGCAGGCGATTGGTGGCACGTTGACAACAGGCCAGCTCATGGCGTTCATCAACTACCTCATGATCACGATGTTCCCGCTGCTGATGATGGGAAACCTGCTCGTGATGCTGTCGCAGGCCGAGGCGTCTGCGGGACGCATCAATGGGGTGCTGGACACGAAGAGCAGCATCGTCGACCAGCCAGGGGTCATCGATCTGCCCGACGTCAGGGGCAGGGTGGCTTTTGAGCATGTAACGTTCAGCTACGACCGCGGGTGCGGTGAGTCGGTACTCCAGGATGTGAACTTCGTCGCCGAGCGGGGACAGACGGTGGCGATCCTTGGCGAGACCGGTTCGGGCAAGACGACGCTGATCAACCTCATCCCACGCTTCTACGATGTGTGCGGCGGCCGCGTGACGGTCGACGGCGTCGATGTCCGGGACGTGACCCTTGCTTCGCTTCGCAACCATGTTGGCATTGCGCTGCAGGAGGCCGTGCTCTTCACCGGAACGCTCCGAGACAACATACGCTACGGCCGTCCCGACGCCAGCCAGGAGGAGGTGGAAGCGGCTGCGCAGGCTGCGCAGGCCGAGGAGTTCATCCTCAGCACCTCGAAGGGATATGACACGATGGTCGAGGAACGCGGCGGTAACCTCTCGGGGGGTCAGAAGCAGCGCATCGCCATCGCCCGTGCCCTGCTGCTCAAGCCGAGTATCCTCATCCTGGACGACAGTACGAGTGCGGTCGACGTCGACACGGAAGCGCGCATCCAGGAGGCACTGCTACGCCTGCACAGCCAGTGTACCGTCTTCATCGTGGCCCAGCGTATCAGTACGGTGCTGGCTGCAGACAAGATTCTGATCCTGGACAAGGGGCGCATCGCAGCCGAGGGAACGCATCAGGAACTGATGCAGACCAGTTCCATCTACCGCGAGATCTATGAGTCGTAGCTCGGAGGAGGAACAACAAATGGCTGACCAGAACGTACGTGGACAGGTTGCTCGCGGGGGCGGCCCGATGGGAGGAGCCATGGCTACGGCCAGGGCGAAAGACGCACGTGGAGCTGCGCGTCGGCTCATCGCCTACCTGAAGCCCTACCGCGGGAAACTCGTACTGGTCACGGTCCTGCTGGTGGTCGGAGCGGGACTGTCTCTGGTGAGCCCACTCCTCATCGGGCAGGCAATCGACACGATCATCAAGACGCACGGCGCCCAGGGTCTACCGCGCATCGCCGGCCTGATGACTGCAGCAGGGGTCGGCACATGGCTTGCCGGGTCGTTGCAGGCATGGATCATGGCAGGCGTCTCGCAGCATGCCGTGCGTGATATGCGGCGGGGCCTCTTCGAACACCTGCAGACACTGTCCATGAGCTACTTCGATCGCCATTCCCAGGGAGATCTGATGAGCCGTCTTACGAATGACATGGACGCCATCAGCCAGACGCTCTCACAGGACCTGACATCACTGGTCAGTAATGTCTTCAGTGTCGCAGCCATCATCGGCATCATGCTGGTCCTCAACAGGTGGCTTGCCCTGGCCGCGTTTGCCATGATGCCGTTCATGTTCCTCCTGACGGGTGGGATCATGAGCCGGACACGTGCACTGTTCCTTGAACAGCAACGCACGGTCGGGACACTGAACGGCGTGATGGACGAGACCGTCAGCGGCCAGCGCGTCGTGCAAGCGTTCGGCCAGGAGGCCACGGCGCTAGGCGTGTTCGACAGGAGCAACCAGGTGGCGCTCGTGGCAGGACGGAAGGCGCAGTTTGTCGCCCAGCTCGCCATGCCGCTCCTCATGGTGCTTGACCACATAGATATCGCCATCGTCGTGGGGGTAGGCGGCATGCTTGCCATCAAGGGCATCGTCTCGGTCGGCGTTGTCTCGGCCTTCATCGCGTACACGCAACGACTAGCGCAGCCCCTGTTACAGGTGGCAAACCTTCTCAGCACCATCCAGGCAGCTCTGGCAGGCGCGGAACGCGTGTTCGAGGTCATCGACCATCGGCCGGAACTGCGTGACAAGCCGGATGCACCCCGCCTCGGCGAAATCCAGGGCGACGTTGTGTTCGACCACGTCGATTTCGGCTACCTCAGGGACGTCCCGGTCCTGCGTGACGTCAACCTGCATGCGCTGCCAGGCCAGATGGTGGCGCTGGTCGGCCCCACCGGGGCCGGCAAGACGACCATGGTCAGCATCCTCTCCCGGTTCTACGACATCCAGGGCGGGCGCGTCACCATCGACGGCAGCGACATCCGTGACGTGCAGGTGGACAGCCTGCGCCGTCAGCTGGGTATCGTGCTGCAGGATGGATTCCTGTTCTCGGCCAGCGTCAAGGAGAACCTCCGCTATGGACGCCTCGACGCGACTGACGAGGACATCGTGGTGGCGGCGACGCTTGCCAACGCCGACCAGTTCATCCGGCGCCTTCCGCAGGGGTACGACACTGTCCTCGCCGAGAGGGGAAGTGACCTCAGTCAGGGACAGCGCCAGCTGCTGACTATCGCGCGCGCCATCCTCGCCGACCCCCGCATCCTTGTGCTCGACGAGGCCACATCATCCGTCGACACCCGTACTGAAATCCACATTCAGCGGGCGCTGCTCAACCTGATGAAGGGGCGCACCAGTTTCGTCATCGCCCACCGGCTCAGCACCATCCGCACTGCCGACCAGGTTCTGGTCATCGACGGAGGGCACATCATCGAGCGCGGTACGCACGCGTCACTGCTGGCACAGCATGGATTCTACTACAACCTGTACATGTCACAGTTCAAGGGGACCGCTGCTGTGGCTGCCGTTTCCTGAATCGATGTCGTGCGCGCGGGCCATTCCTGCTACACTGTCACCGGAGGGGGAGCCATGACACAGGAGAACGATGTGGCGACATGGATCTATGTGGTACACCTGACCAGGCCTGCGGCGAGGACGTCGCCGACGGAGGAGGAGTCCGCCGCCATCGACCGTCATTTCGTGCATCTGCAGCAGGCATGTAGTGCAGGCACGGTACGACTGGCAGGGCCCGCGACGGACGGGGCATTTGGCATTGTGATCTTCGAAGCGGAAGACGAGACTCGGGCGCGCTCGTTCATGGCGGACGACCCGGCCGTGCGGGCAGGTGTCATGACTGCGGAGCTGCACCCGTTTCGCATATCGCTGGAGCTCTTGCCGTGCAGGTGATGGGGATCGAGCTGCTGCCAGTGCTCAGCTATGCGCTGGTTTCCATCTTCACACCGGGTCCGAACAACATCACCTCTTCATCGCTGGGGATGCGCGTGGGGTATCCCCGGACGCTGCGCTTCATCGGGGGTGTCGTCACAGGGTTCTTCTGTGTCATGGTGGCGACAGGACTACTGACGGAGCTCCTCGTCTCGGCTTATGACAGAATCGCGATCGTGCTGAAGATCGCGGGCGTCGCGTATCTGCTATGGATCGCCTGGACCGTTGTGCGGCCACAGGATAAGAACCATGCGTCCTCCGCGGCGAGCGGCACCCGGTACCGCGACGGGCTGCTGCTCCAGTTCGTCAACCCCAAGGTCATTCTGTTCGGGCTCACGATGTATGCTACGCTGTTGGTTCCACTGGCGAAGAGCTGGCTGGCAGTCGTCATTTCTGCAGTATTGCTCGCTGTCCTGAGCTTTTGTTCGACCTCGCTGTGGGCGCTGCTGGGCGCCGGCATCCAGCGTTTCATCGCCAACCCAAAAGTCAAGTTCGCCTACTCGCTCGTCCTCGTGGGACTTCTGCTCTACGCGGCCTGGTCGATCGTCGCGTCGTAGAACACACACCAGGAGACCCTGTCAGCGCAGTCTTGCCCTGTGCCCAAGGGTGACTACGGTTTCTCTGGTTGGACGGGGTTCGCAGGACGAGGTCTGCCGAAGTCGTAACGGATGACGTTGTGGGGGCAGACATCGACGCAGGTGCCGCACAGGATGCATTCGCTGCTCTCCATTCGCTGACTCAGGACCATCGCCTGAACCTCGAGGCTCATCGGGCACGCAGTCGTACAGGCGTGGCAACCGACGCACGCGGGGGTGTCGGCGCTCAGCTGGACGGCAGGAAGGCAGAGGGCGTTGCGGATCCCCCTCCCGATCATCATGAACGGCGCCATCCAGCAGGCATGGTGACAAAATCCACGCCTGCCCTCCGTCAGTGACAGGACGAAGACCAGTGCGAGGACCGCGTAGAAAATGATGTAGGGTCCCATGCCACCAGCGGTCGTCAGTGAGACCCCGTGGTCGGTCTGGTATAGGACGTCGACGCGTTCGATGCCGCCCGCCCTCAAGGTCACGAGAACAACAACGGTCATCCACGGCACCCAGACCAGCCACCGCGTCCAGTTGAACCTGTTGTTCGCCTTCCTGTTCTGCACTGCAAACAGCGCCTCGCCCAATCCCCCTGCGGGGCACACCCAGCCACAGAACAGGCGGCCCAGCACGAGCGCGGTCAAGGCCATCACGCCGAATACCACCATGCTACCCGACGCCGTACGTTCGCCGGCACCCATGATGATGAGGTAGGGAGACAAGTAGTAGAACGTCACGGGGAATAGCAAAAACGAGACGAGCAGAAGGGCTCTACGGACATTCTGACGCCTGTGCATACGGGATACCGGGATACTCATGGAGTCACCTCCTGCGGACAGTATGGCGACGATGCGCTGCTGTGCAATATGGGTGCCCGGAGGCGAACGATAAAGCCCTGGGACCATGGTCCCAGGGCTGACAACTGCGTGATGCAGGGAAGGCTACTTGGCGTCGTTTGTCCCCGGCTTGGGAGCCTTCTGTCCGCGCTGGTGCTTCGCAGGAGTCCTTGTTGCCTGTGCAGCTGCTTCTTGTCCAGGCTTCGGAGCAGTTACCTTCAAGGCTTCCTTTCCACCTTTGACGACGGGAGCCTTGTTCGCTGTCTCCGGTTTCTTCTCGACGGGTTTCGCTGGTCCGTGCTGCGACTGGGCTGTCCTTGCACGTCGCTGCCCGCGGTGTGGAGCGTTCTTCGCCGGAGCCTCTGTCTCGACAGGCCTCTTCTCGACGACCGTTGGTGCGATCCTGGCCTGGGGCTTTGGGACGCCACGAGTTTCTGGTGCAGGCGTTGTCTCAGCGGTCACCGGGTGTGATGGCCTGCGGCCGCGTCTGTGAGACGGAGCGGCGACGGGAGTGGTAGTGGCGGAGCAAGATCCGGGCTTCTCTGAGGGACGTTCCCTCGTGGGGGCAGCAACAGGTGGCTGCTGGGGCTTCGTGTCCGTGGAGCCGACAAGACCGGCTGCTGCCATCGCTGCGCGTACTGCGGCGCGGAAGTCGACAACGGGTCTGGTGGAGCCGGCAGGTCTTGTCACGGGGGCCGAAACTGGAGGCACCACTGGGGTGATCCTGGCCTCGACGACAGGAGTGGGTGTCGGCTGGGCCGCCACAGGCGTTGGTACAGGTGCGGACACCGGAGCAGCTGCAGTAGTCGTCGCTACCGGTCTCTGTTCCCGGTCACGGCGTGCGAAGCGGCCACGTCCTCTGTTACGGTCACGGCCATGCTCAGGAGTACGCTGAGGCGGCGTGGACAGGGCGGTGGCCTGAACGGGAGCAGGTGCTGGAGCGGTGATGGCCGGTTGTGCAGCCACCGCTGGTTCGGCAACACCGTTTTCCTGATGGTGGACGCGTCCATGCACATCGATCAGATCAGGCTGCTGACGGGCGGGCGTCCCGGGACGGAGGCGCGAAAGGTCGGTCTTCACTCCCTGCAGCGACGGAAGGAACATAAGGCGGAGAGCGCACCACCACAGGTACTCGGCATCGGGTCCCTTGAAGTCGTCGAGGTCGAGAAGGCCGTGGGCCAGCTCGTTGCGCATGTTGGAGCCGAACTTCTCGACAAGCAGGCCTCTGAGGTCGAACATCAGGTCGCGCCCGAAGACGCGTTCAGCTTCGTCCATGTCCAACAGGGCTCCGAGTACGCGCTCCTGCTCGACGTTGCGCATGTCGATCTTGCTGGTGACGACGCCGGCCTTCTTCAGGACGATGCGTACGGCATTTTCGACCTGTGGTGTCAGCAGTGAGACTGCGACAAGGAAATCGCCATCCATACCCGCATCCATGCCACGGGCAAAGATCTCCTCGCGGCCGACGGGGACGAAGGGGTTGTCGGTCGTGAAGGAACGCCAGTCATCCAGTCGAACGACATGTTCTGACAGGACCTGACGACGAGCGGGATCGATAAGCGCAAGCACTGCGATCTGACGGTTGCGGGCGGCCTCCTGGTACAGTTCGGCTTCCTTGGCCGTGCGGATCTCGCGGGTATCGCCCGTGAAGGCGGCGGGAGCGTGAGAGGAGGCCTTTCCCTCCTGATCCATTCCAACCGTGCTGATGAGATACTGGAACGGCATCCGGCCCGTCTTGGCGTCGACTTGCTCTTCCAGTTCTGCGGGCTTGGGTGTTTCGGCCAGATTGGCGAGCGCGACGAGCGCGGCGCGCAGGTCCTTGCTCTTGACCTGGTCACGTGCCCACTGGGTGATTCCGGCCGGATCCATACGCGACGGCTTCTTCATGGGAGCATCGTTGCGCTTCAGCTCGAGCGCGTCGACCTGCTTCTTGAGCTCGATGACAGCCTGCTCGTTGCCTGGGACCTTGGCAAGCGATTCCATGGCGCTGCGCATCAGTTCCAGCGCGTGGTCGGTGTTGGGCTGGGCCTCGGACTGCACGACGTCGGCCTGTTTGACATAGGTGTCGGAGGCACGCTTGAGAGCCATTTCCCTGTTCTTGTCCTGCCCTGCGGCGGTTTCGCAGCGAGCCTTGACCTGCCAGTACAGGCGGGCGCTTTCCCACTGTCCAGCGGTCTCGCAGCGCTGTGCGCTTGTCCCGCAGATGCTGGCGAACCGGGAGGCGTTGCCTTCGCCGGCGTCCAGCAGCAGGTTGATGAGCTTGGCCCACCAGGGCGTCGGCTCCTCAGCGCCAAACTCACTGAGCTGTTTCTGAAGGTAGTCGATGGTCTTGCGGTACGCCTTGGTCTCCTTGCCCAGGAAGACGGCGATGTCGAAGGAACGCTTCAGGCGATCGTAGCCATCTGCCCACTGGACGACGTCCTTGAGATGCAGGGCGCTGCTCAGGTAGCTGTCGACAGCCAGGCTGGCGACGCTGGCGTCACCCTGACGTACCCAGAGAATGTCGGCCAGGCGGGACCGCAGTTCCGCGTCCTGGACAGTTTCGATGAGCTGTTTGATGACATGCAGCTCGTCGGCTGAGAAGTCTTCAGGGAGCGGTGTGCGCGAGTACTGAAGATCGGCAGCGGGGACAAAGGGGTCGCGCGACGGCGTCTCGAGCTTGAGTTCGGGCGAAGCGACGGCGCCGAGGAATGTGTAGACGGCCTCTGTGCGCGAGTCGTGCGCCTTGCCTGCTTCCTGCGCGCGCTGGTAGAACAGTCTACCATACACCGAGCACAGTTTCTGATCGGCTTCGACCAGGACCTGTTGCCAGGCCGTGCGGTCGATGTCTTCTTTCTTGATGACAAATCTGGTGATTGACACGGGTTCCTCCGAATGGATGGATGGTGTGGGAGATATCACGTGGAAAAGGGGAGGCTGACGCCGGGAAGCAGTTTCTTGAGGGCGCGTACAAACGTCTTGAACTCGTCGGTCGCGCTCGACTGACCAGAGGCAGTGACGCGCTTCGCACCAGTATCCAGTGCGATTCGCCAGAGCACAGGCCGGCCAGCCGGCTGCATGCTGTCCCAGTTCCAGACGTTCGCCTTGTCGGCGGCACGCCAGAAACGCTTCCATGCTTCAAGGGATGGTTGAAACGCGAGCTGAGGCTCTGAGCCTGCGCGCGCGTACAACGTTCCCCCCTCCCAGTGGACCGTTACGGTCCGCGAGGTGCCACAGCCGAGCGCCACTTCCACAGTGACGGGCTCAGCCGGCTCGATAGCAACAGTCATACAATCCTCCTTGCGGCCAAAACGCTGTCCCACGGCAGCGGACGGCCACACACACGACTTGGGGGTGCGATCGCCCGTGCACTCGGCAGCTCAGGAGCCCCTTTCAGGACTCGCAGACGCCCGTGCACCTTTGCTAGTATAACGGATTTGTGGCGCGACAACAGGCACGTTCCCTCACTTGCTGTGTAGTCACGGCCGGGAAAGGAAGTCGCCCGGCTGGAAAGCCGGGCGACGAGGAGGGAGGAGAAGAGAGGAAGGTGGTCTGGGCCTTCGTTGTGTGGTCCTGTCGGCGCCTCTGAGGTCCAGCCCTTGCCGGCCGGGTTCTCAGTCTTCTGCTGCCACCTCTGCTACACGTCTCTTGAACCATCCGTACATGGTTACCTTCATACTCTGACCTGTTAGCACTCCGTCATTCCCCCCGAGTATGTTAGTCCAATACGAGGGGGTGCTTCTGAGGGGTGCTTCCCCCCAAGCCCTTTTGTCCAAGGCGAGGGGTGCCTCTCGCGAGCCCAAGGATGTTTTTGTATCCGAGGGTGTTCTGCATGTTGGCGCAATGCGAGTGGCGCTCTGCCGCGCAGGCGGGAATCCAGCTTTGTCGTCAGGGTCTGCTGCCAACGATGTTCGAAGTCGCCATTTCGACGTCGACAGCTCGCTCAGCCCCTGTGGAGCAGCTGCTGTATCCTTTCCAGTAGCTGGGACAGTTCGTACGGTTTGCCCAGGAATCCCTGCACGGTCCCCTCGTCGAGCATGCGCTTGACGGTACCGTTGGAGGTATACCCGGAGTTCAGCAGGATGGGGACCGTGGGGTCCAGAGCCCGGATGGTCTGCACAACTTCGCCAGTGGTCATGCCCGGCATGGTCATGTCCAGAAGAACCAACTCGACGTTGGTACGCTGGTCCTTGAGGATGTCGATGGCTGAGGCACCGTCGACAGCTGTCAATACTACACAACCACTCTTCGAAAGGAACGCCTGAGCGACCGCGCACACGACTGGCTCGTCTTCGACCACCAGGATCGTTCCCCTGCATACGTTCACAGAGAGGGAACTGGGCGTGAAGGACTGCTTGGGTTTGTCCAGACAGCGTGGCAGATAGATGTCGAAGGTCGCTCCCGAACATGTTTGTTCGATGCTCCCGAGGATGTTCTCCCAATCCCCCCGAGGATGTTCTCCCAATCCGAGGGGTGCTTCCGAGGGGTGCTTCCGAGGGGCGGTCTTCCCGACACCTTCCGTGGATACTGCCGTGATCCAGCCGCCAGCCTGCTTGACGGCACCGTAGACGATGGAGAGCCCCAGCCCCGTGCCAGACCCGACCGGCTTGGTTGTATGGAAGGGCTCAAAGATATGCTCCAGGATTGCTGGCGGAATCCCCGGACCGGTGTCCGAGACGCTGAGACGGACGAACTCACCCGTGCGCGCATAGGAGTGTTCGTGGACATAGGCCGTGTCGACGGTCACGTTCCTCGTGCGTATTGTCAGCGCCCCCTTGCCCTTCATGGCATCACGTGCGTTCACGGCAAGGTTGAGCAGGATCTGGGTCAACTGTGACTGGTCCAGCAGGACATTCCATGCCGTCTGCTCGTAGTCACGGGCGATCTCCATGGTGGCCGGCAGTGACTGCTTCAGCAGCACCAGGGTCGCATCGAGCGCAACCGTGATATTCATGGGCACCGGCAGGACCATGGCACTGCGACTAAAGGCGAGCAGACCCTTGGTCAAGTCGGCAGCCTGACGGGCGGCGGTCTCGGCTGCGTCCAGGTTCTCCAGCAATGGGTCTGCCGGGGGCACGCTGCTGCGCATGAGAGCGATGTTGCCCAGGATGCCGGTCAGCAGGTTGTTGAAGTCATGCGCCACCCCTCCTGCCAGTGTCCCAATGGCCTCCATCTTCTGGGACTGACGGAGTTGAGCCTCGGCCTGCTTGCGCTCGGTGATGTCGCGGTAGATGGCGAAAAGGGCCTCCTGCTTCCCTGCGACCAGAATAGATGCGCCGATGAGGGACACATCAACGAGAGTGCCATCCTTCCTGCACCGTACCGTTTCCAGAAGGTTTTTCCCGCCTTGAATGGTAGACCTTGTTAGCGCCCTGGCTTCTTCCTGGCGCGCGGGAGGGGCCACCAGGTCGTCGAGACATTGCCCGACGACCTCATCAACCCCATAGCCAAACATGCGCAGGAACTCAGCGTTCACCCGCATGATCCTGCCTTGGGTATCGGCGATCGCAATGCCTTCCGGGGCTGTCTCCACCAGTTGGTCGAAAAACGCTCGTTCCCGCTGAATCTCTTCTTCCGCGTGCTTGCGCTCGGTGATGTCCCTGACGACATGGACCAACCCGATGCACTGGTGGTGAGTGTCAAACCTTGGTATGGCCCGGATTTCCAGATACCTGTTAAGGTGAGGTTCAAAGAGTTCAAAGGAGCCCGGCTGCTCGGTCACGAGACTTCTGCAACTGGGGCATCCTTCGGGCGGTTTTTCCGTGCCGTGGTAACACATGAAGCATTTTGCGTTCGTGATGAGATTGCCCAGGAGAGGCAGCCCCAGCATCTGACGCGCACTGCTGTTCGCACGGATAATGTCGTAATTCTTATCATGAATGGTCACCATGTCTGTCAGGCTGTCGAAGGTACTTTCCCAGTCGTCTCTTGCCTGCAGGAGCGCCGCCTCTACCCGCTTGCGCTCGGTGATGTCTCTGCTGACGCCCAGCGTTCCTGCTACCGAACCGTCCGGCGCGCGCAGGACGACCTTCTTGGTCAGAAAAGTGCGGAGCTTGCCATCATCACCCACAGCAGTGAACTCGCCCTCGCTCGCACCTGTCTCGATGGCAATACGGTCATCGGCCACATACACTGCTACTTTTTCGGGCGGAAAGCACTCGGCATCCGTCTTTCCGATGATGTTGCCTTCAGCACTGGGGTCAAAGTGAAAGTACGATTTGCTAGCCGCGACATACCGTCCTGACGCGTCCTTGATCCACATTGGGTCCGGCGAAACCTCCAAGAACTGACTCCACTGCAGCTGTGCGACCCGTAGCTTGTCCTCGGCCCGCTTGCGCTCGGTGATGTCCTGGGCAGAACTCAATGCTCCAACGATACGGCCATCCGTGTCTCGCAGCAGAGTGTTGTGCCAGAGGAGATCCAATCTGTTGCCGTTCCTTGTGATGACCGAGTTTTCATATATCTGAACGTCGGCGTACTGGCCGTCCATGAGCTTGGCAAAGACTCCATGTACTTCCGTCCTCGCTTCTTCGGGCAGGCAGGTGTCGAACCAGTTCTTCCCGATGAGTTCTCCCGGCGCATAGCCGAGCAACCTGTGCCCGCTGTCGTTGAGCAGCGTGATGATCCCTTGCGCATCCAGACCAAGGATGACCTCGGCAGCTACGTTCAGGTACCTCTCGGCCATCTTTCTGGCTTCTTGCAGGTTAGTCTCCGTCTGCTTGTGGTCAGTGATGTCGATGATGTTGCCGACGACGCGGGTCGGGTGCTCGTCATTCAGCTCAGCCCGCCCCATCGTCCTGACCCATCGATGGTTGCCCTTGGCAGTCACGAACTGAAGCTCCAGGTCATAGGACTCGCCAGCGGTGACCGCTCGGTCAAAGGCCTCCTCTATCCGCGCCTGGTCGTCTCTCAGATAGAAGTGGATGTCATTTGCGATGTCGTTGGGGTCATAGTCCGGCGGCAGCTCGTGGATGCGGTACACCTCGTCGGTCCATGTGAGGTGCCGCGTCTGGATGTCATACTCCCAACCGCCGACGCGGGAGATCTCCTGGACTTCATTGAGCAGTGCCTCGCTCCTGGCCAGTGCCTCCTCCGTCTGCTTCTGCACTATGTCAGCCTCGCCTGAACGGACTTCCTTGTCAGTCATGGTCGCTCCTCTTGCCTGGTTCCCGGCCACGGTTGGTCATGCCGGCGACACCCTGCACTGCGGGCGGCTGTCTTGTGCACATTTGTTCCATTCGCAGCTCCTGAACTCTCCTTGACTTCGTCGAATGGCAGTCCTCTTGCCACACGCGCGAAAAGAGGGGAGCTCGCTCGATCCTGCTCTCAGGATAGTCGTGGTGCAGAGTGGGTCAAGTGCAGCAATGCACGCAATAATCTGTCATTGCCTTCGCTCGTGCGCCTCGTCCGTCATTCCCCCCGAGTATGTTAGTCCAATACGAGGGGCGCTTCTGAGGGGTGCTTCCCACGAGCCCAAGGATGTTTTTGTATCCGAGGGTGTTCTGCATGTTGGCGCAATGGGAGTGGCGCTCTGCCGCGAAGGCGGGAATCCAGCACTGTCCCCGACGTCAACTTCCAGCCATAGCCGGACTCAGTAGGCATCACCGTCGCGGTAGAATTTGAGCTGGTTGCCGCCGTGCCCCTTGGAATAGTACATTGCGGCATCTGATTTCTTTGTCAGGGTTTCCAGGTCGTCTCCATCGTCAGGGTAGATGGCGATGCCAATGCTGGTGGACAGATGCAGCTGATGCTCGCCAACTGAGACCGGCTCCCTGAAGGAATCCAGGATCTTTTGGGCCATGACACTGGCATCTTCTATGCGGCTAGTCCCCAGCATCACCGATATGAACTCGTCCCCCCCGACGCGGGCGAACGTGTCGCTGGCACGCACGATTCTCGTAAGCCGTATGCCGATCGTCTTGAGCACCTGGTCCCCTGCGTCATGGCCGAGCGTATCGTTGACGGACTTGAACTTGTCCAGGTCCAACGATATGACGGCCAGCCTGGACTTGTTCCTGCGAGCCAGCGCTGCTGCTATAGTGAAGCGGTCGAGCAGCAATGCTCTGTTTGGCAGCCCCGTAAGGAAGTCATGGGTCGCCATTTCCTCGAGTTTTTGCTCCATCTGTTTGCGCTCAGTGATGTCACGGTAGATGGCATAGTTGGCTTCCTGCTTTCCTGCGATCAGAACAGGTGCGGCAATAACGGACACGTCGACAAGGGTATCGTCTTTCCTGCGCCGAACCGTTTCCAGGAATTTTGTTTCCCCATGGCTCGAAGATGTTGTCATCCCTCTGGCTTCTGCGTCAAGTGCGGGAGGTGCCACCAGGTCGTCAATATCTTGTCCGACGGCTTCATCAACCCCATAGCCAAACATGCGCACGAACTCGGCGTTCACCCGCATGACCCTGCCTTGGGTATCGGTGATCGCGATGCCTTCCGGTGCTGTCTCAATAAGCTGGTCGAAGAACGCTCGTTCCCGCAGAATCTCTTCCTCCGCCTGCTTGCGCTCGGTGATGTCCCTGACGACATGTACCAACCCGATGCACTGGTGGTGAGTGTCAAACCTTGGTATGGCCCGGATTTCCAGATACCTGTTAAGGTGGGGTTCAAAGAGTTCAAAGGAGCCCGGCTGCTCGGTCACGAGACTTCTGCAACTGGGACACCCTTCAGGTGGCTTTTCCGTGCCGTGGTAACACATGAAGCATTTCGCCTTCGTGATGAGATTGCCCAGGAGAGGCAGCCCCAGCATCTGACGCGCACTGCTGTTCGCACGGATAATGTCGTAATTCTTATCATGAATGGTCACCATGTCTGTCAGGCTGTCGAAGGTGCTTTCCCAGTCGTCTCTTGCCTGCAGGAGCGCCTCCTCTACCCGCTTGCGCTCGGTGATGTCAGTGAGGAAATTCAACGTGGCTGGTTTCCCTTGCCATTCAATCAAGGCCGCATTGATTTCCACCCACTTGACAATGCCATCACGGCTAATCACCCTGAAGGCATACCGGGGTGGAGGCTGTTCTGCCTCGTTTGCGATCCGTCGCCGGTAGTTTTCAACCACCATGCTCCGATCATCCGGGTGGACGAATTCGGGGAATGGTCTATTAATGAGTTCCTGCTCCGAATACCCCCCTAACACGGCAAGCGTCATGAGATTAACGAACTTGAGCAGGCCGTCTTGTACGACGACGATTGATTCGCTAGCGGTGTCTATCAGCAGGCGGTACTTGGCTTCGCTCTGCCGCAGCGCCTCCTCTGCCTGCTTGCGCTCGGTGATGTCGAGGACATAGACGTGCAGGGAGTCGTTGCCGGGCGGGGAAGCCACGACTCTGAGGAAGGTGGCCTTGCCAAGATGCAGTTCCTGGGTCTGAGGATTCTGCTCACACTGCGATCGCAAAAGGACCAGGTCCTCTGGCGCCCCCGGCAGGAATTGGCGGGCATCGGGGTCCAGACCGAGTCGTTCAAGTGTGGCCATTGCAGCTGCGTTGGCAAAGCGCACCGCGCCATCGGTCCCCACCTCGAGGACAGGGTACGGGTTCTGTGCCGGGAACAACGCCAGGTGCGCGACCTCCTGCTCCAGCTTCGTGCGCCCGGTGATGTCGAGGACAATGCCGGTCAAGGAGGCGGCGTGGCCCTTGTCGTCCAGCGTCATCTCCCCGGTTTCATCCCAGATAGTGCGAACGGAGCCGTCGGGCCGCACGATGCGGTACTCAAGGGACTGCGGGTTGTGATCCTCGATAACAGCCCTGCTTGCCTTCTCGACGCGGACTCGATCGTCAGGGTGGATGGCATGCGCGATGACGTCCCACCAAGACCCGGTGAACGCGTGCCGAGCAATCCCGAAGATGCGGCACATCTCGTCCGACCAGCTGAGCTCGTCACTGGCTATGTCCCAGCGCCAGCTACCGACATGCGCCACGGCCTGCGCCCGGCGCAGATCGAACTCCGATATGCGCAGCTTCTCCTCCATCTGCTTGCGGTCGGTGATGTCGGTGAAGATCGTCGCGAACTGATTCGTGGCGGTGCGGAACGCCCGCGTCTCGAACCACTTACCAAGGGCGCTCGAATATTCCTCAAAGAGCACGGGAGTCCCGGTCTGGACGACCTTGGCATAGGTCTCGATCCGGCGTTGTTCCATTCCCGGCAAGACCTCCAGGACCGCTCGGCCGAGTATTGACACAACTGACAATCCAGTCTGCTGTTCAAAGGCCTGGTTGGCATCCAGAAAACGATACTCTACCGGATTCCCTTGCTCGTCGTATACCATTTCGTGCAGCGCAACACCAGTGGTCATGTTTTCGAAGAGCATGCGATACCGGCGCTCGCTCTCCCTTAGAGCATCATCCGTCTGCTTCTGCACTATGTCAGCCTCGCCTGAACGGATTTCTTTGTCAGTCATGGTCTCCCCTTTTGCCTGTTTCCAGGCCACGTTTGGCCATGTTGGCGACACCCCGCAGTGCCAGCGACTGTTTTGTGCATGTTCTCTGCATTCACAGCTCCCGAACTCTCCTTGACTTCATCGAATGGCAGTTTGCTTGCCACACGCGCGAAAAGTGGGAAACTCGCACGATCCTGCTCTCAGGATAGTCGTGGCGCAGAGTGGGTCAAGCGGCGTAATGCGTGCGACAATCCGTCATTCCCCCCGAGTATGTTAGTCCAATACGAGGGGTGCTTCCCCCGAGCCCAAGGATGTTTTCTCCCGAGCACTTTTTCCCAATGCGAGGGGCGCTTTGGTATCCGAGGGTGTTCTGCATGTTGGCGCAATGGGAGTGGCGCTCTGCCGCGTAGGCGGGAATCCAGCATTGTCTTCGGGGTCTGTTCCTGGTTCAATCTGTCAGCCCAGCAACCTCGCCTGGCACGATGTCCATGATGACCTCTTGCACAATGCGCGCGCCATGACGCACACCCCGGCGTCGACCGACTTCGCGGAACCCGGCCTTGCGGTATGCTGCGACGGCCCGCTCGTTGAAGTCGTAGACATTCAGGATGACACTGCTCAGCCCCAGGACGTCGAAGGCGTACCGGGCCAGCAGGGCGACGGTCTCCGTTGCATATCCACGATTCCAGCAGTCCTTCTCGCCGATGACGATTCCCAGCTCGGCCGTCCCTTCCGCGTGGTTGATATCGAAGAGTGCACAGTCGCCTACCAGGCGCATGCCGTCCACCTCATGGATGTCGAAGTACACGCTGCCCCCATCAGCCTTGCCGGCGTTGTTGTCATACCACTCGTATTCGTTCTCGATGGACACGCATGCTCCGATGTCGGTCAGCCCAGCGTTGACTTCGGGGTCGCAGATCCACTTCCAGTACGTCGGCACGTTCTCCCGCTGCCGCGGGGTCAGTGCGACTTTCGTGCCGTTGATGATAATAGGGGTGTCACTCATCAGTGTGTCCTCTGGTTGTACTACGCGTGGATGCCAAACACAGCCTGTACCACGCGACCGAACGCGTAAGAGGCTGCGGCGGCGCCAAGGCCGGTGATGACCATTTCGCGGATCTTGCGGCGGAAGGCGTTGCTGCGGGCTGTCAGGGTGATGATGCTCGCGACCATGGCAAGGGCAAGTCCTGCAAACAGCACGCTGAGGATCAGCGCCGTGAACGAATTGCGCGCGAAGAAGTAGGGGAGGACGGGGAACAGTAGTCCGATGATGTAGGCGGTGCCGGTGAACAGGGCACTGCGGATCTCATTGACGGACGTGTGTTCGGTGAGGAGTCCGATCATCGCTTCTTTGTTCGATGCTAGCTTGCCGGTGATCTCGTCGGTCAGGTCGGCGGGCATTCCTGATTCGGTCAGCTTCTCGGCCAGTTCTGCCTGCGCCCGCCCGGGCGCGACACTGAAGAGGAGCTCGGTCTTGCGTCGGATACCTTCGTTGACCTGGCGCTGACTGCGGACCGAGACCCAGGTCCCGATCGCCATGGACAGTGCGCCGGCGAGACCGACGACAAGGCCGTTGACGCCGACGATCTGCGGGCGTGTCGGGTAGACGGCCGAGAGGCCGGTGACCGCACCCAGCAGCTCGACGAGACCGTCGTTCATGCCCATGACGAAGTCGCGGACGTTGTCCTTGGGCAGTGCGTTGAACTGCGATTCCAGCTCTTCCTCGTGGCCCAGCTCATCTTCGATGATGTGCGCGATGTCGGTCTTCTCGGCTTCTTCCAGGGTTGCGGAGTTCAGGAACTCGTAGTACGAATCAACGGCGGTTGCCTCACTGATTTCGAGAAGGGACAGGTAGCGTCGTGTCCCTAGTATGCGGCGCAGGAATCGCGCCCAGGCAAACGAGAACCACGACGGTTCGGAGGTGGTGATGCCGCGCTTGAGAAGGAATGCGCGCCAGAAGGCCATGTGGATGTTTTCGACTCGAGCCAGCTCCGCGAAGCGCGCTCGCAAGCCAGGGTCCTTCTCAAATCCGGCCAGGTACTCATACAGGCGCGATGCACCCCGCTCGTCAGCGTAGAAGCTCCTCGCTTTCGTTGTTTCATTGATCATGGAAGACTCCTTTCAAACTCGCTGACATTGTGAAGACCATTGTGCCTGACACCAAGGGAATTCACAATTCAGCGGCGGAATGTGTGTCGGAGGACAATTGCCTGTTGGGGACACATTTCGTGACAGCAGTAGCAAAGCACGCAGGTCCTCCGGTTGAACTGAGGGTACTGCGCAAGCTTGATTGCCTTCGCAGGGCACCGCTGGGCGCAGATGCCGCACTTGATGCATTTCGACGTCTCGACCACGGGGATGGGTCGGTTGGAGGCGCCGACGATGCGCTGCAACGTTGCTGCGATCGACACCACCGCACCACCCATATAGCTGCGGGGCCTCGCGAACGCCGGCTGGATGGGCGTGAGGTCGCCGAATGCAAGCGTGCCGTCAGGGACAGGAACGACATGTGACAGTGGCGTGAGTTCCCAGTCGATACCCATCATGCGGCACATGGCCCAGTCCGCGAGGACAGGATCGTCCGCGACGACGACGGCCCGCAAGTGTCTTGGCCTTCCTGCCGAGGGTCCTTCACCGTCCATACCGAGGATGCCATCCATGATGACCCGTTCATGCACGGGGAGGGCGGTGTGGAGGTCCAGCAGGCACCTGGCAAACTCGTCGCCGGACGGAATCATGTGGAGACCCGTGCGCTCAGCCTTGGGCGTGAGCCCGAACAGGTTCTTGACAGCGCCCGTGACCAGGGTCAGTGAATGGGTTTTCGCCTTAGGCAGGTTGAAGAGGACCTTGCACTGCCACAGCAGGTCGGGCAGGGTGATAGGCCGGGGGCTCCGTGGGTGCTCGAGGTGGACGTGCCTGAACCCATACCGGTCCAGGTTGCAGATGGTGACTCGTTCGTCGGCGGCATATTCCTCGAGGCCAAAGTCGGTAGCCAGGCGTTCGCTGGGGATATGGTTGCCCGGAATGTCGCCGACGATGATGCGCAGTCCATGTCCGAGCAGAAACCGGACGAAGGCATGAATGAAGTGAGGGTTGGTCGCCAGCGCCCGCTCGGGTTCTGCTTCCTGCAGGATGTTTGGCTTGACGAGGACCGTGTCGCCGGGAACGAGCCCGCGCAGAAGGAACTCCTGGCGGCTTGCGAACACGTCGCTTAATCGCCCTTCGTCGTAGTCGTCGAGCCGGTCGATCCATGCCTGCATACGTGCCTCCTGTTGTGTATTAACAGGATAGCCGCAGCAGCCCGTGACTCAAGCCTGTTTCTGTGCAGGGACGTGCTCGAGAGCTGCTCTGATCGCGTGGCGTGTTGGTAGTAGGAAGGCCAGTACCACCAGGACGGCCGCAACGCCGAGCAGCAGGTGATACGCCGATGTGATGCTGGTGCGCTGCGCCCACTGACCCAGGATGATGACGACACTGCCGCCGATGCCCCAGGAAAGGCCCATGATGGACGCGGAGACGAGGCCGCGGTGGTTCGTGACCAGTTCGTGCGCGAAGACGATGTTGGAGCTCAATGTGAAGCAGCTGAAAAAGCACATGACTGAGAACCAGACGATGCTGGTTGACCCGGTCAGGACGAACATGAGGAGGGTCACGGCCACGCCTGTCGCCCCGATGAGGTTGATCGTCCTGCGGCCGATGTGGTCGGAGAGCTCGGCCCCGATGACATTGGAGACCGCGCCCACGAGCGAACCGACGGCAAGGTAAACGCCGGCTTTTCCCGGCAGGAACCCGAGTTCCTGGAACAGCAGGGGCAGCAGGATAGTGACGCCGTTGTAGACCATCGCGCTCAGCGTGGAGTTGGCGACGAGCATGAGGTACCCTTTGAAGGCAGGACTGTCTGTCATGCGACCGCAATTGCCGTTTCTTGCGGATACCATGGGGCCTTCCTGCCGTGGGAGCGCGAACACCTGGAAGAATGCCAGTGCGATGCTGGGAATGGCCAGGATCCAGAAGCGCTCGAGGTGCAGCAATCCAAAAAGAGGGATGACCGTCAGCGAGCCGACAAAGGAACCCATGGACCCGCCGAAGTTGAAGACAGACATGAAGCGGCCTTTATTCGTCGAAAACAGCTGGCTCATACTGGCGGCCCCCTGCGGATGAAACATCGCAAGTGACAGAGCGATGGCGGTGAAGATAAGCAGGAGCCAGCCAAAGCTGCGGGCAAAAGGCAGCAGCGCCAGCGAGATGGCGGCGAGGACAGAAGAGGCGACGACAAGTGCATTGGCACGCCGCATGCGGTCGGAGAGCAGACCGAAGATCGTCTGGACAAGGCCCGAGACGATGGGGAGACTGGCACCAAGTGCGGCGGCGGCCCCCAGAGAGAAACCGAGACGGGTGCGGAAGACGGGAATGAGAGGGGGAAGAAAGGCGGCGTACCATTCTACGAGAAAGTGACCACCAGAGATTGCAAGCAGTGCTTTTCGTATGCGGCTCATCGTTCAGCTCTCTCCCTGGAACATGCGAAAAAGGCAACCTCGAAGCGAGCAGACGAGTCCGCCATGAACGCGAGCAATGTTCCGCGCGAGGCTACCTTCTTCTGTTATTAGTATAGCAAACCTTCAGAATATGTCAACTTCCGAAATACCTCAGGCTGTATGCTGCTTCCAGACATTGGTGATGAAATGTGAAGCATCCAGACTTGTGCCCGGAGGTTCCACGGGGGGCGTAACAGTTCGGCGTTGATGATCCCGGTCGCCCAGGTCACTCTTCAGCGACGAACCTGTCTCCCACAATCCCCTTGAGCAATCGGTGCAGTTCGCGTGAGTCCGTGTGGCCGTCGACCTGCAAGGAGATCTCTCCAGTCGTCGTGCTGAGCATGAGCTTGTGGGGAGGCTCTCCGGCCGTGCGTGGCCCGAAGCGGCCCGGCCGGGTGCCTTGGATCAGAGTGATCTCCTCGATATCGGCATAACCCAGCACACGGGCTGTCGGCAGTTCCACATGGACATCGGCGAGCGTCATGCCGGGATACCCGTCAATGAGCGCGAACGGTGCTTGAGCGGCATACCACATCTGCTGGAAACGGCTTGCTCCCTGGGCTCTTGCATCGGCCGTTCTCGTCTCGCGAATCTTGCGGACTTTCGCCTGGTCGAATGGGGCAAGCACGACAAACGAGCGGGTCAACAGCATGGTCAGCTCGAGGGACTTGAAGGCGCCCTGCCGCTCGACCGCCTGACAGGCGAGGAGGACGGTTTCTACTTCAGGGGCATCCATCGGAACCTCAGGTCCAGGATGAGCACGAGGGCGGAGACGAGAACCATGAGCACCGAGTATGGGACAGCAGACACGGACTCTTGCGCGCGACTCGCGGATTTCCAGCTGATGTAGAAGACAAGGAACAGCGCAGGGATGAGCAGGCCCCAGTAGTCGGTGCGTGAACCAAAGCTCCAGAACAGGGCTCCCATGACAGCCGTACAGACGGCAGCGACAATTGTCACCAGCAGTTCACTGACCCATCGCTTGCTCATGTTGACCCCCCTCTCACCTATGTCGCCCAGACGCATTCATATTGTCAGCATAGTCCAAGGTAGCCGGCGGTCAATGACTGGTGACCTCTGATCGGGAAACGGAGACGAGATGACAGACATTTCCTGCTTATCGGTGGGGTCGCCCTGCTGGGGTCGATCCTGCATTGACCGGACATCGTTCACATCCCGTACCA